>Ga0115002_10010276_pt1 | contig 10091 bp, 7 predicted proteins | sample ArcticOcean_MG_C_8_FD_89576 | JGI IMG/M metagenome (GOLD analysis project Ga0115002, IMG submission 89576) | Marine microbial communities from western Arctic Ocean - ArcticOcean_MG_CB11_86 | ecosystem: Environmental > Aquatic > Marine > Oceanic | place: Arctic Ocean: Canada Basin | collected... | reverse complement strand
CGCCTCCAGGATGCGCATCGCCAGCTTCACCTCGTCCGGGTCCGGGCTGAACACCTTCCGCGCGATCGCCACCTGGTTCGGGTGCAGCGACCACGCGCCCACGCAGCCCAGCAGGAACGCCGCCCGGAACTGGTCCTCGCAACCTGCCGAGTCGCTGATATCGCCGAACGGTCCGTAGTACGGCAGCGCCCCCGCGTTTACACACGCGTCCACCATCCGCGACATCGTGTAGTGCCATAGATCTTGCTGTGTGCTCGGGCGCTCCGCTTCGGGATCGTCCGGGTTTGGGTCCGCACGCACCACGTAGCCGGGGTGACCACCACCCACCCGCGTCGTCTTCATCCGCCGCGACGCCGCCAGGTCCGCCGGCCCCAGACTCATCCCCTGCAATCGCGGGCTCGCGAGCGCGATCTCCTCGACCTGCGCAACGCCGCCGCCCGTCTCTAAGATCGCGTGCACCATGATCGGCTTCGCGATTTGGTGCTTCGCCTCAAGCTGCGCCAGCAGCCGGTCGACATACGCGAGGTCCTGAGGCCCCAGCACTTTCGGGATCATAATTACGTCGAGCCGGTCGCCAATCTCCGCCACGAACTCCATCATGTCGTCTAGGAACCACGGGCTGTCGAGGCTGTTCACCCGTGTCCAGCACCCGGTGTTACCGAAATCGTTGTCCTTCACCACCTGGATGTACCCGCGCCGTGCGTCCACCTTCTGGTCGGCGGCAACCGCGTCCTCCAGGTTACCTAACAGGACATCCACCTGCTTCAGCATCTCCGGGACCTTGTTCACCATTTTCGAATTGGCTGCGTTCAGGAAGTGGATCATCCGCCCCGGCGTCACCGGGATTTCCCGAAACGGCTCGGGCGCGCCGATCGCCAGTGGCTTGAAAAACTCTCGAGGGCTGCGCAGCATCTGGCTCTCCCCTACGTCTTGGAACGGCTCTCTGCTCGAATGCCTGTCTGTTCGAATCGTCGCCCCGGACGCTATCGACCGGCAGCTACAGGATCAACGAACTCTGTCTGGTGTGTCGATTACCTGCGCCGGCGGCGCCTCGCGCACCGTGGATCGGTCGAAAAACCAGCCGAACAGCCATGCCGGCACGAGAATAGCCAGCCCGGTCGTACCGAAAGTGCTCGCAGTCTCCGCCGGCGTCCATGCCACCGCGTTCATGAGCTGCGAGAACTCCTCCGCCACCACGCTCCCATCCGAGCCGATGAACTCCACCAGAAATTTCAGCACCAGTGTCGCCAGGAACACCACACCCGCCGCACCCACCATCGCGAAGCCGAGCCCCGAGAAGCGGCCGAAGCCACGCCCCAGCGCCATCGCGAGCCCGCCGAGCGCGATCGTCAGGATCGCCAGCGGTCGCACATACTTCGTCGTCCGTTCGTGGTTCGATGCGCTGAGCAGATCCATTACCCGGCGCGCCCCACCCGGCGTCGAAAACATCGTCGTCTCAATCGCGGCGCTGCCGGAGGCGTTCAGAGTCGACACGCCCTCCTCGTACACCCGCGCCGCTGCGCGACCCAGCAGTGCAGCACGCATTAGCCCCACGTCCCCGCTCGTCGCCTCCCGGCCAGTCAAATTCACTCCCGGCACCAGAAAACCCGGCAGTTCGACAGTCTCGCCTCCCGCCTCAGCGAGAGCGTCAGAATGGAATGCGAGCAGCTCGTCGATCGTCGTGAGTGCGGCGATGCCGCGCTCCTGCACCCGCAGCGCCACCGTCGGATTGGTCGCCTGCGACGCCGAGAGCACCAACAACCACAGCACCGCCGTCAGCGCGAAGCAGATCAGCGCGATCCACGACAGCGTCGACCGCGTGTCGAACGAGCGCTCCTTGAACTGCCGCATGTTTGTCGCTGGTGGCGGTGGCAAACGCCCGTAGCTGCCCGAGTCCGTAATTACCGGCGCGTCCGGTTCAGGCGGAGGGGTCGTTGGAGCTCGTAGCTCGCGGTTCATCGACACACCACCACTCGTGTGCGAGCTACCCAGTCGTGTAACGCCGGAGTCCTCGGACGGAACGCGAAGAGCACCGCCGAGGAGAGCCCGCCAAGGCCTACCAGCGCACCCCAGATCACCACAATCCATGGCAGCACCGGCACCGCGAGCAGCGAGAGCATCGTGATCAGCCACACCCAGAACGGCAGACTCAGCGGGTGCAGTGCCATACGCAGCTGCCGCGCGCCTCGCCACCCATCCTCGCGACGCGCGATTATCAGACCGACGCGACGCTGCCCCGGTGTCGCCTGATGTTCCGCGACGCTCAATAGCAGCCATGCCGCGACTGTTGGCGGGACCGCCACCAGCAGCGCACCGGCGAGTGCCGAGTCGATGTCGCTCGCGTCGTATCTGCCCCAGTTCGTGCGAATTAATAGATAGGTCACGCTTCCGAGAAAAGCGACCAGCGCGCCGCCGAACAGCCTCCCGAAGTCAGTGATCGCCGCTCGCGCGCGCCTACCGCGCGGCGCCAGTGCCTGCGGCGAGCCGGTAGGGTCCCCCGGTAGTGACAGCGTCCTGATTTCCATCATCCGCGCGATTATATCGCGAACCTCCGTTCTGCCAGACGAGGCGAGCGATGCGCGTGCATCTGAGGGCACGCGCATCGCTCGCCTCGTCGTTACTGTGGATGCATGCGCCCTATCAGAGTCGTTGACGAACTCGCCGCACGCCTGCCTCGCCGTGCCAGACTACCGCTCGTCTTTTTCGCCGCATGCGTGCTCGCCATCACCGCTCTCGCTTGGAGCGACACTCACTCAGGTGATGAGTTCGACTTCGCGCGCTGGGAACGCACGACGATCACGAACAAGTGGCTGCATCTCCTCGGCACGCCGTTCCGTGACGATCTCGATGCCGACGACGCGATCGCGCGCTACTTCGCTCTCGACGACTACTCTAGCGAGGAGGCGCGCGAGCTGGAGAACGTTGTCGAGGCGAACATCGAAGGCCGCATCGATCATGTGCTCGGCGAACTGGGGATCGAAGGCCGCATCCCGCTGCCTGGCTCGGTCTTCCCACCGGTCGACATCGAACTCGCCAGCTCGCCCCGCGCCCTCGTTATCTCCCCCCGCGACCACGTCGAGCTCATCGGCGCTCAGCTCCTTCGCCCAGACCTCACTCTCGACGACGCGATCGCCCTCGAAGCGATTTCCGAACAGGACGAGTCTCGCTCAGCACTCGTCGTCGGCACCCGTGTAGTCGCCACCTACCCCGCCGTTGTTAACCAAGGGAGCAACTACGCCAGAACCGTCTCAACCGCCGCGCACGAATGGGTGCACCACTACCTGACCTTCTACGAATTGGGATTGCGCTACAACAGCTCCTCGGACCTGCGCACGATCAACGAAACCGTCGCGGACATCGCCGGCGACGAAATCGCTGCCATCGTCATCGAGCGCTTTGGCGACCCGACCAAGTCCGACGAGCCGCCCGCCGCTAGGACTGGCCCCTACCCCGGCAAGCCAGAATCGCCCGCGGTCGACCGCAACGAGCTACTCCGGAAACTCCGTTTGGAGGTCGATGGCCTGCTGGAGGCGGGGCGTGTCCAGCAGGCTGAATCGCGCATGGAGCAGCTGCGCCTGGAATTGTGCGGCGCGGGCTACTGCCTGCAGCGCATCAACCAGGCATATTTCGCGTGGTACGGCACGTACGCCGCACGTGAGGACTCAGTGGACTCGCTGGGGCCTCAGCTTTGGGAATTGCGGGAGCGAAAGGGGTCGCTGCAATCGTTTCTCGCAGCGGTACGCGGAATTGGATCCCGTGCGCAGGTCGATCAACTGCTCGATCAGTCTGCGTTTCAGGGAGCAGTGGGGAGCTAGTGGGGGACGACTCGACTCACGATCGAGCGAACGCGTAACGACGCCGATTCAATCTTGCCGCGCACTCGTCGCCGAATCTTGATCCGCACGTCGCCGGGCTTTCGGCCATGTCGGACGGCCGGGAGGCTCTGCTCGCTCAGTCGCTCACGTATTTCTTGTGACATTCGGGACAATGTCCGTCTCTGCGAGTCTGAGATCAAGTAGGGGAAGCCTCCAATCCGTCAATGTTCGGTTAAGTCCCGCCGCGGACAGCGAGCCAGCACGGTCGCATCACGCGCTCGGGATCTGTGAAATGCGGAATCCCGGGCGGCCCGGTGTCCGCGCAGCTCAGTCCTCTTCGTTCTGCACCACCACGTAAACACTTGCCAGTGCCTTGCCGAACACCTTGTCGGTGACCGTCACGCGGATCGTGTAGATACCATTCGCGCTCGGCACCGAATCCCAGAGCGCCAGCTGGGTGCCAACCGCACTCTCCTTCAGGCGTCGGACCTCGGTCCACTCAACTGGACTGAGGCCGAACCCGACCTCGACGACGATCAACTCCAGTTCGGCAGAGCCCGCGATTCCGCGGACCTCTATAATTCCCTTGACCAGCGAACCCTCGGTCGGACTGATGATCTGGACCACCGGCGCCACGTCGTTTTCCACGCCATCCACGCCATTGTCGATCTGAACCGGCACCTGATACTGCCGCACACCCAGCTTCTTGTCCTCCAGCAGCACACGCAGCGTATAGAAGCCGTTCGGGATCAATTCCGTGTCCCAGACTCCGAGCGAGCCCGAGGTGATCGGGCTCGCGGTACTGTGGATCTGGGCCCAGCTGTCCGGCTCCAATCCGCGGCCCCATTCCAGCGTGTAGCGAGTGAAATTTTCCGATGCTGCACGCCCGATCACCTCGTAACGGCCCTTGATCTTCTCGTCCGGTCGCGGGTTCACGATCAGCACCGGCAGCGGAGCCACACTCAGCTCTTCGCTCGGCGCGAGTAGGCTCAGGATGCCCTGACTGGCCGCCCACTCCTCCAGGCCCTTCCAGTCTTGGATCTCGCCCTCGGGCAGCACCAGCCGTACTTCCTCGGCCACGAAGCTCGCCGGCGTCTGCTCGGTCGCCAGCAGACCGGTCCGCGTGTCGATTCCCACCAGCTGCCACCAGCTATCCTCGAAGGCAGGCAGGTCGTCGTTGTCCTGCGGCAGGACTGCCGAGGCGTAGAGCGACATGTAGCGATTGATCTGAGGGCAAAGCTCCGTGGGCAGCTGGCCGGACGGCCAGCACACCTCACGCTCCACCACATTAGGATCGTCGAAGAACGGAGTCGCAGGCAGATCTAGGTAGTCTGAGGCGAATACCATGAACTGCTTCCATGTACGCGCGGAGGCGCCCGCCGAGCTGATATTCACCAGCGGAGAGTTGTCGGCGTTGCCAATCCACACGCCGCTTACCAGGTGAGGGGTGTATCCAAGAGTCCACGTCTCGCCGATCTCTTTCGAGTCGTCGAACGGCTCGCTCGTGCCGGTCTTCGCCGCAGACGGGCGACCATCCGGCATCGCCAGCGCGTGGCAAACCCCGTACGTGATGCACTGGTTCTCGCCGTTCGACAGAATCGACGTGACCAACGCGGTGAATTCGGAGGCGACGACTCGCCGTTCCTTGGGCTGTTCGAATGAATAGAGGATGTCGCCGTCCGCGTCCACCACCTTCAGCAACGCGACCGGCTCAAGCGTGCGCTCGCCCGGATCCACTTCGGTGACCACTATCTCCTGCCCACGCATCACACCGTTGCCCGCCAGCGTGCCGTAGGCAATCACCTGATCAAGCAGCGTGATCTCGCCGCCACCCAGCGTAAGCGCCGGACCGTAGCCGGCTGGATTGTCCAGCGCCGTGTGGCCCATCTGTCGCAACACACTGATCGTGTTGCCGACGCCCGCAAACTCGATTGCCTTGATCGCGGGGATGTTCAGCGAGTTTCCGAGTGCGAGCGCGGCCGTCATCGGCCCCTGGAACGTGCTGATCGGGTTTCGCGGAGAATACGGATCGCCCGTGGCCGGGTCGATTAACGTGTACGGGGCGTCGATGATCCCCGTCCCCGTGCCCCACCCCTGCATGAACGCGGTCATGAACGTGAACGGCTTCAAGGTGGAACCCGGCGAGTTGGCTGCAGTGGCATTGTCGTTTCGACCCTCGATGTCTTCACGGAAATAGTCGCGGCTGCCGACGTAGGTGACAATCTGTCCGGTCTCGACGTCCATCGCGACGAACGCGCTATTCTTCGCATTCGAGGCCTGCTCCACCGAAAGCAGCTGCTCCTCGATGATCCGCTCTGCCTCGCGCTGCAGGTTCATGTCCAGCGTCGTCGTCACTTCAAGCCCGTCCGCCAGGAGCGCCCGGGCCCCGAAGCGCGCTTCGATCTCATCCCTAACACGGAGCAGAACGAAGTGCGGCGCGGAGATCTCGAAGCGGTTCGGTTGGAAAGCGAGCGGCGTCGAGCGCGCATCCTCTGCCTGCGCCGGGGTGATCGCATTCCGCTGCACCATCAGGTCCAGCACCTGGCTCTGTCGGAGCCGCGGCGGGCTGTCGATTTCGAGCTGGCCAGTCAGCGTGTTGATGTGGTTGAACGGATAGTAGCTCGCCGGCCGCTGCGGGATACCCGCGAGCAACGAGGCCTCAGCCAAATTTAGCTCTGCTGCGGTCTTGCCGAAATAGCCCTGGGTTGCTGCCTCGATGCCCGTATAGATGCCGCCGTATGAGATCGAGTTGAGGTACCAGCCCAAGATCTCGTCCTTCTCGTACTGCTCGGTCAATTCCAAGGCAATCACCATCTCCCGCACCTTGCGGTCGATCGAGCGATCCGTCCGCTCCTCCAGCGGGATGTAGACGTTCTTCGCCAGCTGTTGGGTGATCGATGAACCACCGGAGCCTTCCAGGAACTCACCGCCGTACGGCGTCAGATTTTCGAGAGCCGCGCGGGTCAGACCTCGCATGTTCAGGCCGCTGTTCTCATAGAAGGAGGGGTCTTCGACCGAGATCGTCGCGTCGATCAGCCACTGCGAGATCTCCTCGATCGGCACCGGCCGACGCAGGCCCGTGAACTCATCGATGAACTCGTACATTAACTCGCCGTTGCGGTCATAAATCCGCGCGCCTCCACGGGGCAGGTTCGCGATCAGTTCGCCCGGCGGCATCACGCCCGCCGCGATTTGGTTGTACTGGTTGAACGCGTAGAGCGAGCCTCCACCCGCCATCGTCGCTCCGGCCAGCACCAGCAGCAGGAACATCCCAGCGAAGGCAATCAGCAGCCGCGATCGCGTCTTCGTCCCCTTGGCTTGCGCCATCGCCTCCGCACGCGCGCGCACCCGACGTCGCATCGCCGAGTGTCGGCTCACGAGGACACCTCGCTTCTCCCTCGGTCACGGCGACGCAAAATCACGAGGTGCGACAAACCGAAGCGGCGCAGCGGAGTGCCCTCCGCCCAGTAGCAGAACGCACGCACCGCGCGCCCCAGCATTCCGGATCGCGCCTCGATGTTGTCGAAACCGGGATAGACATAAGTGTGATCGACGATCTCGAGATCTGCGCCGTCGATCAGCTTCGGCCAATCGCCATGTCGATAGGCCCGCGCGTGCGGCACCAGCCGGTTTCGCAGTGGCCCGGGTAGCCAGTTCACGAACGGGATATTGCCAAAGATGTATCGCTTGCCGAGGTAGATCCCGTGCGTCTCGAACGGGTAGAGCCGGTTCGGCGCGAAGATCACGCAGCGGCCGTCCGGGCGCAGCACCCGCGCCACCTCGCGCAGCGTCGTGCGGTCGTCCGCCACGTGCTCGATCACCTCGTTCAGCACGACCACGTCCAGCGACTGATCCTCGAACGGCAGCGACTCACCCGCCGCCGCAAGGAACGAACTGCGCTCCAAGCCACCGGCGATCGACCGCTCGCGCCCCTCGCGCAGGCGTGGCAGCTCAATGTCGCAGCCCAGAGCCTCCGCACCTTGTCGCGCGAACGCACGCACGTACTCGCCCAGCCCACAACCGAGGTCCAGCACGCGACGACCTTCAAGCGCCGCGTAGCGCTCAACCATCGCCAGCCGGCGCTCCTGGCCGAAGCGCCAGACGAAGCTGGGGTTACCCAGCCGTGCGGCATCCGGCTGTTCAATCCGTTGATCTACAACGGTGGGGGCATCCGACACGAACTGGCTCTCCTTCGCCCTCGATCGCGCATCCTGCGTCGATCGTCGGAACGCCTGACTCGATGTCAGTCCATCCGAGCGCCTCGTATGTCCGAGGCCCTCGGATGGGCATTGGTTCGGTGGGTGGGGCCCATCTATAATAGGGCAGTACTTTCCAAGTTTGCTTGGTGCACGCGCCCATGTCACGCAAACGTTGGACCTCGACTGCCAGTTCCCACGCTCAAGGACGCCCATGGCTCTTTCTACCGATGATGTCCGGGACATCGCGCTCCTCGCACGGATCGCCCTCTCCGACGATGAAATGGAACTCATGCGCGACGAACTCTCGTCGATCCTCGATCACTTCGAAATCCTCAGCGAGATTGACACCGAGGATGTCCCCCCCACCGCTCAGAGCTTCAACCTGACCAACGTGGAGCGACCGGACGTACCAGGCGAAACAATCGACCGCGAAGCTGCATTGGACGGCGCACCTCGCCGCCAGGACGGCTACTTCCGCGTCCGAGCGGTGCTGGACTAGCCGTGGCCGACGCGATCAATCTGGACGTTCCCGCCCACCAGCACGCCACGCGGCTCCGCGCTGGCGACTACACTTCGCGCCAGCTTGCCCAGGCCACACTGACCCGCATCCGTGCGCAGCAGCCAGTCCTCAACACCTACATCACCCTCACAGAGGAGCTGGCGCTCACACAGGCGGACGCTGCGGATCAGCGCATCTCGGCCGGCAACGCCGGCCCGCTCACCGGCATCCCGATCGCGGTCAAGGACCTGCTCTCCACCAGGGGCATCTCCACCACCGCCGGCTCGAAGATGCTCCAGGGCTACAAGCCGCTCTACGACTGCACCGTCGTCGAACGCCTCCAGCAGGCTGGTGCCGTCATCGTCGGTAAGACTAACCTCGATGAGTTCGCGATGGGCTCGTCCAACGAGCACTCCGCCTATGGGGTAGTAAAGAACCCTTGGGACCTCGAACGCGTGCCCGGTGGATCCTCTGGCGGCTCCGCCGTCGCGGTCGCTGGTCACAGCGTCCCGCTCTCGCTAGGCACGGACACCGGCGGCTCGGTTCGCCAACCGGCCGCACTTTGTGGCGTCGTCGGACTGAAGCCCACCTACGGCCGCGTCAGCCGCTACGGCGTCGTCGCCTTCGCCTCATCACTGGAGCAGGTCGGCCCCTTCGGGCGCAACGCCACGGACGTCGCGAATCTCCTCGGGACGATCGCTGGCGACGATCACCACGACTCCACCACCGCATCCGAGCCGGTGCCTGACTACACCGCTGACTTCGACCACGGACTCGCCGGCCTGCGTGTCGGCGTCCCGGCGCAGTTCTTCGAGGACGGCCTCGACGACGGCGTCCGCTCTGCCGTCGAAGAGGCAATCGCCGTCTTCGAACGCGAAGGTGCGATCATCGACCGCTCCGTCGAACTGCCAACGGCGCCCGCCTCACTCCCCGTCTATTACATCATTGCCCCGTCCGAGGCCTCCGCGAACCTCGCCCGCTACGACGGCGTGAAGTACGGCTTCAGCGTCACCGATGGCGAGTCCGTCGAGCAAGAGATGTCGCTCACCCGTGGGCAGGGCTTCGGACCGGAAGTGAAGCGCCGAATCATGATCGGAACTTACGCGCTCTCCACCGGCTACTACGATGCCTACTATCTCAAGGCGCAGAAAGTTCGCACCCTGATCCGTCGAGAATTCGAGGCAGCGTTGACCGACCACGACCTGTTGCTCACTCCTACCACCCCCAGCGTCGCCTTCCGCATCGGCGAGAAAATCGATGACCCCTACGCCATGTACCTCAACGACCTCTACACGCTGCCGGTCAACATCGCCGGTAACCCCGGCATTAGCATCCCCTGCGGCTTCGACCAGGGATTGCCCGTCGGCCTCCAACTCATTGGCCACCCCTTCGATGAGTCCACCCTGCTCCGCGCGACGCATGGTTACCAGTCCCTCACGGACTGGAATCAGCAGGCTCCGTCGCTGCCAGCTTGAGTCCGAGTCCAGACCGTCGTTCACCGCCGCGAACTCTCTGCTAGGCTGCGTCGATGGCAACTGATTGGCTCTCTGGCAATAGCTCGGACACGCCCGCCAATGG
>Ga0115002_10010275_pt1 | contig 10091 bp, 8 predicted proteins | sample ArcticOcean_MG_C_8_FD_89576 | JGI IMG/M metagenome (GOLD analysis project Ga0115002, IMG submission 89576) | Marine microbial communities from western Arctic Ocean - ArcticOcean_MG_CB11_86 | ecosystem: Environmental > Aquatic > Marine > Oceanic | place: Arctic Ocean: Canada Basin | collected... | reverse complement strand
TTCCAGACCAAGCAAGAACTGCAAATAAAAGATTTGTAGCTGCCATTAATATTCCAGAAACAAACATTGCTTTTACCACTCCAGAACGTATTGCAAACAGACCTCCCATAAGTGTAAACACGACTGTAGTAATCCAACCAATACCCTTAGAATAAAGCGCAATATCACCTTTAGAAAATCCTATCTCTTTGTAGAAGATAATAGACATACGTCCCAGAAAAGCCTCTCCAATTTTAAAAAGAAATATGAATGCTAGAATACCTAAAGCAATTTTAAAACCGTTACGTTTAAAGAAACTTATGATAGGACCGGCAATTGCTCCGCTGATCCATGCTGTTGTTTTTACAAAAACTCCAGAGGATCCTAATTTTTCTTCGATCATCTGGTCAGTTTGCCTTTGAGCCATTTGCCTTTCAGTAGGCTGTTCTTCATGCACGAACATTAAACCAATGTTGCAAGCAATTACTACAATACCGAGTATTAGAAAAGTAACTTGCCAATAATTTTCAAACCCTGCATTCTGAAAATATTGTGCTGCATTCAATGCTATCACTCCTCCTAGTTTATATCCGGTCCACCAACCAACAACGGCCATCGCAGCGCCTGCCTGCATTGATGTTCCTTCATTTTCTCCAATTTGTTCAATTCTTAAAGCATCTACAGTGATATCTTGAGTTGCTGAAGCAATAGCAATAATTAAACCAATTGCAATTACTGCCCAGAGATTTGCTGTTGGATCAATTGTGCTCCAGCAAACTAAGCTAACTAAAATAAAAAATTGCATGGTAACAATCCAACCACGACGGTGCCCAATTTTATTAGTTAACCATGGAATTCTAATTCGATCTACTAAGGGAGCCCAGAGGAAATTGATTGCATAAACACCAAATATTAATCCTGCCCAACCGATAGTACTCCGACTTAAACCATCTTCTTTTAACCATAAACTAAGACTGCTTCCGATGAGAACCCATGGGAATCCGCTTATGATTCCTAATAGTAAAATTCTTAACATTCGTCTATCAAAATAGACTGAAAAACTTTCAGATAAAGATTGTTTTTTATATATATCCATAAATTATAAATTAATTTAATTTTTCCAGAAAGATGGAAAAAATAAAATTAGTATAGCAAACAATTCTAGCCTACCAAGAAGCATTCCTAAAGACAAACTCAATTTAGAAAAACTAGGTAAAGTACTGAAATTACCATTAGGCCCAATTACATCCCCTAATCCAGGCCCAACATTAGATATTGCTGTGGCTGAACCAGATATTGCGGTAATAAAATCTAAACCACTTAAAGTAAGGATTATAGCTAAAATAAAAAAAATAAAGAAATAAAGAAATATAAAAGTAATTATAGAATAAATAAAAGAGTTACTAATTTTTTCATTATTATATCTAATTATAAATATTCCATGGGGGTAAACTAATTTTTTAATTTGATTTAAAATAAATGACCAGAGTATTTGAAATCTAAAAATTTTGATACCACAAGTAGTTGATCCAGCACAACCCCCTATAAACATTAAAAAGACAAAAAATATTAAAGGAAATTTACCCCACAAACTAAAGTCGGCTGTAACATATCCGGTGCCTGATAAGATCGACACCACATTAAAAGCTGACATTCTTAAATTGCTTAAAAAACCATATTCATTTTTTGTAAAATATAAATATGAAAAAATTAAAATAACTGAAAAAAGTAAAATATAAATTAAACCTTTTATTTGAGAATCGTTAAAAAATATTTTTCTATTTCCTTTTATAAATTTTAAATAAGCAATAAAAGGTATGCTACCTAATATTATAAAAATTATTGAAACAACCTCAATATTAGAGTTTTCAAAATGTCCAATTGAATTACTGTAAGTAGAAAATCCACCTGTTGCTATTGTTGTCATAGCATGCGCAACGCTATCAAAAAAATTCATTCCAAAATACCAGTAAGAAAAACTACATAAAAAAGTTAAAGAAATATAAATTGACGTAATTAAAAAAGTAATTTCCCGAGTTTTAGGTAAAATCTTTTCTGCTGTATTTGAGCTTTCTAATCTAAATAACTGCATACCCCCAACATTTAGTAAAGGTAGTATAGTGATTGCCATTACAATAATCCCAATCCCTCCAAGCCATTGCAGTATAGCTCTCCATATCAAAATACCTTTGGGCGCATTATCCAGATCAGTTATAATAGTTGAGCCTGTTGTTGTTATTCCTGACATACTTTCAAAAAAAGAATCAACAAAAGATAATTCGAGATTTGATAAAAAAAACGGCAAAGATCCAAATATTGCGATACTTAACCATGATAAAGCCGTTAGAAGAAAAGCGTGTTGCAAAGTTAGCTTTCTATTGTCTTCCAAGTTTGTGAGTATAAGAAGAACACCAATAAAAGACGTTACAAAAGCAGAAGATAAAAAAGTACTATTTTTCTGCTCGTATATGAGTTGTACTAGAAATGGTATAAGCATAAATGCCCCCAATATCAGAAGTAAAATGCCAATTGCAAAAAAAACGGTTTTATAACTATTCATTTTAAAAATTAAAGGTTATTTAAAAATATTTGAAATTCAACATAATTAGAACTAATTATCACTATATTTTACCTATAAAATTTAATAAATCTTTATATTGTGATTAATAATTCAATAATTCAAACAACAACTGCCTGGCCAATTATGGAAGCCAGACAATTAATAAAAAAAAGAAAAAAATTCTTTGAAAAAAAAGGAAAAATCACCTTGCAAACAGGTTATGGCCCAAGTGGTTTACCTCATATTGGAACATTTGCTGAAGTTGCAAGAACCACAATGATAGTTAACGCACTTAATCATTTATTAGATATACCAACTGAAATTATCACTTTTTCTGACGATATGGATGGTTTGAGAAAAATACCAGAAAATATACCCAATAAAGAGTTGTTAGAAAAAAACTTACATAAGCCCTTAACAAGTGTACCGGATCCATTTAGCAAATTTAAAAGTTTTGGGGAATACAATAATGAAATGTTAAAAAATTTTTTAGATAAATTTAATTTTAAATATACTTTCCGCAGCTCAACAGAAACTTATAAAAAAGGAACTTTTAATGAAGCTCTACTTTTAGTGTTAGAAAAATATGAAAAAATTATGGAAATTATATTACCTACGCTAGGTAAAGAAAGACAAAAAACATATAGCCCATTTTTGCCTATATGCAAAGATACAGGTCAAGTTTTAGAGGTTCCAATTTTAGAAGTTAAAAAAAGAGAAGGAAAAATTATTTATAATAAAGATAATAAAAAAGTTGAAACAGAAATTATAAATGGAAATTGTAAACTTCAATGGAAAGTCGATTGGGCGATGAGGTGGTATGCTTTTGATGTTGATTATGAAATGTATGGTAAAGATTTAATTGAAAGCGCTATACTTTCAAGCAAAATATGTCAAGTTTTAGGTAAAGAAAGTCCAAATGGTTTTGCATATGAATTATTTTTAGACGAAAGGGGAGAAAAAATTTCAAAATCTAAAGGTAATGGAATTACTATTGAACAATGGCTTAAATATGCGTCGCCAGAAAGCCTATCATTATTTATGTATCAAAATCCCAAAAGAGCAAAGAAACTTTACGCTGATATTGTTCCAAAAGCTGTTGACGAATATTTATCTTTAATTGATAAATTTAATGAGCAAGACCAAAAAAGTAAATTATTAAATCCTGTTTGGCATATTCACAATGGAAAACCTCCTAAAGAAAAATCTATTATGCCTTTTTCAGTTTTGTTAAATTTAGTAGGAACAAGCAATGCAACTGATAAAAATATTTTGTGGAAATTTATAAAAAAGTATAAAAAAAATATCAATATATCAGAACACCCTATTTTTGATAATCTTGTTGAATACGCATTAAAATATTTTAATGATATAGTGAAACCAAATAAAAAATATCGAAAACCTAATGAAAAAGAAAAAATAGCGTTGAAGGATTTGGTAAAAAAACTCCAAGAATGTCCTGACCAAACACAGCCTGAAGAAATACAAACAATAATATATTCAGTAGGAAAAGATAATGGGTATGAAACAAATTTAAGAGAATGGTTTAAAGCGATTTACGAAATAATTTTTGGAGATCAAGATGGCCCAAGAATGGGATTTTTTATAAGCTTTTTTGGCATTAAGGAAACCATAGATCTAATAAACAAGTGTATTAAATAATGTTTTCTATTTTAAAACCCTTTGTATTTAGCTTAGACCCCGAAGTTGCACATGATATTGCGATTAAATCACTCAAATTTAACTTTTTGCCAGACAAAGTATTCAAAGTTGAAGATGAGGAAATGTTAAACATAAAACTATTTGGAAAAAATTTCCCCAATCCAATAGGTTTAGCCGCTGGTTTTGATAAAAGTGCAGAAGCTTATAATTCACTCTTAAAATTAGGTTTTGGATTTATTGAAGTTGGCACTGTTACGCCGCTAAAACAGTTTGGAAATCCTAAACCAAGAGTTTTTAGATTGGAAGACGATTATGCTTTAATTAATAGACTTGGTTTTAATAATGACGGAATAGAGATTGTAAAAAATAGAATTATATCAGAGAAAAAAAAGGGTATTTTAGGGATTAATATTGGACCAAACAAAAGTACAAAAAATCAGAAAAATGATTTTTGTTTATGCCTAGAAAGTTTTTTAAACATAGCTGATTATATTACTATTAATATTTCTTCACCAAACACTGAAGGTTTAAGAGATTTTCATGAACAAGAAAAACTAAAAAATCTTTTATTTACTCTCAATGAAATTAAAAAAAATAAAAAAATAAATATCCCACTATTACTAAAAATTTCACCTGATATAAAAAATAATGATATTTCTGAAATTGTAGATACGGCAGTTAAAAATGATATTGCTGCAATAATACTTACAAATACTAGCAGCACAAATAGAGATAAATTAATAAGCAAATCAAAAAATGAAAAAGGGGGTCTTTCAGGAGAGCCTATACAACAAATATCAACTGATATGATAAAAATGTTTTATAAACATCTTAATGGAAAAATTCCAATTGTGGGGGTTGGTGGTGTTAATTCTGGAAAGTCTGCTTATGAAAAAATTATTGCTGGCGCATCCCTATTGCAACTTTATACTGGGTTTGTTTATAAAGGACCGTCAATAGTAAAAGATATTAAAAAAGAATTAATAGAAATTCTAAAGAATGAAGGAATAAAAAATATACAAGATGCTGTAGGCACAAGTATATAGTTTAACCTAGCTTACCTAGAGTTGGAAAATATTCAAAAAGATAAAACCCTACAGATTGTAAGTTGTTTGTTAAAATCAAAATTCCTGTTATCAATAAAATAGTTCCACCTATTATGTTAATTAAGCGTAAACCTCTTTTTAATTTTTTACTTGCACCTAAAAACCTGGTCACAGCATATCCAGAAAATATAAAAGGTAATGCCAATCCTAAAGAATAAAAGCAAAGCAGCAAAACCCCTTCTGTTATAGTTTTTTCAACTGCAGCCATTGCTAAAATCGAACCTAGTATTGGTCCTATGCAGGGAGTCCAACCAAAAGCGAATGATATTCCAATAATGAATGGAAAAAATAAACTATTAGAAAATTTTTTTAAGGTATGAACTTTTGTTTTATTTAATAAACCTATATTAAAAAAACCCAAAAGTTGTGAAGCGAATACAATTATTATTAATCCAGCAACAATTCTAATTTCTTCTTTATATAGGAATATATTTGATACGAAGGAAGCGGCGGCACCAAAAGAAACAAAAACTAAAGAAAATCCCAATGAAAATAAGATTGTTTTAAATAACACTCTTTGCTTTTTTTGAATTAGAACATTTAATTCTTGCCCCGCTATAAAGGAGATATATCCTGGTATTAATGGCAGTACGCAAGGAGATAAAAAACTAATTAATCCAGCTAAAAAAGCTATAGTTAGTGTTGTATTCATTTGAAAAATCTTAATATAACTATTCTTCGATACTAAAGTTGTCAATATTTTAATATAATAACTTGACCATATTAACTACTGCATCTATATAAAGCTAAGGAATTTTTAAAATGTCAAAAAAATGCGAACTCACAGGAAAATCACCCTTAAAGGGTAATAAAGTCAGCCATGCAAACAATAAGACTAAAAGAAAATTTTTTCCTAATCTAAAAAAAGTGACTTTTAAAAGCAATCTACTGAAAAGAAATATTAGGCTAAGTGTAAGCAATGCTGCATTACGTACAGTAGATTATAAGGGTGGAATAGATTTTTATCTGAAGAGTGTTAAATCGTTTAAACTATCCTCTAAAGCAAAAAAATTAAAAAAAAAAATAATCAAAAAAAAATAGATATTAATGATTAAGATAAAAAATAAATTTTTTTTTATTTTTTCATTTTTCATGGCAATCACAGTTGTTGTGTCTAACTACTTAGTTCAGTTTCCAATCCAATATTTTAGTTTAGAAAATTTATTAACCTATGGCGCTTTGAGTTATCCAATAGCATTTTTAATAACAGATTTGTCTAATAGATGTTATGGAAAAAATGCAGCAAAAAAAATTGTGTATATAGGTTTTACAATTGGTGTTTTTCTTACATTATATTTTTCAACAAACTACGCAGACTTAATTTCTATAAGAATTGCAATTGGATCTGGGACAGCTTTTTTAGTTGCACAATTAATTGATATAAAAATTTTTGATAAATTAAGAAAAAAAAAATGGTTTATCGCACCTTTAACGTCATCGCTAACTGGTTCAAGCATTGATACGTTTTTATTTTTTTCAATTTCGTTTTATGGAACAGGAATAAGTTGGGTCACTTTATCTTTTGGAGATTTGTTAGTCAAAATTGTAGTAGCTCTAGTGATGCTATTACCTTTTAGAGTTTTACTTTCATCTATAAATGAAATTTCAAATTTAGAAAAAAAAATTAATGTATAGTTTTTTTATTTTTATCTGAAAAAAGTTCTGTTAATTGATTTATCATTACATCACCCAGTTCTTGCACGTCTGTAATTTTTATTGCTCTTTTATAATATCTTGTTACATCATGCCCAATTCCTATAGCAAGTATTTCAGTATTTGAATTTTCCTCAATCCATCTAACAGTTTTTTTTAAATGTTTTTCTAAATAATCACCAGAATTCACTGATAGGGTTGAATCGTCAACAGGTGCACCGTCTGAGATAACCATTAATATTTTTCTTTCCTCTTTCCTTTTTGTAATTCTTTTAAAAGCCCACATTAACGCTTCGCCATCTATATTTTCTTTCAATAAACCTTCTTTAAGCATCAAGCCAATATTTTTTTTTGCTTGTCTCCAAGGTGCGTCTGCAGATTTATAAACAATATGTCTTAAGTCGTTTAATCTTCCGGGATTTTGAGGTTTATTGTTAGAATTCCATTTTTCTCTACTCTTTCCACCTTTCCAATTTTTTGTTGTAAAACCTAAAACCTCAACTTTTACTGAACATCTTTCTAAGGTTCTTGATAAAATATCCGCACAAATTGCTGCCACAGAAATAGGTCGGCCTCTCATAGACCCCGAGTTATCTATCAAGATTGTGACAACAGTATCTTTAAATTTTGTTTCTTTTTCAATTTTATAAGATAATGAATGAACAGGGTTGATTATCACTCTGGAGAGTTTTGAAGCATCAAGCATTCCTTCTTCAAGGTCAAAATCCCAAGATCTATTTTGTTTAGCTAATAGTTGTCTTTGAAGTTTATTAGCAAGTTTAGTAACTATATTTTGTAAACTGGTAAGTTGTAGATCAAGATTTTTTCTAAGTTTGGTAATTTCTTCTTCTTTATCTAATTTTTCAGCGTCAGTGATTTCGTCATATTCATTAGTAAAAACTTTATATTTATTTTTTGATAAATTTCTTTTTTTTTCATCGCTCAGACTGGGGTCTCCAGTAATTTCTTTAGAATCTTTTTGATTTGAGGTGTCGCTTTCATCAAGTTCTTTAAAAGCATCCTCTCCTAAGTTAAAACCAGCATCACTTTTTTGATCTTCATTATTATCGATTAAATTTTGATCATTACTTTTTTCTTCATTTTGTGAAGAATTATCGGATTGAGATTCTTTTTCTTCTTCTTTTTCCTTAGGGTTTGAGTCATCAAATTCAAGATTTTCAATTAATTCCGACATAATGAAGTTAAATTTATTTTGATCTTTTATACAATTGTCCAGTTCACTAAATTTTTTTTTTAGTTTTTTGTCAAATAGTCCACCCCAATAACTTAAGATTTTTTTTGTAGTATTATTTTGTTTTATTTTAAAGAAATGACTTCTTAGATACAGCTCAAACGCTTCAGCAATAGGAACGTCAGCTTCAGTTTTAATCTCATTAATTTTTTTATTTTTAAATTTATTTTCATAACATTGTGTAATATTATTTCTTACACCTTTTAATTTATCTGAACCTATTTTTTCGTATCTTATTTTTTCACTTATAGAATATAAATTTTTAGCCATTAAACCTTTTGGCTCATTTTTGATATAAATTTTATTATCAGTATATTTTATTTTTAAAGCTTCAGAATCTGCAAAAGCTCTTAAATTGGTAAAGTCTTGTAATTTTTTTAAATTAGTTACATCAGGTAAACTTAAAGAGTTTTTTTTGGATTCTTTATCTTTGCCAAATTTAATTTCTAAATTAAAATCTTCAGAGATTGCTTTTACAGTAGATGTTACTGCAGATTTAAATTTTTCTTTTAGGACTTCACTATCATCCATATTAGTAATTATATTTTTATATTAACCGAAGATTCCGGAAGATCTTCACCAAAACATCTTTGGTAATATTCTGCAATTATACTTTTCTCCAATTCATCGCATTTATTTAAAAATGTCACTCTAAATGCATAACCAACGTCTTTAAATATTTCAGTATTTTCAGCCCAATGCAAAACAGTTCTAGGACTCATCACTGTCGAAACATCTCCGTTAACAAATCCTTTTCTTGTTAAGTCAGCAACTTTAATCATATTTGAGATCGTTTCTTTTCCTACTTTGCTGTTAAAGCTATTAGCTTTTGACAAAATAATTTCTAATTCCTTTTCAAATTTAAGATAATTTAGTGTTGTAACTATATTCCACCTGTCCATTTGACCTTGATTTATTTGCTGAGTTCCTTGGTAAAGGCCAGTTGTATCACCCAACCCAATAGTATTAGTGGTAGCAAATAGTCTAAAAAAAGGATTTTGTTTTAAAACTTTATTTTGATCTAAAAGAGTAAATTTACCTTCTTTTTCTAAAACTCTTTGTATTACAAACATTACATCCGGTCGCCCTGCGTCGTACTCATCAAATACTAAAGCTATAGGATTTTGGATAGACCAAGGAAGAATCCCTTCCTTAAATTCCGTAATCTGTTTGTCATTTTTTATTACAATTGCATCTTTTCCAATCAAGTCTATACGACTTATATGGCTATCCAAATTTACTCTTACACAAGGCCAATTTAATCTTGCTGCCACTTGTTCAATGTGCGTAGACTTTCCTGTACCATGATAGCCTTGAATCAGAACACGCTTATTATAAGCAAAACCAGAAATGATAGCTAATGTTGTATCCCTATCAAATTTATAGTTACTATCTACGTCAGGTACATACTCACTTTTTTTTGAAAAAGCATCAATCTTCATTTCAGTATTAATACCAAAAATTTGATTTACAGAAATTTTTATATCAGGGGTCATTTCATTTAAATTACTCATAATTTTATTTTGTATTTATTATCATTTTTAGGTGACTGTAGGCCATAGTTATTTTTTTCAATTTATCTTCATATTGTTTATTACCCAAATGCTTATCAGGATGAAATTTTTTTACAAGAATTTTAAACTTTTTTTGTATTGCAGCCCAATCATCAGTCAAATTTAAACCCATAATTTTAAATGCATCTTTATCTTTTTCATTAAGCTTTTTATTATAATTGGAGTTTACGTCGCTATCATTGAAGATTTTAAATTTATCGTTTAATGCATTGTTCCACAATATATTAAAAAAATTATCAGAAGATGAAAATTCTTGTGTAGGTCTGTGCCAAGTCAAATCAGATCTTAAAAAACTTTCAAATTCA
>Ga0115002_10010270_pt1 | contig 10093 bp, 9 predicted proteins | sample ArcticOcean_MG_C_8_FD_89576 | JGI IMG/M metagenome (GOLD analysis project Ga0115002, IMG submission 89576) | Marine microbial communities from western Arctic Ocean - ArcticOcean_MG_CB11_86 | ecosystem: Environmental > Aquatic > Marine > Oceanic | place: Arctic Ocean: Canada Basin | collected... | reverse complement strand
CCCGGATCGTGGGCTCGGGCAGCCTAGGATACGGTAATGATTGAACTTTTGCGCACCAACGATCCGGTCTTGATCTCCTGGCTCAGCGCCCTGCTGGCCGGCGAGGGCATTCAAGTGCATGTGTTCGACGGCCATACCAGCGTGCTCGAAGGCTCGGCCGGCGCCATCCCAAGGCGCCTCATGGTGGCCGATCAAGATTACCGCCGCGCCGCCGGGCTTTACGAAACCTCCCGCGCCCAGTTTGAAGATGCCGCACAACAAATCAACGCCGGTTAGCACCGACGCCCTGCTCGGCGGCCGCGTCATTCTGCGCCAGCCCGAAGATGGCTATCGGACGGCGATCGATCCGGTGCTGCTCGCCGCCGCCGTGCCGGCAATTCGGGGCATGCGCGTGCTCGATGCCGGCTGCGGCACCGGCGCTGCGTCTTTGTGTCTGGCGGCCAGGGTGGCGGGCGCCGACATTACCGGCATCGATACCGAGCCGGAATTTATCAGCCTCGCCCGAGACTCTACAGAATTAAACGATTTTGCGCCGCCGCCGGTTTTCGAAGTTGGCGATTTGCGGGACTACCGTAACCACGCGCCCTTCGATATCGTCATGACCAACCCGCCCTACCGGACCAACGATAGCGGCCATCCCCCCGCCCACCCCTTGAAGCGCGCCGCCAATATCGAAGGCACGGTGACTTTAAGCCAATGGATAGATTTTTGCTTCCAGCTGCTCAGGCCCGGCGGCTGTTTCACCATGATCCACAGCCGCGACCGGCTGGAGGAGGTGCGATCCTTAATCGCGCCGCTGGCCAGCAACGCCGTCATTCATCCGCTTTGGCCGAAACGCCGGCGCAAGGGCGGCAAGCGCTTTTTGGTTTTGGCCTTTACCAACGATCCGCAAAATTCGTCCATCGATCGCGGCGGCGTGCATATGACCGATGGGCTGGTGCTGCACCAGGCCGACGGCGCCTACACCGAAGAGGCGGAGGCTATCTTGAAATCCGGCGCCGGCTTCGGCTTCAATTTTCCGTGACCAGGGCGCAATCAGCGCCGCCCCCTTGCGCTGGCAGGTTACGCCGGCCTAGTTTATGGCCATGATTAGACGATTTCTCGAAGCCTTGCGGGTGCCCGGTTTCCGCAATCCGAAACCGGTCGTCGCCGTCCTCCGCCTGACCGGCGTGATCGGCCAAGGCGCCTCGCCGCTGCGTTCCGGTATGACCGTGGCGGCGCTGAACCAGCCGATCGAGGCGGCGTTCGCCACCAAGCGCTTGAAAGCGGTGGCCTTGGCGATCAACTCGCCGGGCGGCGCGCCGGCGCAGTCGTCGCTCATCTTGAAACGCATCCGGGCGCTGGCCGATGAAAACGATATTCCGGTATTCGCCTTTGCCGAGGATGTGGCGGCGTCGGGGGGCTATATGCTGGCCTGCGCGGCGGACGAAATATTCGCCGACGAAACCTCGGTCATCGGCTCCATCGGCGTGGTGTCCGCCGGTTTCGGCTTTCCCGGCCTGCTGCGCCGGTTAGGGATAGAGCGCCGCCTGCACACCGCCGGGACACGCAAGGGCATTTTGGATCCGTTCTCGCCGGAACGCCCCGAAGAGGTGGAATTGCTCAAATCCCTGCAGCGGGACGTCCATGACAGCTTCAAGGACATCGTCCGCGACCGCCGCGCCGGCAAACTAAAAGCCGACGAAGATACGCTCTTCAACGGCGAGTTCTGGACCGGCCGGCGGGCGCTGGAGCTGGGCTTGATCGACGGCATCGGCGAATTGACCGCCGTCATGAAGGAACGCTTTGGCGACAAGGTGCGCTTCCGCCCGGTCGGTCCGCGCCAATCCTGGATCAAGCGCAAACTGGGCACCGCCTGGCCGGGCAGCGGGGCTGCGTCCAGCCATGCCGGCGCGATTGCGGGCGATCTGCTGGCGGTGATCGAAGAGCGGGCGCTCTGGTCCCGTTTCGGGCTTTAACTTGACCCGAAACGTATTGAGCCCCTAAAAGGTTCCCATGCTTGGTTTCAGCCTTCCCAAAATCCTGGTCCTGATCGTCATCATCATGGCGGTCTGGTACGGCTTCAAGTTATTCGGCCGCGGCCGCAATGTCTCGGGAGGCGCCAATGCACCGAAACAGACCGGCCAGGAAAAAGCCGACGCCTCGTTGGAGATGAAGCCCTGCGAGGTGTGCGGCGATTACGTGGCCGCCGGCGCCAAGACCTGCGGCCGCGACGACTGCCCGTATGGATAGGTGACCGTAGGGGCGGGTTTAAAACCCGCCCGTGGATCATGGATAAATTGCCGGGCGGGTTTGAAACCCGCCCCTACGTTTTAGATGCCAACGGCGCGTCGCATCAGCATTGCGGTTTCATGGCCGGGGGCGGCGTCACAATCGCGTCCGCCTTGACCCGCTACTTATGCCAACGTATCACTCCCCGGCAACCGCATTTTTCTTTAATTTCCGCCGGATACAGACATGGCGAAGGCCCCCGCTCGCGACACAAGTTTCCAGTCCCTGATCCTGAAATTACAGTCCTATTGGGCGGATTACGGCTGCGTGATCTTGCAACCTTACGATATGGAAATGGGCGCCGGAACCTTTCATCCGGCGACCACCTTGCGCGCCCTGGGCCCGGAGCCGTGGAAGGCCGCCTATGTGCAGCCGTCGCGGCGCCCCACCGATGGCCGCTACGGCAAAAACCCGAACCGTTTGCAGCATTACTACCAGTTCCAGGTGATCCTCAAACCGTCGCCCGCCGACGTACAGGATTTGTACCTGGCCAGCCTTTACGAGCTTGGCATCGACAAAGAGCTGCACGATATCCGCTTTGTCGAGGATGATTGGGAAAGCCCAACCTTGGGCGCCTGGGGCCTCGGCTGGGAGGTTTGGTGCGACGGCATGGAGGTCAGCCAGTTCACCTATTTCCAACAGGTCGGCGGCATCGATTGCGAGCTGGTCTCGGCGGAACTGACCTACGGCTTGGAGCGCCTCGCCATGTATATCCAGGGCGCCGAGAACGTCTACGATCTGGATTGGAACGGCAGGGGGGTGACATACGGCGATGTGTTCCTGCAGGCCGAACAGGAATTCTCCGCCCACAATTTCGAACACGCCGACGTCGACATGCTGGCCCGGGAATTCGAGGATGCGGAGAAGGAATGCCTGTCTCTGCTCGGTCACAAGCTGGCATTGCCGGCCTATGATCAATGCATCAAAGCTTCGCACCGGTTCAATCTGTTGGATGCGCGCGGCGTCATTTCGGTAACCGAGCGCCAAGCCTACATCGCCCGCGTCCGCACCCTCGCCAAGGGCTGCTGCGAGATGTGGGTGGAAAGCCGGAAACAAGAGGCGGGGAGAGGCGAAGCCGCGACAGGGACAAAAAAATGAGCGGAGTAGGGGAGCTTGCGGTTAGGAATTTACAGGCTATATACAGTCTATAAGCCTTAACGGAAGCTAAAAACTGATGATTCTATTTGCCCCGATTACCCATACTTATCCATACCAATCCATACCAATCCATACCGGATTATTACCAGCCGATGTCGCACGAGAATAAATTAGATAAGCAAGTAATGGTTGAAACACAGAGATCACAGAGGACACAGAGAAGAAAAGTAAATGGAGAAGGACCAGTTAACAGACCGGGTAATTGGGCTGGCGATAGAGGTTCATCGTCAATTGGGACCGGGTTTATTGGAATCTGTCTATGAAGCTTGTCTTTGTCAGGAGTTGCGTGAAAGCGGATTGAAATTTGAACGCCAGAAAGCCATTGGCATTCATTACAAGGGAACGGAATTGGATGGCGGTTTTCGCGCTGATCTGATTGTCGAGGATGAACTTTTGATCGAACTGAAAGCTACGGAAAGATTTTTGCCGATCCATGAGGCGCAGCTATTGACCTATTTGAGACTTTCTAAAATCGGCACCGGATTGCTCCTGAACTTCAACACCAAGGTATTGAAGGACGGCATCAAGAGGATGGTCGTATGATTTCTTCTTCTTTCTCTGTGATCTCTGTGATCTCTGTGTTTCAAAACCTTTGCAGCCGCAAAGTTCCCGCCTCATTGCTGCCCGGAGGAAACCATGGCTGAGCTTCTTCTGGAAATTCTGTCGGAAGAAATCCCGGCGCGCATGCAGGCGCGCGCTGCCGAGGATTTGAAGCGGCTGGTCTGTGACCAACTTAACAAGGATGGCTTCGAATTTGAGAGCGCTAAGGCTTACGCGACACCCCGGCGATTGGCTCTGGTGGTCGATGGCCTACCATTGGAAATAAAAGCGCTCGAAGAAGAGCGTCGCGGCCCGCCCAAAACGGCACCTGAAAAAGCTGTCGAAGGTTTTGCCAAGTCGACCGGGATAAGCGTCGATCAACTGGAAATTCGCGATACAGGAAAAGGCGAATATTATTTTGCGGTCATCAAGAAAGATGCGCGCCTGACAATTGACTATATGCGGTTAGTCGCATCGGGCGCCGTAATCAATTTTGTTTGGCCGAAATCGATGCGGTGGCATTCGGGCACGACAACTTGGGTGCGCCCGATACAGAGTATATTGGCTGTCTTTGATGGAAAGCCGTTGAAAGATTTTCTTCAGTTGGGTTTAGAGGACAAAGTTCCCGGATTAAAGATAGCGATGAACAATGGATCGGAAGCTAAACCAGGTGAACTGGAAATCCCGATTTCCAACACCACCCGCGCCCACCGCTTCCTCACCGACACGGTGATCGAGGTCAATGATTTCGCCGACTACAAGAAACAGCTCGAAGATGGCTACGTGATCCTCGACGCCGCCGAGCGCCGGGCGCGGATCAAAGAGGGCGCGGAAAAATTGGCGGCCGATGCGGGGCTTCATTTGCGCGACGATCCGGCGCTGCTCGACGAGGTCGCCGGGCTCGTGGAATGGCCGGTGCCGCTGATCGGGTCCATCGATGCAGAGTTCATGGTCCTGTGGTCGGATGTTCTTGTAACAGCTATGCGTAAGCACCAAAAATATTTTGCCTTAGAAGATAAGGATGGCAATCTGGCGCCCAAATTCATTGTAGTTGCCAACAAGGATACACCCGACGCCGGTGCCGCCATCATTGCCGGCAACGAGCGTGTTTTGCGAGCGCGATTGGCGGATGCAATGTTCTTCCGAGATCAAGATATGGCACAGCCTCTAGAGAGCTACGTGCCTTATTTGAAAAACGTAGTCTTTCACCGTGAGCTTGGAAGCATTGGAGACAAGGTTCAACGCATGGAAATTCTAGCCGGTGATATTGCCGCTCATAACAGTGTTGTCGATTTGAAACCGGTGCGCAGGGCGGCTCATCTTTCCAAAGCCGATTTGGTGACACAAATGGTCGGTGAGTTTCCAGAGTTACAAGGTACGATGGGAAGGCGGTACGCATACTATGGATCAAGTGGCGAAGTATCTGAAGTCGCAAGCGCCATCGAGGAACACTATGCGCCTCAGGGGCCGTCCGATGTCTGCCCGACTGCGCCGGTCAGCGTCGCCGTTGCTTTGGCTGATAAGATAGACACATTGGTCGGATTTTGGGTCATCAATGAGAAACCCACTGGATCAAAAGACCCGTTTGGGCTTAGGCGTGCGGCCCTAGGTGTAATTAGGTTGGTCATTGAAAATGAGCTGCGTGTAAACTTGAAAACATTTTTTGAGTCTGCGGATGAATTAATTCAGTCATCGCTGATAGCCGCAGCTATGGAAAAAGGGGGAGAACAACTAGAAGAGGAAGAGTCTGATTTTGATCCAGACGACCTCCTCTCCTTCTTCGCCGAACGCCTCAAAGTCCACTTGCGCGAAAAGGGCGTCCGCCACGATTTGGTCTCCGCCGTTTTTGCTGTCGGGGGCGAGGATGATCTGGTCCGCCTGCTCGCCCGGGTCGATGCTCTCAGCAAGTTCCTGGAGACGGAGGATGGGGCCAACTTACTCACTGTCTATAAGCGGGCTGCCAACATATTGGGAGCAGAAGAGAAAAGGGACAGCAAGAAATATGTCTATGATGGAGCTACTCCGCTCGTTTCAAATGAGACCGCAGAACAGGCATTAATCGACACGTTGATGGATGTCGGGCCAAATATCACTTCGGCTATCGATTCTGAGAAATTTAGCGACGCTCTAGAATTGTTGGCTTCGACCAGAACAGTGATTGATGATTTCTTTGATCAAGTAACTGTAAACGTTGAAGAATCTGAACTGCGCGAAGCGAGGCTGACGATGCTTGATTTTATCAGGAAATCGTTCGAGAAAATTGCAGATTTCTCACAAATCGAGGGGGGTGAGCGTTGAACAAGTGGGTCTATGCATTCGGTAATGGCACCGCCGATGGCAGTGCCGATATGGGATCGCTGTTGGGCGGCAAGGGGGCCAATCTGGCGGAAATGTCGGCCCTCGGCCTGCCAGTGCCGCCGGGCTTCACCCTGACCACCGAAGTCTGCAATCATTTCACCAGCCATGAAGATACCTACCCGGAAGAATTGGCCGGCGCGGTCAGCGCGGGCCTGCAAGCCATCGAAGATGCCATCGGCGCCAAGTTCGGCGATGCCGCCAATCCTTTGTTGGTCTCGGTGCGCTCCGGCGCGCGCGCCTCCATGCCGGGCATGATGGATACGGTCTTAAATCTTGGCCTCAATGATGAAACCGTGAAGGGGCTGGCCGCCGCCGCCGGCGATGAGCGCTTCGCCTATGACAGCTACCGCCGCTTTATCCAGATGTATGCGGACGTGGTGCTCGGCGTCGGCCACCATCATTTCGAAGACATCCTGGCGCTCGCCAAGGAAGACAAGGACTTGGCCCTGGATACCGACCTGGATGCGGACGATTGGAAAGCCATCTGTGCGGCGTTCAAGGCCAAGGTCGAGGCCGAGCTGGGCGCAACCTTCCCGCAAGACCCTAAGGATCAGCTTTGGGGCGCCATCGGCGCGGTGTTTGGCAGCTGGATGAATGAGCGTGCCATTATTTACCGGCGCCTGCACGACATCCCCGGAAGCTGGGGCACCGCCGTCAATGTGCAAAGCATGGTGTTCGGCAATATGGGCGATCGGTCGGCCACCGGCGTTTGTTTCACGCGCAATCCGTCCACCGGCGAGAACGCGTTCTACGGCGAATATCTGATCAACGCCCAGGGCGAGGACGTGGTCGCTGGTATTCGGACGCCCATGCCGCTGACCATTGCCGAGGCCGAAGCCGGTCATTCCAGGCTGCCGTCCATGGAAGAAAGCCTGCCCGCGATGTTCGGCGAGCTATCCGATGTGCGGGAGATATTGGAGCGCCATTACAAAGACATGCAGGACATGGAATTCACCGTCCAGGAAGGCAAGCTTTGGATGCTGCAGACCCGGAGCGGCAAGCGCACCGCCAAGGCGGCGCTCAAAATCGCCGTGGAAATGGTCGCCGATGGGCTGGTAAGCCGCGAAGAGGCCATCCAGCGCATCGATCCGGCGCAGCTTGACCAATTGCTGCATCCGACGCTGGATCCAGACGCGCCCCGCCATGTGGTCGCCAAGGGCCTGCCCGCATCGCCGGGCGCGGCGTCGGGGCGCATTGCCTTTTCGGCGGCCGATGCAGAAACCATGACCGCAGCCGGCGACAAGGTCATCTTGGTGCGCATCGAAACTAGCCCCGAAGATATCGGCGGCATGCACGCCGCCGAGGGCATTCTGACCACCCGCGGCGGCATGACCAGCCACGCCGCCGTGGTGGCGCGCGGCATGGGCCGCCCCTGCGTTGCCGGGGCCGGCGATATCCGCGTCGATTACCGGGCCGGGACCATGCTCACCCGCGGCCAGACCATCGCAGCGGGCGATATCATCACCATCGACGGCTCCCGCGGCGAGGTGATGCTGGGCGAGGTGAAAACCATAAACCCGGAAATGATCGGCGATTTCGGCACCCTCATGGAATGGGCCGATGAAGTGCGCGAACTTGGCGTCCGCACCAATGCCGAGACGCCGGAAGACGCCGCGACGGCGGTCAAATTCGGCGCCGAGGGGATTGGTTTGTGTAGGACCGAGCATATGTTTTTCGATCCCGCCCGCATCATTCATATGCGCGAAATGATCCTGGCGGTTGACGAGGATGGGCGCCGTGCCGCGCTGGCCAAACTGCTGCCCTATCAGCGGGGCGATTTTATTGCGTTGTTCCGCATCATGAAGTCCCTGCCGGTAACCGTGCGCCTGCTGGATCCGCCCTTGAACGAGTTCCTGCCCACGTCGGACGCCGAATTGAACGCGGTCGCCGAGGCCGCCGGCGCTGATCCAAGCGACGTGCGGGCGCGCGCCGCTTCGTTGCAGGAATCCAACCCCATGCTGGGTTTGCGCGGCTGCCGCCTCGGCATCATGCATCCGGAGATTTACGAGATGCAGTGCCGCGCTATCTTCGAAGCGGTCGCCCTGGTGGCCAAAGAAGACGGCGAAACGGTGGCGCCGGAAGTGATGATCCCGCTGGTCGCGTCGGCCCGGGAATTTGATATCCTGCACGCGCTGGTCGATAGGGTCGCCGCCGAGGTGTCGGAGGCCGAGGGGATCGCGCTTAGCTATATGACCGGCACCATGATCGAGTTGCCGCGCGCCGCTTTGCGCGCCGGCGAGATTGCCGAGGGTGCCGAATTTTTCTCCTACGGCACCAACGATTTGACGCAGACCACGTTTGGATTGTCGCGGGATGATTCGGGCTCGTTCCTGGACGCCTATCAGGACCAAAACATTTTTGAGAAAGACCCGTTCGTCACCATCGATCAGGCCGGCGTCGGCGAGTTGGTGCGCATCGCCACCGAGCGCGGGCGGGCGACGCGGCCCGGTCTCAAGCTCGGCATCTGCGGCGAGCATGGCGGCGATCCGGCCTCCATCCATTTTTGCCAGGAGGCGGGGCTGGATTACGTATCCTGCTCCCCCTACCGGGTGCCCATCGCCCGCTTGGCGGCGGCGCAGGCGGCGCTCGCTGGCAAAGTATTTGAGGACGCATAAGAGGAGACGATCATGGACGGAAATTCATTTGAAAGCGTTTCGGATTTGCGCGAAATCTATGCCGAGCCCAAGCAGCGGGTGCTCGACAAGCAGATTACGTATCTGGATGAGCATTGCCGGAAATTTATTTCGCTTTCGCCCTTTATGCTGCTTGGTACCGAGGGCGATATATCGCCCAAGGGCGATGCTCCGGGCTTCGTTGCCGTGCTCGACGACAAGCGGGTTTTGATCCCTGACCGCAACGGCAACAACCGGCTCGATTCGTATCAGAACATTCTGGCCAATCCCAAGGTTGGATTGTTGTTCATGATCCCCGGCCTCAATGAGACCTTGCGCATCAACGGCAGCGCCGAGATCACCAGCGAGCTTGCTTTGTTGGCGCCCCTGGCGGTCAACGGCAAGGCGCCCAAGGCCGGGCTCATGGTGCATGTGGAAGAGGCTTATCTGCACTGCGCCAAGGCGCTGATCCGGGCCAAAATCTGGGATGCGGAGACCCGCCAAGAGCGCTCTGTCTTACCCAGCTATGGCCATATGGTCTCCCGCCAGATTGGCGCCGAGCCCGATGAGATAAACAAGCTCTACAACGCCTCGGTCGACGGCGACATGACGGCGGAAGGGCGACGCTGAGCGGCACGCCGCCGGGATTTTCCAATGGCCATTGATCTTCACACCCACTACCTGCCCGAACCGGTCGCCCATATGTTGCGCGCCAGAACCCAAGCGCCATTCATCAGCGCCGATGCTGGCGGCGAGACCTTTCATATGCCGAACGGCGCGCTGGCGATCAACGCCGCCTACCATGATATGGAGGCCCGCCTGGAATTCATGGATGCGAACGGCGTCGCGGCGCAAATGCTGTCCCTGCCCGGATTGTTCGGCGCCGATTCGTTGCCCGCCGACGAGGCTCTGCCCATCTGCCGGGCGTTCAACGATCATGTGGCCGAATTGGCGGGGGCGAATAGGTCGCGCTTTGCCGGGCTGGCGGCATTGCCGTTCGCCGATATGGACGCGGCGGCGGCGGAATATGAACGCGGGCGCACCGAGCTTGGCTTGATCGGCGCGGTGCTGCCCAACAATTTCTTTACTGGTATCGATTGGGCGCAAAAGATTGCGCCGGTGATGGCGGCGGCCAACCGGCTCGGCGGGCATAT
>Ga0115002_10010268_pt1 | contig 10095 bp, 8 predicted proteins | sample ArcticOcean_MG_C_8_FD_89576 | JGI IMG/M metagenome (GOLD analysis project Ga0115002, IMG submission 89576) | Marine microbial communities from western Arctic Ocean - ArcticOcean_MG_CB11_86 | ecosystem: Environmental > Aquatic > Marine > Oceanic | place: Arctic Ocean: Canada Basin | collected... | reverse complement strand
AATGCGCCCTACGTCGCGGGCGTCATCTTTCCGAAGGACGGCACGCTGATCGGGATCGCGGGCGGCGGAGGCTGGTACACGCGCGACAGCGGCAGCAGCTGGCTCCAACGGTCGGACGGCCTCGATCCGATGCTCCACAACCTCCAAGGCCACCCCGAGCAAGCCGATCGCCTCTTCGCTTCAGCCGACAGCGGCATCTACCGCTCTGACGATGGCGGCTTCAGTTGGGTGCAGTCGCTCGGCGGCCTCGACCGCTCATGGGGCGGCTGCATCGCCGTCCTGCCGGGCACGCCTGACGTGCTGCTCTTCGCCGCGGCGCGACACGCACCGGGCGAGGAAGGCGCGCTGTTCCGCTCACCGAACGGAGGCGTCACCTGGGCGCGCGTCATGCTCGAGGGCGAAGTCGGTTCGCCCTCGGAAAGCGACCGCGGAGCGGGCAGCGGCGACGAGTGGCCTCGAATTCCGTGCGTCACCCGGCTTTGGGACAGTGAGGACACGGCGTTCGCCAGCGCGGGCGACAAGGTCTGGGCCTCGCACGACACCGGCCGCAACTGGATGCCGCTCGCGACGGACCTCCCGCCCGCCAACGACATCGCCGCCGCTTTCTAGGGGGCCCTCCGAGGTCTAGCGAATCCCGGAGAACTCCGTCGGACGGCCGATCTTATTCTCCTGGCTGGCGACCAGACCCTCGGTCCTGCCGAGGTAGTCGACCCACGCCGGGTCGGCGTCGCGCGCGGCTCGCTTCGTCTCCATGTCCGCGAGGTTGTCGAAGCCCCAGATGTGCACGACCTGGTTGAGCGCGCCGTGCAGCGTCTGGAAGTAGGCGAGCGGCTCGCCGATGTGGCGGCGCTGTACGGGCAGCGCGTACGCCTCGAACAGCTCGAGGTAGGCCGCCATCTTGCGCGGCACGATGTTGTAGGTGCGGATGTCGACGATCACGGAAGGCCTCCGAGAGGTTCGAGGTTGGTGTCAGGTTCGCTCAGACACTAACCGAACCTCGGCGGGCCAGGCGAAGCCTGCCGCTTGACGCGAGTCCGAGGGCGCGACACCGTCGAGCGATGGAAGTCGAGAACGAATTGATGGTCCGGGGCATCGTCGTCGGTGTGTTCCAAGAGAACTGCTGGGTGATCGGGAGCCGGAAGACCGGCGAGGCGATCTGTATCGACCCCGGCGATCAACCAGACGAGATCCTGGCGTTAGCGCGCGACATGGGCGTCAACATCAAGTACATCGCGAACTCCCACGCGCACGTCGACCACATCCTCGGTGTGGCAGGCGTGCACGCCGAGACTGGCGCAAAGTTCCTGCTGCACGAGTCCGACCTCGAGCTGTTGCGGACCGGCTGGCAGGGCTCCGCCGAGAAGTTCGGCTTCGATGTGAACTCGCCGCCGCCCGACCCGACCGCCTTCGTTACCGAGGGCGACATCGTCGAGGTGGCGGGCGTCCGCCTGCGGGCGATTGAGACGCCGGGCCACACCCCCGGCTCGCTGAGCTACTACGCGGATGAGGGCATGCTCTTCAGCGGCGACACCCTCTTCCGAGGGTCGATTGGGCGCACCGATTTTCCGGGCGGCGATTTCGAACAGGAGATGAGCAGCATCTGCGAGAAGCTGCTCGAGTTGCCGGACAACACCGCGGTGCTGCCGGGACACATGCAGGAGACTTCAATCGGCGCGGAACGCGGCGGGAATCCGTTCATTCGCGACTGGCTGGCGAAGCGCGATGCCTAGTCCCCTCAGAGTCAGTTGCCCACAGCTTGCAGATTGTGGGCAACTGAACCGATCATCGGATCACGCGACTGAGTGATAAGCTCCGTCCACAAGCGGCGGGCGCTCAAACGCGCCCGAGAAACCGACGTGATGCGACGCATCGGCGACAACTGGCGACTGCCCGAGGCCAAACGTTGGCTCCGAGATCCGCGCCCGCGTAGGCGACGTACGCTGCTACCTCAACGACGACCGAGCTGGCAGCAGCGGATCGAGCGGCTACTGCCGTCAGGCGCCCGTCTGCCGAATTGGCGCTGGCTGCCGTGGTACGAGCCGCCGGTGTCGAAGCGCTCCCGCGCCCTGCGCGTGCTCGACGGCGTCGCGTACCTTGCTACGGGCTGGTTGCTGCTGCGACCGTGGCTACGCCGCCTCGGTGCGAACCAGGCCGAACTGCGGCGCACCTACCCCGGCGATGACCTCTTTGGTCACGCCGAAGTCGTCACACGTGCGATCACGATCGACGCCTGCGCGGCTGACATCTGGCCGTGGATCGTGCAGATGGGCTACGGCCGGGCAGGCTGGTACTCGTTCGATCTGCTCGACAACCTCGGTCGGTCGAGCGCGCATCGGATCATCCCCGCCTACCAACAGCTTGCGGTCGGCGACGAGATGGCATTGTCACCGCGCTCCGCCTTCCGGGTGCACGACATCGAGCGAGAACGCTTCCTCGTGCTCACCTACGACGGCAAGGCGGGCAGCGCAAGCTGGCTGTTCTGGCTCGAGCCGATCGATGACCACTCAACGCGATTGGTCGAGCGGATCCGCGGGCACGCCTCGGCGAATCCGCTGATGCAACTCACGGCGCTGCTGGGCGACGCTGGCGACGTAGTGCTAATGCTGACGCACCTGAACAACCTGAAGCGGCGCTCTGAACGATCCGCCGAGGAACGCCGCGCGGGTGAGATCGCCGAGGCGAGGACATCGCCGGCAGCAGCGGCGTCATCCGAGACCGCCGAAGATGCACCAGCGTCGGAACCGGTGAGCGACCTCGGCTAGACGTCTTCCACCTTCGCCGCTTCTGTCAGCCAGCGGCCGAGGTCAAAGGCGTGATCAGGCATCGGTACGCGACGCAGCTTGCCGAGGCGCGTCACCGGCAACGGCTCATCGACGAGCCGCACCACGTCGACCCGCAGCCACGACGGCAGCGGACGCGACTGGCGCCGAATGGCTCCGCGCACGACGTCGCGGAGTGAGTCGGCATCCGTGACCTGGTCACCGCTGGCCGCTTCGCTGTTCGCGAAGACCGTAGCCACGAGCTGATACTCCGGTTCCTCTTCGACCGTGAGTCGCACCTGCTGGATTTCGAGCGCCTCGACCAGTTTCGCCTCGAACGTCTCGAGGTTGACCTGCTTGCCGTTCGGCATGCTGATCACGAGGCTGGCCCGACCGGTGATCCGCAGGTCGCCCCGCTTGTCGATGCGGGCGAGGTCGCCGGTGTACAGCGCGCCGCCGCGGATCCGGGCAGCGGTGTCAGCGGGTCGCTCGTAGTAGCCCAGCATCACATTCGGCGCGCGGATCACAAGTTCGCCCTCGCCGTCCTCAGAGCCCTCGTGCGGTTCGAGTGACAGTTCCAGATTCTTCACTGGCGTTCCGACCGATCCCACTCGCCGCCAGTAGCTGCGCGCGCGCCACCAGTAGTCGCGGGCATTGAATCGCTGGATCACTCCCGCCGCCGCTATCTCGCTCAGGCCGTAGCCCTGCACCACGGGGAGCCCGACCGACATCATCCGGCGGTGGACCGCCGGATCGAGGCGAGCGCCCCCGCTCACGAGGAACCGCAGGTTGCCGCCGAGCGCCTGCTGCAGTGGCCGGAACAACAACCGCCCGAGGTTCACGCCAACCGTCCGAATCAGGAAGGCGTTCACCGCGAGCGCCGTCTTGAAATAGACGCCCTTGATGCCGCTCGACGCACCGCGCTCCACCGTCCGAAGCAACGCCTCGAAGAGCGCCGGGACGCCGAGGAGGATCGTCGGAGGCGTCTCTGCCGCGCGGGCCGCGACCCGCAGCAGCCGGTACTCCAGCTCGGCGGGGACGCCCGCCGCCATCGGGGCGAGGCAACCGGTCGTCAGTGGGAATACGTGGAAGAGCGGCAGGACCACGAACATTACGTCGCCGTCGACTATCTCGGCGGCGTCGATGCTCGCCTCGACGGCCGAGATGAGGTTGCGATGGCTGAGCATCACGCCCTTCGGACGCCCGGTGGTACCGCCGGTGTAGAGCAGCAGCGCCATCGCCTCGGTCTCGAGCGTTTCACGCTCGAGCGGTCCTTCGGACTCCGGCCAGTCGTGCAGTTCGTCGACGGAGATGAGGCGCGCACGCACCTCGGAGACGCGACCGAGGAACTCCTCGTCTCCGATGATTGCCTTCGGGTGCAGCTCCCCCACGATCGAGGTCAGCGCCTCCTCGGACATCTCGGTGTCGACGGGGACGGGGATCGCACCGCGCACCATCACGCCGTAAAAGCCGAGCACCCAAGGCACGGAGTTCCGCGCACCGATCAAGACGAAGTCGCCTAGTTCGACGTCCGCCGCGAGTTGGTCCGCGACGCCCGCTGCCCGTCGACCCAACTCTGCGAACGTGACCGACTCCAGCCCGTCGCCCCAGGGGGCGCGGAACGCCATCCGATCGCCGTAGAGCGAAACGCTCCGCGCCAGTAGCTGTGGCAACGTGCTGACATCCACGGACACAGTCCTGTCCTCGAACCTCTTCGATACCTGAACCAGGCGCACAGTCGACGCTACACGAGCAGGGCGCCCGCCGTAAGGAGTCGCTCGCGGTTCGTGAAACTCGACACTCCGATGACCGTTGCATAGCTCATTCTCAGCGATTCGTGATCACGCCCCCTCAACACCGAGGACCAACCTGCCGTATTATCTGTCATGGCGGGTATTCGCGAGGCGGTTGCCCAGTGATGCGTACAACTCGACCGCTCCTGCTCGTACTCTTGCTCGCCGTTTTGCTGCCGCTATCCCCGGCCAGCACGTTCGCGGCCAGCACACACCAAACTCCGACCCACTCCGACCGCGCCGAGGCGTTGCGAGCGGTACCGCTCGTCCCCGGGACGACGGCGATCATCCGCGCAGATGGCAGCTGCCTACGGCTGCGCGACGCCCCCGAGGGCAACCGCCTCGATTGTTTCGCCGAAGGCTCGCTGGTCGAGGTCCTTGAAGGTGCCGAGGTCAAAGGCGAGTACCGCTGGCAGCGCGTCCAGATCAGCAGCAACACCGGCTGGATGGCGGACGAATTCCTCGAACCCTACGCCGGCGCGCCGAGCTGCGGGGTCGGCACCAGCCACGCCGGGTTCAACGCACCTCTCCCCACCTCGGGTGCCAGCCTGCAGGCGTGGGGTGGCGGCACGCTCAGCGGCATCATCAACACGTCGCTCGCGGGCGGATGCGATCCGAGCGCGATCTTCACCTCGGTTGGTGGGGAGTTCATCAGCTACCGGCCGCAGGCCCCGGCATTCGTGAACAAGCCGTGGTTCGACCACTTTGGTGGCGAAGCGGTACCGGCCGCCGCACTGCTGCTCATCCAGTGCGACGGCGCACCCGGACAGACGAGCGCCGCGATCTCCCGCTTCCCGGTGTTCCCGGCTCCGCTGGCGACCTCGGCAGCGCCGATCCTCACGACGAGTCTCGCCGCTGCCGAGGTCGATTCATCCGCTGCAGTGGTGATCGACGAGGCGTCGGGCGAGATTCTCTACGCGCAAAACGCCCGTGAAGCCATGGCGCCCGCCAGCCTGACCAAGATTGCGACCGCGATTCTCGCGATCGAGGGCACGGACCTCGAAGCCTGGGTCGACTCCGACGTGGACAGCCGAAACATGCCGGGCAGCAGTTTGATGGGCCTACGGCCCGGCGACTGTTTCCAGATGCGTGACCTCGTCCACGGTCTGATGCTCCGTTCTGGGAACGATGCGGCGCTCGCGATCGGTCGTTACCAGGCCGGAACCGACGCCGCCTTCGTCAACCAAATGAACACGCTGCTCAGGCGGCTCGACCTCACCGACAGCAACTTCGAGAATCCGCACGGACTCGACGCCAACCGACACCTCGCCTCTGCCTACGACCTCGCGATGCTCGCCCGCTATGGGATGCAGCTCCCCGAGTTCCGCGACACGGTCGGTGCCTCGGTCTGGACGGCAAACGGCAATCGCACTCTGACGCTCTACAACATCAACGGCTTCCTCAGCCGCTACGAAGACGCCGACGGTATCAAGACCGGCTACACCGATGACGCTGGCCGCACCTTCGTCGGATCCGCCATGCGCAACGGACACCGCGTCTACGTCGTCCTACTAGACTCGACGAACCGCTACCGACAGGCAGCAGAGTTGCTGGACTGGGCGTTCGACAACCACGATTGGAACTGAGCACCGATCGAGGCTGGGACTACCCGAGGAGACGACGTGCTCGAACTGAGTGAGCGCGCGCTCGCCCTCCTCGATCAGTCGCCAATCGGGCGCCTCGCCACGGTCGACCGCAGCGGCGAGGCGTTCGCTGTCCCGATCTGCTTCCTCGTCGACGGCAACCTCGTCTACTCGGTGATCGACGAGAAGCCCAAGCGGACGCTGCACCTCAAGCGCGTGCGAAACATCGAGGAGACCGGACGCGCGACGCTGATCGTCGACCACTACGAGGACAACTGGCAGCAGTTGGGCTGGGCGATGCTCCGAGGCAACGCAACGATCGTCGAACCCGGCACGGAGCACGCCGTCGCAGTGGCCTCGCTGCGTGACCGCTATCAGCAGTACCTGACGATGGCGCTCGACGAAGCGCCCGTGATCCGCATCGAAGTCGATCACGCGACGGAGTGGTGGGCGGCCTCGATCAGCTAGCGAGTCGGCTCCGTTGACCGCCCGCAACGCTGACCGCCACCCTTCCGAGATGCACTCGATCGATTCCACCATTCGTCGCCTCGCGCGGCTCGCGCGCACGGTGCCAGCGCTCGAGGCCAGCTACCTCGTGGGTGGCGCGGTGCGCGACGCCCTGCTCGGCCGCCCGGTGCGTGAGCTCGACATCGCCTCTAGCGCGGCGACGGACGGAGCCCACGCCCTCGCTGACGCGCTGGGCAGCTCGGTGGTCTCGCTCGGCGGTCAGCACGAGCTGTACCGCGTGCCACTCGAGGGCGGCTGGATCGATGTCACGCCGATCCAGGGCGGTCTCGACGCCGACCTCGACCGCCGTGACTTCACGATCGACGCGCTCGCACTGCCACTGAGGGCTGTGCCTAGAACCCTCGAAGGGTTGCCACGCGACGCGGTGATCGACCGGCACCGAGGGCTCGACGACCTCGATGCGGGGCTCGTGCGACAAGTGTCGCGCTCTTCGATTTCGGAGGACCCAGTCCGCGCATTGCGCGGTGTTCGACTGGCGACGACGCTGGAGTTCTCGATCGAACCCGCCACAGAATTCTCGATCGCAGAGGCCGCGTCGCTGCTCGATGACGTGGCACTGGAGCGGGTCGGGCACGAGCTGGAGCAACTCCTCGGGAGTAGAAGCGCGGCAACGGGGTTCCGGATACTGGAACGGACAGGGCTCCTCGACAGGGCGCTGCCGGAGCTGGTGGCTGGACGAAGCATCAGTCAGCGACCGCATCACACCTGGGACGTGCTCGAGCACCAACTCGTCGCGCTGGAGTGGATGGGCGTGCTGCTGCGCGACACGCCACCCGAGGCCGAACCGGCAGCAGCGATCTGGCACCACACCTGGGACGAGGAATGGCGTGAGACCGTCTGGGGACCGGTGCGCGCCCACCTCGAGGAGCGCGCTCCCGTGCTCCGGCTGGCGACGCTGCTGCACGACATCGGCAAGCCCGAGACCCGCACCCTCGAGGCCGATGGACGGACGCGGTTCTTCGGCCATGGTCCGCGCGGTGCTGTGCTCGCGGCCGCTCGGCTGCGCGCGCTCCGATACCCGGAACGCGTGATCGGGCGCATCTCGCTGCTGCTCGAGCAGCACCTGCGCCCCGGCCAGGTCGCCTCGCCGGGCCAGCGACCAACGCCGAGGGCGCTCCACCGCTTCCACCAGCGACTCGGCGATGCGGCACTTGATGTCTGCTTTCTCTTCCTCGCGGACTCGCTCGCCACCGCCGATCCGGAGGAGCTCCTTCCGAGGTGGCCCGCCTACGTCGCCCACGTGCAACGCATCGTCGGCTGGCACCCTCCCGAGGCCGCGCGGACGATTGCGGGCCTCGTTGATGGACACGCAGTGATCGAGGCGACCGGCATCGAACCCGGCCCGGAGGTCGGGCGCATCCTCGAGGAGATCCGCGAAGCCGCGGCGGCCGGTGAAATCACGGATCGCAACGCGGCGCTCGATCTGGCTCGACAACTTGCGGGTTGAGATCCGATGGTGATATCTAGCGGTGACGCGCCAGTGACCTCCTCGAATGATCGTCCCGAGCCATTTGTGACCAATGGCTCTACGTATGTCGCGGTGCGGCGGAGAGTATCTAGGAGCGCGGAGAGAGCCCGCGCCTCAAGGTGCCGCTCGCGCCACGGCTGGATTCGCCTCCCCCGTGGCGCGGTCGGCCCTCCAACGTTAACCGCCCCTCCCCGTTCTCCCCCTGCGTGACCCTTCGCTAAACTGTGCGTCGCCCTCCGGGGCAGCGCTTACAGTCGACACAGGGGGCAACATGACAGATCTGAGCGGCCGAACAGCACTGGTCACCGGCGGCGGACGCGGCATTGGCGCGGGCATCGTCCGAGGCCTGGCGAACGCCGGTGCAGACGTGGCGATCAACTACGCGCGAGACGCCTCCGCCGCAGACGCGCTCGCCGAGGAAGTACGCGTCCTCGGGCGCCGCGCCGGAACCTACCAGGGCGACGTCTCCAGCTACGAGCAGTGCGAGCAGATGGTCGAGGCCGCGCTCGCTGAGCTCGGCCCGATCGGGATCCTCGTCAACAACGCGGGCATCGCCTCGCGCGGCAACGCGATCGCCAACACCGACCCGGCGGAGATGGAGCGCGTCGTCGCGACGCACGCCTTCGGCTCCTTCTACATGAGCCAGCTCCTCGTCCCGCAGATGCGCAAACTCGACCGAGGCGATGTCGTGATGATCTCTTCGGGCGCGACGGCGAGCCTGAGCGGGCGTGGTGCGCCCTACAACATGGGTAAGACCGCGATGGAGGCGGTCGCCTTCAGCCTCGCGAAGGAAGAGCGCGCGAACGGTATCCACGTCAACATCGTCGCGCCCGGCCTCGTGGAAACCGAGATGGGCAAGCGCCTCGTCCGCGCCACACGCGGCGTCGACGACATCCGCGAACTGGACGCATCAAGTCCGTTCGAGCGCGTCTGCCAGCCCGAGGACATCGCTAACGCAGTGCTGTACTTCGTCGGCCCTGAGGGTAGCTACGTGACGAACCAGCGCCTCTACGTGAACGGTGGCGGCTTCTAACAGCTCAGAGATGATCCTACCGGACGATCGGCGAACTTCGCCGATCGTCCGGTAAGATCATCGCCTCATCACGCTCGTGAATGATTTGACGGTGTCGCATCACTACGACTGCTGAACCAAACTCGCCGGCGCCAGAAACCGTGGAACCGCAGCGGAATCCGATTCGTCAGGTACTGTCGATCCGCGACTTTCGGTTCTACTGGGGTGCACAGTTCCTCGCCGCGCTGATCGGCGGCATTTCCCGATTCGCGTTCGTGTGGATGGCCCTCGAAATCAGCGATCGCGCCGCAGCGCCTGCGTTCCTCGGGTTCGCGATTGGCATCCCCGGTTTGCTCGTCTCCCTGCCAGCAGGCGCGATCTCCGACCGCGTCGATCGACGCATCCTCGTCATCTGGGTCTCGCTCGGCGGGACGGTGGTGCTGCTGGCAACCGCGCTCGTGGTCCAGGCGGATGCGATCAGCTTGCCGATTGCGATGGTCCTGGCATTCGGTGTCGGCACCTCGGTAGCGATCGTCACTCCCGCGCTGCAAGCGATGGTTCCGCAACTCGTTCCGCCAAACAGGCTGATGAGCGCAGTCGGGCTGCAGAACATGGGGCAGTCCGTCGCGCAGATCGGTGGTGCCGTGATCAGCGGCGGTTCGATCACGCTCTTCGGCATCGGTCCCGCGTTCTTCGTCTTCACCGGCCTGTCGATCGGCGCGGTGTTCATGATGTGGATGGTGAACCTACCGCCCTACGAGCGCGCCGAGCGCGCGGCTGGCAGCACGATCGGGTCGATCTTTGCGGACATCAAGATCGGGCTCAGCTACGCCTTTGGCCATGACTCGCTGCGATCGCTGATCATCGTCGGCCTGTTCATGGGCTCCGGGATCGGCGCCTACGGGATCCTGATGCCCGACGTCGCGAAGAACGAACTGGGGCAGGGTGCCTT
>Ga0115002_10010264_pt1 | contig 10097 bp, 10 predicted proteins | sample ArcticOcean_MG_C_8_FD_89576 | JGI IMG/M metagenome (GOLD analysis project Ga0115002, IMG submission 89576) | Marine microbial communities from western Arctic Ocean - ArcticOcean_MG_CB11_86 | ecosystem: Environmental > Aquatic > Marine > Oceanic | place: Arctic Ocean: Canada Basin | collected... | reverse complement strand
GGGGTTGGAGGTGTTGGTGCAGCTCGTAATCGCGGCGATCACGACCTGGCCGTTGGCGAGGTCGAACGAGGAGCCGTTGCGGTCGATGTGCACCGCGTCTGCGCCCGCACCCGCGGCCACCTCGGCGGCCACGTCGCGCTGTGCTGCGGCCTGCGCCGCGCTGAGGGCGATGCGGTCCTGCGGGCGCTTCGGCCCGGCGAGGCTCGGCTCGATCGTCGAGAGATCGAGGTCCAGTGTCTCGCTGAAGATGGGGTCAGGCGTGTCGTCGGTGCGGAAGAGGCCCTGTTCCTTCGCGTAGACCTCGACGCGGGCGATCAGCTCGTCAGGACGGCCGGTGAAGCGGAGGTAGTTCAGGGTTTCGTCATCGACCGGGAAGAAACCAACGGTGGCCCCGTACTCAGGGCACATGTTCGCGATCGTGGCACGGACGGCAAGCGCGAGCTTGGCCATGCCGGGGCCGTAGAACTCGACGAACTTGCCGACGACATTCTTCTTACGCAGCTCCTCGGTGACGCGCAGCACGAGGTCGGTGCCGGTCGTGCCCTCGGGCAGATCGCCGGAGAGACGGACACCGAAGACCTGCGGGATCAGCATCGAGACGGGCTGGCCGAGCATCGAGGCCTCGGCCTCGATACCGCCGACGCCCCAACCGACGACGCCGAGGCCATCGATCATCGTCGTGTGTGAGTCGGTGCCGACGACGGAGTCGGGGTAGGCCTCACCCACCTCGTTGGTCATGACGACCTGACCGAGGTACTCGAGGTTCACCTGGTGAACGATGCCGGTCCCCGGCGGAACGACGCGGAAGTTGTTGAAGGCGCCCTGGCCCCACTTGAGGAGCTGGTAGCGCTCGAGGTTGCGCTCGTACTCGAGCTCCACGTTCCGTTCGAGGGCGTCCGTAGTCCCGAACACGTCGACCTGCACGGAATGGTCGATCACGAGGTCGACCGGCTGCAGCGGGTTGATCTTCTTCGGGTCGCCGCCCATCTCGGCCATCGCGTCGCGTAGCGCCGCAAGGTCGACGACGGCGGGTACGCCGGTGAAGTCCTGCAGCAATACACGGGCCGGGCGGAAGGCGATTTCGGTGTCTGGGTCGGCCTTGGGATCCCACTTCGCGACGGCCTCGATCTGGTCGCGCGTGACGGAGACACCGTCCTCGTAGCGGAGTAGATTCTCCAGCAGGACGCGCGTCGTGAACGGCAGCTTCGGCAGATCGATGCCGAGCTGGTCGGCCGCGGCCTGCAGGCGGTAGATCGTGTAGCTCTGGTCACCCACCTGGAGCGTCCCACGCGCCCCCAGACTGTTCAGTGTTTCCACCATCACACGCCTCCCGCGCCACCGATCCGAGGTTCGGCTTCAGTGTATGCGGGGACCTCGGCACGGTCAGGGTGAGCCGTCCCGATCCGTCCCCCTCCCGGATCGTCAACAACCCTTACGTTTCGCGGCATCCTCGACAGCGTCGCGCGCGTACGATCGAACGATGCACCTCGTCTCCGCGCGCCGCGCGGTCTTGCTGCTGTCCGTGTTTGCGCTCCTCGCGGCCGCCTGTACAGGCGGCTCCGACGACGACGGCACACCAAGCTCGACGGCGACGGCCGAAGCGACCGACGTCGTAACGGTCGCGCCGACGGCGGTTCCGACCGCGACGCCCAGCACCACCCCGACGCCCACACCGACGCCCGTTCCGGTGGTCGAGCCAGATGCGACTGCCGGTGAGGCTTCCTACGTCTGATCCGGGTTCGTGGCGAATCCGGGCGTGCCATGGACCTCGATGCGGGTGACGGTCGGCGCCGATTCGTTCGTCGATCCGTGGGCGTTCGACTTCGGCGTGATCCCGCAGACCTCGTGGCAATGCTGGCCCGCCGCCGTTGACGACGACATCCGCGTTAAGCGGCTGCACCGGGGCGGGGGGCGCGAAACCTTACGCATTTTTCGAGGAATCTTCGATTCTTTCCTGAAGATCCAGAGATCGCCTGATTTCATTGGCGCGATTGATGAGATGAACCGGCGCCACGGTGGCCCGAATCGCGCGATGGAGCGCGACCTCTAGAATCTGCGGACGCAGATCAGCGACGACGAACTGACAGGGGTGAACGATGGCCGGACGTGTCGAGGGCAAAGTGCTGCTGATCTTCGGCGGCGGGCAGACGGCGGGCGAGACGATCGGCAACGGACGGGCGACAGCGGAGCTGCTCGCCCGCGAGGGTGCGCGTGTACTCGTGGTGGACCGCGACCTCGCGGCCGCCGAGGAGACGGTCGCGCAGATCCAGGAGGACGGTGGGGACGCCTCGGCGTTCGCCTCCGACATCACCGCCGAAGAGGACGTACAGGCTGCCGTCGCCGCCTGCCTCGAGCGGTACGGGCAGATCGACCTGCTGCACAACAACGTCGGCGCCAGCCTCGAGCTCGGCGACGCGGTCGCGACCGAGCTCGAGGTGGAGGCGTTCGACCGCCTCTACCAGGTCAACCTCCGAGGGATGTGGCTCGCCTGCAAGCACGTACTGCCGGCGATGCGCGAGCAGCGATCCGGCTCGATCGTGAACATTTCCTCGATGGCGGTGCGCGGCGCCTACGCGTACGTCGGCTACAAGACGACGAAAGCGGCGGTGATCGCGCTGACGGAGAACCTCGCGGGGTTTAACGCGGAGTACGGAATCCGCGCGAACGTGATCCTCCCCGGCCTGATGAACACGCCGATGGCGGTGGAGGCGCGAGTCGCGGCCGGGACGCCTCGGGACGAAGTCATCGCCTCGAGAGATGCGAGCGTGCCACTGGGGCGAAAAATGGGCAGCGGCTGGGACATCGCCTACGCCTCGTTGTTCCTCCACAGCGACGAGGCGGGATTCATCACCGGCGTGTCATTGCCGGTTGAGGGTGGTCGGGCGGTGGCGTCCAACTAGGAGAATCCATATTCGCTGCGGCGCGGAGCAGCCAAGCAAACTTCCTTGACTACCTCAATGCGTCATTTCATACTCACCCTATGAGTAAACGACTCCAGGTCGTGCTTCCAGACGACGAGTATCGCGCTGTCCAGGACGCCGCGCAGCGTCAGGGCAAGCCCGTCGCGCGGATCGTGCGGGACAGCCTACGGCGCACGCTGTCCGAGGAAGACGAGATTGAGCCAGCGGACCGAATCGCCGCGGTCCTCCGCTTCGCGCGGTTCACGGGGCCGACCGGTGAGATCGACCAGATCCTCGAAGAGATCGAACGTGGCCGAGCTCAGGCGTGATCTACATGGACTCGAACGTCCCGATGTATCTCGTCGGCAGCGAGCATCCCAACAAGCACCGAGTGATCGAGCTGGTATCCCAGCTCCTCACCGCCCGTGAACAGCTCGTGACCAGCGCCGAGACCTTCCAGGAGATTCTGCATCGCTACCGGGGACTGGGAGATCGCGACCACCTGACCGCGGCCTACGAGGCCCTTGAGACGATGGTGTCCCTGACCGTTGACATCACCAAGGGCGACGTCGATCAGGCCCGAGCGGCAACCGGCCGCTACCCCGAGCTGTCTTCTCGCGATTGCCTGCACGTTGCTGCGATGCGCCGGCTCGAATGCACAACCATCTGGAGCTACGACAAGGGCTTCGACGTGGTGAGCGCGATCCAGCGGATCGCGTAGCTCCGGTCAGCGTCGCTCGAACCCGAGCTCGCCGGCCCGTTCCTATGCGGAAGCCGAAGCAGCCGCCCGCTCGTCAAACTCCCGCTTCGCCTCGATGAGCAGCTCCGGCTGCGAGTAGAGGTCCACGAGGGTGAGGGCGAGCGCTTTCGAGGCGGTGATCATTCGGGCGTGGCCCTCCTCGGAGCCGGCGGCTTCGGTGAAGCCGGCGTTGTGGTTGCCTGCCTTCGATTCGACGGCGTACGAGGGGTGCAGGCCGGGGACGGCGTAGGTGACATTGCCCATGTCCGTGGAACCGGAGCCGGCGGTCTCCGGCTCGACGGCGTCCATGCCGAGGGCGATCGCGTGCGCCTCGAAGGTGTCGGCGATCGGGGTGCTGTTCTGCATGTCGGTGTACCGGTTGCCCTGCCAAGTGAGGTCGAGTTCGGTGCCGGTGGCGAGCGCAGCGGCCTCGAAGCAGGCGACGACGCGCGGCTTCAGCTCTTCGAGATGGGCGACGGTGTCTTCGCGCACGTAGAAGTAAGCGGCGGTCTTGTCGGGGATGATGTTCGGCGCCTGGCCACCGTCGGTGATGATGCCGTGGACGCGGGCGCTAGGGCGCATCTGCTGGCGCAGCAGCGAGATGCCGCCGTAGGCGTGGAGCATCGCATCGAGCGCGTTCAGCCCCTCCCACGGGCGACCGGCAGCGTGGGCGTTCTTGCCGACGTAGCGAACGGTCAGCGCATGGAGCGCATTCGGCTTGGCACGCACGCGAACGCTGCCCGGCGGCATCTGCGCGCTCTGCCCGCCCGGGTGCATCATTAGCGCCGCGTCGACGTCGTCGAAGGCGCCGTTGCGGATCAGGTCCGCTTTGCCGCCGTCACGCTCCTCGGCGGGGGTGCCGATCACGACGACGGTGCCGTCTCCTTCCCCCAGCACCTCGGCCAGCGCGAGGCCGGTCGCGACGCCCGAGGTGGCGATGAGGTTATGTCCACACGCGTGACCGATACCGGGCAGCGCGTCGTACTCGCAGAGTACCGCCACGGTTGGGTCGCCGCTCCCCGCGACCGCGCGGAACGCGGTCGGCAGGCCGTGCGCGCCACGCTCGACGGCGAAGCCGCGCTGCTCGAGGAAGTCCGTCAGCACCTCGTGGGCGTGGTGCTCCTCGTGGGCGAGCTCGGGATGCGCGTGGATGTCGAGGCTGAGGTCGCGCAGGTCACCGTCCGCCGTGTCGATCGCGGCGAGCGCCGCCGCGCGCGCCTGCTCGATGTCATCTGCCAGGTTCGGCATAGTGCTCCCCGCTGATCCGCTGCTCGGTGAGCCGCAGTCTGGCTGATCCGGGAGCGCTACGCAGCCCTCGGCAGCTAAGTCACCGTGATCTGCGCGGCGCCGAGGCCCTCGATCGAAATCGTCGCGACGTCGCCTGCCTTGAGCGGGGTCGGCGGGATGATGCTGCCGGTGATGACGAGCGCGCCCGCGGGCATCGACTCGCCTCGGACGGCGAGGTTGTTCGCGAGCCAGACAAGCGCCTCGAGCGGGTGCCCCATGACGTCGGAGCCGAGGCCTTCGCCGACCTGCTCGCCGTTGATCCACATCGTGCCGCGCGACGCCGCGAGGTCGATCAACTGCCAGTCGCTGACCTCCGACCCAACGACGGCGCCAGCGCAGGAGATGTTGCCGACGATGCCGGAGATCGCCGGGTCCGCACCCTGCCGGGCGCCCGAGGGGCGTTGGTCGACGACCTCGAAGGCAGTGACCAGCGACGCGACGTGTGGAGCGATCGACCCGCGGGTATATGGGGCGCCCTCGGGTGTGACGTGGGAGGCCAGACGGACGCCGACCTCGCACTCGATCGCGAGGCTGGCGTAGTCAGCCGCGCTCAGTGTGGCGGGGGAGTTGGCGATCTCGGCGTTGAATATTCGACCGGTGCAGGGCTCGCTGACTCCTCGAGACTCGCGCATCACGGCGCTGGTGTAGGCGATCTTGAAACCGCCGAGCGAGCCGCGCGACGCGGTGAGGTGCTCGATATAGCTGCGCTGGACCTCATAGGCATCATCCACCGTTTGCGGTGCAAACTCTTGCTCCATGAGATCGAGCGGCGTGCCCTCGAGGTAGGCGGTCGCCTGATGGCGTCCGGCGCGTGTGACGTCGAGCTCTTCCATCGGAAGTCCGTTCTCAGCAGCGAAGCGTTCGAGGTCGGTCAGACCTCGTTGTACCGGAAGCAGTCGGTGGAGTGATCGTTGACCATCCCGGTCGCCTGCATCAAGGCGTAGCAGATGGTCGGGCCGACGAAGCGGAAGCCTGCCTTCTTCATCGCCTTCGACATCGCCTTCGACTCGTCGGTCTCGGCGGGCACGTCACCCATCGAGGCGAAGGCGTTCACCCTTGGCGCGCCACCAACAAAGGACCAGAGATACGCGTCGAGCGAGCCGTGCTCCTCGATCGCCGCGAGCGCGGCCTGGGCGTTGCCGACCGTCGAGGCCACCTTCGCGCGGTTGCGGATGATGCCCTCGTCGAGCAACGCGCTCGCCTGGTCCTCGTCGGTCCACACCGCGAGCCGCTCGATGTCGAAACCCTCGAAGACCCGTCGATAGCCCTCGCGACGGTGGAGCACCGTGCGCCACGAGAGCCCGGCCTGCGCACCCTCGAGCGTGATGAACTCGAAGAGCAGACGGTCGGTGTGGAGCGGTACGCCCCACACCTCGTCGTGGTACGCGAGCATCAGTTCGTCGTTCTCGCCGCTCCAGTCGCAACGGATGGGATCGTGCATTGGCATCTCCTGATCTCGCCTCGTGAGACTAGCCCACCCCCAGCTCCTCGATCCCGTCGATCGCGATGATGTTCTGCTGGACGTAGTCCCAACCGGCGTGGCCGCGCTGCATCTCACCGAGGCCCCACAATGCCTCGAAGAGGCGCGTTGCCCTCGTGCAGAGCGCGATCAGCATGCGCTCCTCGGGGAGCACGATGAGGCCGGTCGACTCGTAGGCGCCGAGGAAACGCGCGGCTTCCGAGGGCACCAGTCCGGTGTTGGCCTCGGTGCGGCAGAGCGACCAGAGGGCGTTGGCGATGTCCCACATGCGCCAGTCGAGGCGGCATTCGTCCCAGTCGATGATTGCCGCGACTTCGGCTGCCTCGATGCCGGCTACGCCGGCGGGCTCACCCGATGGCTCGAGCAGCAGGTTCTCCTCGTGGTAGTCGCCGTGGATCGGGTGGAGCGGCAGCGCGGTTGAGTCGACCGAGGCGAGCGCGGGTGGCACCTCCTCGAGGGCGCGTTCGATCACTTCGATGTCAACGCGGAACGCGACCAGCTCGCGGTCGACGCGCGACCAGCTCCACCAGCGGTTCTCCCGCCAATCGAGGTCCGCGAAACGCGGGTAGCCGGAGCGGGGCTGCACGTCGTCGACCTCCGCGAGCACGGCGTGGAGCGCGCCAAGAGCACGTGCCGCCGGTTCGATGTCGCTGCCGGCGCGGTTTCCGAGGCGGCCCTCGACGAAGCGCTCGAGGGTGGCGAGGCGGTCGTTGACCTCGACAGTGGTCGCGCCGCCAGGGGTGCGGAGCGGGGGCTGGACGGTGGAGAGACGGGGGGCGATTCGGTCGAGGAGGTGGTGGCTCCAGGAGATCATCTCGGCGGTCGCTTCGGGCTGAAGCACGCGCAGGACGAGCGGTCCGGCCTCGGAGTCGATGGCGAAGACGTCGTTCATCCAACCGCCCTCGAGGCGGCGAACGCCCTCGATGGCGACGCCGGGGAACCAGCGGCGAGTCAGCTCGGCAGGGTCGAGGCCCTGAGCGGGGGCGGGCACGCGAACTGGCTCCTCGGGTGCTACGCCTAGGCCTCGGTCGCGGCGAGCGCTCGGCGGAGGTACTCGGTGCGATCGGCCGCGGCGCGCTGGCCGAGCTCGGCGTTCTTGTTCAGCCGTGGAGAGTCGAAGCCGTGCGGGCCGCCCGGGTAGAGCCGCAGCTCAGTCGGGACGCCCGCGTCGATCAGTTGCCGGGCGTAGTCGAGGTCCTCGTCGAGGAAGATGTCGAGCGTGCCGACGGAGATGTAGGCCGGGGGTAGCCCGCTGAGGTCGGTCGCCCTCGAGGGGGCCACGTACGGCGGGATGTTGTCAGTCTCGAACAGGTCGCCGAGGTACGCGCGCCAGCCGACATTGTTGCTCTGCGGCGACCACCCCCACGTCGTCCACTGGCTCGACGGCGTCGAGCGGGTGTCATCGACCATCGGGTAGATCAACACCTGGTGGGTGACGCTGAACTCGTCGCGGTCGCGGACGAGCAGCGCGAGCGCCGCGGCGAGTCCGCCACCAGCGCTCCCGCCGCCGATAACCACGCGTTTCGGATCGATGCCGAGCGTCGCTGCGTTCTCGATCGCCCACTTCAGACCGGCGTAACAGTCCTCGATGCCTGCCGGGTACGCGTGCTCCGGGGCGAGCCGGTAATCAGGCGAGAACACGGTCGCGCCGAGGTCGGTCGCCCAGCCCGAGGCGGTGTCGTTCGACATGTCGTACGTGCCTGCGATGTAGCCGCCGCCGTGGATCCAGTAGATCGCAGGCTGAGTGTCGGTGGCGCCCGTCGCTCGATACACGCGGGTGGTGACGGGCGGAGCACCGTCAGGACCGGGCGCCGCGTGGTCGGTGCAGTCGACTCCAGTCGGGACTGGCGGCGGTGGTGCCAGCGCGAGCCGCTCGGCGCGAATCTCGGGTGCGCGGGTGAACCAGTCGTTCGGATCGACGGCGGCAGCGGCCGCCGCCTCGACGAGGTCGCGGTAGGCAGGGTCGACGCGCTCACGAACATCCATGCTGCTCTCCTCGATGCTTCGAACTCGCCTCGGGCGTGGTCGGGGGTCGGTGCTGGGTCGACCGTCGCCAATATACGGGGAAGTGGGCGGTCGCCCGGTTGTTCGGAAAGGAGCGGCACGGATACGCTGTTGGCCCGGCAGCGAGATTGCGGGCGGTTAGCTCAGTTGGTACGAGCGCACGCTTCACACGCGTGAGGTCACTGGTTCGAGCCCAGTACCGCCCACCAGCTGCACTGACGTTCAGCGATTGCGACGCCGGGTGTTTGATCGTGCCGAAGTGGCGGAATTGGCAGACGCGCTACGTTCAGGGCGTAGTGGGCCTCGCGCCCGTGTGAGTTCGAGTCTCACCTTCGGCACCAGCGTGCGCTCGTAGCTCAGTGGATAGAGCGCTGCCCTGCGGAGGCAGAGGTCGGAGGTTCGAATCCTCCCGGGCGTACCATCTTTCATTGGCTTTCAGACGGCCGCGGTGATCAGGCTCCCTAGCAATTGCTGGCAAACTGCTGGCATCGCACGGCTTGGCGTCGCTAATGGACCCGGACGAGGCCTCGCGCCTCACGCGTCCCCATTTTCACGATGGCCGCCCTGCTTGGGAAGCAGATCGTCCACCAATCGAGATGCGACACACGCTTGCCAGTGAAGGTGCAGGCTCTGACGAGGCAGTCGCGCGCCGTGCAGCGCAATCGGAAGCCGACGTGCCGGATGTGTCCTCCGGAGCGCAGTTCGAGGATCGCGAAAGTGGGGCCATGTTGCGTGGTATCGGGAGGTCGAGTCGATCGACCTCCCGATAGCCCCTCCAAACGCTTCAGATCACGCGAAATCGAAGCGATCGAGGTTCATGACCTTGTTCCAGGCAGCGATGAAGTCCTCGACAAACTTCTGCTCGGCGTCGCTGCTGGCGTAGACCTCGGCGAGTGCTCGGAGCTCCGAGTTCGAGCCGAAGACGAGATCGGCGCGGGTGCCGGTCCATCGCAGATCACCCGTCGCTCGGGTGCGTCCCTCGAACTCGTCCTCGGCATCTGACACAGCCGTCCACTCCGTGGCCATGTCGAGCACGTTCACGAAGAAGTCGTTGGTCAGCGTCTCGGGGCGGTCGGTGAAGACACCGCGCTCGGAGCCTCCGGCATTCGCATTCAAGACGCGTAGGCCGCCCACGAGGGCGGTCATCTCGGGCGCGGACAGCGTCAGCATGAACGCCTGGTCCACCAGCAGGTGCTCCGCGGCGGGTCCATGACCCAACTGGAGGTAGTTGCGGAAGCCGTCGGCGGTTGGCTCGAGCACGGCGAACGACTCAGGGTCGGTCTGCTCTTGGGTGGCGTCGGTGCGCCCCGGGGTGAAGGGAACCTGCACATCGTGGCCGGCCTGCTGCGCCGCCTGCTCGACGGCTGCGCAGCCGCCGAGGACGATCAAATCGGCCAACGAGACGGCCTTGGCACCCGCCTGCGAGCTGTTGAAGACCTGCTGAACACCCTCGAGGGCCTCCACTACCTGGGCTACGTCGGAGGACACGTTCACGTCCCACCCGGCCTGCGGCGACAGGCGAATCCGTGCGCCATTCGCTCCACCGCGCTTGTCGGTGTCGCGGTAGGTCGAGGCGGACGCCCACGCGGTCGAGACCAGTTGGGAAATGGACAGACCGGCCTCGAAGAGCTGGGTCTTGAGCGCCGCCATATCCGCGTCGTCGATAGGCTCACCGGAGACCGCGGGG
>Ga0115002_10010263_pt1 | contig 10098 bp, 4 predicted proteins | sample ArcticOcean_MG_C_8_FD_89576 | JGI IMG/M metagenome (GOLD analysis project Ga0115002, IMG submission 89576) | Marine microbial communities from western Arctic Ocean - ArcticOcean_MG_CB11_86 | ecosystem: Environmental > Aquatic > Marine > Oceanic | place: Arctic Ocean: Canada Basin | collected... | reverse complement strand
GGCGTAATCGGTTACCTGACTGACACATCGGCCTGTGAGCAGTGACAGCAGAGCCGTACAGTGCCGTTATGTACGGAGCACGCCAGCGAGCGCACTTGATCTGCGGTCTCTGCCCGTCCATTACCGACACGACCTTCGCACTACAGTTCCCGCACATGCTGATCATTCACGCCGTTCTGGATCATGACGTGAGCCTGGAGGATGTAGCGCGGTCTAAACGAGTAGTTGCGCCTTCAGGAACGGTTGTATGGCGGCTACCGGACACACGCGAGCTAGCGGTGCTGTGGCATGTGACGGACTACCGGATCTGAGGCAATGTTGCGCGTAAAGGTCTCAAAACACTGATCTAACCGGACAACTCAAACCGCTGAGGAGATCCCAATTTCGCGAACCTTTGTGACCAGATTGTGACCATTACGCGAAAAAAGGCACCCATTTCTGAGTGCCCCTCTTGCGTTTGATTTACGAATGGAGCCAACGACAGGATTTGAACCTGTGACCTGCTGTTTACGAAACAGCTGCTCTACCCCTGAGCTACGCTGGCAGACTTCATTCTGATAATTGAATCGCAGATGGCGCGCAGGGTCAACTGGCGATTATGCTTATAGGGGCCCGATCATAAAAGAACCCGGGCCAATCAGTGGGGCTGTAGCTCAGTGGGAGAGCACCTGGTTTGCAACCAGGGGGTCGCGAGTTCGATCCTCGCCAGCTCCACCAGAAAAACAATCGTAAAACCGGCCTCGGCGGCGTAACTGCTACCGGGGTCGGTTCGCGTTTGACAGCAGATTTGACAGCAACCGGGCGCACTTCCGCTCAACTCCGGTAGTCCGTGACCTGCCACAGCACCGCTAGTTTGCGTGTGTCCGGTAGCCGCCAGACCACTGTTCCCGACTCGATCATCATAAGCGGAGCCGAGTTCGTCTGATCGAGGCTGGATCATCGGTATGGTGCTATTCGTAATCTGCATCCAATGAGTAATCCCACCCTTCATCTGAATTCCAGGATATAGCAGCGTAGGCGCCGGCTTGGTAGCACCAGTCATCGTTCCACCACCTTCCTGACCAGTTCGGCCCCCAGGTCCCAGGATCACAATCGAATCCGGCACCACCGGCCACCCAGCCCTCCCCGTCAAACTCCCAAATATCTTCACCCTGGTTATTCACACCGGACTTGGACATTGATAGCGAGACGTCACCACGTGCCGAGATAACACAAAGAGCTTCTCCGTAAGCAAACCCTCTCAGCGATCCCCCGTACGCTGTCTGTTCTCCTGTAAAGAACCAGACTTCGACCTCTCCACCAACATTCAAAGAAAGGGCACAACCGTCTTGAATGATTGGTACGTCGGTTAATCCTCGTATGTAGACCCCTGTCATTGGGCCACCAGCCTCGGGGAATTTATCTATAAGTTCAGCGAAACCATGGTCCTGTAGAAGAGGCTTACTACTCTGGTTTATCCTCCCAATGAGCAACCCGGCTCCGACACTTGCAGTGGTGTCTTGTAAATTAAGCGTCCCATTGCCATTCATGCCAACATAGAAAACACTCTCACCAAACCCAAATACGCCAGAAATATCGTCGAGCGTCAGGGTGCTAATGTCGACTCCGTCGTAATAGGTCAGCCCGCCCTGAACTCCAACATTACCGGCCCCGGTACTGATCACAAGTGTGAAATCTGCGCGGGTGACTTTGTATCCAAATACATCCGCTTTTACGTTTTGTCCTAGGATAGTGAAATCCCCTGATTTTGTGTAACTAAAGCCAAGTAAATTAGTCTTTAGAAAAGTGTGTTCAGAGTCTTGGGATTCAGCTTCGGAGATATTGACTCGCATTCCGAGGTCAAAGCGTTCAAAATCTGTGCCACCAACCTCATTTGTAGTGAATTCGACATTCCCACGTACCAGATTGAATTGCATCTTGTAGGGTGGAGGGGGGGAGTCGGTGCCGAACTGCAAAGCCTGTCCAACTCCACCACCTAGCCGCAGAAGCCGTTCGATGTTTTGTGTCCCATTCTCATCGGCGTCATCGAGTGCGCTCTCTACAGCGTCAATGTCGAAGCAAGCTACCGGGACCAGATTCATTGCCGCTGTGTTGATGACTTCGTACGTATCAGGATATTTAAGTTCTCCGTAATCTGGCCATATCTGTGGGATGATCCCCTGGCACCCGGCGACAGTTGTTGGGTCTCCCGTTTCAGGGTCGATGACGCCTGTGTAGAGATCTAGATCTCCTGGATCAAGATTCTTCTCTTCGTCTGATACCGACCTGTTTAGCCAACGATCGATAGTAGTCTCCGAGGGACTTTCCTCTCCAACTTCATCGATCGTTTCTGCTATTGCTCTAACACTGGCAGGGACTGAACTTAGGCCAAGAAAGATTCGGGAATGGTTTTCGAAACCGGCCCCTGAATTATTAGAGTCAATCACCACAGATGAGTCAAAACGTATTATTTCGGAATTCTCATTTTCAAGAGGAAGCACGGACGTATGCTCTGTTCCTGTCATGATGAACCCAGAGCCATCATCTGTCCGTTTTGCGATAACCAACGGGAAATCAAGTTCGAGCCCGGCATCGGAAATCCAAGTCTGTTTTGCTCGGACACCGCTGTTACCGATATAACCCGTGCATGAGGCGCACTGCATTTCATTGCCGTCATCTTCTATGGGCGTGAACACATGAAGTATGACTTGTTCCGAGCCTTGATCCGTCAGTAGTGGACCAAAGTAAGGAACAGTTAACGTACCGGAATATGAAATCCAACCGGGACAGGCATTTTCATCCAGGCACTCGAGGTCGTGTACGTTTCCATGTTCAGCGATGTGATTTGCCAGGAAATCTATCTTCTCTCCATTAGTCTGGACATCAGTACTTAAAGTAACGCCATCTTGCACGTCGACGAGATAATGTAATCCGTTGAAAAGTACCATTGGAGACTGCTTAAACCAGGTTCCTCCACTGGTTCCGTCGGGGTTCCAACGTGTTTTCATGGACACCCATTCAACTTCATCTCCCGCGTCGTCGTAATCGTGCGGTAGATTGACGCCACCGTTCAGGAAAAGGTGTTTTGTTACTCCAGGGGCAGGAGCTTCAAAGACGGCTGTACTCGGAAGCAGTGGGAGATTCCAGTGATCGGCCGTGATCTTAGTGCCGCCGGCCGCCGCTGTGATTTCCCTTGGGCATGCACCGTCAAATCCGGAAACTGTTCCAGAGAAGGAGAAGTTGGCCGGGTAAGGGACTCTGAGACTCATCCCGACGGTTGAGTACACAATGTGACTATCGAGGAACCCTAATTCAGCTTTAGATATCTCAACGGGATAACCGTAAAGCTTGCCAGAGATCGAGTCCCCGGCGATCGAGGCCGTCACGACATGGGAGATTCCACTTCGCCTGAGATACAGATCTACTTCGGCATCAAACACAGCACCAAGGCAATTCCATGTCACCTCTCCGTCTCCCCACGCATTGACCCCAGGCATTATCCACACCGGGTCGACGGCAATGGGGTCCCATAGAGAATTGTCGTTATCGCGAGGGTTATCCAGTTTTTGTGGGTCAGCAGGTAACCCGCTGGTAATCAGGGGCGGAATGTAGGCTGTCCAGGCCCCGCCGAACGTCTCGTCAACCGTGAAGCCGTTCTCTCCCAGCCACGTGACCGGACTGTTTACAAGCTTTATGTCGCCGTTTAGGAAGCCGTTAGCACCAATATCCAAAGATTCAAATGTGCCGGTTAGCGAGGCCAGGTTGTCAGGGTCATCATTCAGGTAATCAATACTGATCGTGCCATCACCTGTTACAGCACCCTCAACGATGACACTGTTCTCCATCCGTATGGCGACCTGATCTGCCGCAAGAGTCATCAGGTAGGGGACGGAACTGACCGATGTAATTCCGGTTGATGACGTTAAATCAGTATTTAAACCGTTCGCTTTGAGTGAGAAGTTTTCGACGTTGAAAACGGTCTGCTGGAGCAGCGCATCATTTGAGTTGACCCTTTTGCCAACGGGGATCCTGTCGATTGGGCCGCGGATACCACGAGCTTGGAAACGCTCGTAGTACCGGCCAATTGCATCTCCAGGGAGCGTGATCGATGTCGGGCTGACAAGTAACTGGTCCGTTAATACCGCGATCGGTAGTTGATCGAGTACAAAGTAATCAATCCCATCCGACCAGTTGACGTCGCCTGGAAGTATTTCGTTCGAACCTGCTGGTAACGGGGTCAGAGATAGGATCGTTGAGAAGTTAAATGTTCCATCTAGCCACGTATTTGGTAGTGCCAACAACCTTCTTTGTACGTTGTTTTCTCCAATAGTTACGCTCTCATGCAGGCGGAGTTCTACATCAGCCTGAGAGCCATTTGGCACAACATCATCGACACTGACCACGATGTTTGCTACGGAGTAATCGAAGCGGTCCTGTCCTTTTATCAATACTGGGTCGTGTGACCCTTTGGCAGTGCCCGAAAGAACGATTCCGGATGCCTTGCTCCTCACACCTTCAAATGTCACCAGAACCCGATATTCGGAACCATCAACGGGGTGACGGAAGGTGACAAAACCCGTTCCGTCAACTGTGGCTATTCCACGTTCGAGTTCTTTGGCGAGTGTCCACTTACAGACCGTGACAGTTGACTCATTTTGTTCCCCTGAACCAAATATCAATTCAGTCGGCGCAAACATGGAGGTCAATCGTGGAGGGTCATTGGGCTGGCATTCGTAATTCTTAAATCCAGAGTCAGCCAGCTCTGCTAGTGGGCCCAGGGTTATTTGTTTCGGCGGTGTGACAGAAACCGGTTCCCCTGTTGAAGGGTCGGTTGTTACCACGACATACCAGTAAGTCCCGTGAGCGGCATCTTTATCTAGATACTCGATACCACCTGTCAGGTTTATCGGAACATCGGGCGTGGCGTAATAGGAGTGCTCAGGATTGACTGGGTTGGATCCGATTGATCCCCCAATCACAGGGGCTATTTGCACGTATCCTGAATCTTCCGACCTTGATCGGAACACTAAATGCGCTCCCCAGTCGCGCTCCGTTCCTTGTCGACAGGTAGGCTCTAGGGCTGCCTGGTTCGATTTCAGACCCGCAGGTGGAACGATTCCGGTGACAGGTTCAGGGTCCCAGTTAATTCTGACCCCCGAATTTCCTTCGCCTTCTTGCGCTGCGATGTGCTCTGAACACCACATCGCAGCTTTTACATTACGTAGTGCGTGAGTAAGGTAGTCGCCTGCATCACCTGGAGGAGCCAGGTATGGCTCTGACATCTTCTCGGCTGCGACTCCCAGGTTTCCGCCAGCAAATCTCTCTGCAGATACGACGTAGTAGAAATCTGAGTTCAAAGTGGCGTTAACGGGAAGACCAGAATCTTTGTATACGCCGGAAGAATAGCCATTACCGACGGGTTGGACCTGACCTGCGGGAACGGTGGCAATCGGTGAAGAATTGCCTTCCAAGATTAAAGTTTCGACATCCTGGTCATTGTTGAAACGGTAAACATTAAAAACGTCAAAATCTGGGTACATATCTGCATTCCAGTTGACCGTGTTCCTGACAATTCCAGGCTGTGTTTCTTCGGACAGAATGCTTGTAATTGCAGGAGCCTCAAACAGGGCTTCACTACCAACTATTACCTCTGCCGACTCCGACCACTAATAGTTCCCGTCTGAATCGTGTGCCTGGGCGATGTAGGTGACGGGTACCGATCCGGGCATGTCACTGATTGAGTCACACCAATGAACCCAATTTTCGCCAACCTCTACAGGGATGGTTGCAACAAGTTGCATCGATCCATCATCAAGTGCACGGTAAATTTGTACGTAGTCTGTATCACCGTCTATTTCAACACGAATACATGGCCCTGAAGGGTCAATTTGATCGTACTGTGATGTTTTGGAATCTTCGTCATCGCGCTCAGCGACGGTGATTTCCATGGTGGGGGTTTCTGGTGGAAACCCGTCCCGCATGAACACATAAACCGGCTGGCTTAGAGGGCTGGGATTGATACCCGCATCCCAAGCTCTCACTCTGTACCAGTAATCTTTCTCCTCCTGCTCAGTTGCGGGGATATCAGATATTGAAGCATCGTTGAAAGACGTGTAATCACCGGCGTCTACGAATCCGGGATCAACTTCTAATGTCAGCCAATCGATCGTCTTCCTTGGGTACGGAGCGCCTGCATCAACTTCGGCCCGATAAACAGAATAAGTTTCGGCATCAGAAACAGTTAGCCACTTCAGGCGGACCTGGTCGACCACAAGTTCGGCTTCGAATCCAACGGGGGAATTCGGTGGTTCGAAATCCTGGAAAGCAGCGCAGTTCTCCGGTCCGTTATTCGCTGGAGATTTGGAGCTTTCGACGCCAAGGAGGTCAATCGCTGTAATTTCGTAACAATAGATTTGCGATTGTTCAACCTCTGCCGCAGGCCCTGAATCGTCCACATAGAAATACCCGTCAGAAGTGTTCGGGTTTTTGTCATCCGATTGATCAGGGCTATTCAGATCGTAATTTCCGACTGCGGAATTTACGATTCCTTCCTCCCATTGACCTGGGCTAAACCCACCTTGAAGACTTCCACCGGGCGATATTGGCTTGGAATTTATCGGCGAATCTTCCACCGCAACGCCGTTATCTGGGTCTAGGTTTTGGTCCACGGGGTAGCGGTATATGTTGTAGGTAGAAGTGTGACTAGAGGCCTCCGAAAGGTCCCAACCAATGTAGATACTCTGGTCTATTTGACGGCGATAATTTTGTTGGGTTGTCCACTGTTCATCACTGGGGATGTCAGGGAAAGGGTCATCATCAATGCCCATTATTGCGCCGGGATTAGAAGTTGCGGTGACGGTGTCTGGAGGAAGAACAGATATCTCGCCTACCGTGATTGGGCATGTAACTCCCAGAGACTCCAGGTTATTCCCAATCTCAAGACTTACTCGATATTCGACTTGTTGCTGATTTGCTAGGCCACTGTCCAAATGGCCCATTCCCAACAAGAGAGCTATTTCATGGTACCGATCTGCCCAAAGCGAGGCAGCCATGACATTTCCGTCAAAAAATTCATACACATCTGTGAGACTGATTTCATTGGGCGCGAAATTTGTTTCTGGCGACTGATTATTTTTTTCGTCAGCTACATATGAAGCGAGATCATTCCACCATTCAGTTGTTTTTAACGACTGAATGGTGTCTTCGGTCCGACCTATACCAGATGCAATAGTTTCGAATTGGCCGTTGACTCCAAACCGTCTCTCGACTGTTAGATCAGGAGCCGTTTCCGAACCGGGGAGGATTGATACTGTCGGTGGATCCTCTTCGTTTGGGCTCTTTGGATCTTGCCCTGCAGCTGCGCGGCCTGACCATCGAATCAATACCTTGTCATCGTTCGACGCCCACGCGATATCTGATTTGCAGGCGACGATTGGCAGTACCACTTCAGGGTCAACAAGTGGCACAGCCGGTACGGTTGGCAAAGGACCCATTTGCCCTAAATCGACGGGCATTGGGGTTTCGCTGGCGCCTTGTCCCGAAGGAGAGCAAGCCCAGAGGAGCATGGCTCCGATAACAATTGCCGTAGTTTTTAATCGCAAGTAGTAGACCTATGAGCAATGGGATGGCTTAGGAAATTCGACATGGACACTTTTTATGAAGCGTTACGTAGGGTTGTGCCGCGTCGTAATACGAATTTAGGTGGCTTGGTGCCGGCACCGTAACGGGATTATCCAGAGGGTTGTCTGAACCGGCCTTAGTTCAGCAAAATTTTCGATTGGTGTCTACCAGCTGCCGATGAACGTCAGGCTTATATCGTGCCGGGCGCGGAAGGCCACATGGCCGATCCCATCAACAGCGCGGAGAGCGCCTAATTGAAGTGACAGCAACTGGGGCGAATGACAGCAAACGTCCATGGACAACGGAGCAGTATTCGACTTTGTAGGACTGTCCTAGACGGTGTCGGCCACAGTTTGTAACCAGGGCCTCTCGAATTCAATCCTCGCCAACTCCACCAGAACAACAATCTTAAAACCGGCCTCGGAACCACATCAACTTTCGGGTCCGGTGCGCATTCGATACCAATTCAGCGTGAATGTTTCTAAAGTGGTACCGAACTAACGCTAGGAGGGTCGCTTGGATTTCGGGAATTCGATGGAATCGCACGCCCGTGGGGCAGGAGCACAAACCCATCATGATGCATTCCGTGAATTCTTCACGCAGGTGCAAATTTGTGAAGATGGAGGGATGGACTACCTCTGGATATCGGAACATCACTTCAGTCCAGAAACTTCATTTGGCTCGGCGTCTATGGTCATGGCTGGCGCGGTAGCAGCACTTACAGAGCGTATAAAAATCGGATCTTCGATTGTTGTTTTACCGATTCATAATCCTCTTCACGTAGCTGAAGAGGCCTCTGTTCTGGATCACGTTTCTGAGGGCCGGTTTGAGTTGGGTGTGGGACGAGCTGGCGGTGTAAAGCACTATCAAGGCTTCAACGCTGATTATTCTGAAAGTCAAGAACGTTTCTCGGAATGTCTCGAAGTGGTAGATCGCGCCCTGAGGAATGAGTATTTTTCTTACGACGGCAAATACTACAAATACGACAACGTTCAGATGACACCCCGACCTCTAACAAGCCCACGTCCACAGATTAGGTGGGCAGTCAATTCCAACTCAACATTCCGCATGGCTGGGAGATTGGGGTTGCCGATTTTCTGCGGGGTACTTCAACTTTCGAGTGCAGAACTGAACGAGTTACTGGCCTCGTACGATGAAGCAAAAAGGGGAGCCGGTTTCAATAACCCGCGTGATGCCAAGTTACGGATACCCGTCTATGTCTCGGATACGATGGATGACGCACTGAAGACGCCCAAAGAAGGGCTCATGTTTAGATACGAATCAGCCATGCAGATACTGCAAAATATGGTTGCTTCAGGTCAGGCAAATAACCTTGACGAGCGTTCAGAGCGCATCACAAAACTTGGGAATTTGGAATGGGAAGATATCTACCGTAGCGAAAAGGCGATCATCGGGACACCAGATATAGTGGCTGACAAAATAAAAGAGCTCGGTCATGAACTTCAGCTAAGCGGTATGGTCCTCGAATTCAATCCTGGCGAACGTTTACCGGAAGAGAAGATAAATCGTTCCATCGAGTTATTTTGCGAGAAAGTTATCCCGAAGTTTAAATAACCCTGCATGCATCCGGCTCTCATACATAACCGGAATATGAATCGGTGTCCTGCTGGTGCGTCCTAATCGATTGAGACCGGCGGTGGCGGTTGCTTGCATAGAGCAGCGCTCGTCCTCAGACATACCCCCGCAATCTTTTCGAGGGTTGTCCATTGTTCCTTCGATGGAGCGATTCTACGATCAATTTCGATTACCCATCCGCTGAACTCATCGTGCAGCGTTTGCACTCGGATATTTCCTAACTCAGTGGCGAGTTCTTTCATCTCGTTGTCCATGGATAACTCGTGCGCCAATCCTAAATCACGATCCTGCCCTTCCCAGGTCACGCTAGTTACTTTGCCAAAAATCGGGAATGACTTTTTCCGCTTGGTCTTAATATTGACGGACTTGGATTGAGGGATTGCACGAGTATCGGAAATACCGAGAAATATCCACCACTTGGGTGGGGAGTCTTTACTCCTGTCTTTCTTGATGATGTTGATCCACCCGATTGGTCCACCGGAGAGTTCTATGATGCCTTGCGAACGCCTCCACCACTTGTTACCAACACTTTCGTGAGGCAGGCCTCTTGAAGAAAGGACAGCATTGATGCCAATCCTATTCAAATGCTCCGCAAGTTCATCCCTAGTTTTGTCGCGTAAGCGGCTTGTCATCAATCAATCATACTCTCAGCCCAAAATCTACCCGGCTCGGACCTGGGCCGGGTAGGTGTACTAAGCGATTGGTTAACAATCAACTACTAGCAAGCATCCGGGGCAAACTGCAGACTTTCAGAAATCTCCGCCAGCAATAATTCATCGAACTTCGTGACAAGCCTTGACTATTCTTGGCTTCATGGCACGGTGTTTTCGATGCCGCCGCGCCGGTGATTCGGGGTTCAATTCAATAGTCTTGAGGACGGTCATCGATCAGAACGAGGTGGCC
>Ga0115002_10010262_pt1 | contig 10098 bp, 7 predicted proteins | sample ArcticOcean_MG_C_8_FD_89576 | JGI IMG/M metagenome (GOLD analysis project Ga0115002, IMG submission 89576) | Marine microbial communities from western Arctic Ocean - ArcticOcean_MG_CB11_86 | ecosystem: Environmental > Aquatic > Marine > Oceanic | place: Arctic Ocean: Canada Basin | collected... | reverse complement strand
TTCTTTAGTTGCTTGTGTCTCTAGAGGCTCTACTCTTTATTACACATCAGATAGAAATGGGCAGATGGATATATTTTCGACAGTTATTGGTACAGATGAAGAAGTTAATGTAACTGATACCCCAGCTTTGGATGAATATGATCCTGTTGTTTCCCCGGATGGTAAATGGATTGCGTTTCGTGTAGGGGATTCGTCAAAATCATCTATTGATGTTTTTGAGATATCAAACGGCAATAGATTTACTGTTACTTACAACATAAACGATAAAGGTGACTCAAAATATTCAATGCCAGTATGGAGTCCAGATAGTACAAAAATAGCTTTCCTTAAAGAAACTGATGATGAAGGCGGGAAAGCCTATACTGTGGGACTAGAAGGAGATCCGCCTGCAAAGCTTTCCGATGTTGAGGCAACTCAATTAAATGACTGGGCTTCTTCAGGAGATTCGGTTCTTTTTTCTTCGTATATTCAAGAAAATGAAGAAGACTTAGAAAACGAAGACGAAGACGAAGACTATGTATGGGATGAAGAAGAATCGGAGAACAGTCTTATTTCTTCTGAAATAGAATGGCAATATGATGAGGATGGTAATTTGTTAGGAGTTCGTGCATTTGGGTCTTCTGATTCTGATATAGAAGATGGATTTAAAGAATCTTTATTTGATGATTCCGAAGAATCTTTATTTGATGATTCCGAAGAATCTTTATTTGACGACTCATATGCTCAATCAGGTATTTATTCTCGTAATCCAGCAGGCGTGAACCAACGACGGATGACTTGTGGTGAAGATAAGGATGCGACCTGGTCACCTGATTCTACTAAACTGGCTTTTATTTCAGAAAGAGATGGGAATGCTGAAATTTATGTTATGGAACGAGATGCCCTTGATGCTCTTTGCGAGAATTCCGTAGGCAATCCCAAACAAATATACAGGTTAACTGATACAGAGGAACCTGAATCTGATATTGCTTGGTCCCCTGATGGCGAGAGACTTTTATTTGTTTCGGAAAGAGACGGGAATAAAGAAATTTATCTTATGGATTATACGGGCAATAATGAAATCCGCTTAACTTTTAATCAAAAAGATGATTATGATCCACTTTGGGCCCCAGATGGCACTTCAGTAATTTTTGTTTCTGAGCTAGATGGAGATTCCGATATTTTCATAATGGATACACAAGGTCAGTCGCAACAAAGAGTAACTAATAATGATGCTATTGATGAATCACCAACTTGGCGATAAATTTCAAATATAGTTCTATTTGTGAAATAGATTTCACATTAGTCTTTTTGGAGTAATAAACATGAGCAATTCGGATGGCCGCATTGTTTCACATGACTATAAGAGAATTGTTGTAAAAGCTGGGACTAGTCTTTTGACTGGCGGAACGGGTCGGCTTGATATGCCGGTTATTTCTAATATTGTTACCCAGATTTGCACTTTGCAAAATAAAAACAAAGAAATAACTCTTGTTTCTTCTGGTGCAGTTGCAGCCGGAAGAGAAGTGATCGGAAAATTCACTGTAGAGAAAAATTTAAGTAAACAAGCTTTAGCTGCCATTGGGCAAGGCAGATTAATACAAGTTTATGAAAAATTGTTTTCTGCAAAGAATATTCTGTCTGCTCAAGCATTGGTTTCAAGGCGGGATGTAGGCGATAGATTAGGGTACCTTAATTTAAGAAATACATTATTAGAATTATTGAGTAATAATGTAGTGCCAGTAGTCAATGAAAATGACGTGGTTGCCCTGGAAGAATTAGCAGGGAAAGTTTTTGGGGACAATGATACTTTGTCGGCATTGGTAGCTAATTTAGTTGACGCTGACCTATTGGTTATACTAGGCAAGGTCAATGGGCTGTATACAAAAGATCCAACTTTGCATAATGATGCAAAAGTAATATCTGTTGTTGAGAAATTGGACCAAGGTGTTTCTTCTTATGCGGGACCTTCATCGGATGATTTTGGAAGAGGTGGAATGCTTACAAAAATCGAAGCTGCTCGTCTAGCTACAGCTTCGGGAGTAGATGTTGTCATGGCTAGTGGATATGAAGATAATGCTTTAATTCGCATATTTAATGGAGAAAATGTAGGGACACTTTTTAAAGCAACGACAACTAAATTAGAAAGTCGAAAGCGATGGATGCTAAGTGCTATAGATTTTACGACTAATAGTATTGCTATAAAAATTGATAATGGAGCAAATGATGCTTTAGTCAAAGGGAGTAGCCTATTGCCTCCGGGAGTGATTTCTTGCTCGGGAGAATTTTCTAGAGGTGAGATAGTAGCGATTGTTAATCATAAAAATGACATTATTGGCGTTGGGATCACAAATTATTCTATGGCAGATATTTCAGAAATAAAATCTTTCAATTCATCTGATATAAAAAAAATGATTGGACATTATTACGGAGATGAAATCATTCATAGAGACAATTTAGTATTGTTGGATTGAGGAGCTTTTTAATATTATGACTTTACTAGAAAATATAGGTATATCTGCTAAGAAAGCAGCTAGAGTATTGTCTACGTCGTCAAGTGAACTTCGCAATGAAGCCTTGATAAGTATTTCTAAACACCTATTGAATTCACAAAAAAATATATTAGAAAAAAATGTTTTAGATGTTGCGAATGCTCAAAGATCTGGCCAAACTGAAGCATTCATTGATCGATTATTGTTAACGCCCGAGAGATTACAAAAAATGGCTTCTGATATTGTTGGTATAACTTCTTTGGCTGACCCGATAGGGGAGATCATAGACCAAGACACAAGGCCCAATGGAATCGCATTAACGCGTAAAAGAGTTCCATTAGGCGTTATAGGTATTATCTACGAGAGCCGGCCCAATATAACAGTAGATATTTCAGCATTGTGTTTAAAGTCAGGTAATGTTGCAATATTGAGAGGAGGAAGCGAATCGTTTCATTCGAATATGATTCTTACAGAGATTGTTCAAAATGCTATGGTTGAAGTTGGCTTGCCTAAAGGTTGTATTCAGATCTTAAAAGATACAGATAGAGCCCTTGTTGGAGAAATGCTTCAGATGGATAAGTATATTGACTTGATGATTCCTAGAGGGGGACTAGAATTAGTCTCTCGTGTTGCCAAAGAAGCTTCAATGCCCGCTATTACAGGAGGCGTTGGAGTTTGTCATATTTATGTTGATGCAACTTCATCGATAGAAATGGCAACGAAAATCGTTTATAACGCAAAGGTTCAAAGGCCATCAGTATGCAATGCACTGGATACTTTGATAATAGAATCTGGCGCAGTAGATTCTCATTTACTTAGTATTGCCAATGCTTTATCAAATGCGGATGTTGAGATGAGATGTGATGAAAGATCAGAAGAAATTCTTAAATCAAACAGAAACATGAAAATTAAAAAAGCGTCAAAAACAGATTGGGATACAGAACATTTATCACTTATTATGGGAATAAAGGTTGTGGATTCAATTGATGAAGCATTAGATCATATTTTTGAACACAGTACGGGACATTCTGAATCAATTATTACTGAAAATGAGGATAACGCAAAGAGATTTTTAGAAGAAGTGGATTCAAGTGCTGTAATGGTTAATGCTTCCATTAGATTAAATGATGGTGGAGAATTTGGGTTAGGGGCAGAAGTAGCAGTAAGTACAGGAAAAGTTCACGCTAGGGGGCCCATGGGATTAAAAGAGTTGACGTCATATAAATGGATAGTTATCGGTAATGGACAACTAAGAGATTAAATATTGAATTTGAGGTGAATAATGTTTCATAAAAACCCTTCCTTTTATACTTCTGATATGCAAAAAGAAGTTAAGGATTTTGTTAGCTTCTTAGAATCAGAACTATCAAAAGTTGAGCCGATAAATAAACGTAATTATAAGGAAGTACGTCAAGAGCAAGAAGAAGGGTTAGGACGATTTCCTGCCCCTATAATATCTAAAAATGCTACGGTAAGAACAATAAAATCCCCAAATGGTCCAATTTCAATGAGAATGTTTGTCCCAAAAGATAATATACGTGGGATTTATTATCATATACATGGAGGGGGATGGGTTCTTGGAACAGCACATCATCAGGATCCTATTTTAGAAGAAATTTCAAATCAATGTGGGGTTGTTGTTGCAAGTGTCGATTATAGATTGGCACCGGAACACCCTTACCCTGCACCTAATGAAGATTGTGAAAATGCTGCATTATGGGTTCTAGAACATCTTACAAAGGAATTTAATACTAATAAAGTGCTTATAGGGGGCGAATCAGCAGGAGCACACTTAGCTGTTACGACCATATTGAGGTTGCGCGATAAGCACGCCTACAAAGGATTTGTAGGCGCTAACTTACTGTATGGTGTGTATGACCTTTCAGGATCACCAAGTGCCTCTCTTTGGGGTGATCGCCATTTGATTCTAAGTACTCCTATTATGGAATGGTTTACAGATCATTATGTTGGAAAAGGGAATATTAGACGTGAAGCCGATGTCTCCCCGTTATATGCTAATTTAAATGATATGCCTAAAGCTTTTTTTACAGTTGGAACTCAAGATCCATTGCACGACGACACCGTATTTATGTATAACAGGTGGCATGCAGCAGGAAATGATGTTAGAAGAAAAGGGTCATCCGTAGAAATATATGAAGGCGCTACTCATGGTTTTGAAAGGCAACCAACCCAATTAGCAGAGGCTGCATTGGCTAGGATGAGAAATTTTATGAGGGATTGCTTGTCTGCTTGAGATTCATATATAAGAATAGGGTAATGGTATATCCCGACGCGGCGATTAAAAAGATGGGAGTGTAGCTTCCTGCCCAACTTATTGCAAATGCACCAATGCTTGGTCCTAAGCCCATAGATATTGTTCGTGCAAGTCCTGCTATTCCTTGAACTGTTCCAAATGATTCTCTGTTAAATATCGATGCTAACAGCATAGTCCCCAGCACAAATGTTATTGTAGTAACGGATGTCCATATTAAGGATACTGAAAAAGAGATAATCCCTGGTGTACTTATTAAAAATAAACCAGTCATTAACAGACAAGCTAAAATTATCGATATAGCAACATTTTTTATACTTGTTTTATCAATAATTAATCCCCAGATAGGTATAAAAAATCCACCTAGTAAATTACCTAAAGTTATTGCTAGGGCAGCTGTAATTTGAGAAGTTCCATTATCGACTAAAAATGGAACTAATTGAAATATAATCATAGATGTACAAATTACAGACGCCCCATCTCCTAGTATTACAATCCAGAAAGCAGGTAGTTTGAGAATTTCTTGAGTTTCCCATTTCTTATCTTTTTTAAGGATATTTTTTTCTTTAATGGAATTAGTTTTATTTCCGTCTACTAATAAATCTATTTCTTCTGGTTTATGCCTAATAATTAAAAAAATAGGAATAGACAAAGGAAGCGCTATTAGCCCAAGAGCCCTGTAAGCGATTTTCCAAGAAAAGAAAGTAGATAAGATTGTAATAATTTGTAAATTAGTCGATTCGCCAAATATCCTACTAAATGCAGTAATTCCTATAGCTACATTCTTTTTTGATTCGAAGAAATTTACAGCAACTGTTCGAGGAACAACATTTTGTAAATTGGGACCTGCGATTGTGCGTACGATAATGTATACGAAAAAGAATTGCCACAGTGTTTGTACATTTCCTAAAATAATCAAGCCTATTCCTACAAACAATGCAGCTAGAAACATTATCCAACGCGGACCATATTTATCCACCCCTCTTCCGACGAAAGGGCTAATTGAACCTGCTCCCCAGGTTCCGAAAGTAGCTGCTAATGCAATAGTTTTTCTGTCCCAAGACATATTGTTCACAATCAAATCTTGAACTCCTCCAAAAGTTGATTGAGCTAAGCTTGTTGCAATGAATTGACTGAGCCCGATAATTATCAAAATAAGCCACCCGTAAAAAAAAGGAGGTTTAGGGTGCCATTTGTATATTTGATTTAGAAAATCTTGCAACATCTGTATCCTGATAAATTTAAAAATATAACCTTCATGATAGGATTGGAATTAAAGTTGTCAATAGCTAAAACATATTAGTGACATCAAAATTATACCGGAGCTCATCTAATGGAAAACAAGATAAAAAGATCAGGCAGGACAATGTATGAGGAGTTTCAAAATAAAATTCCATTTTCTATGCTTGAAGAGAATAGACCTAACGACATTTTGGAAGCTTATGCTATACAAAATGAATATATGAACCTACGAGTTAAGAATAATTCAGACAGTTTTTCTGGATATAAAATTGCGTTTACTACAGATGTAATGCAGAAGCGTTTTGGTATGGACCAACCTGCTTACGCAAGAATACTTACGTCAAATGTTTTTGAATCGCCTCATTATTTTAACTCAGCTGATTTCGGAAGATTGGGAGTTGAATGTGAAATAGCTATAACAATTGGTAAAGACATCTCTCTTAAATCTGATGAAATAAATAAGAATATAGTGTTTGATTCTGTTGAAAGCGTAGCCTTATCTTTTGAGATTATTGATCCGGGGCAAAATAAAATAGAATCTCTATCTGTCTTTGATATTATTGCAACAAATATAGCCGGGGCAGGAGTTTTAAGGGGAAATCAAATTAAGAATTGGCAAAATATCGATATACCAAATTCGAAGTGCCAATTGATGATAGATGGGCAAACAATTGGTACTGGATATGGTAAAGATGTCGATGGGCACCCTGTATTGCCAATAATTTGGTTAGCTAAGAAATTGTCTGATCAGGGCAGTTACCTAAAAGCTGGAGACATTGTTGTTACAGGAAGCATGATTGCACCTACATTTTTAGGAAACAAAGATGCTACGGGAGCAAGCTCTGCTATTTTAGAAATGGATAATTTCGGTCCTGTAATTTTGAATTTTAATTAAAATGAATTTCAGTAAGGTTTAAAATATGACAAAATTTGCAGAAAAGGTAGCTATCGTTACTGGAGGGGCCCAAGGAATAGGCGCAGGAATAGCCCGCCAAATGTCATCCGTAGGGATTAAAGTTTTGGTAGCAGATATAGATATAGAATTAGCTGACAAGACAGTAGCTGAAATTATTTCTAAAGGAGGGGTCGCGGCGGCTATTAAAACCGATGTAACTTCTTATACTGATGTAAAGAAAATGATAGAAGAAGCAAAAAATGTTTGGGGAAGAATAGATTACTTAATAAATAATGCTTTCAGTGCGGGATCGGCGACTAAAGGGGGTGTGACGGAGGTTTCTGAATCTCAATGGAACATGGATATAACTTCTTTGGTCACATCAGTATATGCAGGTTCTAAGTATGCGATTCCAGTTATGGCTGACGGAGGAGGGGGAGCTATTGTGAATATTTCTTCGGTCCATGGAATACTTGTTTCTAGAAAAGCGCTGACTTATGAAACAGGGAAAGCAGCAGTTATAGCTATGACTCGACAAATGGCTGTTGATTATGGTGAATTTGGTATTAGAGTGAATGCTATTTCACCGGGCCACATTGTTACCGAACGGTTAGGTAAAAAATGGGAAGATAATCCGTCAGGGCTGAGTTTTTTTGAAGACCAATACCCGGTACGTCGTACAGGACTTCCTGAAGATATAGGTAACTCGGCTGTGTTTTTATGTTCAGATGAAGCATCCTTTATAACAGGGCATAATTTAGTGGTAGATGGGGGGTTATCAATTCAATTACAAGAAGACTTATCTGTTCAGCAAGGACATTATATAAAAGAGAACCCAGATACTAAAATGCCGTATAAAAAATGATTTTGAATGAAGTGAAATATTGCAAAATCTAAGTTTGGTGGTTTAGAATGGTTTCATATAAGTCAATACGTATTTTTTATTGTTAGACAAATAAAAAGTGGCAAAAAAAAGATCGTTTTATTGATTTCTAAAAGTATTTTTGACTAACAATAATTTAAAACCCACAGGAAATCTCTAGGGGTATTTTGTTATAGGGAGTAAGTTGATGGAGAATGGCGATCTTAAGTTAAAGGCCCATTTGTTACGTAGAGCTGGATTTGGCGCGACTAGACCTGAACTAGAAGCGATTTTAGATAAGCCATATGAAGATATTGTGGAAGACTTATTGTTTCCAGAAAGAAACCCTGATTTAGATGAAGATTACGTTAAAAGATATAACCCTGATGTGTCTTATGATGATGCCCACCCATCACATGCAGGCAAATGGGTGTGGCGCATGATAAACACTAAGCGGCCTCTAGAGGAAAAGATGGCATTATTTTGGCATCATGTTTTTGCCACTGGATGGTATAAAGGTGAACATACACCCAGTCAGCTAACTCAGATAGATATGTTTAGGAAAAACGGATTGTCTGATATAAATACAATACTTGTTGATTTGGCGAAAGACCCAGCTATGAACTATTGGTTAGACAATTGTGAAAATCATGCTGATCAACCCAATGAAAATTGGGGACGGGAATTATTGGAATTATTTTCGATGGGAGTAGGTAATTATTCTGAAGATGATATAAAAAATGCTGCAAGAGCTTTTACCGGATGGACTTTTGAGCAACCTTTGCCTCTTTATCCGTTTGGGAATTACCAAACAGCATTTATTTATAATGACAACGACCATGACCATGGGGAAAAAACTTTTCTTGGGCGTACAGGAAATTTCAATGGAGAAGATATTGTTGGAATAATTTGCGAGCAAACTGCTACTGCCAAGTTTATATCACGGCATCTATACACGTTTTTTGTAGAAGATGAACCGCAAGTGCACACTTGGAGTATTGAGTCTCCTAGGAATCCAGAAGCTATTTCTCAGTTAATGGATGTTTTTGCACAAAATAATGGGGAATTAAAGTCTTTATTAAGATTTTTATTTAACTCAGATTTTTTTAAAGAATCTTTATTTAAAAAGATAAAGAACCCTGCAGAATTAGTTGCAGGAACGATGAAAATGGCTGGTAAATATCCTGTTATTCCAGAGCCCGGGGAATCGGTAGCAACTTTAAATAGTAAAACTACAGTGATGGGACAGGACCTTATGAACCCTCCAACTGTTGAAGGGTGGCACACGGGGCAAGAATGGATTGATGGTGGGACTTTGAACGAAAGGGTTAATTTTGCTGTGGATCAATTCAATGATCCTCATACGCCAGGAGTAGAATATATCTTAAAAAGATTAGGTAATCACATAACCCCTGAAGATCTTTTGGATAGATGTCTTGATTTATTGGGACCATTGGAAGTTTCTAAAGATACATATGGGGTTCTTAAAAAATACGCTAATTCAGTAGGCGTAATTGACTTAGCTACAGAAGAATCAAAAGATGGAAACATTGAAAAAATCATTAGAATGATTCAATTAATTGTATCAACAAGAGAATACCAATTTGCGTAATTAAAGGATTCGAATTATGGTGACTGTCCAGAAAAAAGAACCAGTTTTTGTCGTTGTCCAGCTTAGTGGCGGGAATGACTTTATGAATACGGTTATTCCGTATACTAATTCGATTTATTATGATAATCGTAAATTACTTAATATACCGGAGAAAGACATTTTGCCTTTAAATAATTCACTGGGTTGGCATCCTGAAATGGCTCCCTTAAAAGATTTATATGATCGTAACATGGTAGCGATTGTTCAAGGAATCGGTTATCCAGATTCTAATAGAAGTCATTTTAGAGGAATGGATATTTGGCATACTTGCACACCTGATGAAGTTTCCACTGTGGGTTGGCTTGGGTCGGCTTTAGAGCAATTAGACCCGTCCGCTGAAAATCCCTTAACGGGAGTTAATTTTGGGGTTGGCCTGCCAAAAGCTATGACTAAAATGGGAGTACCTGTTACTAGTGTTTCTAATTTAGATACTTATGGGTTAATGAGTGGTATAGGTGCTGCCGATCAAAGAGATCAAGCTTTAGAAATTTTTAAAAATATGTATGCACAAGCTATTGGTACGGGCCCAGTAATGGATTATTTATCCCAAACTGGTAATGATGTTTTGAATGGTGCAGATATTATAAAAATTGCTCCAGAGAAATATGAATCTACGATTGAATATGGGAATAGCGCGATTGCAAAGTCACTTAGAGATGTTGCGCGAGTTCATACATCAGATTTAGGAACTCGTATTTTTTATAC
>Ga0115002_10010261_pt1 | contig 10098 bp, 9 predicted proteins | sample ArcticOcean_MG_C_8_FD_89576 | JGI IMG/M metagenome (GOLD analysis project Ga0115002, IMG submission 89576) | Marine microbial communities from western Arctic Ocean - ArcticOcean_MG_CB11_86 | ecosystem: Environmental > Aquatic > Marine > Oceanic | place: Arctic Ocean: Canada Basin | collected... | reverse complement strand
CCTCGTGCGCCAAGACCGCCGCCATCCCAGTGACGGACCTTGATACGTGGCGATGACTGATTTGGTTGCCCATACGCGACGCGAGTGTAAGTTCGCGGATCGTGAGGAGGACACTACCCACCCCGTCATTCAGGGGCGTAATCTGAAAGCTCACGTTGCGTCGGCTCATGCGCGGCGAGATTAACTCGGCCTCATGCTCGGCTACGCGACCACCATCGGTTTGCGCCTTTTTGAGGAGATCAAGAACCGGCCCATCGCGCGGGGCGATTGTCTCGATTAGCTGGCCGACCAGAACGCCGGCGCTCGCGCCGAAGAAATTTTCCGCCGCTGGGTTCACGTAGGCAATTTCCTGTGCAGGCCCGACCACCACAATCGGATCAGAAATAGCTGCCAAGATGGTAAAGGCGTCGGGGGGCTCGTCGCTCGGAACATCGGATGTGGCCGGTTCCGCCATTACGCTGCGGTCGCGAGGTAGGATCTGTTGGACAAAGCGCGGAGCAACCGAATGACCGTTGCGGGATCGTCCGTCCGGTTGATGGCGTTCGTGGTTGTAGCCCCGCCAGGGATATCACGCAGGTACCATTTGAAATGTTTGCGCGCGTTTCGAACGGCCAGGTCGTGTCCGTAAAAATCGAGCATGGCTGCGTAGTGGTGCTCCATTATTACGATTCGTGCCGGTAGGTCTGGCGCTATCGTGCGTTCACCAGTGCAGTGGTAGCGCGCCGCTTGGCTGAGAAACCAAGGGCAACCATAGGCGCCACGGCCGATCATGACCCCGTCGGCGCCTGACTGCTCAAGACACCGATCGATATCGTCGTATGTGGTGATGTCGCCATTGGCGATCACCGGCAGCGCGACCGCCTCTTTCACGGTGCGGATGAAACGCCAATCAGCTTGGCCTCTGTAGAACTGTGCCCGGGTACGGCCATGGACCGTAATCATTTGAATGCCGCAGTCTTCAGCTATCCGCGCCAGCTCGGGCGCATTCCGGTGGTCGGCGTCCCAGCCTGTGCGCATTTTCAAGGTAACTGGTACGGAAACGGCGGCCACGGTCGCCTCGATGATTTGGCGGGCCAGCGGGATTTCTCGCATCAGCGCCGAGCCACACAGGCTGCCCACCACCTTTTTGGCGGGGCAGCCCATATTGATGTCGATAATATCGGCGCCGTTTGCCTCGTTGAGACGCGCCGCTTCCGCCATCATTTCGGGATCGCGACCGGCGAGCTGAACAGCATGGATGCCGGTGGCGCTGTCACGTTCAATCATGCGAACGGAGCGGTTGGTTTTGCGCAGGAGCTCCCGGCTGGCCACCATTTCCGAGAACATCAGCTTGCCACCTAGGTCGCGCACCAAACGGCGGAATGGGACATCCGTGATACCAGTCATCGGCGCCAGAAAGACCGGCCGGTCGAGGGTCAGGGGTCCGATTGAAATGACCATTGGATATGCAGGAAGCCTAAATGCCTAATTCTTGTGCATAATAGGGGGGCTTTTTTGCGCCCGCAACGCCTTGGCGCGCTGTCATGCCACCGTTAGGTTGCCGTCGGTGACCACAGTGGCCCTTATTGTTGCGGCAGGCCGCGGCGAGCGGTTCGGCAGCGACACTCCGAAACAATATGTACCCCTTGGCGGGCAACCGCTGCTGCGACATTGCGTGACCAATTTGTCGCGCCATCCTGCGATTACTGGCGTGCGTGTTGTGTTCGATCCGAGCGAGTCAGCGCATTACGGCGCAGCAGTTGATGGGCTCGCGGTTATGGGCCCCGTGCCGGGCGGCGCCAGTCGACAGGAATCTGTCCGGTTAGGGCTAGAAAGTCTGGCGGACCTCAAGCCAGACAATGTGCTAATCCATGACGGGGCACGGCCGTTTTGTGAGAGTGCTGTGGTAGATCGAATTCTCAGTGGGTTGGCTTCGCATGATGGCGCCATTGCGGCTCTCCCTGTAGTCGATACGCTTAAACGCGCTGATGATCGGGATGGCGTGTCGGAAACGTTAGACCGTAGCCGGATTTGGCGCGCACAAACGCCGCAGGGGTTTTTGTACCGGCCTATTCTCGAGGCACATCGTGCGGCGGCCTGCCGTGACGATCTCACGGATGACGCCGCGGTTGCCGAACTTGCCGGCCTCGATGTAGCGCTGGTCCTTGGGGCGGAGGATAATCTCAAGGTGACAACACCGGATGATCTTGATCGGGCGGAAGCCATCCTCGCGCGGCGTCAGGGCGACGTGCGCGTTGGCAGTGGATTTGATGTTCACCGATTTGGTCCGGGCGATAAGGTGACCTTGTGCGGGATCGAGATTCCTCATGACCGGGCGTTGGTGGGGCATTCTGACGCGGATGTTGCGCTTCACGCACTGACCGACGCCATTCTTGGCGCGCTTGGTGCCGGCGATATCGGGCGGCATTTCCCGCCGAGCGAGCCGCAATGGCGCGGCGCGGCTTCAAATATTTTTGTGCGTGATGCCGTTGCGCGGACGCATCAGCGAGGTGGCACTATCGCTCATGCCGACATCACTATCACCTGCGAGGCACCGAAAATTTTACCCCACGGCGAGGCGATGCAGGCGCGTGTCGCCTTAATGCTCGGGATTGACCTCTCAAGAGTCAGTATTAAGGCGACGACGACGGAAGGTCTTGGCTTTACTGGCCGACGCGAAGGCATTGCGGCACAAGCGATTGTGACACTGCGGTTGCCGTCATGAGCACCTCGCCAACACCCCTCCCCTTTTTCCATCCGGCTTCATTGATCGCAACGGTTTTTGGCACTGGCTTGGTGCCTGTAGCGTCGGGTACGGCGGGGTCGGCCGTTGCGGTGCCCGCCGCAGCACTGATTTACTGGGCCGGCGGGCCATTAAGTCTTTTTCTGGCAACGATTGTCGTGTTCGCTGTGGGTTGGTGGGCTTGCACCGTCTACGTCAATAAGACGGGGACGAGTGACCCCGGTGCGATCGTTATTGACGAGGTCGTCGGGCAATGGTTGGTACTGGCCGTTGCGCCCTTGAACGTTTGGTACTTCTTGCTCGGGTTTGCTTTGTTTCGTGTGTTCGACATCGTGAAGCCGTGGCCCGTCAGTTGGGCAGACCGCAAAATCAAAGGCGGTTTAGGAGTCATGCTCGATGACATTCTGGCCGGTATTTATGGCGGCGCTATTTTGATCATGGTTGCCTGGTTTGTTGAGGGACGCAATGTTCTCTGATGATTTACGGGCGTCGGCGCAGACTGTGATTGATGGCTGCGCAAAGCGCGGCTGGATGGTGGTCACAGCTGAGTCGTGTACCGGCGGCCTTATAGCAGCATGCTTAACCGAAGTTGCTGGGTCGTCGGCGGTCGTCGATCGCGGATTCGTCACATACCACAATGATGCTAAGCGCGATTTGCTGGGTTTGGATCAGGCGCTGCTCGACTCCAATGGCGCTGTCAGCGAAGAAGCTGCTCGGGCGATGGCAGAAGGTGCCTTGAAAGCGTCGCAAGCAGAGATAGCGGTTTCATGCACGGGCATTGCAGGGCCGGGTGGGGCGACACCGGATAAGCCGGTTGGTCTCGTACACGTGGCGGTCGCGCATCGCGGCAAATCGACCCAACACCAACGAATGGAATATGGTGATATCGGCCGTTTGGCCGTGCGCGAGAAGACGGTGCGCGATGCCTTGGGCATGGTGCTGAACACGATGCGGGAGGATTAGGAATGGCCGAGACAATGAAGGCAGTACTGATCGACGAAGCGGGCGGCCCGGAAGGACTGCATGTCTCCCAAGTGGTCATTCCCGAGCCAGGGGAAGGCGAGATCCGCCTTAAAGTTGCCTACAGCAGTATGAATCCCATGGACGTGTTTGCCCGACAGGGCAAGGTTTCGTGGTTGCCGATTAAGTGGCCGTTCATCCCCGGGATCGAACATGCCGGTGTGGTCGACAAGGTTGGTGCCGGCGTCGACCCCGCCATTATTGGCAAGCGCTATCACTCACGAAATATGTTTGGCGGCAATGCCGAATACTCGATTGCCCCCATGGCCAACGCATACCCGATGCCGGACGGATTGGATTGGAAAATAGGGACTTGTTACGGCGGCATGACGTACACGTCGTACCACGTGCTGCACACGGCGGGCCGCATTCGGTCGAGCGACTGGTGCCTGTTTCACTCCGCCGCAGGGCCCATCGGCATCATGCTGACGCAAATCGCTAAGGCTGCTGGCGCCAAGGTGATTGGACTGTGTAGTGGATCAAAGTTCGACTATGCCCGGCCATACGGTGCGGACCATCTCATCGACTACACATCCGATAACTGGGTTGAGGCGGTCAAGAAGATCACTGAAGGCCAGGGCGCGGACATCATCGTCGACGGAAACCAAGGCCCGGAAGCAACGAAAAACTATGAGGTGATCGCCCCCGGTGGCCACTGCATCTATATCGGTGCAACGGCTGGCAGTCCGGCCCCCGAGATTCCGGTGGCGACCTTGATTTTCAAGTCGGCCTTTGTTGGCGGGTTCAATCTGCCGCTCCTTGAGGCGCGCGGCGGGCGCGACGTTGATGACGTCCTGCGCAAAGTCATCGACGGGTTCTGGCGGGTCCCAATTAGTGAGGAAGTCGCGCTTGACGATGTGCCTGCCCTACACAAGAGATTTGCGGCCCGTCAGGTCATGGGCCGTGCGATCATCCGGGTGGGCGGCGAATTGAACTGGAGCAAATAGAAACGCCCCTGCCCGACCGGCGGTCAGTGGATTTGCTAGTAACTTGCGTGCGCAATATTTGGTCTACCGTGCGAACCCTGTGAGCGACGACACCCCTCGAATCCCCCTACCTTTCATGATCGCGCTGGTTGCCAACACGGCCATCGGGCCGGCGGCGACGCAGCTCTTTGTGCCGTGTATTCCGGCGATCGCGGTGGAGTTCGACGTGCCCATCGGCGTCGCACAAATCTCGTTCTCCGCATCGTTGGTGGCCCTGGCAATCTCGACGTTGTTCTACGGCCCACTGTCGGACCGATATGGTCGCTTGCCAATGTTATATGTTGGGCTTGTTGTTTTTCTTGTTGGGACGACGATCTCGCTGTTCTCGACGGATGTTACAATCCTGATTTTTGGGCGAATTATTCAGGCCGTGGGTGGGGCGGCCGGCATGGTGATTACCCGCGCAATTGTCCGCGATATCTACGGCCCGAAGGGCGCGGCCCGCGTGCTCGGCACACTGATCGTCGCGACGATCGGCGCGCCGATGCTGTCGATTGTGCTGGGCGGCCTGATCACTGACTTGTTTGGGTGGCGTTGGATCTTTGGCCTGTCGCTAATCCTCGGCCTGGTCGTTGCGACCCTAGCGTGGGCCACAATGCGTGGCGGCGAAAAGGCCAGCGGCAGTGTTGCCGGCTTCGCTGACATGCTGCGGGGCTATGGCCGCCTTATTCGCTCGCCGGTTTATATCGGGTTCGTCCTACAGGGTGGCTTTGGCAGTGGATCTTTTTTCTCGTTCATGGCAGTTGGTCCGTTCTTGATGGTTGAGGTGTTGGACCGTCCGGCGACAGAGTTTGGCGCCTACTTTGCCCTGGTGACTCTAGTTTTCATGAGTGGCAACTTTTTTGGCGGTCGGTTATCGAACCGGATTGGGCTCGAGCGCATGGTTGTTGTTGGTGGTATCGCGGCGGTGACGTGTGCCGCTGTTGGCCTCGGTGCGTTTGCGTTGTTCGGGTTGGGTGTTGCAGTCATGTTCGGGACGTCGTTCTTCATCTCTTTTGGTAATGGCCTGACCATGCCCAATAGCCAGGCGGGAGCGCTGAATGTGATGCCAGAACTAGCCGGTACGGCGTCGGGGGCAGCGGCGTTTATCCAAACGATTTTCGGCGCCATTTTCGCGCAGGCCGTAGCGAGCATTATTGACCCGTCGGGTGCGGCCCTATTTGTGGCAATGTTGATTGGTGTCAGTGCGGCGCTGTTTTTTGGATCGATCCCACTATTTTTGAAATTGCGTGCGGTGCGATTGTCCGGCCTTTGAGTCGTAAGATAACATTCCGAGACTTGCGATCTGCAGCCGTGACTCAGGCATTTTTAAGGCTGTGGGGTTAGCTGCAATGGCAGAGCGCAAAACCGATATGCAGACTTCCACCGTGCCCGGTCGTAATTGCTGCCCACTTCTGGATGAGCCTGTGAGCTAGGAGGCGATCGGCGCGTTTCTCGAGACGATCTATCGCCCGTTTGCCTTGACCAGTTGGCGCACACGCGCCACAACCGTGACAACAACGGAGGAATCATGAGCCAGAAAATGCGGGCGATCGTCGTCGATGCGCCAGGTGAACCGTCGGTCTTGAAACTGCGTGAGATCGACATCCCGGAACCGGCGAGCGGCCAAGTAAGGATCAAGGTAGCCTATTGCGCGCTGAACCCGCTGGACACTCACAGCCGCGCGGCGCGCGTTAAATGGGGGGCACCAACCATGCCCTACACGCCGGGCTACGAGTATGCCGGGCTGGTCGATGCAATTGCGGACGACGTCGATGAGGAGTTGCTCGGCAAGCGCGTGGTGGCGGTTGGTGAGTGGGGTGGCAATGCCGAATACGCGCTTGCAACGGGCGCCAAACTTATTCCTGTGCCCGATGCCTTCGATTGGAAAACCGCAGCAGTGTTTGCAACATGTGCACCCACCGCCTGGCACCTCGTTCACTCCGCCGGAAAGGTAAAGGAAGGCGACGTAGTCGTGATTCACTCAGCCGCAGGAGCTGTTGGGGCGCTGACGACTCAAATTGCAAAGGACGCAGGCGGCGTGGTTTACGGGCTCGTCGGCAGTCAATCTCGTGCCGAGTACGCCAAGCAATTCGGCGCCGTAATGCTGATCGACCGCGTGGCTGGAAACTGGGCCGATGTGCTGCTGCGGCTGACCAATGATCGTGGTGCAAATGTTATCTTTGACGGTGTGGCCGGGCCTGCCGCGACGTTGAACTATCGCGCGGTCGCGCCATTGGGGAACGTGATTTATCTCGGTCAAATGGCCGGGCCACCACCTGATGTGAATATCTCTCAACTCATCGGAAAGTCATTTTCGGTGTCGGGCTTCGTTCAGTACTTCCATCAAGCCGCTACGGGACGCGCCGAGGAGGAAGAGCTGTTTGCCAATCTGGCAAGTGGCAAGTGGCGTATTCCAGTTGAACGCATTGAGCCTTTGGAGAAAGTTGCGGAGCTTCACACTGCCTTTGAAGGCCGCGCGCTGTTGGGTCGGACGTTGATTGAGGTCGGCGGCGAGATCTAGGGACTAAGTTCCACCTTCGTTCCAGGTCGCTGCTGCTGGTGTATTGTCTTTACCGTAAACATGGTGGGCGCGTTTTTCGAAGGCGCGAACCATGCGTTGGACCGCTTCATTGAAGACGGCGCCGATCAGTCGTTGGAGTAGTCTCGAGCGGAACTCGAAATCGACGTAGAAGTCGATGGTAGTGTGCGCCCTATCCTCTTCCGGAATAAAGAGCCAGTGGTTGGTTAGGTATTTAAACGGGCCGTTTTCGTATTTGACGTCGATTCGCTCAGATTGGATTAACGTGACTTCCGAGGTGAACTTCTCGCGGAACATTTTGAAACCGATGACAAGATCGGCGTGGATTACGTTGTCCTTGCGTGAATTTACACGGCTGGCAACGCACCAGGGTAAGAATTCGTTGTAGCGATCAACATCGGCGACCAAGTCAAACAATTGCAATTGCGTATAGGGAAGCAATCTTTGTTCGGTGTGGGTCGGCACAGACTAGCCTGCCAGTTGGGCGTCGCGGAAAGCCCTCAGTTTCGCGAAGTCGTCTCCGGCGTGATATGAAGACCGCGTCATTGGTGAGGCGGCCACCATCAAGAAGCCTTTGGCACGGGCCATGACTTCGTAATCTTTAAACTCAGTCGGATCCACGAACCGATCGACACCGATGTGCTTGATGGTGGGCTGTAGGTACTGCCCGATCGTGATGAAGTCGACATCAGCCGAGCGGAGATCGTCCATCACTTGCCCAATTTCTGCCTTGGTTTCACCGAGGCCGACCATGATCCCAGATTTTGTGAATATTGAGGGATCGGTTTTCTTGACGGTTTCGAGCAGGCGCAGCGAATGGAAGTAGCGCGCGCCTGGCCGAACGTCGGGATACAGCCGTGGCACGGTTTCGAGGTTGTGGTTATAGACATCCGGTTTGGCGCGAACGATGGCCTCGATGGCGCGGTCTTTGCGCAAAAAATCTGGTGTTAGGATCTCAATGGTGGTGTTGGGCGCATGCGCGCGTAGCGCTGCGATGGTTTTGACAAACTGATCGGCGCCGCCGTCGTCCAGGTCGTCGCGATCCACAGAGGTAATTACGATGTGGTTAAGCCCGAGTTCTTTAGCAGCGAGTGCCGTGTTTTTGGCCTCGAACGGATCGACTGGACCGGGCTTGCCCGTTGTGACGTTGCAGAATGAACATGCGCGCGTGCAAATCTCGCCCAAGATCATCACCGTGGCGTGACCCAGGGTCCAGCACTCACCGATGTTTGGGCAGGCCGCCTCCTCGCAAACGGTGTTGAGGTTGAGCCGTCTCATAAGCGCCCGGGTCTGATGGTACTCCGGCGAGACCGGAGCTTTGGCGCGAATCCATGCGGGTTTGCGCTTGATGGGGTGGTCGGGTTTGTGCGCTTTTTCTGGATGGCGCGGGCGGGAGGTTACGCCGCTGTTAACATTTGTCATGTGGGCTTAGAAATGGAGCGCTTGGCCGTACGCGTCAAGGACCGACTCGTGCATCATTTCGGACAGTGTTGGATGCGGGAACACAGTGTGCATCAGGTCTGCTTCGGTCGTTTCTAGCGTTTTGGCGATGGTGTAGCCCTGAATGAGTTCAGTCACCTCAGCACCTATCATGTGGGCGCCCAGAAGCTCGCCGGTTTTGGCGTCAAATACGGTCTTGATGAGGCCTTCCGATTCGCCCAGCGCGATGGCCTTGCCATTGCCCATGAACGGGAATTTGCCGACCTTCACCTCGTGGCCTTTTTCTTTGGCGGCTCTTTCAGTTAGGCCCACGCTAGCTACCTGCGGATGGCAATAGGTGCAGCCCGGAATGTTGAGTGTCGTCATGGGATGGACGTCTTTCTGGCCGGCGAGCTTTTCGACGCAGATGACGGCCTCATGCATGGCTTTGTGCGCGAGCCACGGCGAGCCGACGAGATCGCCAATGGCATAAAGGCCTTTGACGCCAGTTTCCAACCATTCGTTGACGACAACATGACCGCGGTCGACCGCGAGGCCCTTGACAGTGTCCAGGCCACAGTCTTCGACATTACCGGTGATGCCGACGGCGAGGATGATTTTCTCGGCGGTAACACTTAGCGCTTTGGTCTTGCTACCCTTCATGGGTTCGATAGTCGCTGTCGTGCCGCCCTTGCCTGGTTTGGTCGCCGTGACGGATGCACCGGTGATGATTGTCATACCCTGACTCTCGAATTGTTTGCGGGCATGCGCAGAAATGTCTTCGTCCTCGACCGGCAAAACGCGATCCATCACTTCAACGACGGTAACTTCCGCACCCATCGTACGGTAGAAGCTTGCAAACTCGATGCCGATGGCGCCGGACCCAATCACCAGCAGTGACTTTGGCATGGTCTCGGGCACCATGGCTTCCTTATAGGACCAGATATTTTTTCCGTCCGCTTTGATGTTTGGCAGGTCGCGCGCGCGGGCACCGGTGGCGAGGATGATGTGTTTGGCGCTCACTTCGGCAATGGCCTGGCCGTCTTTGCTGACATTGATCTTGCCCGGGCCATTCATCACGCCGTGGCCGTCGATGACATCGACCTTGTGTTTCTTGAGCAGGTGGCCGACGCCGCCGGAGAGCTGCTTTGAGACTTTGCGGCTGCGCTTCACAACCTTCTTGATGTCGAATGTAATGTCTTTCGCGCTCAACCCGAATTCGTCGAGGCGGTGCAGCAGGTGGTAGACCTCGGATGACCGTAAGAGCGCTTTGGTCGGAATGCAGCCCCAGTTCAAGCAGATGCCGCCGAGATGCTCGCGTTCGATACAGACGGTCTTGAGGCCCAGTTGTGCGGCACGAATTGCCGCGACGTAGCCACCTGGGCCGCCGCCAAGAACCGCCAGGTCGTATTGTTGTGCTGCCATGATTG
>Ga0115002_10010257_pt1 | contig 10102 bp, 6 predicted proteins | sample ArcticOcean_MG_C_8_FD_89576 | JGI IMG/M metagenome (GOLD analysis project Ga0115002, IMG submission 89576) | Marine microbial communities from western Arctic Ocean - ArcticOcean_MG_CB11_86 | ecosystem: Environmental > Aquatic > Marine > Oceanic | place: Arctic Ocean: Canada Basin | collected... | reverse complement strand
TTTGCAATGGAGGAAAAGGGGTTTTTTGGGGGGGAAAAATAAAGCCATGTTTGGTTTTTCAAGGCCAAATTTGGGGTTTTTTTAAAAGCGGGTTTGGGGGGTGGGGGGGGCGGGGTGCGTGCGATTGCGGCTGCGCAAAAGGGTGGCATTTGGATGGTGACTGGGTCTGGTATTTTTCGGTTTGATGGACAACGGCAAGAAACGATAGACGATGTGCGTATGGTGCGGGTTATTTATGAAGGCAAAGATGGGGCTGTGTGGATGGGTGGGGTGGATGGTATGATGCAGGATTTTAATGGGCAGCGGCGCATTTTTACGGTTGTCGATGGTTTGCCCGAGGGGTCTATTACCAGCATTATGGCCGATGGCGCAGGGCAAATATGGGTGAGTACGCGCTTTGATGGGGTGGCTGTTTTTGATGTGCAGAAACAGACCTGGAAGCGGATGCCTGGCAATATGGAAGCGCAATTTAATGGCGTACGACGCATTTATTCGGCAGATGATGGCACGGTTTGGTTGGCTTCAACCATTGATGGCGCCATTCGCACTGATGGAAGTGTATGGACGCGCTATACGGTGCGAGAGGGGTTGCCCAGCAGCCACGTATGGGATGTGTGTCAAGATGTATTGGGGCATCTGTGGTTTGCAACGGAAGATGGTTTGGCGTGTTATGTTCCCGACCAAGATCCACCCGAGACATATTTGGTGGCGCCACAAAAGCAGATTGCACCCCATCAAAGTGTCGCGTTCGATTTTTCGGCACAAGATGCTTGGAAATTGTCACCCCAAAGAAACTTGCAATTCTCGTGGCGGTTGAATGGGGGCAGGTGGTCTCCCTTTGGGCGTGCCACGCGTGCGTCATTTGATGCACTAGATCCAGATAATTACTCGTTTGAAGTGCGTGCTATGGATTTGGCATTTAATGTCGATGCCACTCCTGTTTTACATACGTTTCAGGTATTGGCTCCCGTGTGGCAACGGCCTTGGTTTATGGGGTTGAGTATTTTTGCGATCGCGTTGTTGTTGGTCACATCGGGTTCTGCTTGGCAACGCCACAAACGGTGGCGCGCCGCACAGACCCAATTGATTGATGAGTTAGAATCGGAGTTACAAGAGGCTCACGAGATGCAAATGGGGTTGTTGCCGGGGTTGCCTATTCAACATGGGGGATTTGAAATTGCAGGCCGTTGTTTGCCTGCCAATCATGTGGGTGGTGATTATTTTACGTATTATTGGTTAGATGATGTGCAACATATGTTGGGGTTTGGGGCTGCCGATGTGTCGGGCAAGGCCATGGCTGCCGCCGTGCGTGCCATGCAGTTGAGCGGTATTTTTCGATATGAATTTCACGAGGTAAAATCACCCACCGAAGTGTTGCGCAATTTGCACCAAGTGTTGCTGTCACATTTGGACGCGGCCAGTTTTATCACATGTTGTTTGGGTATGTTAGACGTGCGTACGGGTGTTGTAAATTTGGGCAATGCGGCACACCCATTTCCGTATCATTATTCGGCGGCTACCGGTGAACTGAAAATGTTGGAATTGGTTTCTGTGCCTTTGGGTATGTTGTTGCCTCCTGGCGTGAATACAGAGCCTGAAGAAACGGAACTGGTTTTGGAACTGGGTGATGCGCTTGTTTTGTATAGCGATGGTGTGACCGATATGCAAAGTGTTGCAGGTGAGTTTTATGAAGAAGAACGACTCGAGAAGTTGATTCGGGAACATGTTGGAGATGGCACAAAAGCGTTGATCGATGCCGTGTTTAACGACCTGAAACGGTTTAAAGGTGAAGCATCTCAGACCGATGATGTGACGTTGTTGGTGATTAAGCGGGGGTGCTTGAAACGCATCAAGGCAACTCAGATGTGCGCCAATTAAGGTGCAGAAACGTGATGGCGTCTCATCTTTGCAGTATATATTGCGTTGTAAGACAGACCCTATAAAGGGATGGTTATTTTTTAAATAGTTGTTTATTATAGAATTTGGGTGTTTGTTGCGGTGGGTGGTACGTGTTTTGCGTTTGTTTTGGCACATAGGTAAATGATTTCTATGTTCTTTTGGAGGTTGTTATGCGTTTTGTCATGCTGGTTATTTTGATGTTGGCAAGTACGGCTCATGCTCAAGAACCTGCGAATTTTTCTGTTTCGGTTGCACCTGAGGTTGTGCGTATTGGCGAAACGGTTACGGTGTGGATTGATGTGACCCTGAGTGATGATTGGCACATTTATTCGGCAACCACGCCTGAGGGCGGGCCTTATCCAAGTGAGTTTAATCTCTCTGGTAATGGGTTTAAGCGGGTTGGTCCTGTGATTCAGCCTCCGCCCATTAAAGAGCATGACCCTAACTTTGATATGGTGGTGGAGTATTATAATAAGTCGGTGCGGTTTGGGTTGCGGGCAAGAGTTTTGGATGGTGCGATGGTTGGCGGTGCAACATTGGCGGGTGAGGTGACCTACATGCTGTGCAATGCCACGTCATGTTTGCCTCCTGAGACATATGTATTTGAAGTGCCCATGAAAATAGAAGCAGGTGAACCTCGTGCTGAGTATGTGTTTGCGATGATGCCTGTTGCAGATATGGGGGGCGATGATGAACTGGATGGGACGGGTAGTATAGCCGATGTTGACCGTGCATTATCACAGGGGTTGGGAGCCTTTTTGTCTTTGTCTTTTTCAATGGGATTGTTGGCGCTGCTCACACCCTGCGTATTTCCCATGATTCCAATTACGGTGTCGTTTTTTACCAAACAAGAATCACAAAGCCGTGGCGAATCCATAGCCAAGTCGTTGGCTTATTGTGGTGGCATTATTTTTACTTTTACGGGTTTGGGTTTGATTTTGGCTGTGACTTTGGGCGCATCGGGAGCCGCACAATTTGCGGCCAACCCATGGATTAATTTGTTGATTACAGGCATTTTTGTGGCATTTGCTTTGGCATTATTTGGTTTGTTTGAGATTCAGCTGCCCTATGGTTTGCTCAATCGATTGAATCAGGTACAGGGGGGGAGTTACGGGGCGATTTTGTTGATGGGTTTTACATTTTCGCTGACGTCTTTTACATGCACGGCACCGTTTGTGGGTACTTTGTTGGTGCTCACATCACAAGGGACGTGGATGTGGCCTGTGTTGGGGATGCTGACATTTTCTGCGGCATTTGCTTTGCCGTTCTTTTTCTTGTCTTTGTTTCCACAGGGATTGGCTGCTTTGCCCCAAAGTGGCGGGTGGTTGAATTCGGTGAAGGTGGTTATGGGTTTTTTGGAGCTGGCCGCCGCTTTGAAATTTATGAGCAATGTCGATTTGGTGTGGCAGTGGGGGCTCATCTCCCGTGAGGTGTTCATTTCTGTTTGGATTGTGTTGTTTGCACTTTGTGGGGTTTACTTGTTGGGCAAGATCCGATTGCCGCACGACTCGCCGCTTGAAACTGTGGGGCCGCTGCGCCTTTTGGCAAGTGCAGGGGTATTGTCTTTTAGTTTGTATATGATGACGGGTTTGTTTGGCGCGCCCATGGGTGAATTGGATGCGTTTTTCCCACCGTATGGTAGCTATGGCGAAATTGCCAAGATTCGCAGCGGGGAACCCGATTTGAGTTGGCATGACGATTATGAGGCTGCGTTGGTTGAAGCACAGGAGACAGGAAAGCCCATTTTTATTGATTTTACAGGCTTTGCGTGCACCAATTGTCGGTGGATGGAGGCCAATATTTTCCCCGAAGCCGAGGTGTACAATTTATTAAAAAACTACGTGCGGGTGCAATTGTATACCGACGGGCAGGAAGATGTACACAAACGCAATCGCGAGTTTCAAGAGTCGCAGTTTGGCACAGTGGCTTTGCCTCTTTACGTGGTCATTTCATCAGACGGAGAAACAATTGCTGATTTTCCGGGCATGACGCGAAACAAAAATGTGTTTGTCAAATTTTTGGGAAAAGGCTTTGGTTCGCAGACCCAAGCCCAAAATTGATAAGATATCTTTCCTCCATTTGGTTTATGCCTCAACCTAATAGCCCATTCTGCTGTATGCATGTTGTGAGATTACACAATATCTGGCATAGTTTTTAAACCGTACGGTTTTTTTGTTGATGGACTATTGACTCAGCAAAAACAATGGCTTATGTTAAGGCGGTTTCGGGAAGTAACGCAGTCGGTCCCCCCGGCTGTCATTTGGTGCAAGCGGTCGGTTCCCCATTGGCTGATGCAGCAAAATCGTGATTTTCTCCTGATTTCTATCGTGTAGTTCCCCTAATATTTCATATTCAAATCGTCTTCGTGTTGGCTTATTTCAAGCCGACACATGTTTCTTTTGTGTCATGAAAAAAGCCTGGGGGCAAACCAGGCTCGACGCAGCCGGATTCCTTGGTGCGGAATCTTCTCTCCCCGGCTGTGCGAGAATGTGCCCCCCAGGCCACTTTTATTTAGCCATCAGCAGTCAATAGTCAGCCGTTCAGCGCAATACCCATTAAGGGTGCTGAAAAACTGAAGAGTGACTGCTGATGGCTTTATTTATGATACCTTTCACCGCGAATGATGGTGAAGGCTCTATACAGTTGTTCAAGCAATATCATACGTGCCATTTCGTGGGGAAAGGTCATTGCTGAAAGAGATAAACACCAATCGGCACGTTTTTGAACGTCAGGTGACAAGCCAAATGCGCCCCCGATGAGAAAGGCGACACGGCTTTGGCCTTGAATTGCCATATTTGAGAGTTTTTTGGCAAGCGCTTCAGATGTGCAGTGTTCGCCCGCAGGATCAAGCCCAATGACAATGGCGTTTTGGGGCAAGGCCTGTAATAATCTTTGTCCTTCTTTAAGAATGACCTCTTGGATGTTGTTAGAGGTTTTTTCTTCTTTAACTTGAATCTCTTGTAAAGAAGCATAGTGCCCAATGCGTTGAATATAATCTTGAGCGGCTTTTTGAAAGCCTGCATTTTTGCACTTGCCAACCGTAATCAAGGTGAGCTGCATATTCCATTATACGCAGATTCAAGGGTTTTCACAAGAGACTTGTTCACTCCTGCAAAAAACGGTATAATAACGGGATACAAAAATGTAGGGGTTGGAAAATTAGGGATCGGATTGTGGTTTAAAACGCGCAATTTTTGGGGCGAATAATTAAACGATTATTACTATACCTGGCCATGTTTTGTGCACTGAATGTGACGCTTTCAGTTGGTGCGCAACCCTATATGCCCGTTGAAGAAGTTCAACCCGGTATGATAGGGGTTGGGAAAACCGTTTTTCAGGGCACGCGAATAGATACATTTGAAGCCGAAATTCTGGGCGTGCTTCGCAATGTGTTTGGCCCTAAAAGCGATATGATTTTGGCACGTCTTTCGGGTGGTCCGCTTGCCCAAACAGGGGTGATTGCTGGTATGAGCGGAAGCCCTGTTTATATTGATGGAAAGTTGATTGGCGCTGTGGGATATGCCATTGGTCCAATTTTTGTCAATGAGCCCATTGCAGGTATCACACCTATTGGTGAAATGGTGGCTTTATTTGATCGTCCAGATACTGTGGCCTATGAACAAGTTGGGCAAAGTAATCACGCTGCTTTGGATGAAATTGGGTCGGTGAGACCTGTGGCTGTTCCCTTGATGTTGTCGGGGTTTGCGCCTCAGGCCGTGGCTGAGTTTCGCGAAGAGTTGATGGGATATGGGTTTTTGCCCATGCAGGGTGGGGGTGGGGCTGATACGACGCTCTCTGAGGGTTCGTTTGAACCTGGCGCCTCTTTGGGTGTGCAGTTGATTCGTGGTGATATGAGTGTGACGGGCATTGGTACCTTAACGCATCGCATTGGCAATCGCGTGGTGGGATTTGGGCATGAAATGTTGTCTATGGGCACGACTGAAATGCCTATGACTGCGGCATATATCCATCATATTTTGTCGAGCCAGATGTCGTCTTTTAAGTTGGGTGTTGCAACACACCCGATGGGTATCATTGTTCAAGATCGAATACCAGGCATTGCTGGTGTGGTTGGACGGCAGGCCAATATGATGCCTGTGCGCGTTGAGATTACATCGCCTGGGTCAGATAGAACTTTTGAGATGGATGTGTTACAAAGTCGATTGTTGGGCCCTGTTTTGGTGAATATGGCCGTGACCAGTGCGCTTATGTCTGCTGAAAAATTGTCGGGTGAAACCACGGTTGAAGGTGCCGTGAATCTATATTTAAGGGATCGCACCCCCATTCGAATCGAGAATACATTTTCTGGTTCGAGGGGCGCGGGATTGGCGATTTTGGGTTTGACACAGCCCTTGGCACAGATCATGCGAAATACGTTTGAACCCGTGGTTATCGATTCTGTGATTTTCCAGATGTCTGTCCACGAACGCACACGGGCCGCGCGCATTGTGGGGGTGCGTTTGTCGCAAGATCATTTTGAACCGGGTGATACACTGAATGTGGATGTTATGGTGGCACCTCTTTTGGGTGCCTCAAAGACAGTCTCACTTTCACTCAAAATCCCTCACTATGCATCTAAGGGTCGCGCGATTTTGCAGGTGATGAGTGCACAAGCATCTCGGTTACAAGATGCCAAACGCGCACCTGCGTTATATGAAGCTAAGGGCATAGATGATGTGCTTCGCATCATTTCAGCACCTGGGCGCAATGATGTTTTGGTTGTCGAATTGTTGAGTGGCGAGCAGACCATTACTGTGGCGGGGCATGAGGTTGGTGTACTTCCTGGGTCGGTGGTGATGGCTTTGTCACAAGCCCGTGAGTCAGATGTGGTTCAACAAGCTCGCCAAACTGTGCTGGGGCGTGTAAAGAAACCAACAGATTATGTGTTGGTGGGTAATCAAACGGTGTTACTCAATATTGGGGATGGCGGTGCGGGGGTGACGTTTACTGGGAAAGGGAATGCAGGTGAACAGAAACGATAGCTTGTTCATTGCAAATAGCAGCCGAAAAAGAGAAAGTTACTTACAACGCCAAAACAGAATTTGGGGCTTTACCGCTTACTGTCTGCTGCTTACTGTTTTTTTGCGTGGTAGTGGGGATGTGGAAGCAGTGACACCAAAGATTTGGAAAGAGAATTCGCAGACCGCATTTGAAAAGGGTGAGGTCGAGGGCATATCGCTCACACGCGAAGGAACAGTGACGCTGGGGCCAAAATGGGATTTGGTTGCAGATACTGGTGAGCATTTTATATGGTCATTGGCTTCAGATCGAAACGGCACAGTGTACATAGGTACGGGCATTGAAGGGCGTGTGTATGCACTCAAATCAGGTAGCAGTACACCCACATTAATTTTTGATGCCGAAGAAGAAACAAAGATTTTTTCTTTGGTTACGGGTCCCGACGGTGCGTTGTATGCCGGCACATCTCCCAATGGATTGATTTATCGCATTGTTTTAGGCAAACCCGCTGAGGTTTTTTGTAAAACGGGTGATTTACATGTGTGGTCACTTTTATGGCTTCAAGGCAAGCTCTATGCTGCTACGGGGGGTGAACAGGGCCGTATTTTGAAGGTTGCGAAGAACAATGCTGAGGTGGTTTATCAAAGCCAGGACCCCAATGTTATCTCTTTGGCGTCAGGAAATGATGGCTCTTTGTATGCCGGTACTGATCAAAATGGGTTGATTTATAAAGTGTCGGCCAGTGGTTCTGTTTCGGTGTTTTATGACGCGGGAGAAAAAGAAGTGCATGCCATTGCGGTAAGCAAACAAGGCATGGTTTATGCCACGGCAATGGCAGGGCGTTCAGAAGGCAAGCAAAATGGTACTGGTGAGGGCGATGGCGCAAAATCAGTACTGTATGCCATCAAACCATCGGGTTCTGCATTGCGTTTGTGGGAAGTGGATGACCCTTTACTTTTGTCTGTGACGATAGATGCAGATGGTTCACTCCGGGTTGTTACGGGCAAAAAGGGACGTGTGTATCGCATTTGGCCAGATGGTAGATATTCGTTGTTGGCCCAACTAAAAGACGTGCATCCATGGGCCGTGTTGTCTACATCTGATGGAGCGTTATGGGTGGGCAGCAGTGGTGATGGACAGCTTTTTAAGTTGGGCTCGGGTTTTGTGTCTGAAGGCACGTTGACCTCAGAAGCAAAAGATTTTACACTGGTTTCGCATTGGGGCCAAGCACACTGGCAGGCCAAACAACCATCGGGCACAACCGTTGTGTTGCTGTCGCGATCAGGCAATAGTGAAACGCCTGATGATACATGGTCGGCGTGGTCGGATCCACTCAAAACGTCGGGTGGACAGATTATGAGTAGGCCCGCGCGTTTTTTGCAGTATCGGTTGGTATTAAAATCTTCATCTGATCAAGCAACGCCTCAGGTGCGAGAGATTCGGTTGGCGGGGTTGCAAGAAAATGTTGCACCTATGGTATTGTCAGTTAAGATTGTTCAAGGCGATGATGAGGGCGATGCCAAACGGGACAGGCGGAGTTTTTGGAAGGTTGTTTGGGATGCGGGTGATGTGAATGATGATCAATTGGTCTATACGTTATTTTTTCGTGAAGTGGGTACGCCGCGGTGGTTGTTGTTAAAAGAAGATTTTAAGAGCGCGCAATATGTTTGGGATACCGAAACAGTTCCCGACGGTACTGTGCAGGTTCGTGTGGTGGCGTCAGATCGGGGTAGCAACCCAGTTGTGAAAGCACTTTCGGGTGAGGCTGTGAGCGACCCATTTGAAATTGACAATACACCTCCTATGGTGAAGATTCGGGCGGTTGCGGGTCTGGACAACGTGGTGGTGACAGGGGTTGTTGAGGATCAAATAAGTGCTATTTTGTCGGCAAAATACGCTGTGAATTCAGGCGATTGGGATGTGGTGTTTGCCGAAGATACCATTTTTGATTCTCCAAAAGAAAAGCTCAATTTTGAAATTGGTAGCTTGAAGCCGGGGGTTTATACCCTTGTGATTCGCGCCGAGGATGTGTTGGGCAATGTGGGTGTTGGCAAAACAAACTTTGAAGTAAAATGACACAGAAACCTTTTGTGACCTTGAAATTGGCCCAGACACTGGATGGTTGTATTGCTACAACACGGGGTGATTCCAAGTGGATTACATCAGATGCTTCGCGGGCACGCGGGCATCGGTTGCGTGTCGATTCAGATGCCATTTTGGTTGGTGCAGGCACCGTGCGTGCCGATGATCCTGAATTATCAGTACGTTTGGTAGAAGGCAAGAGCCCAACGAAGATTGTGTTGGATTCACGGTTAGATATTGCAACTGATGCGAAGGTTTTTGGTGGTGCACCGTTGATCTTGGTGGCTGCTGAGGGTGTTGCAAATGATCGGATTCTTGCAAGAGAAGGTGCCGGTGCACACGTGTGGCAAGTTGGGGTAAATGGTGATGGTTTACTCGATTTGAATCTCGTGATGCGACAAGCGATGCAGGCAGGTTTGGAGACGTTGTTGATTGAAGGGGGAAGTCGGGTGGCGGCATCTGCTTTGCAAGCAGGGGTTGTGGATAAGTTGGTTGTGTTTATTGCACCCAAAATTTTGGGTGTGGGTTTGCCTTCTGTGGGGGCATTGGGGTTTGAATGGATAGCTGATGCCATTCAGTTGGGTGATGTTGATATTGAATGTATTGGCGAAGATTTAATGTATACGGCACATATAAAAAAATAGGGCTGAGCCTGTTATCCATTGCCTTCTTTGAAGAAGGCACGCAGAACGGTGAAAGTTTATGTTTACAGGTATTATTGAAGAAGTTGGCACAGTGCAACGCATGGAAAGACGATCGGGGTATCAACGAACGACTGTTGCTGCTTTGCGCGTATTAGGTGGTGTGAAGATAGGTGATAGTATTGCATTAGATGGTGCGTGCCATACCGTGGTTGATTTTGACGATACGAGATTTACGGTTGAATCAGTAGAAGAGACCTTGCGACGCACCACGCTTGGAAAAATGCAAGTTGGTAGCCCTATAAACTTAGAGCGTTCTTTGAAACTTGGCGATCGCCTTGACGGTCATATGGTGGCCGGGCATGTAGATGGTGTAGGAACAGTGATTCGCAGATCGGAATCTACGGATAATGTGGTTTTTGAATTTGAGATACCGGAGGCTTTGGCCCCTTATATTGCTGAGAAAGGGTCGATTGCAGTCCATGGTATCAGTTTGACGGTGGTTTCTGTGACATTGCGCA
>Ga0115002_10010254_pt1 | contig 10102 bp, 8 predicted proteins | sample ArcticOcean_MG_C_8_FD_89576 | JGI IMG/M metagenome (GOLD analysis project Ga0115002, IMG submission 89576) | Marine microbial communities from western Arctic Ocean - ArcticOcean_MG_CB11_86 | ecosystem: Environmental > Aquatic > Marine > Oceanic | place: Arctic Ocean: Canada Basin | collected... | reverse complement strand
GAACGTCTCGCAAGGGCCTCGATCATGCAGCCTCGCGGGAGCTCAAGTGCCAGATAGATATGCCGGTAGATGTCTGCTTAAAAATGGAGGCGAAGTATAGCCGGGGCCCCGCTGAATATCAACGATACCTGAAATTGAGCTTTCTCCGAGCGCCGAGGCTGACCTTCAGCCTCGGCGTCAAACCTCAGCCTTCGTCCGCGCCCACTTCAACGTCCACCCCTTGAATTCGGCCGATGACGACGGCCAGTTCTTGCTGCAGGGTGGTCGTCGTATCATGGTTCAGCAAAAAATCCTCAATCACAGGCACGGCGACGGCCCCCACGCCGACGAGAGACTCATGGGCCATGTCCCGCTCCTTCGGCGTCGTGTCGGTCAGTACCTCGGGCACAAAATCCATACCACTGCCGAAGAAACCGATATCAGTGGGTGCCTGCCCGCTCAGAGCATTAAAACCACCGCCACTTCCCAGCCCACTTGAGCGACCGCCTCCGGACTGCAGCATCGAGTCCCGCAAGGCGGTGATTTTCTGTTCATCCCCCGAAAAGACCCCACGATATGTCGTCGCTTCTGAGCGCATCATGAGCACGTCGTAGTACATCAGTGCATTGACAAGAATTTCTGCAGCATCAGCACCGCCCAATTGCGACAAGACGGGCATCGCAATCATGCGCAGGTCAGCATTCGGTTCGGTGAGGGAGCGGTCCAGCAGATGGCCAATGGGGGGCACCGCTGTCGGGTCGCCGATGCGGCCCAAAGAGACGAGGGTCTCTTCCTTCAACGAACTGCGTTGGTCGAATTCGTGCAGGATCCCCAGCAACACCGGCAGCGCCTGATTCGAGCCGATTTCTCCGAGCGCCTTCACGGCCGTCTTGCGTGTCGCATAGGGAATGTCATGACGACCGGCGATCTCTATGAGACGTACATACTGCGACTCGTCGCCTTTCTGATAGGCTGCATACATCTGGTCAACGGACGTACAGCCTGTCAGTGTCGACACCGCCACAGCGGCTATGACCATCGCCGTCGAGGCGCCTACCCTTGCCCCCCTACGAAGGCACGAGGATATTGTCATGTTCGTAATCGTCCCATCTTGAAGAGAGTCCGTCACCGTGACACAAGTACAGACCCATGAGCGGCAATCAGTTCCGGGTGTAGAAAATATGCTCGCGGTCTCCTCCGGCAAGGGAGGAGTTGGCAAGTCGACGATCAGTGTGAATCTCGCCGTCGCCCTCGCTGCCAATGGGCTGCGCGTGGGGCTGATGGATACAGACATCTACGGGCCCAACGTTCCCGGTATGTTGGGCGTCGACACCAAACCGCAGGTCGATCCGGCAACGGGCAAGATTGGCCCCGCCGAGGCCCACGGTGTACGCATCATCTCCATGGGAATGCTCGTGGATGCCGGGGTTCCCGTGATCTGGCGCGGCCCCATGCTGGCTAAGATGATCTCGCAGTTCCTCTTCCAGGTAGACTGGGGCGAGCTCGATGTGCTGCTGTTGGACTTACCTCCCGGCACAGGCGACGTGCAGATCAGCCTCACGCAGACCGCGCCGCTGACGGGGGCCCTGATCGTGACGACCCCATCGCAACTGGCACTGGAAGATGTCGCACGCGGGGTGAAGATGTTCCAACAGACGGAAGTTCCCCTGCTGGGCTTGATCGAGAATATGAGCAGCTTCGTGTGCCCGTCCTGCCACGGCGCGTCACATCCCTTCGGCCAGGGCGGCGGCGAGGCCGCTGCCAGGGGCTTCCAAATGCCCTTTTTGGGCAGCGTCCCCCTGGAGCCTGCCGTGCGAGCCGGCGCCGACGAAGGGACACCGGCAATTCTCGCCCACCCGGATACGGCCGCCTCCAAGGCCCTTGCGCAGATCGCCAAGCAGGTCCAGCAACAGATCACGAGTGCCGGATAACGCCATGTCGTCTTTTTCTGACAAAGCACACCGGCAGCGCCCCGTGCCCCTCGCCTACTTGCCCCAGCAACTATCGCTCATCTGAGACCGAAGCCGTCACTCACTTCGGTCGTATTCCCCGCCTGATCACGGGCGCGCACCGTCCACACATACTCGCCATCTGCCAGGGGGTGGTCCGGTCGCGCCTCGACCACATCCGCCTCGGGATCGTAAATGTGGATGAGCTTGCGACCATTCAACTCTATCTCCAGGTCGAGCTCTTTTCCGAAACCGCTGCCCCGATCAACAACACGCGCTCGTAAGAGTGGGCGGCGTTCATCGATCCACATCTTGGATCTTGGCAGCAAGGTAGACACCGTCGGCGGTGCGACATCTTCGAGCAAAGCAAAGGTCCCGAAGGCTCTGGCGCGGGCACTGATCCTTTGCTCTTCGAACTGATTGCCGATAAAGACCCATCCTCCCAGACCGTCGCTGACGTAGACGCCGAGCTTGCTTGGATCCTTGCCCTCGGGCACGGCAAAAGAGATTCGCGCCCATTTGTCAAAACTGATCGTCTGGGGCTCGATCGTATAGCCTAGGTCCGTCGCCCGCACGCCCGGCGCTGCCTCAGGTGGCGCAGATGAAACCTGGGGCACGAGTTGCTCATAGGCCGATCCGGCATCGAAATGGAGGACCATCCGTCCTTGGTCATAGGCCAAATCTTGAGACAGACCCGGGCGAATCAACTGGGTCGTCAGAGTCAGTGTGGTGTCTGCATCGCTGCCGGCACCGAATCTGACATCCACCTGTAGATGCTGAGAATCCTCAGCCATGAGGTTCGCATAGGAGATGAGCGCTGTGTGACCACCAGGTCGGACTTGCAGCGTAAGCGGCACGCCGCCAGCAGTTACCCGTGGTTCACCGAGCTGTGAGTCCACTGTACTATTCAGTTTTAGAACGGCAAAACGTTCGTATGCGACCAACTCGACGGCAGGTGCGTTTTCTACCACGGCTGAACCTGCCAATGCCTGCGCATACGAAGAAGCCACCTGCAGCGTGAGTGTGGCGCGACTCTCATTCCCACTCACATCGGACGCGGCGACTTCAATCTTGTGCTGCCCGGGTCCCAGATCGTCGCCGCCGGCGAAGAGCCAACCGGCGTTGCCATCCGATTCGTAGAATGCCAGGCGATTGCCCGGACGCTGAAACAGATTGGCGAAGATGAAGCCATCCTGCCGCCAGCGATCCAATGCGACCTGATGCTTGTCGCCCAACGGTACCCGGTGCAGGCGACTACTAAATACCTCGCGTCCATCGACGATCAGCGCCTGACGGTAAGCGGCCATCTTGTTGTCGGCTGCATTGGCCGTATCGAAGAGTTCGACGCCGATCCCGAACCGGCCAAAAACGGTGACCGATCTGGCGGCGACGAATCGCTGTGTCGCCGCATGCCAGCGCACGGGAACGACCACCGGTGCATGGTCGCCGTCTGCCAGTGACCCTGCGCCTCGAGGCACAATGAGGAGACGGCGCATCGTCGGTGCTTCCGTATCGGCCACCTTGAAAGCATGGAGAAGCGGATTCATCGGCACATTGGCCGCATCTCTCAGCTCAAAATGCAGATGCGGAGGCCCTCCACCCGTCTCCCCCGTGAAGCCGATCACATCTGATCGCTGAACGGGAACTTTTCCCTTTTCAAACCACAACTGCACGCTGTAGTGTCCGAGGCGTTGTTGTTCGGCGCGGATCTTTTGCTGCACGGGCGTGAAGAACGAATCGAGGTGCGCATAGACGGCAATGCGACCGTCATTCATCCGCAAATAGATAACTCGGCCAAAGCCCCAGGGGGACATCCTGGCCCGCTCGATCCAGCCATCCGCGGCGGCATGAACGGCGTATCCCGTCTTCCCCCAGGTCTTGAGATCAAGACCCGCATGGAAAGCAGTCGCTCGAGTCTCGCCGAACGTGGACGAGAGGGCGGGAGACATCGCCAGTGGCCAGCGCAGATCCTGATCTTGCGCATTGGCTGGGGCAATGCTGAGCAGAACCAGTAGTGCGAGAAGGGCGATCAATGCATGGGATCCTGGGGAGGTTCATCAGGAAACGGGTGATGCTCAATGCGATCAGGAGACACGCCGACGTAGTACGCTGGCGATTCGGTCCAGCATCCGGTGTTCAGATACCGTCGACCGTCGACGGTCAGATCCACCGGTGCGTGTGTGTGGCCACACGTGATGGCACCAAATCCCTCTTTGGCTGCCAAGCGCAGTGCTTTGTCAGCGACATGCTCCGTCAACACGCGATAGAGAAAGCCCCAGCGTTTTGCGTAGTCGGCGACGTGCACATCAGCGAAACCGAGGGCAACTCGATATCGGTGCAGTGATTTGAAGATCTTCTTGAACAGACCATGTCGCGGCATCACGCCATCATGTTCGTCACCATGCATCACGAGCAAGCGATCATCGATGGCCCAGCGCTCGACAAACTGAATCTTGCCTGGATCCTGGATGGCCACGGTCTCGTCGTGATTCCCATAGACCCACACAACGGGACGTCTATGCGACTCCTCGACGAGCCGATCGACGATCTGCTCATCCTCGGCCGACAGTGGATCGTCGGGTTCGTCAACGATGTCCCCATTGAGCACCAGGCGAGCTGAGTCGGGCAACTGGTCGATAAAGCGCAGGAAATTCTCGCGCTGGCAGTGACGATTCCCCAGATGGACATCACTGACGATATAGGTGTCGATATAGGTGTCGATATACGTGTCGATATACGTGTCGATATACGTGTCTGGGGCGGGCGGAGTTACCCCATGTACGGGCGTCTTATTGACAGGCGTCTCTTTGACAGGCATTGAGGGCAGAGGTAAGGTCCTTGAGGCATGTCGAATAACGCCACATCCCCACGAAACCGCAAAGCAGCGATGAGTCCGGCTCAGGAGGCGGAACGACTCGAGGCACTTCTGTGTCATCTCGAGCGTTTGCTGCCCGATGATACGGCGGATCGGCAGCACTTCCGCGAAGCGATTGTGGCGACGGCCCCTCTGTGTGTTCGGGTCAACGGCCTGCTGCCCTCCCACTCGGAGGCAGTGCGACCGCTGCTGGAATCAGTCGGGTCCCCCGTCGCCTGGTGCAAGGACAGCTTCACGTTGGCTGATCGTGCCCCGGATGCCCCCCTTGGGAACACCCTTGAAGTGGCCCTGGGCGCCGTCTACGTGCAGGCGAAAGCGACGACGCTCGCCGCAAGAGTCCTCGATCCACAGCCTGGAGAAAGTGTCCTCGATCTGGCGGCAGCACCTGGGGGCAAGGCGACGCACATCGCCGGTCTGATGAACAATCAGGGTTTGCTGGTCTGCAACGAGCCCAAGCAGAAACGGATGTCGTCATTGGTAGGCAACCTGGAGCGTTGCGGTGTCCACAACTGCTTGCTGACGGGCGTGGATGGAGCGCAGCTGGCACGATCGTTTCACAATGCCTTCGACCGTATCCTCCTCGATGCGCCCTGTTCGGGAGACGGCATCATCGGCAAGAGTCGCGGCCAGCTGGCGTATTGGTCGCCAGAAGATGCCGTACACAAGAGCTACCAACAGGTCGGCCTGCTGCGGGCTGCCTTCCACATGCTTCGCCCCGGTGGAATCCTTGTCTATTCAACGTGCTCCCTGTCGACGGAAGAAAACGAGGACGTGCTTCTGGGCCTGCTGCGCCGCACAGGTGAAAATGCCCAGATCCTGGGTATCGATGGCATACCAGGAATCGACTCGTCCACAAGTTCGCTGCGACAGGACATTGCCAGCTGCTACCCTGAGAGCTTCCGTCGCTGCATCCGAATCTGGCCACACCAGCATCAAACCGAGGGGTGTTTTGTCGCCCGTGTGGGCAAGCAAGCAGCCACACAGGGGCACGTCGTGGAAGCAGATCTCAAGCTGGCGACACAGGACTATGCCACCGATGCAGATCAGATGGGTGACTACGTACAACAGAAATGGGGTTTTTCACCCGAGATTCCTGCGGGCCAGCAATTGGTTCGGGGGCATCGAGACCTCACACTTCGCCCTGCCGTGAGCGAGGTCATCGCAGAAACATTGCCTGCCTTTGTGCGCGCGGGAATGCGTGTGGGCGGCCTGCACAAAGACCATCTGTTTCTAAGCCAGCAGTCTGTCGGCTTGTGGGGCCAGTCGGTGTCGGATCGACGCATCGAGCTAACCTGGGCGCAGGTGCAGAAATTGTTCGCCCACAATCAGGTCGACCTGCCAACTCGTCAGAGTCCCGCCAGTCAGATACGAGGTGAAGTCATCTGTGGCTATGGTCCATGGCAGATTTGTCGTGGTGTGATTTCGCGCGAAGGCGATCACTTGACCGGTTTCATTCCCCGCGGCCTTCGCCACGAACGGATCGGACGTCTCCTACCTTGATGATGAAGTCATCCGTCTACCTGCTGCGGGTCACGGGATTGGTTCTTCGGACTCGACCGGTGGAAGTGGCACGCCCATAAGGAAGTTCCTTCCCGCGCACGGCAGGAACTTCCTCTCCCGCTTTCGAATCGGATCGGGGCTCCCTCCAGATATCGTCGTGTCCGTGTTACCCAACCGCTACATACTGTGTTCGGTCTTACACGGAAACATGTGGTATTACATGTGATTTCGAAGTATCAGAATATTTATAACTTCTTGTAATAACAACATCTTATGAACACTCGTCCGATCCGTGGCACAGCCGTTGCAATAGGGTATGCGTCCGAATATCCTCCTTGACTTCGATTCGGAGAAAGCACATGAGTACTCGATGGCACGCGCAGTTGCTCGAAGGGCTCCCCCCGGACAGCCGCCGCCGTCTATCCAGTCAACTGCGGCGATCGGTTCGTGCCGGGTCTCCCCCGACGCGGCGCGCCTGGACGCTGACAGTGCAGCAGGAAGTCAACGGCCGCTATCGTCGCTGCGCTTGAGGCGCGGTAGCAGGCTTTAAAAGAAAACGGGGCGGGCAGCCACTCCCCGGCATGCTCGGTCCAAACACAAGGGGACCCCGGATGAATCCGGGGTCCCCTTGTTGTTTTTCAGGTCTTGTTGTTTTTCAGGTATCGTCAACGCCTTTAGGCGTCGTCAACGCCGCCACCGGTCCAGCGCGTGAACAGTTCGTGATCGAGACCTAACAGGCCCAGAACCCGACCGGCGATGAAGTCCCCAAGATCCTCAAAGGTGACTGGCTTCTGATAGAACGCAGGCATGGCGGGCACAACGGCTGCCCCCGCCTCAGCGACGCTGACCATATTGCGCAGCTGAATCAGATTCATTGGCGTTTCGCGCACGACCAGCACCAGAGGCCGTCGCTCCTTCAGCGTCACATCCGCCGTACGCTCGATCAGATTCGATGAGCTTCCATGGGCAATCGATGACAAACTCTTGGCCGAACAGGGTACCACGACCATCCCATCGCAAGGTGCCGACCCGGAGGAGATGGAGCGCGTCAGATCGTTGACATTGTGTTCGTCCATTGTGCCATTTCTGATCTCGTCGCCACCTACTCGTGTCAGAAAATCCAGGAGCGACTCTGTGTCAGCCTGCCAGCCCTGTTCCTCGTGCATGACGTAGCGACCATACTTCGACATGATCAGATGCACGTGGTGACCATCGGCCAGAAGTGCACGCAACGTCCGCACGGCATAGATCGCCCCCGACGCACCGGTGATGGCGACAGCGAAGGTCTTGTTTGATGCCCCCGACATCAGCCAGCCGCCGAGCTCTGGGCTTCCTTGCCCGCCTCAAGGAGTGCAAGGATGGCATCTACGTCATAGACACACCCGCCCCACGTGCCGCCGCCGGCGTTCTGCAGAGCTGCCCACAGTCTCGTGTCATCGGGTAGCTCCGCCTCGGGAGCGAGATCATCGCGAGGTGGCCTGTCTTCGAGGATGGCAGCACCCCGCTCGGCACCAAAGATTTCCTCCCCATGACCGATGAGATTGATCGAGCCTTGCAAATTGCGCGTATCCACCATGACCTCAAGCACGTCGCCCTCAACGAGGCGCCCAACAGGCCCACCTGCCAACGCTTCCGGCCCAAGATGGCCGATACAGGGCCCGGAGCTGAAGCCCGAGAAACGAGCATCCGTTAACAGCGCGACGTCCTTGCCATAGTCGAGATACTTCAGAGCGATCGTTACCTGGGCGATCTCTTCCATCCCGCTACCCATGGGTCCGGCTGACAGCAGGACGATGACATCCCCCGCACGAATCTGGTCAGCTTTGATTGCCGCCATCAGAGACCGCTCTGTCGTGAAAATGCGAGCCGGTCCGCTGAGACGATACACCCCCTCATCATCCAGCATGCTCGGTGCAATCGCCGTACTCTTCACGACGGAACCTTCCGGAGCCAGGTTGCCCTTGGGAAAACAGACGGTACTCGTGAGTCCTCGATCAGCGGCCCGTTTCGGCTCCATGATCACCTCGTCCGCTTCGACGCCATCGCTCACCTTGAGGACCTCACGGAAACGCGTCCGCCGTTCACTCGCTTGCCACCAATCCAGATTCTCACCCACCGTTCGTCCACTGACGGTGCGTGCATCGAGCTTGAGCAGGCCCATCTCACGTAGATGCAACATCACCTCTGGCACGCCACCGGCAAGAAAGGCGCGAACCGTCGGGTGATATTCCGGTCCATTGGGCAGGACATCTACCAGCCGAGGTGTTTGACGATTGATTCGATCCCAGTCATCGACCACGGGACGACGTCGGCCTGCGGCGTAGGCAATGGCCGGCACATGTAGGAGAAGATTCGTCGAGCCACCGAAGGCAGCATGAACGACCATCGCATTGTGGATCGCTTCATCTGTCACAATATCGTTGCTGCAGATACCCTCTTGCTCCAGTGCGACCAGAGCTCGTCCCGAGCGCACGGCCAGATCCATCCATACGGGTTCACCAGAAGGGGCCAGTGCCGAATGCGGCAGACTCAGCCCAAGCGCTTCACCCACGACCTGTGCCGTGGCTGCCGTGCCAAGGAATTGGCAGCCGCCCCCGGGAGAAGCACAGGCGCGACAACCGAGGTCGTTGATCTCGTGAATCGTGATCTCACCGTGGGCGAGGCGCGAACCGACGGATTGGATTTTGCCCGCATCCTCGCCTGTCTCCGGGGGCAGGGTCACCCCCCCAGGCACGACGACGACGGGTAGTTTCCGTGCCGCAGCCAAGGCCATCAGGATCGCTGGCAGCCCCTTGTCACAGGTGCCGATGCCCAAGACACCGCGTCTGGTTGGCAGCGACCGTATGAGGCGCCCCAGCACAATGGCTGCGTCGTTTCGGTAGGGCAGACTGTCGAACATGCCCGATGTGCCCTGCGAACGTCCGTCACACGGATCCGAGCAATACGCGGCAAAGGGAATTCCACCAAGACGCGTGATCTCCTTTGCCGCCGCTTCCATCAGCAGGCCCACTTCCCAGTGGCCTGTGTGGTAGCCTAAGGCAATCGGTTTGCCATCCGGTGCGCGGATGCCACCCATCGTACTCAGGATCAGGAATTCTCTGCGCCCGAGTTCGGCTGGGTTCCAACCCATTCCAGCATTCTGACTGAAACCGAAAATGTCGCCACTCGGCGAGGAGAGCACCAACTCCTCTGTCAGTGGCAGTGCGCCCGTTGGGCCAGCAACCTTCGTGCGGACTTGATAGATCGAATCATCCGAAGTGAGGATGTCGTCGAGATTTGCCATATGGATTGTCTCCCTCCGTCAGGGAACCGACGCGCCCCACAAGGGCCGATCACCCAGCAGGAGCAAGTCGGTGAGAGTGAAGGCGAAATAGGCGACACTGATGATGCTGTTCGCCGTCATGAAGGCCGTATTTACTTTGGTCAGGTCGTCTGGCCGCACGAGTCGGTGCTCCCAGCACAACAAGAGCGTAATCGCACCCACCCCGGCGAAATAGATCCAGCGCATGCCGGCAACCGTCCCCACTGCCAGCATGAAGACGATCGTCATCGCATGCAGCAGGCGTGCCAGTCGCAAGGCGCCAACGAGGCCAAAACGAACAGGGATCGAATGCAATCCCACCCCTTTGTCATACTCGTGATCCTGGCAGCTGTAGAGGATGTCAAAACCGGCGACCCAACTCATGACGGCGAGTCCGAGCAGTACAGGTGCTGGATTGAACTGGCCTGCAACGGCAATCCAGGCACCCAACGGTGCCAGGCCCAGGCCAAGCCCGAGCACGAGGTGTGATCCCCAGGT
>Ga0115002_10010253_pt1 | contig 10102 bp, 9 predicted proteins | sample ArcticOcean_MG_C_8_FD_89576 | JGI IMG/M metagenome (GOLD analysis project Ga0115002, IMG submission 89576) | Marine microbial communities from western Arctic Ocean - ArcticOcean_MG_CB11_86 | ecosystem: Environmental > Aquatic > Marine > Oceanic | place: Arctic Ocean: Canada Basin | collected... | reverse complement strand
TTCACGATAATCTGATCCACTGTGTGTCGGTTCTTCTTCATCGCTGAGAGTCCTTTACAGGGGTTTCACCTGAATGGATTCTCGCACAAGCAGTGGCACAATTTCAGGGAAGAAGGTCACGCGGTTGTCTATCCCGCAGAGTCGATCCAGAAGATGAAAACCGACAACACCCTGTCCTTCACCGTACAAGACCCAGAAGGAATTGTCTCCGACGGCTTCCAAGTCAAATTCGCCTTCCGCAATTCATATCATCAACGTGTATTCGTAAAGCGAGCCGCCCAGATGTTCGGACTCACGCCGCCACCAAAACCGCCACCGAAGAAGTCATCGCCGACACCGAAGCAGCCGGTGGCGGCACCGAACAAGGCGGGGGCATTCGCGATCATTTTCATTTTAATGTTTATCTTCCTGCTTGTTTGGGTTGGGTCACATAAACCCAGCACCGGTTCGGCTTCCCCGAGTGAAACGCAAGCTGCCGCCGTCGCCGCAATCAAGAAACTTGGTGGAACAGTCACGTTCGATAGGAAGAATCCCGGCAAGCCACGCGCAGTCTTCCTACGCTGGCACCAAAGTGACCGACGCTGGGCTGTTGCATCTCAAGGGGTTGACTAGCCTGCAAGAGTTGTACCTCGAAGACACCTATGTGACCTACGCTGGTGTGAAAGACCTGCAATCCGCGTTGCCCAAGTGCAGAATTGTGAAGTAGGTCGATTACGGGACCAACAGCGTCGCCGTGTGTCGCGCACTCGTGTGCGATGCAAGAGAAACATTTGACTTTCAGGAAGCGACCCGTTCAAATGCAAACGCGGACGCCGAGTGTTGAAGCACCCGACGCCCGCTAACCACAACATCACCCTTCCAACGAAAGGGCAACGCCATGGTTGGCGTCCATTCTAGCTGGCACATGCGTGCTGAGTCATCCCATGCGGTTCGCGTACCGGTTCGCCCTGCGCGCAGGATGCCCTCTAACGCATCGGCACGAAAGACGATCAAGGCATCGAAGCAAGGCGAGAACACGAATCAGCGTTTATTTGGTGGATCTGAATTTAACGAAAGGGAGCAACGATGAGTCAACCAGTCAGCGTAGGCGTGATGAAGAGGACAGGTCGCAAGTATTTCGAGGCACAGTGAGTCGACCCGGTCACTGGTCTGAAACGAACTCGCAGCACGGGTAAGATTCGGCGTCGGGATGCCGACCGGGTTGCTGCGGTGATTGAGAAGGAATTGCAGGACGGCATGTATCACGAACGGAGTCGGCTGACGTGGGCAGACTTCCGAGAACGATACGAGTTGGAAGTACTAAGCGGACAGCGAAAGAAAACGGGGGAGAACTTGGCGGCGACGTTCAAGGCGATTGAGGAACATATCAATCCGGCGAACGTGGAAGCAATCGGTCCCCAACAAATCAGCCAATTCGCCGCGAAGTTGCGAAAGATGGGCCGAGCCGAGCCGACAATCAAGAGGCACCTGACGTGTGTTCGGACGCTGCTGAACTGGGCGAAACGACAACGCATCATCCGGCAGGTTCCGACAATCGACATGCCAAAGAAAGGGGACTCCACCAGGAAAACGATGCGAGGGCGACCAATCAGTGGTGAGGAATACGAACGGATTATCGAAAAGGTGCCAGTCGGCCTTGCCGTGAAGAACTTCGATAAGACACTCACCGCAGGCAAGCGGCTACGGATTGAGAACATGCCCACCGATACCGTTGAGTCATGGCGGCACTTGCTGCACGGGCTATGGCTGTCGGGTTTGAGACTCGGCGAGGCGTTGAATCTGTCTTGGGATGACGACCGATTGATTATGGTGGATTTCTCGGCACGCCGTCCCATGTTCCTGATTCGGGCGGATGGTCAGAAGAATGGCAACGATGAGATTCTGCCGATGGCTCCCGAGTTCGCCGAGTTCCTGCTGACAACGCCAGAAGAAAAGCGGACGGGTTTCGTCTTCGCTCCGCATTCCGTCAATTATATAGGCCGACGACTTTCACTCGACCGAGTGACACGAGTCCTGTCGCGGTTTAGCAGAGCAGCAGGCGTCAAGGTGGACGACACGGGTGGGAAGGTGAAGTACGCATCCGCCCACGATCTTCGGAGATCATTCGGCGAGCGGTGGGCGGCACGGGTGATGCCGCACATCTTGCAGCAGTTGATGCGACACGCCAGCATCACGACGACGATGGAATTCTACGTTGGCCGCAACGCAGAGACGACTGTCGATGCCTTGTGGGACGCCGTTGCTAACACTTCTGCTAACACTTCGGTCGGGACGCCGATTGAGCCGAGGCAAGAGAAGCCACAAACACTGTAGAAACAGGGGTTGCGAGCATCGCTCATTCCTCGAAATAAAAAAACGCCAGTGGTCGAGTTGACCGCTGGCGTGAGTTGTTGTGTTGGATTGTCTGCGAGGATCAATCGTCTTCGATCGCTTCGCGGAATGAGAAGCTGTTGATCGGTTTGATTTGCACCGGGGGCAGGGGACGCGGCGTTTCGCGGAATGGAAACGCATAGCAGACGATTTTTCCGGACGTCAGCTCGCCGACGTACAGCAGGCCGGTCGACATTGAGAGTCCGCCTCGGCCGACGAGTTGTCCTTGTCCGCTGACCAACGCGTAATGCGGTTGGGTTTTCGGATCGACTTTGAAATCGGCGGCGAGATTTCGGTAGTAGAAGTTGGTGAACATGCCGGTCTTCGTGGAGATGACCGATCCTCGTAATTGGCCGGTGAGGTAGTCGACAACGAAAACCCCTTCGGTTCCTTCGGTGAACGAAACGGGGCAGGTCACCATGCCGAATTTGCTGTCGCGGTCGCTGGTGCCGGCGTAGCCCGGTTCGTGGGGCCAGCAGTACGAGATGCACAACCCAGCCACAAGGCCGACGCCAAGCCAGAGATTGCGATTGTCGGAAAGTTTACCCACCATGATTCAATTCTCCGCCGGTCGAGAGGAAAGGGTAAAAGCACCGGAACGATGCTCCATGACCCGCCCCTCAATCTACCGTTTCCTGCCCGTTGATACCAGTCCCGTATCGCCAACCGTAAGCCGTCCCAGTCGAACCAGCAATTTTGGCCGAACGCGCTATTGGGAGAGTCGTCAGGCCGCGAAACCGCTTTTGTCGTCACGGTTGTGATGTGACATATTGGTAATTGCCGATTTATCTACTAGAATGGGTCGGTCGTATTCCATCGAGGTTGCATTGATATGTCGCGTGGCAGTTCACGACAGGGTTGTGCAGATTTCCGCCGTTCGTTGCGACTTTCGCGGCGCGACGCCTTGTGCGCGGGTGGACTGACGGGCTTGGGGTTAACGTTGCCGAGCCTGTTTCGACTTCGCGATGCGGCCGCTGCTGAAACGGGTGGCTCGTTCGGGCGTGCGAAGCGGGTCATCATGTTCTACCTGCACGGCGGGCATCCGCAGCAGGAAACCTTCGACCCCAAACCAACCGGCCCGGTCGCGGTGCGAGGTGAATTCGGTGCGATTCCCACCTCGCTTCCCGGCGTGCAATTCAGTGAGATGCTGCCTCGGTCGTCTACCATTGCTCACAAGTTGGCGATTGTCCGTTCGATGTCTCACGACACGGCCAGCCATGTCACGGCAAGTCTTCCGGCGAACACCGGGCACCGTCATCCTCCCAACGTACCCAAACGAGACTTCCCTCCGTCCGCCAACGATTTTCCACCGTTCGGTGCCGTTCTTGATGCACACCGCCCGTCGAGCGGAACGTTGCCGACGTGGGTTCGCATCGGCCCGTTAATGCGGCGCAGTAATGGAACCGTGTTGCATGGGCAATTGCCCGGATTCCTGGGGCGCAAACATGAGAGTTTCGTTGTCGATCAAGATTTACGATCGAAAGACGTGCAAGTCGAAGCAGTGCGCCCCAACGATGATCTGACAAAACTGCGACTCAACGGGCGTCATGATCTGCTCAAGGAAATCGATTTACAACGCCGGATGATCGATCAATCGCCCGAAGCCCGCGACCTCGACGATTTCTACCAACGCGCGTTCTCCCTGTTGAGTTCGACCGAAACGCGGAAGGCGTTCGACTTGGCATCCGAGCCGACCGTCGCGCGTGATTCCTACGGACGCAGCGCGTTTGGGCAACGCTGCGTGCTTGCCCGTCGTTTGGCGGAATCCGGCGTACCGATGGTCAACGTGAGTTATTGTCATACCCCGAGCGGATCGTGGGACACGCACAGCAGTAACTTCAAGAAGATGAAAAACTCGCTCGGCCCCGACTTAGACCTCGCCTTGTCGGCCTTGGTGAACGACCTCGACGAACGCGGGATGCTCGACGACACACTCGTTGTGGTGAACGCGGAATTCGGTCGCACGCCGAAAATTAACTCCCGTGCGGGTCGCGATCATTGGCCTTGGGTTTACTCACTGGCCTTCGCCGGAGCCGGCATCCAGCCGGGTACGATTCACGGAGCCTCCGACGCCTCAGCCGCGTACCCCACCGAAAACCCACACAGCCCACAAGACGTGGCCGCAACGATCTACCATCTGCTGGGTATCGACTCGGAAACGATGATCTACGACAAACTCGAACGACCGCACCGGTTAATCGCGGGCAAACCAATCGAGGCCATTCTCGTCTGATCGAGCAATGTAGGCTGTGGTTGACGAAGGAAACCCAGCACAGGGTTGGTTTGGCGATTTGATTGACGGACAATACGCGAATCGACAGCATCGCGTAGCACGAGCATTTGAAAGCACAATTGCTGGGTTTCCCGTTGGTCTACCCAGCCTACGCAACTGCCGTCTCCAGACGATATACGAAATCTTTCTAACGCGTAGTTATGTGGCCTACCGACTGGACGACCTTTACCCTTCCACTGAACCGCGATGAGCATCTTGACGCGATTCGCTCTGCGGTCGGCTTTTACGCCAACCACGGCGTCGTGAAGGTGTTTATCGCATACGGCTTCGGTTGCGATTGCCCAGATGCCGACCTCTATCAAGACAAGCTCATGCCGCTGAATGACGTATTGCCGTTCGTGGCTGCCACAGAAGAGGCAGATTACTACCGTGTGGGAAAAGACAATCTTCACCTAAAGGACGTGTCGGGACGTTCGGAGTTCATGTTCTATCACGAGTCAGAAGTGTATTTTCAAACCGATGACCTTCAGTTGCGTGCGGAACTCGTGGCAATTTGGGGACAGCAGGGTTGGCTTCCAGTTCCACCGGCCACATAACACAGTGGGGCTCTGACCCCGCATCTTAGGATAGGCACTCCCTCCAGCAGGGAGGCCATGATGAGTATCAAGGCGCTCAACCTGACCCGATGCGGAACACCTACTCCCGCCCCACGTCCAAACACTTCAACGTACCCGTGTCGCGAACGTAAAGCAGTCCGCCGGAGAGTGCCGGAATGGCTCGCGTCGTCGAACGGAAGATGTCTGCCCGGGCCAGTTCGCTGTAGCGCTCTTCCGATGCCTCGAACAAGGTCAGCGTGCCGGTCGTCGTGAGTCCTAACATCTTGCCGTCGGCTGCGATCAACGTTCCGTAACCGAACCCTGATTTCGACCAACGCACCTTCTGCGTTTTCGGATCGAAGCAGCGCAGTACGGAAGTATCGACCCGTTCCTGACCATGAATACCGATCAGGCTGTCCTTGTGTGTGATGCTCGTCATGTACTGACTCGACATGAGGGCATCACTGTTCCAGACTTCTTTCGCGCCTGTCTTGTCCATCTTGGCGAAGACCGCGCCTACGCCGTAGTGGGCGGTCAGAAAAACGTGTCCGTCGACGAAGACTGGGGTCGACCCGTTAATTGTCGGGCCGCGTTTTCCGAAGGGGAACTCGAATCGGACCTTGCCCGTTTTCGGATCGAGTGAAACCGTTTTCATCCGCGTGATGAACACGACATGCCGAGTTCCGTTCACCGTCACAGCGGCGGGTGACGAGTAGCTGGCCATCTCGTCGAGAGCTTTCCAGACCGTCTTGCCTGTTTTTCGATCAAAGGCCACCACACCGGCTCCCGCGCGCCCGGCTCCTACGTTCACCAAGATGAGGTCGCCTTCAATGATCGGCGAACTGCCCGCACCGAAGTAACCCTCGGGCGCTTTGAATTCCGCATGCGTCTTGCGAAACCAGATTTCTTTGCCGGTCGCCAAGTCGAAACAATCGAGCCGACCTTGAACACCATACGTGTAAACTCGCCCGTCGTGAATCACTGGCGTGCAACGCGGCCCTTGGTCGGGGCTGAAACCGGAAGCGAAATCGACGGCGTACCCTTTCGACCAAAGCACTTTGCCCGTTTTGGCGTTCATGGCTTCGACTGTTTCGCGCGCTCCCACGCGGTGAAACAACACGGCCGTTCCGTCGCTGACCACCATGCCGGCAAAGCCGTCGCCCACTTTCCGCTGCCAAGCGATTTTGGGGCCGCCTTCGGGCCAACTCGACGCCAGCGTTTCGTCTGTCGCCGCGTGTCCGTCGCGATTCGGTCCGAGAATTTGCGGCCAATCGCCGGCAAGCGAATTCGTGGTAGGAATGGTCGCGAGCAGAACAAACGCGATCAACGCAGCGATAAAACGAAGGCGCATCGGTCACTCCTTCAGTGAAGTTTTACGCGAGACGCCGACAATCGCGTCCACAGGCGGACTCACAGCATAGACGCTATGAATAGGGAATGCGAATGGGGAATGCGAACGCCGACTACGTGGCCGCCCACTCGGCAACGCAATGATCGCATCGGAAACCGACAAGCGTCGCCGTTCCCGGAATCGGTAGGAGACCCCGGCCGAGAATCGCATCGCGAAGTTCGATCGGCACGATGACGGCGCGACCGCAATGCGGGCAGTCGCGGTTCTCGTGTAACGCCCGAGCACGTGCCACGGTATCGAGCAGACGCTGTGATTGAACCGTTTGTCGCGGCAATTGAAACGACAACACAACCGGTTCGCACTGGTCGGAACTCAACCCATGTTGGGGAGCAAGATGGCTGGGGTCGTAGAGCTTCAACTGGCTCATCCGTGAGCTTCCTCACAAGAATCGGCCAACATCAATTCTCCAGACTCCGTTCCGGGAGAAATTTGATATCAGCAAGAGGGAAAGATAGCTCTCCGCGCACGATCCGGCAAGCGTGTTTTGGCTCTTCTGCAAATCAAAAAGCAAACCCGATCAGCCTTCGTCGCCGCGACCGCTTCGCCATTCTTCCAGACGACGACGCAACTCGGCCTCGTAACCTCGGTCGACCGGCTCGTAGTAAGTCTTTTCGACACCGAGGTAATCCTGATCGACCCAACCCTCTTCCGAATTATGGGCATAGCGATACCCTTCACCGTGGCCTAACCGCTTGGCTCCGGGGTAATGCGAATCGCGCAAGTGCTTTGGCACGGGGAGAATCCGCTGGTTGCGGATATCATCAATCGCCGCGTCAATTGCCACGTAGGATGCGTTCGATTTCGGCGCGGTCGCCACGTAGGTCACCGCTTGCGCCAGGATAATCCGGCATTCGGGCATCCCCACCAGTTCCGTCGCCTGAAACGCAGCGACGGCCATTTCCAACGCCCGCGGGTCGGCGTTGCCGACATCTTCCGAAGCCGCGATGACGATGCGGCGGGCCAGAAATCGCGGGTCTTCTCCCGCTTCCAGCATCCGCGCCAACCAATAAATGGATGCGTCCGGGTCGCTGCCGCGCATGCTCTTGATCAAAGCACTGGCCGCGTCGTAGTGGTCGTCACCGGTGGCGTCGTAACGGACCGCCTTCTTCTGGATCGATTCCTGAGCCACCTCCAAGTCCAACACCCGGCTCCCGTCCTTCATCGACAACGCACCGATCTCTAACGCGTTCAAAGCCCGACGTCCATCGCCGTCAGAAATATCCGCCAGAAACTCCAACGCTTCATCGGTTGCATCAACTTTGTGGTCTCCGAGACCCCGCTCGGTGTCAGTCAATGCGCGCCGCAGCAACGCCAGAATCTCATCCCGTTCGAGCATTTGGAACTCGAACACCTGGCTGCGACTGACCAGCGGTGCGACAAGTGAAAAGAACGGATTCGCCGTTGTCGCGCCGATCAAGCGGACGACTCCCGATTCCACATCGGGCAACAACACATCCTGTTGATTTCGACTGAAGCGGTGCAGTTCGTCGATGAACAACAACGTTCGCTCGCCGCCGGCTGCGAGACGATCTTTCGCTCGGTCGAGCACGGCTCGGATTTCTTTGACGCCCACCGAGGCCGCGTTGAGTTGCTCGAAGACCGACTTCGTATGGTTCGCGACCAGCTCGGCCAGCGACGTCTTGCCCGTACCCGGTGGACCGTAGAACACGACGGAAGCCAGCCTGTCGGCTTCCAGCATGCGGCGCAGCAGTTTGCCTTCGCCGAGAAAATGTTGCTGGCCGACGAATTCACCGAGCGTTCGCGGTCGCATCCGCGCGGCCAACGGTTTGGCCTGCTCGAGATGATTCGCTTCTTGCTGCTCGAAAAGAGACACGAAAAAAAACCTCCACCACAGCCGTCCGGGGCGGAAATGGTATAGGACCCGTACTGATCAGGTGGGATCAGCGAGTTCGGGTTGTGTGAGCCGGGACAAGTCCCGGAATGACACGCTGCCGAACAACGTTGGTTCCCTCGGGTGATGGTTGTAGGGTCAACACATTATGCCCGCGGTCGAGCCAGGCAGAGGCCCGGTAATCCTTAGCGGATCACCAAGAACATGGTACCCCCGGCATGCCCCCTCGGCAAGATGCTGCGCGAAGAGATGTTCGATTGATTCAATAATTTCTCACCAACCCAATGGTGGAGGCGCACTGCGCAGCAGAAGCCCCCGAAGCGTCGTCCCATTTCTATTCCACATAAGAACAGGTATGCTGGAAGACCAATCACGCCGGTTCAGACAACTTGGTCACGTGGGACAATTCGACATGCACAAACTAATCTTCGTTCTGCTCGTCACTTGCTGGGTACCCGTGTTGAATGCCGAGCAGAAATCTTCTGCACCTTCGTTGAAACTCTCACCCGAAGTTCGCGCCAGATGCCTGAAAGAGCTGCGAACGACAATGCGTTCGGACGAGTTCTGGCCTTCCATTCACGCCGCCGAAGGCTTGACGTTGGCCGGCCAAGGCAAAGAAGTGCGGGCGTTTCTAGCACCCAAGCTGGCCGATGTCCCCGACGACCAGAAACGCTGCGGCGTCGTCCGCGAACTGGTCCGCGCCGGTGATGTAAAGCAGGGGAAGATCATGCTCGACATCCTCGACAAGAAAGACGACTTCGGACACGTCCACGCGGCCGAAAGTTTGTACAAGATCAAACAAGTCGGCAACGGAAAAGCACTCACCCGCGCGATGCGACAAACGAAGAACCCCACTCTCCGACTGATGGCCGCCGGGGCGATGACGCGGAAGAATAACAAGGAAGCGTTCGCCCTGCTAAGAGAATCGGTTAACGACAAGAAACTCGACAACGCCCGCATTGCGGTGTGGCTTCTGGGCCGCGTCGGCGACAAGTCAGACATTTCCTCGCTGAAGAAACGCATGGCATCTATCGACGACCCGTTTGCCCGCTGCTACTTCGAGCACGCCCTGGCTGCGTTGGGTGATAAAAGCGGACAGGCCGCCCTGCTGCGAAACCTCACATCCAAAGACGCAAGATTACGCGTCTACGCCGCCACCTTCGCCGGTGACGTGAAACTGACGGCGGCCGGGCCGGCGCTTATCAAGCTGTTGGATGATGAGAACATCGACGTACGGGCACGGGCGGCGCAATCGTTGTTGGTGCTGTCGCGAGGATAGCGCGTAGCGACTGTCTTGCAGGCCGATATTTTCGGAAATGACGGGCGAAATTGATTTCAGAAGAGGCCTGCTGACGTAGAATGTATAGACATGTTGACCGCCGATGAAGCGATTACGATTGGTTACAAGAAGTATCGAGAGTTGTATCCGAAGGGAGAGATTCCGGCCCACGTCGAAGAAAACGGCGTGCTCGGTGCGACTCCCAACGATTCGTTTGTAATGGTGCACGTCACGTTTTGGTTTGAAGGCGAAAACGAACCGTTTTATCTGTTCCAGGCTTCCGTGGATCGAGCAACTGGGAATGTATCCGTCCTAGACTCCAAAGATTGGCATGTGTTAGAGGACAAGACTTTCGATTCTT
>Ga0115002_10010252_pt1 | contig 10102 bp, 9 predicted proteins | sample ArcticOcean_MG_C_8_FD_89576 | JGI IMG/M metagenome (GOLD analysis project Ga0115002, IMG submission 89576) | Marine microbial communities from western Arctic Ocean - ArcticOcean_MG_CB11_86 | ecosystem: Environmental > Aquatic > Marine > Oceanic | place: Arctic Ocean: Canada Basin | collected... | reverse complement strand
GGGCAAAAAGGATTGCCGCAATTCCGCCGACCCCTGCGCAAATTGCGAGAAAGTATTGGGAGGCGAGCAGCATGACGACGACGGTCAGAAAGCAAACTCCGGTAACAGCCCAAACACCTGGGTGGACGTTGGGTTTCTCTTTGGATGCTCCAATGACGATTGGCTTCGATCCTGCCACTCGACTCGTCACGTCTTCGGCTGTTGCCTTGACGACGATTACCGTGATGTTATCGGGACCGCCGCGGAGGTTGGCTAAGTTAATGAGGAACTCGGCGGCTTCGGTAGGAGGTAGGCTCGCGAGGATAGCAGCAATCTCGTCGTCTTCAACTTCACCACTTAGCCCATCGCTACACAGCAAAAATGTATCGAGTAGCTCGACAGGGTGAGGGCCCTCGAGATCGACCTGGACTTTTGGGTAGGGTCCAAGCGATCGAGTGATGACGTTCTTGGGGATGTTCTCCGAATTGATTTCACCGGCAGCCTGCAACTCCCAGACCAAGCTATGGTCGAAAGTAAGTTGTTCGAGATTATTGCCGCGGAGACGGTAGACACGACTATCTCCAACGTGCCCAATGACGACTCCCTGGGGGAGTAAGGCCAGAACGCTGGTAGTCGTGCCCATTCCATCGAATTCGGCGTTAGCATCGCCCCGACGGTTAACTTCGGCGTTGGTTTCCTCGATCGCTCGTTTTAGCGCTTCGGGCGGGGAATCGTCTTGATACTTGAAATAGAGGGTGGGAATGCCTTCGCAGGCGAGCTTGCTAGCAAGTTCACCTGCCGCGTGTGCACCCATTCCATCGGCGACCATGAAAATATGGCCGCGGTTTTCCCACGATTCCTGCTCGTCCGCCACTACCAGGATGTGAGCATCTTGGTTATTTGCGCGACGCATGCCTACGTCGGTCATCCCAACGTAATCCAGCGACGATTTCGCGTTGTAACCTTCGTTCGACATATCTGTTGACCGACCCAATCTGCTGGCGAGAGCGTATAGCTCTATTGTAACTCCCCTTGGGGGGGGGAGGATAGTCGGTTCCTAGTTTTGGAGGGATATTTGGCTGGATTGGGGTGGGCTCCAGGTGAGATCCTGACTATACTCCGCCGCGTTTTTCCCGGCTACCCGAGTTACTTGATCCAACCGTTTTTCGCCAGAGGCAATATGAAATATTTCATCTTGAGGGAAGGGAAATGAGAACATCCCAACGGATTTCCCTTAATTGGCGGTTACTTGTCGCGCTGTTGGCAATTGTTTGTCTGACTGGCTGCGTTCGTCGGCGCCTGACTGTCCGCTCGAATCCAGCTGGCGCTCGCGTCTACATCGATGATCAAGAGATCGGCGACACGCCGACGTCTGTCGACTACACCTACTATGGGACTCGCAAGATTCAATTGGTCAAGGATGGCTTCCGCACAGAAACGGTGAAACAAGAGTTTAGCCCACCATGGTACGAATATCCTCCAGTCGATTTTTTCGTCGAGAACTTCTGGCCGTGGGAAATTCGCGACGAGCGAGCCGTTGATTTTCAGATGGTTCCTCAGCCGATCGTTTCGATGGAGGACTTGCGTTTGCGAGCTCAGAACTTACGAGATCGTTCGCAACAAGGCACCGTCACTAGTCTCGAAGAGCTGCAGCCGGTTTTTAACTCAAATGTTCCCGCGGCAAATACTCCTGTCCCCGCCGGAACTGGTTTAGGTGGCCAGCGAGTTATTCCCTAGCCGCGTCTTTTGATGAGGTCGGGCTTTGTGCGTGACCACCATTTTAAGTTGAGAGCGAGGCCGGGTCTCGCAGGTTCACGGTTCGATTCATCCTGCGATTCGATTCTTTACGCCGAAGGCGTGGCATCGCTTAGGGATTAAAGAAACGATTGCCATGCAATCCACTTGGCGGTTGATCGTCATCGACAATCGGCTCGACGAGATAGTCGTCGTCGTAGTCACTGAGCCCGTATTTCTCACGTAGATCGCGGCCGTTGAAGAGCATCGGCTTAAAGCCTTGAGGCTGGCGGTCTAGCATTCCTTTGAGCCCTAGTTGCCGCGGGTCGCGAGCGAGCTTGTCGGAGAATATTCGGAAGTTGTCCATGATGGGTTGGACTTGGTCGGTTGCGTTTTCGAGGTTGCTGGCCATTGAATTGAGTCGATCGTAGAGTTCGCGGTCGTGGATCAACAACCCGATCGTTCCGTCGCTTTCGTTGACGCTCTTGGTGAACATCGCAATGTTGCCCATCGCCGCGTCGAGAGACTTGACGGTGCTCTGCAAGTCCATGACCAACTCTTCGCCCCGCTCACCCAACGGCGCTGTGAATTTTTCCAAGTTGTCGAGATTTCGCTCCGCCTTAGTACTGACCTTCTGCAATCCCTCAAATGTCGTGTTCATCGTCGCCATGGTCGCGCGAGCATCGGCGACCAATTTTGGGAAGTCTTGCAATGACTTTTTCAAGCCAGCGTTGATCTCTTGGTCTCCCATGACGTCATTGATCGTCGTGAGAGTCGAATTGAATTGATCGAGTGTCAATTCCGTCTTTTGCATGATCCGTCGCAATTGATCTTCGTTGTTGCCGAAGGCCGAGTTGATATTGCTCGCCAATTGCCGGACTTCGTCGCCCGCTTGCTGGATCGATTGAATCGCTCCTTTGAGATCGCCTTCGAGGTTGGTAAACACCTCCAGAGGGTTACTCGACACGATTCCGGTTATCACGTCGCCGTCTTGCAAAAGTGCCGTCGGATCTGTCGCCGGTGAACCGCCACTGCCCGGCACGAATTCCAATACCGCGTCGCCCAAGAGCGAGTCACTAGCGATCCGGCATACTTCAGCTCGCGTTAACTTGCGGTCGTTCTGAATCGCGATCGTAACCAAAACGTGATGAGCAGAGTTGTCGAGCAACTGAACGTTTTGCACTCGACCAATTCGGACACCACTTTGGCGGACTGGAGTTCCGACGGTGACACCCGGTGCCTGCCGAAAACGAACGTAGACTTGATAGTTAGATCCCGAGAACGACGGCCCTTCACCGAACAAGAAAATAAGGTAGACAGTGATGATCAGTGCTGCGACCACCACGATACCAATTCGGAATTGTAAAACTCGTTCGTCCATTTGACTCAAACAATTATGCGATTACTATTTTCATCTTGTACTGGTTTAGTCGTAATTTTGTTCATTGGACTCAGTTGTTGTTCTGTTCCGCTCGCATTTCCATCAGCCGTTCACCGGCTTCGCCACGCACAAACTGCAAGACGCGGCTGTCTTCAAATCGATCAATCTGGCTGGGAGCTCCGTCAAACATGATCTGCGGTGCCCCTTCTTCCAATCGAGGATGCGGGCATAACATCACGACTCGATCGGCGACCTTGCGAACTGTGTGCATATCGTGCGTTACGATAATGCTGGTCACCGTGTGTTGGTTTCGAGTTCTCATCATCAATTCGTTGATCACATCGCTCATGATCGGGTCCAGTCCTGTCGTTGGTTCGTCGTACAGCATCAGTTCTGGACTCATGATCAAAGCCCGCGCCAAACCTACCCGCTTTCTCATTCCACCCGATAACTCTGCCGGCTTCTTCGCAACGACGTCGTCTGGCAGTCCAACTTCCGCTAAGCGGGACAGGACCATGTCTTGAACCTCTCGGTCGCGGTAGCGTTTGTGTTGCCGCAGAGGAAAGGCGACGTTCTGGCCAACGGTTAGGCTGTCGAAAAGAGCTGCATTCTGAAAAACGTAGCCAAAGCGTATTCGCTGCTTTGTCAATTCGCGTTCGTCGAGTTTGGAGAGGTCCCTGTTCTCGAAGAGAACTTTCCCCGTATTAGGCCGAATTAATCCAATCATCGACTTTAACAGAACAGACTTTCCACACCCGCTTTCACCAATGATCGCGATCGTTTGGCCTCGGGGAATCGATAAGCTGATGTCGCGGAGTACATGCTGCTTGCCAAACGACACCGTCAGGTTCTCAACACGGATCACAGGCGCATCGTCGAAACTCGCTCCCGCGACATCGTGTGAAGGATGTTGTCGTCCGTGCCGTACCATTTAAATATTCTCTGTTTGAATAATCTTTGCGAACGTCAGTAAATAATCGCCGCTTTATCGCCGTTCATTCGGCTAAATCAAGCCACCGCTTTCCGGCCACAACGCGTCGTAAACCTGGATCAACATGAATCCCAGCATGAAGTCCAGGACCAGTATGAGAACGAATGAGTAGACGAAAGCCGCCGTTGCCGCGCGACCTACCCCTTCCGCTCCCGCATCGCAATGAAATCCTCGATAGCAGCTCACGATCGCAATCGCCGCTCCAAAAAACAGACTCTTAAAAACGCCCGAGAATAGATCGAAGACACCGACTGCCTGCTCGGAATTGTATAAGTAATGATGCCGGTCGATGCCCAGAACGACCGTGCTGAAGAAATAGCCGCCAAACACACCCATGAAGTCTGCCATGATCGTCAACGTTGGTATGAAAAACAAACAGGCGAGCAGACGCGGCACGACCAAGTAGTAAATCGGATTTGTTCCCATACTCGATAACGCGTCAATCTGCTCAGTGACGCGCATCGTTCCCAACTCCGCGGCCATCGCACTTCCAACTCGACCCGCCAACATCGTCGCCGCCAAAACCGGACCGAGTTCTCGAACTAACGACATGTTGATCACAGCGCCAAGTTTCGTGTCGAGCCCTAACTCGTGCAACTGCTCAAAACTATGCAAGGAAAGGACCATGCCGATAAACGTTCCCGTCAACGCTACTACCGGAAGACTCAGTACCCCGACTTGGTAAAAATTCGGCAGCAACGTCTCGCGCCGAGGCATACGTGTGAACATCCACAGCAGCGTCGAGTAAACAAACATCGCCATATCGCCGAGGGTGCTAATCGCATCAACGACGACTCGGCCACAGTCAGTCACCCATTCGACAATCGAATGTCGAGAATCGGGCTCGTGGATGTTTGTGCCAGTCGACATGAATTCCTCACTGTGCATGCAGTGCGCGCACCAACGCGTAGTGCCAAGCTGACACTTCGATTATTTCTTCGACGTCTGGCACTACCGACTTGAGATAAACTTTGACGGTCGCCGAAAGGGCGGAAGATGGGAAGCTTGCGTTGGGGGCGTGGACTTTTCCGCCGGATTCATGGCGAAGAACCGGCTTTCTGGAGAAGGGAAATCAAACCAAGAGTTCGAAACTCAAGCTACTTGTCTTCGAGCATCGCGCAGAAAGTCGCCCGTTCCGCTGTAGAAGGTGTCCGCATTTCCGCCGCCATTGAGGGCATCTCGTTCTACATCGTCCGAGAAAGTACCGATGTGATCGTGAATGTGTGAGACGCTCCAGTTGAGCAAAGTTAACATTTGAGCAGCGGCGGCGTCGGCTTCGAGGGATGCATTGCCACCGTTGAGAACATCGTTGCCTCGATGGCCCTGCAACTGGTCATTTCCCGCACCACCGACGAGAGGGTCGGAGCCATTTCCGCCGGAGATACGATCGTTACCGATGCCACCGAAGAGGAAGTCGCGGCCAGCTGCGCCGATGAGATTATCGTTCCCAGCATCGCCGTTTAGTGTGTGGAGTTTATTCAAACATATTTTGCAGCGCGGACTTGCTTCTCGAACCGACTTGACGCGTTTGCCCGCCGTCCGCTTTAAGATAAATGAATGTCGGGACAGCGCGAATTCCGTACGCTGCGGCGGCTTCGCGGTTGTAACGAACATCGAGTTTTTGAACTGGATAGCCTTCGTTCTGGAGCGCGACGACCGTCGGCTCTACTCGCTTGCAGGCGCCTCAGTCAGGCGAAGTGAAATACAGCAACTGCCCGGGCTCGAATAGCCCAGGATCTGCGTGTTGACCGAACGAGTCCGTCCCAAGGAATTTTTTGATATCGTTTTCGTAGGTGACGGCAACGACGAATAGCGGGACAGCAAACGCCGCCAAGGCAATTCCGATTATTTTTGAGTTCATGGTGCGATCGACTCGTAATTGAAGCTATGAGTTTTTCGTTTATAAAAACGTAGCTCGTCGACTCGATCTGTCTATTTTTTGATGGATTCTCTGGCTTTTTTTTCCTCATAGTCATTACGACCGCATTTGAAGCGACGACCAAGTTCGTCAACGGAAACTGCATGAGTGAATTTCCTCGGTTCGAAAATTACCCCTCATTGTTTCTCGACTCTAGGCCTTCTATAACGACGTGAAGCGTGAGCGAACGTTTTAGTCGTAAGATGAGGGAATTGAGCAGTGAAGAAACGAAGAATTGGACGGAGCGGCCTTATCGTCTCCGATATATGCCTGGGAACGATGACCTTTGGCTCCACGTGTGATGAAAAAGAGTCGTGTCGAATAATGGATCGCAGCGTGGAAGAAGGTATCGACTTCTTCGACACCGCGGAAGTCTATCCCGTGCCGCCAGATATTTCGTACGTGCACCGTTCGGAAGAAATCGTTGGTCGCTGGCTCAAAGACAAAGATCGCGATTCGATCGTGATTGCCACAAAGTTTTGCGGAGCGTCCAACTCCTGGTTTGTTCCACCTGTACGGACGGGGCGAACTGCCGTCGATGCTCATAACATCCGCAAGGCAGTCGAAGGAAGTCTACGGCGTTTGCAAACCGATTACATCGACCTCTATCAAACTCATTGGCCCGATCACGATTTTCCCTTCGAACACACACTCGAGGCACTCACCGATCTGATCCGCCAAGGCAAAGTCCGGTACCTCGGTTCGAGCAATGAGAGTGCATGGGGAGCGATGAAGGCGCAGGCTGTAGCGGATGCAAACGGATTCGCGCGTTACGAGTCGATTCAGAATAATTTCAGTATCGTCAATCGAAGATTCGAGGATGCTCTGGCCGAAATCTGCCAAAAGGAACAGATCAGCCTTCTCCCCTACTCGCCAATCGGCGGCGGTGTACTCAGCGGAAAATACAACGGCGATGAAATGCCACCAGGCGCTCGCTTCACCAACTATAAGAACGGTGGCGAACGGCAACAAGTGATGGCCGATCGATTCGTCAATGAAAAGAGCCTCGGTACTACGGCAGAACTAATGACACTCGCTGACGAAATCGGCATTTCCGCCACGACTCTGGCCGTTGCTTGGAGCAAGCAACACCCGTTCGTTGCTTCCACAATCATGGGCGCAAATACCGTCGAGCAACTCGAGTGTAGCCTGAAGGCATCCGACCTCGAATTGGACGACGATGTGATGAAGAAGGTCGATGGAATTTGCTCGCGGTATCCCAACCCCTTGGGTTGATGGGTAGACTTCAGATAGTGGGTTTTAAGAAGGCGAGAATGGAACAGCCGAATGATTGTCGATTGTCGATTGATGCAAAGTTTCTTGCCCCCTCTCCCCAAATTGCTCACGAATTCGACTGCCCAACATCGATTGACTTTACCGTGAGCAATTTTGGGGAGAGGGTTGGGGTGAGGGGCCAAGTCGTAAGACGCGGACACTAAAAACTATGATGTACGGCCTATGCCATGAGCAAGTTAATCGGCGATTAATTGAGCTTATCGCTCAGCGTTTTTCTAAAACGAAGAGAAGTTCTCGATTTTTGTCTTGCTGGTCTCGAACCCAGTCGTTTGTCCACGTCATCTGTGCCATGACGTTGCGCTTGTGGTCGACTTCGATAACTTCGATTAGTTTTCCGGCGGCGCGGAGAACTTCGTGAAGGCTCTCAGCTGTTGCTCGGCCACCGGTGCTGTACGACAGAATGATGTGTTTTGCCGACACTGAGTTGATGAGCCGTTCGATTGCTTCGACGGCCAGAAATTTCCCCGTTTCTTGGTTGCGACGAAATTCCTCGAAAACGGTTGCTGCCGCGCCGTCGGAAGTGTCGGACCGGCGAAGTGACTTGCCGAATAGTTCCGGTCGATCGTTGAGGCAGATAGTCGACCAGAGATGATAATAGGCTGCATAACGAACACGCGACGGCGGCATCTTTTCGTTGTTCGATCCATACGGTGGATCCAAGTAAGCGATGTCGACTTCACAAGTATCTATCACATCAAATATATCGCCTCGATGCACCTCGTGGTCGTCGCGAGTGACATGAATATCGGGGATCTCCAAACGCAGTTCGTTGAAAGAACGCGGCGACCATTTCTTTAGATAAGATGAATAGTGCCCCAGCGTGTTGTCGACTTTATCGAGTGCGAGTATCAAGCTCGTGATGGCAACGGCTCGTTCGACCTCGCTAAGTTGAAGTCGATCGATCGCAGCGCGTATCGCATCTAACTTGCGAGTGTTCTGAACTTGCCAAGGTTTTTTGAGACCATCCGACTGTACGGCATCGCCGCCATTGGCTTGGCCACCGTAGTGAGCTGTAAACCAGCCGTCTTCTGGCGGAAGTTGATCGAGGTATTCGACCAATTCGCGATAGTGGTTGGGCTGCTCTCGATTCAACAAGTAGCAGGTTCCAAAAACCTCACTCCAAACGGAAATGTCGTTGCAAATCACTCGATAACCCTGGCGAGCGAGTGCCTGCGAAACGCGCGTCGTGCCAGCGAATCCATCGAGGACCGTTACGCCTCCCACTTGTTTGACTAGCGAAAGGATGTGAGGCAGAAGTTGGCGTTTCGAACCTGCGTACTTCACCCCCTGGGTCTTTGGTATGGCGGGCAAGTTGTCCGATTGTTGAGACATGAGCAAACGCAGTGAGGATTTTCTTTCCGAGTTAATCGACCAGCTCTCGTTAATTTACCAGTTTAGGTTAATTCACTAATTCTCTGTTTGGCGACAGAGGATTATCCACTCTGGCGATACGAGCGATCAATTCCTCGGTAGTGTTTTGCAAGGCGAATTCTTGTTCGCGAGCTGAAATAGGAAGCATGAACAATAGCCGAACCGAAGACATTAGATTGGGAAGTTGAACATCGGGCAGTTGAAGGTCTGGAAAAAATAAAGCTCGATCAGCGATCGCGACAAATTCAAACTCGGCGCGAAGTGAACGGGCCTGCTCGCATGGAATCGTATGACCGTGAGCAAAATAGGTTGAGTATCGCCAAGGATATCGCGCGTGAGCTCCGATGTAGTTCGCCAATTCCATGTGGTCAGCCGTGGACTGGACTAACATTCCCAATTCAATTCGGCTGCAACCTTCTTGTCCGTCTGGGCTGGTCGCTTGCAAATAAGGCATGGGGAGCAAACCCATCCCTTCCGATGTAAGAAAAGTTGAATCGTCATTGCGGGAACAAGTTAATCCAAGCGGTGGCGAGTCGCCGCCATCGCAGGCGAAATATCGCTTGTCGCCCGAATGGAATTCATCATAAACCGCGAGCAGTGGTTCTTGATAGTTGCGCCAAGTATTCTCGTTCCAGTCCTCTAGGAATTGAAGTTCTCTTTGCACTCGCGGAATTTCTGCGTTGTCTGGATTCAACGGCCAGGCGATTGGCGATTCTGAATTCGTCCCTTTAGAGTATCCGCTAAAGCCGTCTTGTCCCGACCACTCCGGCATGATCGCTACCAACTCGCCGCGAAATAAAACAGATACCGAGCACTGTTCGAGTCCCCAAACGATTTCCCATTCGTCCTGGTCCTCAAAATCTAAGATGAAACCGTGCTCGGTGCAGAGTTCGGCGGGCATATAGGGTTGCAGACCAGCTCGCATTTCTTCAGCCATGTCCATGCGGCCGCTTTCTCGACGCAGAGTATTGGCAATCCAGACAACTCGCGTGTCGTCGACCCCTTCTTCTTTTTCGGCTGGAACGTTGTAGAGATAAATGCAATCGTTGTTCGCATCGAGGATTGCAATCCGATTGCCAAAAGCATTGGGTATTTCGACGAGCATGAACCTCTTCCTTTCAGCATCTATTCCTGTCAGCAGCTGAAAGGATTGTAACATCTGTCGACGCGATTGGGCGAGTGACTGAAAGTACAGCGATGACTTAACGAAGAAGGGTTTTATCAAAGCACAAAAAAAGCCCACTCCAATTGGAGCGAGCTTTTGATTTGTTGTTTGCGTCGAGTGTTATTGCCGAGCAATTTACTCTGCGAGATTTACTCTGCGCTAGGAGCTTCTTCAGCGGCTTCGTCGTTGTCTCCAGCGACAGCACCGACGGTTTCCTCTTCATCGACTACAGTCTTAACGCCTTTGAAGTCGAGGCGTCGCGGCTTG
>Ga0115002_10010251_pt1 | contig 10103 bp, 6 predicted proteins | sample ArcticOcean_MG_C_8_FD_89576 | JGI IMG/M metagenome (GOLD analysis project Ga0115002, IMG submission 89576) | Marine microbial communities from western Arctic Ocean - ArcticOcean_MG_CB11_86 | ecosystem: Environmental > Aquatic > Marine > Oceanic | place: Arctic Ocean: Canada Basin | collected... | reverse complement strand
CGGTTGGCGGCTCAGGGGATGCGGTTTACGAACGGCTACGCGGCGTGCGCGGTTTGCTCACCGACTCGAGCCGCTGTGCAGACTGGGCGTTACCCGTCGCGTCTGTTCGTGACCGACTGGATCCGGTCTCGGTTTCAAGGCGGTAAGATTCCAGCCAACAAGGTGAATCCATGTTTGAAACCGCAGAGCGAGTGGAAAGGCCGCAAACTGCTCTGCCCGCCGAATGCGCTCTGGATGGAAAGCAGCGAGGTCACAATTGCCGAGGCGCTGAAGCCTGTGGGATACACAACTTGCTACATCGGCAAGTGGCATCTTGGAGCCGACGAGTGGTACCCAACGCAGCAGGGATTCGACTTCAACTTCGGTGGCTGCGACTACGGACAGCCGCCCAGCTACTTTGACCCATTCAACCAGCCGAAGGGCCGACATCAGATGCTGCGAGATGGAATACCGCATCTGCCCGGTCGCAAACCGGGAGAGTATCTCAGTGACCGGGAAGCCGACGAGGCGGTCGGGTTCATTCGCAAGCACCACGACAAACCGTTCTTCTTGCAATTGTCGCACTATGCGGTCCACACGCCAATTCAAGCCAAGGCCGACGTCACTGCAAAGTACGCTGCCAAACCGAAAACGCTACAGAAGAACGCAAAGTACGCGGCCATGGTCGAAAGCGTTGATGATGCAATGGGGCGAGTCCTGACAACACTGAAGGATCTGAAACTGGAAGACAACACAATCGTCGTCTTCACGTCCGACAACGGCGGACTGCTCGGCCCCACGAACAACGCGCCATTGCGGTCGGGAAAAGGGTACGCATACGAAGGGGGCATTCGAGTTCCGTGGATTATAAAATGGCCTGGCGTCACTCGCCCCGGCAGCGTCTCTGCGGTGCCGGTCACAAGCGTCGATATCTATCCGACCATTGTCAAAGCCACAGGCGGGAAGATTCCAAAGGAACGCGAGATCGACGGTGTCGATCTGCGACCGGTTCTCGACGGCACAGGCAATATCGACCGAACAGCAATCTACTGGCACTTCCCGCACTACCGTCATGCACCGGGGTCCTACAGCATCATCCGCGATGGCGATTGGAAATTGATCAAGTGGTATGAAGGCGGGTTCGCACTGTTCGATCTAAAAAGTGACTTGGGTGAGAAACGCGACCTCGCCGAAACGATGCCCCAGAAAACGAAAACCCTGAACGCCAAGTTGATGGCCCACCTGAAAAGCGTTGGGGCGAAGATTCCTGTGCCAAAGGGTACGAAGTAACATTGGCGATCTGCTGCCGGTGCCAGTTGTTGGGGTCTGCGCGCGACGGTAAACTGGGGCGCAGCAGTCGACATGAGAGAAGCCGCTGCAGAATGAATGCCGCACACTCATGATGCCGACAGCGATCCCATTGGCCCGTCAATCTTGAGGTCTCTAATGCCCACACGAAAAAACGAAGTTTCGCGGCGTGCTTTTCTCAAGCGGTCGGCAGCCATGGCAGCGCCCACTTTGATCTCAAGTACTGCTATCGGCAAAGACGGCCGGGCGCCAGCGAGCGAGCGAATTACCATCGGCCTCATCGGCACAGGGAAAATGTGCAGCGGCTACCACATGGGAACGCTATTAGGGTTCAACGACGTGCAAATCGTGGCCGTCTGCGACGTTGACACCACCCGGCGCAAGATGGCGGAAAAACGAGTCGCGGCGAAGTACGCCGGCAAGACCGACTACAAAGGCATCGATGCGTACAATGATTTTCGCAAGATAATCGAACGCAAGGACATCGATGCCGTGCTGATCGCCGCCCCCGATCATTGGCACGCGATTCCTGTCATCGAGGCCTGCAAAGCGGGCAAAGACGTCTATTGCGAAAAGCCTCTCACGCTGACTATCGGCGAAGCCAAGCGATGCATTGACGCCGTCCGCAAACACAAACGCGTGCTGCAAACCGGCAGCCAGCAGCGCAGCAGCGTGTTTGGTCCGTTCCGAAAGGCGTGCGAGATCGTCCGCAGCGGTCGTATTGGAAAAATCAAACGTGTCACCGTTGGTGTTGGTGGACCGAGCAAGTGGTGCGATTTGCCGGAAGAGAAGCTCGAACCGGGGCTCGACTGGAACATGTGGCTCGGTCCGGCACCGAAGCGGCCGTACAACTCGATCCTCAGTGCACGGGGTGGCATTTCGAAACCGTGGGGGCAATGGCGTCGTTACCGGGAATACTCCGGCGGCGGACAGACCGACATCGGAGCCCATCATTACGACATCGCTCAATGGGGGCTTGGCATGGACGAATCCGGCCCCGTTGAGATCATTCCGCCAGAGGATCCCTCAAAGGGTACCGGCGTGAAATATGTCTATGCCAACGGAGTCGAGATGGTTCACGGCGGAGCAAGCGGCATCACGTTCTTCGGCACGGAAGGAAAACTACGTGTTGACCGAGGCCACCTGAGTGCGACTCCGACTGAGGCCATCAAGGAGCCACTTGCCGACAACGACGTGCATCTCTACGAATCTCCGGGGCACCATCGTGACTGGATCAACTGCATTCGAAATCGCAAACGCCCCGTCGCCGACGTCGAGATCGGTGCACGCAGCGTAACCGTCTGCCATTTGGGAAACCTCGCCTACTGGCATGGCCGCAAGCTGAAATGGGATCCGAAGAACTGGGAATTCATCGGCGACAAAGAAGCCAACACCTGGCTCGATTACGACCGCCGCGGCCCTTGGCAACTTCCGAAGGTGTAGTGCCAGTAGGGTCAACAAACTCAGCCGACCTCAATCTTCGGTCCGGTTTTTGGTTTACGCCTTCTGACTTCACTCACCTAAGCCGGTTGAATTCACGTCATTTTCTCCGGAATCTGTTGATTCTTCTCTGAACAGGCTTCCGGCCGACGCCCGATCTTTGACAACGTCTCGCTGTTCGGCAATCGTTCGTTTGATTTGACACACCGACGGCCGTTCAAGCCCGTACGGTCAAAATACTCAGCCGACGTTTCTGGCCTATGGGATGAGGTGTTTTCAACGACTTTCGTTGCCCAGGTTCGTCCCCAGTAAAACCGGGATGCAAGCCGTTTTGTTTCGGCGCCGAAGAATCGGTGCCGACTCTTCTCTGAATTAAACCGGCCGAACTGAGCGTCTTTCAGATTTCAGAAGTGCAGGAATGGCGTGCATTTAGCGGTCGACCGAATATTTTGACCCTACGCGGGCCGATCATTGCCCCACAAACCAAGCCCGGCGACGTTGTGGCGTTGGTACACGCGAGGTTTTAGTGGTGTTCGTCTGGAAACTGTCAAGATTGGGAAACGTCGATACACATCACGCGAAGCGCTCCAGAGGTTCGTGGCGGCGACGACCGAAGCCGTCGAACCCGAACTCGATACACCTTCCGACTCTGACGTGCCAATGCGCTCACCGGCCCAAGAGCGGCGGCTCAAAAAGAATGGATTGTTGCCGCCATCGGCCTCAGAAGAGCAGCCAGTTGTATCGCATGACAGCAACGCTCGGTCGGAGAAGCCGCCGTGATCTCGGTATCAGCCGACTGCGCTCCGCGAAATGCTCAGGGCAGAACAGTGTCGGCTTCGTCACGGAGCAGGAAACAACCGCCAGAAGTGATCGAGATTTGCTTGAGGTTTGGAGTCTGCGTTATCACACAACATGCAAAGGCCCGGCGGACCTGTGCGGGGACGACCGAGCCCCAAGCCAGAACAAGGGCAACGATCGACAGGCAAGTTCGATTGATGGCCATGATTGAATCACAGGTCTTGTAAGAGAGGCGTGGTCCCCACATCCGGCCTCATTTGGCAGACCGGTTGCGGCGACTGACGCCGACTGAAGTCGTTTTCTTCGCCGGAAAGTCACAGCGAACAGTCAATATTCGGTAACGCCCACCGTCGCTGGTGATCGATGATTCGATTCGGCCGTTGTCAACCATGTAATCACCGGGCGGCAGGATAAACGTCAACCGGCCGGTGGGGAAGTCGTCGGCGTAGTCATTGGTAACTGTCGCTTTTAATGATCCATGCGTTCCGTCGTTGGCCGGCGTGATTGTTGCGCGGAGTGGTGGTTCCTCTTCCCGGCCGAAGGGGATTGGATCGGTCTCGTGTCCGTTGTAGGTACACGAGACGACACGCGTCTTCTCGAATCGCACAACACGAAAACTGACGGCGTTGACTTTTCCAACGCGGACGGTCGGCGTCTTCCCGAGGTCCATGACGCGTTCCCCGGTACCGTGGGCGTCGTGAATCATGCGAACGCCATGACGATCGAGGAAGTCGAGCGGTGCGTTCTGCTCGAAGGAGTTGATGATCTTGCAGGCGACCGACTTCCGTGCGGCCAGCAGCGATTCTGCTCGTGACTTGTCGACATGCCAGGGATGGCCGAATTTCAGCACGCAGACATCCGGCCCGAAATCGACGATGCCAACCGGATCGCCGTACCACTTTTCGTGCCCGTGAAAGCGGTGGTTACCAAAGTTGATAACATAAGGCACTTCAAGCTGCGTCAACGCGCCGGAGATGTACGCGGGATTGACTGCGTTGCTATTGAGGATAAGATCCGGTCCGATCAGGTTGGCCATCACGGCAAGGCGCTCCAGATACTCGGCCTGATATTGCGACGAGGTGTCGAGATGCCCGAACGTCACGAGAACAGGGTCTCTCGGATACGATCGCACGACGTGTACGCAGCGGGGTGAACGGCTTGTGCTGCGCCGGCCCTTGTACAACGCAGTGACGCTCAGGTCGTAAAGTCCGGGCGGCATGTCCCTGGGCAAATGTGCGACAACTTCCTGGTCGTAATAGAACGCGGCTGCCTTGTCTTCCTCGAATTGTACCTTCCACGTAATCACAGCCGGTCCGACGGTGCGTTGCAGGATGACTTCATCAATGGTCGCCCGATACGCCTGGAAGCGGGCACGAAACGATTGGCCCGGCTTGCGAATCGCAGGTCGATTCAATGCGGGAAAGCGAAAACTCGTGTTGCGTGTCGCCGCCTCGCGTTTCAGATAGACCGCGGGCAACGAGGTTGCTACATTCTCCGCGACCTTGATGTCTGCTACGGTGACGTCTCGCCAACCGGCCGCCGAGATTCTCAAGGAATACGTCTCTCCCGGTGGCAGACCCACCAGTCGACAGCGCCCGGTCATCCAATTCCGCACGAGGGCGCTGCGAACGATGCGATCACCTTGGGAGACGACGGCGCGGGCTTCGACGAGAAACGCGTTGTCTTCCCCGTTGATCGTGAACTGCAAATCTCCGGTAGGGGAATCGAAGACATGTAGTCCTTCGATCCGGCACCCGCTGCCATCATCACGTCGCTGGTGTTCAACACGCAACGTATGCCGGCCACTCTTCAACCCGCGAGCCACGACAACTTCCAACGCATCGCGCCGTGGTTCGATCACGACGGGCTTGCCGTCGTCGACGCGCGCCACGATGCGCCCCAGGTTCGGTACGCCGTAGGCGGGGACGGCATTGTTCGCTAGGCGGATAGCGATCCCCGTTCCTTGAAAGCGACATTCCAAAGCCGCGCCGTCGGTCGACGTCAGCAGATGAGAGGCGTGTGCATAACGAAAGCTCGTCTTGCGCCAATCGCCGATACGTTTCACTTTCGATTCGTCAGTGGCGTTAATCCAGGACGAGGGCGTCTCGATTGCTGCAACAGAACGACACGCGGCAAGTAACGCCAACAGCGAAACGATGAAACGAATTCTCATACCTTCTGGTCTCCGGTGAAATGTTCTCGCGTTATTCTGTGCGTGGCTCGACTCCCAGTAGGTGACGCACGAAGAAATCGCTGCGTCGACGGGTGCCGTAACGGCTCTCGGCGATTCCGTGACCACCACCGGGCACGACCAGCAGGTCGAAGTCCTTGTCGGCTTTGATCAACGCATCGACGACTTGCATCGTGGAAGCCGGGTCGACGTTGCGGTCCATCGCCCCGACAACAAGGAACAGCTTTCCTGTAAGTTTGTGGGCCTGTGTCACATTCGACTGCTCCCCATAGTGCGGCCCGATCGGCCAGCCCATCCAAGCCTCGTTCCACCAGATCTTGTCCATGCGGTTATCGTGACAGCCGCAATCGGAAACCGCCACCTTGTAGAAGTCTCCATGTGCCAGCATGGCCCGTGTCGAACTTTGGCCCCCCGCCGATCCGCCGTAGATGCCGACGCGAGTGACATCCATGAACGGATACTTTTTCGCGACCGCTTTGATCCAGAGAATCCGGTCGGGAAATCCTGAGTCACCAAGATTCTTCCAGCAGACATCGTGAAATGTCTTGCGTCGCCAATTCGTTCCCATGCCGTCGATCTGCACGACGATGAAACCCAACTCCGCCAGTGCCTGCACCTTGGAGTACGCAGCAAATCGCTTGGGTACGAACGCTCCATGTGGCCCGGCGTAGATCTTTTCGATGATGGGATACGATTTCTGTGGATCGAAATTTGTCGGGCGCCAGATGATGCCGTGGATGTCGGTCTTCCCGTCGCGTCCCTTCGCCACGAATCGTTCCGCCCCTTTCCACCCCGTGGCAACCAACTCCGACCAATCAGCCCGCTCCAACACACAGACAAGCTTGCCGTCGGCTACCCGTCGCAGTTCGGTCACCGGTGGCAAATCGACGCGGGAGTAATTGTCGATGATGTATTTTCGATCCGGTGAAAAGCGAATCGAATGCGTGCCGTCACCTGCTGTCAGAAACGTCAGCCCTGTTCCGTCAAAGTTCACACGGCCATAGTGGATGGAATACGGATCCTGATCCGGGTAGACCCCGCAAGCTCGAAACCAGATCTGACGTTGTTCTTCATCGACCTGCCCCACGCCCCGCAAAACCCACCGGCCTTTCGTGATCTGGTTCTTGACCTGTCCGGCTTGCAAATCGTAGAGGTACAGGTGATTCCAGCCGTCGCGTTCGGACATCCAGATGATCTCATGCGTGTCGTCCAGGTAGCGTGTGAACTTCTTGTAGGCGTAATCGATGAAGGTCTGACTCTGCTCGCTGACGATGGCCCATGCTTTGCCTGTCAGTGCATCGACAGCGACGATCCTCAGCACCTGGTGGCCGCGTTGGTTGTACAGGAACGTGAACCTCGACGAATCGGGCTGCCAGCGAATCTCGCCCACCGACCACGGATTGGGAAACAGATCGTCGCTGATGGGAATTGGTTTCCTCGCTGCGACATCGAACAGATGAGGTTTCGTGATGGGAATCTGATCGCCGGGCTTTCGGTAGTTGTAGGAGTGGAGCTTCGGTTGAAGCTGGTCCTTGGGTGCCGCTTCAACCAGAAACACTTTTCGCTCTGTCCCTTTCCTAGTCCGCAACGCCACGAGCTTGCTGGAATCGGGCGACCAGTACACGCGTGAGGAATATGCGTCGTCAGCCGTTCCGTCGACGGAGAGAGCGAATTCGTCTCCTGACTTCCGATCGCGCAGGTAGATGTTGTGATCCTTCACGAACGCTGCCCATTTTCGCGGCGCGGCGATGTTGGCACGGGCCTTGGACTTCGACTGCGGAACATTCTTCTTCTCGACAGGTTCGGGTTTCTCGTTTGTGAGTTCGTAACCCCTCAGTTCGCACTTCCAGTCCTTGTCCAGCGCCCGAAACCAAACGGCCTCACTCGACATGTCGAACGTGATTCGCTTCAGAGGCAAATGCGTCGCGTTGACCGCCTTGTTCGTCGCTTTGGCAAGTCGCTTCGCCAGCCGAGCGTGGTCGAAGGCGCGGTCCCGCGTTCCTCTTTCAGCATCGACCATGATGAACTCACGCGCGCCATCCGAGAGGTCGTTCCGATACCAGAACCGTGTGTTCCCGGCGAACCAGTGCGGCTCGATTCTGGTCTTGAAGACCTTGTTGGCCGTCAGCTTGCGGAGTTTCCCGGCTCGTGCGTAGTCGGCCTGCGTCCCTTGGGCATGAACAGCCAGCGGACTGCCAAGGAACATCATCAAGAGAAGTGTCTGCAGTTGCTTGTTGATCTTGCACATGGTTTATTGTTGGCTCCGCGCGCTCACATATCCGGCTCTCCTGAGTCAGCACCGTCACACGCGGTCGATCTCACGGAAGTGCATGGCTGAAAAACGCTCGTTGTCCGTCAGCCTTGCTTCGTCGGTCAACAACTTCACCATCGTGATCTCGTCGGCCAGATCTTCGAGTTGAAGGCGACTGTCGTTGTTGGACGAGTTCGGTAGCCAACCCCAGAGCGTTGGCACACCACGTTCGCACAGAAAAGCGGCGGCAGCGTCCGGCATTGCTCCCGGGCGACTAGTCATTCCCTGCTGAATTGTCCCTTGTCGTGAAATCCTTCACTCATTCAATTGTAAAGGGTTTGAAATGTTATGCGTGTTTTTCACTTCCCTGGCTGAAATCGGTACGGTTTACCTGCTTTGAACAAAGCCATCTTTTTTTTGCGACTGTCGACAACATTTGTCGGGTTCATCTCAACCGCTTTTTCGAGCCATTTGATAGCCGATTCAAAATCTCCATTTTCAGCGTATGCTGAAGAAAGTGTATCTACCGCATGGTCGTTTTTCCAATCAGTCACTTCACATGCCTTCAATCCGTACTCGACCGCTTTCTTGCCGTCGCGATACTTGTCGTCAGGACATGTGGCGTAAAGGAATGAAAGGTTATTATAAGCACCGAAAGAGCGCGGATCAATCCGGATGGCTTCGTTGAAATCTGCAAGTGCCTTGTCGTATTCCGTTTTTTCAAGAAAATGTCCACCACGATTATAGTAAGCAGGAGCGTGTTTCGATGCGAAGCGAATGACATGGCTTATATCGGCGATCGCCTTATCGAAATCCTCTTTCTCGACCCACAGTCTCGCACGGAGGTAGTGCTCCATACTGGCATTCGGATTTTCTAGAATAGCATCCGTGAAGAATTTGATCGCTTTATCGGATTCGATCACATTGCGACTGTGAATCCAGCCTTTCTTGCCTTCCGAAATAACCCATAACCAATCTCCGTTCACGTTATCCACGCGGAGAATACTACCACGGCCAACTGTTCCGACTACCTTGTCGCCTGCTTTCAACTCAGCCTTTTGGTCAGCCACTACGACTACGCTATCACCAACATCGTGAGCAAAGGTGACTGATGAAATGCAGATAATTAGCAGAGAGGAAACTGAGTAACGCATAATTGTCCGAACCTTCCAATGAGGTTATTTGTTCCTTCTAATTCGATATTTCCCAAGTGGAACGTGAACTGACCACACCGGCAGCCCAACTGAGCAGATTATATCCTGAAGCTGTCTGTCGTTCCATGAATTCTCCGTGTCGTGGCCGTTTTAGTCGGCTTCCGATTCCCAGAAACTCTACAAGAGGAGTCTGGGAACGTAACGTCCCCGCGTTTACTTTCAAAAAAGGCGATATTGCGACGAGACACAGCGTCACCTCGGCACGGGTATTGGCCTCTTCATTTTCAGTCGGGTGGTCCGTTGCAGAATCGCCGAGAACAGCTTGCGAGGAATCGCCACTTCCGCATCCGGATCGTCACGTACCGACCTGTATGTTGGTTTTCATTCATCTCTACAACGGCACGTAAACTGCTCTCTCGGTAACAGTGTCTGCCGATTCACGGCGGCAAGGTCGGCCGAGATTACTGCCGCTGAAATCGATCTGCCTCGCTTGCACAGTCGGTGTCGGAGCGTCGTTTCAGTTTGTTGACCCTACGCGATCTCGTCTTCTCCGACCGCAGTCGTTCATTCAGCAATACGTCAGAAGCTGAATTCGGATGTAGATTTGCGATGCGCAGTCGATCTGTACCGCGCGGATTACTTCACCTCACACACCACACGAAAACCGACGAGTCCCCAATCGATGGCGTTGGTTGACGTCCGTCGCCCAGAAGAAGCCCTCACGGCCGGGAAGCCCCACGCCCCGCCGCGCTGCACGTGTTTACTGCCTGAGGTTGGGCCACGCGGATCGGCTAGGGGTAAATTACCGTAGTAGTCCGTGCTCCACCAGTCCTGACCTTACCCCCGTGAACGGTGCCAGCGTATATGAGAGAATTCAGCCCGGGCGAAGCCCGGAAAGGATTTTTCAGATGCCTAAGAAACGTTACGATGTTGATCAGATCATCACTTCCGCAGGCACAGTTCATCGCTGCGTTACATCGTG
>Ga0115002_10010250_pt1 | contig 10104 bp, 10 predicted proteins | sample ArcticOcean_MG_C_8_FD_89576 | JGI IMG/M metagenome (GOLD analysis project Ga0115002, IMG submission 89576) | Marine microbial communities from western Arctic Ocean - ArcticOcean_MG_CB11_86 | ecosystem: Environmental > Aquatic > Marine > Oceanic | place: Arctic Ocean: Canada Basin | collected... | reverse complement strand
GAATTGAAATCGCGTTGCGACAGAAGTTACGATTGTTTCTCATACTTTCTAACCCGTGTGAAATGAGACACTGTTTAAACCTAGGGATTCTCTTTACAGGAGAAGCGACGGCATCGCAAAACACAAAATTTTAGTTCGGATTTGTAAACATAGGTATCATGAAATTATTGACTTTAAGACCGCTTCAGAAGGGCAAGTCAGCTTGAGTCTTGCGTCTGGCCGCTTATAATAGAGTTTCAAGTCATTTCGAATTGGATTCCCATCGAACTGTGAAAATCACCTTTGCGGGCCGTGTTCTTCAACGAAAAAACTAAGAGGTTCCCATGCAACGATTGCTACAGATTGGGTTGTGCTGTTGTTTTGCCGGATTCAGTATTTTAGTGCCGCCAACCTGTGCGCAAAAATCGAAACCCAAAGCTGCGGAAGTAAAACCGAATAAAAAGCAGAAAGAGTTTGCCAAGGCGCTCAACAAGTTGCCGTTGAAGACGCCGGAAGATAAGAAGAAGATGCTAGAGTACATTCGGTATACGATGCCGACTCGGGTACTGGCCAAGAAAATTCAATTCAGTTCGCTCGACCTCGATAAATCTTTAAAACACCAAATTGGTTTGACCGATTCTGGATTTGCAAAACGAATTGACGACGAAGCATTTTTGCGTAGGGCCTGTTTAGACACAATTGGTTCGGTCCCCGATGCCGAGGTTGTCGAAAAGTTTGTCGCCAGTACCGACCCGCGCAAACGCAGAAAGCTTATTGATGAGTTGTTGGAGATGGATGAGTTCGGCAGGAACTGGGCTCGCTATTGGACATCGGTCATTTTTTATGAATCTTCGGCCAATAAAAACCGAGTGAATCGGCAGGCACTTGAAGATTGGCTGTCCGAGCAGTTCCAACAAAACCAACGTTGGGACCGCATTACTGCGGAACTGGTTTCTGCCATGCCTAAGTATAAGAAGGGCAAAAAGGAAGACAAAAACGATTGGGGCCAGAAGCACGGGCCGAATAACTTTGTACTTTCTTGCGATAACAAACCGGGTGAAATTGCCGCCAAAACGGCTCGGTTGTTTATGGGGATTAGTATTCAATGTGCCGAGTGTCACGACCATCCGTTCGACCAATGGAAGCGGGAACAGTTTCATGAGTTGACTGCGTTCTTTTCTCCCGGGTCGTACTACATGACCGACTCTGCCGATCCGACAGAAAAAACGAAAATGCAAGCCAAGTTTCTTTTGGGTGAAAAACCCGTAGAAAACTTAAAGGCCGATGTACGAAGGGTGGCGGTTGCCGCTTATTTAATTTACAACCCCAGCAACTACTGGTTTGCCCGGGCTTATGTGAACAGAGTGTGGAGTCAGTTGTTAGGCGACGGGTTTTATGCCGTTGACAGTTTGGGGCCGGATGCGGAAGTCATTCATAAAACGTTAGTCAACCGTATTGCCTCGATGTTTCGCTACCGCGATTTTGATACCAAATGGCTGTTCCGTTTGGTGATGAACTCAGAAGCGTACCAACGCGATATTCGTACCATCGACTCTCAGTCCGATTTATTCACCGCCGTTAGGCCAACCCGGCTACGGGGAGACCATGTGGCAACTGCAGTTGAAAAACTGGTTGGCCCGGATGCAAATCTTAGCAGTGCAGTCAAAACAACCTTCGATCTCAACCCATCCGTCGCTCAGCGTAATTTAGAAGGTTCTATCCAACAGGCACTGTTGCTGATGAATAACAAGTCGCTTCAAAGCAAGTTAATTTCCAGCGAATTGAAGAAGCGTGTTGTTGCAATGAAGTCAGACAACGATGCCGTTGCTGCAATTTACCTGGGAACATTGGCCCGCAAACCGCAGAGCCAGGAAATGACTCGTTCGCTGGCCTATCTACGAGAATCGGACAACCGAAACGAGGCGATCGACGATTTAATCTGGGTGCTGGTGAACTCGACCGAATTCATTACGAAACGATAGACTAAAAAATCGCACTTTGCCCTCAATCGAATACTTTTGTGGAAGAAATACAACCAGAATGAGCCCCCAATCTTTCATGCATTTAAACCTTCATGGCCGAACAAAACCGGTGTCTCGTCGAGGATTCTTACAGCTTTCGTCGGCTGCCGGGTTGATGGGTAGCAACTTTTTAAGCCAAATCGGCGTCTCAGCTGAGCAGCTCAAAAAAGAGCAACGGGCCTGCATTCTTGTATGGCTGGCCGGGGCTCCCAGCCAGATGGACACATTCGACCCCAAACCGGGTACCCCCAATGGTGGGGCAACCAAATCGATTAAGACAGCAGTTCCGGGAATCGAAATTGCCGAATTCTTCCCGAAGGTTGCTCAGATGATGAACGATGTTTCGATTATCCGATCGATGGCAGGAAAAGAGGCCGCGCATGAACGGGGAACCTACCACCTGCATACAGGCCGTAGACTAACGGGCACTCTCAAGTTTCCGAGTTTCGGATCGGTTGTCGCAAATGAAATTGGTGACCCCGATTTCGATTTACCCAACTTTGTTTCCATAGGTAAAACGGTTAGTTCCGGCTTCTTGGGAGTTCGTGTTGCTCCCTTTGTTGTCAATCGACCCGGCGAGTTACCGGCGAATGTGTCCACCGTCATTGCTCAAGAAAGACAGCGAAAGCGGTTGGCGTTATTGAAATCGCAAGATTCCGACTTCGAAAAAGCAGGGGCGGCGGAACTTGTTAAAGAGCATGAATTGCTGTACCGCAGGGCAACGCGGCTGATGGCCTCACCGGGGTTGAAAGCCTTTCAACTTGAGACAGCCTCCGAATCTGACAAGTTGGCCTATGGAAAAACTCCGCTGGGACAAGGTCTGTTAGTGGCCCGCCAACTGGTCGAAGCGGGTGTGCCCTTTGTGGAAGTGCGGCGTGGCGGTTGGGACATGCACAGTAATCTGTGGCGAAACATGCCCCGGGCGGCTGCAGACGTCGATAACGGACTTTCGCAATTGATGACCGACCTGAAACAGCGCGGTATGTTCGAGAAAACCTTGGTGATTTGTATGGGCGAGTTCGGACGAACCCCCAAAATTAATGCTCGGCCACCAGCCCCCGGACGAGACCACTGGGCAAGAAACTTTGCGACATTGTTGGCGGGCAGTGGAATTAAAGGCGGACAAGTCGTCGGAAAGACCGACGTGAATGGGCAGGAAATTATCGACCGCCCTGTCGAAGTGGAAGACCTGTTTCAAACGCTGTGTAAATCGATGGGCGTCAACGCCGATAAAGAACTTTACTCAACTAGCGGGCGCCCGCTAAGAATCGTCGATGGTGGCGAACCGGTCTCCGAAATTCTCGCCTAATGCCCCTAGAGTTGAGGTTCAAATGGCGCGATTTGTTGCTGATTGGTTTGAGGCACGCGAAGATCAGAAATACTCGATCTTGCTCAGCTCTTTGGTGTTGCTTGTCGTCTTAAATCCCTTGATAAACGACCGAGAGCTTGGTCGGTACGTTTGGGATTTCTTTCTATTGTACACATTGCTGGCGGCCGTCTATGTCGTGCGGAAAAAACAACGCCAGTTTTTGCTGGTTCTGTTGATTGCCAGTTCAGCACTGGTGACAAATTCGTTGGTTCATCTTGGCGATTCCGAAATAATTCCACTAATCGCATTTAGCTTCGATGTTTTGTTCTTCGGGTTTATGGCGGTTTCGATTCTCAACGAAATTCTCAGCAGTGATTCTATCACTACAGATCGGCTTTGCGGTGCCGTGTGCGTTTACTTTCTGATAGGCGTGTGTTGGTCGTTCATTTATTTAATTATCGAATGGTGCATTCCGAATTCGTTTAGCGTCCCGCTAGATCTTGTGAATCTCGATGATCGAGAATCGTTTAAGACCATACAGTATTATAGCTTCGTGACGTTAACAACATTGGGGTTCGGCGACATTATCCCCCTTTCCTCCGAAGCCCGGACATTCTCCTGGCTCGAAGCTATCACCGGCCAACTCTATTTAGCCGTACTCATCGGCCGTCTCATTGGCCTGCATATCTCCAGTGGTCTGAGGAAATAAGTTTCAACTGCGGCCTGAAGGGTATTGGGAATCTGCTTGGAAGGATGGAAATCTCAATTTCGACGACGACACTCAATTTTCGAAACGCTTCCACTTAAGAAGCACTGCTGAAAATCGTTTGCAAAACGAAATTCCCGGCTAATTCTTCAGAAAGTATGACCGAATCAGGTCATTTCCCTGTTTGACCGTCCACACGGCATACCCTTTGCCTTTCATGGCGTCGATGCCCGGGGCTGGTAGAAACGTGGTGACCAACTCAATGATGCCACCCGGCGGAACGTCTTTGGCCGCTGTAAGCACGGCAACCAGGGCCATCTTTTTGTCGTCTTTCAGTTCCGCCTCGTTGATCGATACAGCAATGCTTTCCTCAGCAAACCAATCGGGCCGTTCTCCGAAATAGTTTTCCTCTTCATAAACGGTTTCTAACCGCGGCTGGCCCACAGCAACACGCAGCGTGTTCAACAGCTCATTCAACGGCACCTGCCCGACTGCCGAAATGTGCTTCATCGTCGCCACCTTGGCGATGGTCTTTCGCAAAAAAGGATTCTTCAACTTCTTAAACGGTGCCGCGATGCCGATTAATGTTTCCTCCAACTCAGGAAACGCTTCCAGCATCTCGTGAACCGTCGTCTTTGGAGTAATTTCCGGATCCGGTGAAGGCATCATCTCTCATTTCATTATTCAAACGGGTGGCCCAGCCGAATCTCGGCTGGGTTGCGAAGCAACAAGAAGCTTCACCTTCCGGATACATCATCTAAAAGACATACGTAGTCAATCGGTACGTTCAGCATTTGAAAACGAATGATAAATCTGAAGTTTGAAGATTACAATGAACGTAAAAGGTGTAGCATCTTGTGCCTAAAGGCACCCAACCGAATTTCGGTTGGGCCACCCCGCCAACTAGTTTAACCCACCAAGTTGATAAAGATCAGTTTATCGTATCCGACGGTTCTGCCAAGAGATCGAAGAATTCCTCGATCCCTTTCGCAAGGTAATAATAATCAGTGAATGTTTTCAACATGATGTGGCCATACGTCTCTGGCTCTGGGTATGTAAGTAAGAGAATCAAATTCCCCATTATGGTGTACCCAATCGGGACGACTTCTGGCGGATCGTTGTCATCAAAAAGCGACAAATCGATTTCTGTTGCTAGTTCAGCAGTAGGATGTGACGCATTAATTCCTTGCATGTACCTTAGACGGTCTATCGGGCAATCCTGTTCATATTCTTGGGGAGGGATTATTTGTGGTTCGTTGAAATAACCACCATTATGAAGAAGCACATATTCCCGAAAATCTGGGGGTAGTTCGATTCCGATTCGCTCCTCAAGCGATTCCACATCCTTTTCAGAAGGCAGCGGAAAGCGTTTTTCGCAGAATTTATGATAGACGTAATCCAGATTCATAATAGAGCCTGATGTTTTAGTAGTTGTAGGGTGGGTGCCACTGCTGGCTTGCCCAGCAGTGCTTAGCTCTAGCGGTATCTTTATCATATCACAGCCGACTTCACTCACCCTCGCACCAACTCTTTCATCTCGCGCACGGCTCGTTCAAACCCCACCATCACGGCCCTAGCGACGATGCTGTGGCCGATGTTGAGTTCGCTGACTTCGGGGATTTGTGCGACCGGCTGCACGTTGCGGTATGTCAGGCCGTGGCCCATGTGCAGTATCAGGCCGTTTTCGCGCGCCGCGATGCCGGCGGTGATTAGGTTTTGCAGCTCCTGTTTTTGTTGTGCCTCGGTTTCGGCATCGGCGTACCGGCCGGTGTGCAGTTCGACGGCTTGCACGCCCATTAGTTTGGCGGCTTCGATTTGTTTTTCGTCGGGGTCAATAAACAGGCTGACTTCAATGCCCGCCGCCATCAACCGGCCTGCACACTGTTCAACCCGTTCTTGCTGGGCGATACAATCGAGGCCCCCTTCGGTGGTCACTTCTTCCCGTTTCTCGGGGACCAGCGTTGCCTGTTCGGGGTTCACGTCGAGGGCGATTTGCGTGATTTCATCCTCAGCGGCCATTTCGAGGTTAAGTTTCACTTGGACGGTGCTTTTGAGCGCCCATAAATCACGGTCTTGAATGTGCCTGCGGTCTTCTCGTAAATGGACGGTAATGCCATCGGCTCCGGCTAGCTCGGCTAATACAGCCGCCCAGACTGGGTCGGGTTCAATGGTTTGGCGGGCCTGCCTAACGGTGGCGACGTGGTCGATGTTTACTCCCAAGCGGGGCATTTTTGTTCCTTTGCTTATATTAGATTCAGTGTCGCGTCATCACAATTAAAAACACTGCTGGGCAAGCCAGCAGTGCCACACAGTTGCGGTTCACATGTTGCACGGCCTTCGATGATTATAACAATTTCTACTCACAGCGACACGGTTCAGAGAGATCGGTTCGTGAATAGAAAATGAACTCAGACGGTTCCCACCCATTTCACATTGAATTTTCAATTGGTACAATTTTAGGCTGACTTGATAAACATCTCATTCAAAAAATTACAATTCCACTCAGTCAGCTTACTAAGGAGAAACGAGCATGGCCACCACAGTCGAAACAACCAGCGTTGCTGCTCCCGAGATTAAACGAACCCAAATTTTAATCGGCGGAGAATGGCGAGATTCTATTAGCGGGAAAACGTTCGAGACCATCAATCCGGCGACCGAACAAAAAATTGCCGATGTGGCTGAAGGCGATGAAGCCGATATTGCACTTGCCGTGAAAGTGGCCCGGGCCGAGTTTGAAACGGGTGCATGGTCGAAAATGGACGCCCGTGACCGTGGGGCGTTGATGAATAAACTGGCCGATTTACTCGAAGCCAATTTCGATGAGCTCGCCGCGTTGGAAAGTCTCGATAACGGCAAGCCTGTCGCCGATGCACGGGCCGCCGACTTACCGTTGACGATTGACTGCCTGCGTTACTACGCCGGTTGGGCCGATAAAATTCACGGCGACACCATTCCCATTCGCGGCAATTACTTCTGCTACACACGCCGCGAGCCGCTGGGTGTTGTCGGGCAAATTATTCCGTGGAATTTCCCCATGCTGATGACCGCCTGGAAGTGGGGCCCTGCCTTGGCCGCTGGTTGTACCATTGTGATGAAACCCGCCGAGCAAACACCGCTGACCTGTTTACGAATGGCCGACTTGGCCTTAGAAGCGGGAATTCCGCCTGGCGTAATTAACGTCGTTCCCGGTTACGGACCGACAGCAGGTGCGGCACTGGTGAAGCACCCGGACGTCGACAAAATTGCGTTTACCGGCGAAGACAAGACGGCGAAGATTATCATGGCCGACGCCGCCCAGACATTGAAACGGCTGACGTTTGAACTGGGCGGAAAAAGCCCGAACATTGTATTCGCCGACGCCGACATTGACGCAGCGGTTGAAGGTTCTGAGTTTGGACTGTTCTTCAATCAAGGCCAATGCTGCTGTGCTGGTAGCCGATTGTTTGTGGAAGAAGCCGTCCACGAAGAGTTTGTTGCCAAAATTGTCGAGCGGGCACAGTCCCGAAAGCTGGGTGATCCGTTGAGTTTGGACACCACGCAGGGGCCACAGATTGACCAAGCCCAGTTAGACAAGATTTTACATTATATCGACGTCGGCAAAGCTGGCGGTGCCCAATGCGTGACCGGCGGTAACCGCGTCGGCGACACTGGCTACTATGTTGAGCCGACGATTTTTGACGGCGTGACCGACGACATGGCGATTGCCACCGACGAAATTTTCGGCCCCGTGCTAAGTATCCTACCGTTCAAAACCGTTGACGAAGTTGTCGAACGGGCCAACTCAACGCACTTCGGCCTAGCGGCAGCCGTCTGGACACGCGACGTCGGCAAGGCCCACCGAATTGCCCAAGATGTAAAAGCGGGGACGGTCTGGATCAATTGTTACGACGTGTTTGATGCCGGTGCCCCGTTCGGCGGATTCAAGCGAAGCGGCATCGGACGAGAACTCGGCGCAGCCGCGCTGGCGAATTACACCGAACTGAAAACCGTAACGATGAGCCTGGACAGCTAAGTCGGAACTCCTCTAAGCCGACGACTTGTCGTCGGTCGAGTAACCTGTATCGTACCTATTCAATCAAACCCCACGGCCATCGTTGCGCTCTGACCCTGCCACACGAGATATTTATGACAACCGAGTTCCAACAACACATCCTCGAACAAACAGTATCATTCGTCCAAAAACAATTAGCCGATGATACCACCGGCCACGATTGGTGGCACATCAATCGTGTGCATCAGAATGCGAAGTTCATCGCCGAACAAGAAGGGGCGAACACATTTGTCGTTGAACTCGCCGCCCTGTTACACGACATTGCCGATTGGAAATTGCACGACGGAGACCAATCGGTGGGACCGGTGATGGCAGGTGAGTTTCTGCTGGCGGCTGAAGTGGACCAGGCGGTGATTGAGCAGGTTTGCGATATTATTGCCACGCTGTCGTTCAAAGGCGCCGGTGTTGATTCTACGATGAAAACTGTCGAAGGACAGGTTGTCCAAGATGCTGACCGGCTCGATGCACTTGGGGCCATCGGTATTGCCCGCGCGTTTGCTTATGGCGGGCATTTTGATCGACCGCTGTATGATCCGAATAATTCTCCCGTCATGCACCAATCGGCGGAAGAGTATCTCAATTCAAGCGGAGCAACAATCAACCACTTCTACGAAAAGCTGCTTCTGTTGAAAGACCTGATGAATACCGAAACGGGAAAAATATTGGCCGAGGAGCGGCATCGGTACTTAGAAACATTTTTGGAACAGTTCTATTCTGAATGGAACGGCCCCACTGAGAGTTCTCATGTTCAATGAGCAAAATTTAATGGGAATCGCCATTGCCACCATTTGTGCCTGGGGCCTGCTGAAATCGAATTGGTTTTTAATGAACACAAAAAAGGGCGAACGCTTAATATTACGGTTCGGTGAGCGAATGGCATTACAGATAATTCGGTGTCTGTTTACCCTGGGCGTTGTATTCGGCGTACTTTTATCCGCAGATATCGTAAGCCCAATTCGCTGGTGAAGCCCTGGTTCATGCTGGAAAGTGCTGCTATGCCAAAAGAAAAAGAATACTTCGACATCGATCGCGCTGCTGTCGCCCGGTATTTCACTTGGATGCCAACGATAATGCTGTTGGTGATTGGAATCTGGTTTTTTGGAATAGGGCTTTTGCTGGCAATCCTTTATGGGCTGCTTATTGCCCCGTGGCTGTCGCTTAAACAGGCGGATGCACTTGAATATTGGCTTGAAGGCACAACCCTGCGTGTCGATTCGGGTGTCTATTTCTTCAAACGCAAATCGATTCCGCTTGATAGGGTAACCGACGTCATTCTCGCACAAGGTCCGTTACAGCGGGCGTTTGGAATTTGGGTTCTCAACATTCAAACCGCCGGCTCAGGCCAGCAAATACCCGAAGCGGTTTTGTATGGAATTTTTGATGCGGAGGCGGTGCGGGACCGGATTATTGAAGTGCGGGATTCTGCCGTGTTGAGTTCGAAAAGAAACCACGGGTTGTAGTAACCGGTAGGATCCGCGTCCAAACAGTGTCCTGGTCCTACGTCGCTTGCGCGGGTGGTCCAACCGAAATTCGGTTGGATGCCGTCAGGCACAAGAAGCTGCGCCTTAAACAGTTAAGCTTGAATCGAACCGGTAATAGTCAGAGTATGCGTACGATGTCGCTTCTTGTTGCATTCGCAACCCAGCAGAAAAATTCGGCTGGGCCACCCTCGGGCTGTTGCTGTTTTCAATCATCATTCTATTTTTCGGCCTAAACCAAGGTGAATCGGACATAGACGTGCGATGGCAAGAGCTTCCAACAATGCCCTGTTTCGGTCGTTAGGCACGTTAAGATATTGAAATTCAAAGCCACTCCTCAAAGACTTGCCGCTCAGGTATTTTTTGCTAAAAGAAGATGAACCATACAAGTGATTATTTAGACGTTGTCGCAGGCCATTCTTTCCCGTAAGCGTCCGACCAATATGAGCCACATCGCATCCTTCATATATCACGTAAACGCCTTGAGAAATCGGGGCGTTCATTAGTTTTCCCCTTTTAGGAAAACAATGTCTCTCCTGTGCAAGAAGCTCATGAAAAAG
>Ga0115002_10010249_pt1 | contig 10104 bp, 9 predicted proteins | sample ArcticOcean_MG_C_8_FD_89576 | JGI IMG/M metagenome (GOLD analysis project Ga0115002, IMG submission 89576) | Marine microbial communities from western Arctic Ocean - ArcticOcean_MG_CB11_86 | ecosystem: Environmental > Aquatic > Marine > Oceanic | place: Arctic Ocean: Canada Basin | collected... | reverse complement strand
CGTGGATCAGAGAACTGTTGGCGATTCGCTAATCCGATTGTATTGGGTAGAGCAGAATCCTTAGCCGAAATTCGGCGCTCGCATTCTCGGTAGATAGCGTGGTTTGTGCAACTTACGCTCACAATTCGTCTGGAAGGGGTCACTTGACCTAGTGTTTGAATCCCAGTAATTTGGCGTGTTCCCTGCATCTTACGCACAAAAGTAGTGTCCGCGACCGTAGCATCGGGTCTTAAACGCGCCCGATGGTGCCTGGCGACGGTGTATTTAGTCACAATTGATAAGTTAGGAAAAGTTAACGTGAGCGAGAAACTGAGAGGCGCGGAAATATTCTGCCGCGCGCTAGCAGATGAAGGTGTGGATATTGTCTTCGGTTACCCGGGCGGAGCCGTGCTTCATATCTACGACGAAGTATTTAAGCAGGATAAATTCAAGCACGTCCTCGTACGTCACGAGCAGGGGGCGACCCACGCGGCTGATGGGTACGCGCGCGCGACCGGCAAGCCCGGCGTTGTGCTCGTCACGTCTGGCCCCGGTGCCACCAATTGCGTGACTGGACTGGCAACGGCTTATATGGACTCGATTCCGTTAGTTGTGTTTACTGGCCAAGTTTCAACGGCGTTAATTGGTAACGACGCTTTTCAAGAAGTCGATTGCGTCGGCATCACTCGTCCATGTGTAAAGCACAATTTTTTAGTCGAGCGAGTCGAAGATCTTGCCGTAACGATTAAGAAGGCATTTTATATCGCGAGTTCGGGCCGGCCGGGACCGGTGGTCGTTGACATCCCGAAGGACGTCACCGCAAATGTAACTGAATATCATTACCCGGAATCCGTTGAGGTGCGCTCATACAAGCCGAACACGAAGGGGCATCCGGGGCAAATTAAAAAGGCGTTACAACTGATTTCGAATGCGGTGAAGCCGATGATATACACCGGTGGCGGCGTTATTCTCGACAATGCCTCGGAACAGCTGACCGATTTCACGCGCATCCTCGGGTTTCCAATCACCAACACACTGATGGGCCTTGGTGCCTATCCGGGCACCGATCCGCAGTTTATCGGTATGCTCGGTATGCACGGGACCTACGAAGCCAACATGGCGATGCACCATTGCGATCTCCTGATTGCTATTGGCGCTCGTTTCGATGATCGCGTCACCGGCGATCTCGCACAATTCTGTCCAGAAGCGAAGATCATTCACATCGACATCGACCCTTCGTCTATTTCAAAGAATGTTCCGGTCGATGTCCCGATCGTGGGCGGCGTGAGTCATGTACTCAGCGAAATGAATCGCCTGTTGCGCGAAGACGATGTTAAACCGGTCGTTCGAGCAGATAACAATTGGTGGCAGCAAATCATTGAATGGCAGGGCCTCGAGTGCCTCAAATACGACACTGATAGCCCGTTAATCAAGCCTCAAGCAGTAGTGGAATCACTCTATGCAGTGACTCACGGAGATGCCTTCATTACCTCGGACGTCGGGCAACACCAGATGTGGGCTGCGCAATACTATAAATTTGACCAGCCACGGCGCTGGATAAACTCTGGTGGTCTCGGCACGATGGGATTCGGTTTGCCGGCAGCGATGGGCGTGCAGATTGCTCATCCTGAAAGCACGGTCGCGTGCATAACCGGAGAAGCAAGCGTGGTGATGTGTATCCAGGAACTTTCAACCTGTTTGCAATATGGTCTTCCGATAAAAATGATCAGCCTAAATAATCGATATATGGGTATGGTTCGCCAATGGCAGGAGTTTTTTTACAATAGCCGTTATTCGCATTCGTATATGGACGCGCTTCCCGATTTCGTTAAGCTCGCAGAGAGTTTCGGGCATGTCGGCATGCGCATAGAGAATCCCAGCGACGTCGATGAGGCCTTGAAAGAAGCGTTCGCGATGAAAGATCGACTCGTATTCATGGATTTCGTCACCGATCAAAGCGAAAACGTCTATCCGATGATTGCGGCCGGAAAGGGACAACACGAGATGCATTTGGCTAGCGACGTTCGCGAACTTGCATGAGCGCGCGCCACACGATATCGATTCTGCTTGAGAACGAAGCTGGTGCGCTGTCGCGTGTCGCTGGACTGTTCTCGGCGCGTGCCTACAATAACGAATCGCTGTCGGTTGCTCCTACCGAAGATCCTACCGTATCAAGACTGACGTTGGTAACGAGTGGATCACCCGAGATTATCGAGCAAATTACCAAACAGCTGAACAAGCTAATTGATGTCATCCGGCTAGTCGATTTGAACGAAGGTCGCGCTATCGAGCGCGAGCTGATGTTAATTAAACTTCGCGCTGCCGGCGGCGAACAGCGTGAGGAAATAAAGCGTCTAATCGATATTTTTGATGGTTGCGTCGTGGATGTCACAGATTCCACCTACACGGTCGAGGTCATTGGCGATGGCGATAAGCTGGACGCCTTTATAGAGGCCGTAAGTACGAAAAGAATATTGGAAGTGGTTCGCTCCGGCGTACTTGGGATCCTGCGTGGCACTAAGTCATTACGCGCTTAAAAGTTTCAACCGCTCCAACAGCCCTTCACCATATTAGAAACAGACGGAAAGATAACAATGAGCCTGAATATCTATTACGACAAAGACGCTGATCTAGCCTTAATCCAAGCAAAAAAAGTCGCGATTGTTGGTTACGGTTCGCAAGGTCACGCACACGCTAATAATCTGAAAGATTCCGGCGTCGATGTCGTGGTTGGATTACGCGAGGGCTCTGGGAGCTGGGCAAAGGCTAAGCAAAGCGGGCTGCACGCTAGCTCGATACCTGATGCTGTTGCCGGTGCCGATGTCGTGATGATTCTAGCCCCCGACGAGACCCAAGGAGATCTCTATCGCGCTGAGATTGAACCGAATATCAAGCAGGGCGCTACCTTGGCCTTTGCCCATGGCTTCAATATCCACTTCGGACAGATTCAACCGCGAGCGGACCTAGATGTCATTATGATTGCGCCGAAGGGACCGGGACACTTGGTGCGTTCAACCTATGTTGAAGGCGGCGGCGTTCCAAGCTTGATCGCGATCGCACAAGATGTGTCAGGGCAAGCCAAGGAGCTTGCGTTGTCTTATGCCACTGCCAATGGCGGGGGACGCGCAGGGGTTATTGAAACATCGTTTCGCGAAGAGACCGAAACGGATCTATTTGGCGAACAAGCCGTGCTCTGTGGCGGCGTTTCTGAGTTGATCCAAGCCGGATTCGACACCCTGGTCGAAGCAGGATATGCGCCGGAAATGGCTTACTTTGAATGTTTACATGAGCTCAAATTGATTGTGGATTTGATCTACGAAGGTGGCATTGCCGACATGCGTTATTCGATTTCGAATACCGCAGAATATGGCGATTTCACACGTGGTAAGCGTGTCATCGGCAAGGAGGCTCGCGCTGCCATGAAAGAGATCTTGGCAGAAATTCAAAACGGTGAATTCGCGCGGGAATGGATGGGTGAGAATCGAACAGGTGCCTCCGTGCTACAGGCGAAACGCCGTTTGTCACGCGAGCACGGACTAGAAGAAGTTGGCGAAAGGCTGCGCGCCATGATGCCGTGGATCAAAGAAAACAAACTGGTCGACCGGAGTAAGAACTAGGTCGATTACAGGGCCGAGCGAGCTTCAAGTCATTTCGAACGTCTTGGCGCTTCGAGTCGACTTGAGAACGGCACGCTAATACGGCGATACGATCCCCCATGCCCACCAAACAATACGCTCTGATCGCACGTGAGGCCCACCCGACGCTCGCGGTTGTCGGCGCTTGTGCCATCGTTGCGCAGGTTACGCTTAGCGGCTATGTCGCCGGGCCATTGTGGTTGCTACTCGCAGGTCTGATTTACCTATTTCGTGATCCAACACAAACACCACCTTCGCTCCCGTTAGCTGTCGTCAGTCCAATCCACGGTGTCGTGACGAAACTCGGGACGCTGCACGATCCGTGGCTTAAACGCGCTGCGGAAGTCATCATTATTCGAACGGGCCCATTTGATATCCGCAGTATTTATGCCCCTACCGAGGGAAAAATCCTGGAGCAGTGGAGCCACGTCCCGAACCCCGGTTCCGATGACGACGACCCGCCACACTCGAGCGCATATTTGATCCGTACCGATGAGAAAGATGACGTCGTGCTGGTCATCACGCGCGCAGCATGGGGCGGGGCAATTAGTTTTGGCTATAACCCAGGGGAACGCGTTGGCCAAGGACGGCGAGTTGGCTATGCGAATTTTGGTTGCACGGCACGGTTATATCTGCCCGAAGGTAGTCGCTATATGGTTGCTGACGGCGATCACGTGGCTGCGGGAAGCACCATTGTTGCAAAGCTAGTCCACCTGACCCGAATGGCGAAATCGACGGTTGATGCTCAAGCGATGTCGGCAGCGACGGGCGATGACGCAGGTAGCTGAACGCGGACAAGAGATTTGGACTACAGTTACGTGAGTTATGGAAAACGAAGATCGAAATGACACGCGCTTGCAGGAAGTGACGTCCGGCGCCGAGGTTAAGTCTCGACGTCGAGGCATCTATCTCCTACCAAATCTGCTCACGACAGGCTCCCTGTTTGCGGGCTTTTACGGCATTGTGGCGGCGATCAACGGCAGTTATGAAAGCGCTGCCATCTCAATTTTCGTGGCGATGGCCTTGGATGGCATGGATGGCCGCATTGCTCGAATGACGAATACCCAAAGCGACTTTGGCGCTGAATACGACAGTCTGTCGGATATGATCTCATTTGGGCTCGCGCCAGCGTTGATTGCCTATGAGTGGACCCTGGTTGATCTGGGTAAGCTCGGATGGCTGGGCGCGTTCGTGTTTACCTCTACCGCTGCGCTGCGGCTTGCGCGCTTTAATACCCAAGCAAGGGTGGTCACCGATAAACGCTATTTTCAGGGCTTGCCAAGCCCAGCCGCGGCGGCAGTGATCGCCGGCGTCATTTGGTTTGTAGAAAGCTATTCGTTGAAGTCGGAGATTCCGGCAACACCGATACTGTTCGTCGTCACGATCGCAATGGCACTTTTGATGGTGAGTAACATCCGCTATCACAGCTTTAAGGGCCTTGACCTGCGCGGCAAAGTACCATTTGTTGCCGTGTTAGCAATCGTACTAGTATTCGTACTCATCTCACTCGATCCCGCGGCTGTTTTGGCACTTAGCTTTGTCGGTTATGCCGCCTCTGGCCCGGTTATGACCCTGCTGCAGATCCGGCAACGTCGGCGTGAACGAAAGCAAGCCGCTCGTTCGGGTCGCGAGGGGGCGTGACGATTTGAAAGTTAAAATCACGCAAACCGGGCAAGGCATGGTATTTCAATCGGCGTCGGCAACGTCCATCGTTTCCATTGTTCTGTACGCGGGCATCGTTCCGCTCGTAATCTGGAGCCGATAATTGTGATGAATCACACCCGCGCCCAAAGCCTTGCAGTGATGGGTGTCGAAGTTTGGCTGAGACGTGATGTTGCAGAGCGAGTAAATTCTACAAACAACGCGCTCGATCCAGCGGAATTTGCGGCAGAGGTTGCCGGCTGTACTCGTTGCGGCCTACACAAGGAGCGGACGCAGACGGTGTTCGGGGTTGGCGATCTGGACGCCAATCTCCTAATTATCGGCGAAGCGCCGGGGGCAGAAGAAGACAGGGTGGGCGAGCCCTTTGTCGGCCGCGCCGGGAAACTATTGAATTCCATGTTGCGTGCAATAGGTTTGTCACGGGAACAGGTCTATATCGCCAATATGCTGAAGTGCCGACCGCCGGGCAACCGTGATCCGAGTGTGGAGGAAGTTGCACAATGTGCCGCGTTTCTCGACCGTCAGATTGACATGATAAAACCGAGCCTTATCCTTGCTGTTGGTCGAATTGCAGCGCAGAATATACTACAACAAACTACGCCGATCGGTAAAATGCGAGGGCAGCGGTACACCTATGGGGAGAAGCAGACCCCGCTTATCGTCACCTACCATCCCGCGTATCTACTGCGTTCGCCCCGCGAGAAACGCAAGGCATGGGCTGACCTGATGCTGGCGAAACAACTATTAGGAGACTCGATGTTGTGAGTGCAGTACGCAAAGGCGCGTGTGCCACCCTGCGACCAATGCGCGAACACGACATCCCAAGTGTCGTCGCAATCGAACGTCGATCTTACGATTTTCCGTGGTCGGTTGGCGTGTTTACCGATTGTCTTCGCGTCGGCTATTGTTGTTGGACCATCGCCGAAGACACGGTTTTGGCTGGATACGGCATCATGACCGTGGCAGCCCAAGAGTGTCACATCCTAAATATTTGTATCGATTCGGACTTTCGAAAGCGCGGTTACGCGACGGCCTTACTGGATCAATTGCTCGAATCTGCGCTCACGCATTGTGCGAGAACCGCGTATTTAGAAGTGCGCCCCTCGAACCTCGCCGCTGTAGAGCTCTACCAAGGTGCAGGGTTCTCCCGGATAGGCGAGCGGCCTAACTATTATCCGGCGCGCCAGGGCCGAGAAGACGCGCTAGTGTTGAGTAAATTAGTCTCGGGAACGGGTTGATTTGAGGCGCTACGAATTCGCATTTAGCTTGAACGAGGCCCCCATTCGAGCTAGCCTAACGCACAAGGCCTGCCTACGAATTATGAACGAAATTGCGGATGTTCTCTAATGAAGCTTAGACCGTCGTATGTGCTTGCCATAGCCTGTCTTATCGCCGTGTTGACCCTTGGTGAGGTGAAGTCAGTGCAGGCTATCGATGGCATTGCCCTTGATCTGGGGACCGCCGCTGGAGATACGGATGTCGAAAGGTACGGGATCACCATAAAGTCGGATTGGAACGCGCAATGGTTTGCCGAGGGCGATTGGTATCTCGGCGGTTATTGGGAGCTTGGCGCAAGCTATTGGGACGGGGACAAGGGACGCACGGGGAATGGTTCACTCGGCGATTTCCATGTAACGCCGGTCTTACGCTTGCAGCGTAAACCGGGGATGACAATTTCGCCGTTTTTTGAATTTGGGCTTGGTGCGCACGTCCACACCGACGATTCAATCGGGAATAAAAACTTCGATATTCCGTTCGCGTTTGGCAGCCATGTAGGCGGCGGCCTTCGATTCGGCTCCCAAGCGCAGTACGAATTGATCTATCGCTTTCAGCATTTATCGAATGCTGGCTTAGGCGACGACAACCCAGGGATAAACTTTCACGTGCTGAACCTAGGTTACCGTTTCTAATCTTGGCTGCGAGCCGTATCGGCTAATCGCCGGTAAATTCGTTTGGCGGTAAGGCGCCAGACCCAATCCAATCTCTATCGCATGCCTGCAGCTAGCGCTGCGGTCGCTTCATGTTGCAAATTGCGGCGCTCCGTCTGCTACTATTTGGCCATGGATTACCCAACCATAGAAGATTTTGTCGGTAATACACCGTTGGTGCGGCTGCAGCGGTTGGCCGGTGTGACGACGAATACCGTCCTGGTAAAACTCGAAGGCAATAACCCAGCCGGATCGGTCAAAGATCGGCCTGCCTTGGCCATGATACGCGGCGCCGAGAAACGCGGAGAAATAGCCGCGGGTGACACCTTGATCGAAGCTACCAGCGGAAATACCGGCATCGCACTGGCGATGGTGGCTGCGATTAAGGGTTATCGAATGATCCTGGTGATGCCAGAACATATGAGTGTGGAACGGCGTGCTGTAATGAAGGCGTTCGGCGCTGAAATCGTTCTAACGTCTGAAAAAGGCAGTATGGAGGAGGCTATTGATACTGCCCGTACGATGCAGGCAGATGGCAAGGGGGTGATCCTTGATCAGTTTTCGAATGCAGACAATCCGCATGCGCACTATATCGGTACCGGGCCAGAAATATGGCGGGACACCCAAGGTAGCATGACGCATTTTGTCAGCTCGATGGGCACGACAGGGACAATAATGGGCACCTCCAAATTTTTGAAAGAACGCAACCCAGAGATTCAAATTGTCGGGGTGCAACCTGCCGGTGGTGCATCCATTCCGGGTATTCGCCGGTGGCCCGATGCCTATCTGCCAAAGATTTATGAGCGGGACCGGGTTGATACGATCATCGACGTTGCGCAAGAGGATGCCGAAGCGATGACCGTAGCGCTTGGCAGTAAAGAGGGGATATTCGCCGGGATTTCGTCCGGTGGAGCAGTTGCGGCTGCTCTGCAAGTGAGTGCCACGATCGAAAATGCCGTGATCGTGGTGATAGTTTGCGATCGTGGCGATCGTTACTTATCAACTAACGTTTTTCCAAGTTAGTGAGAGCCAGATCCCGTTTGCATTCTTGGTGATCCGCGCTAAACGGAGCCTACCTGCGCAATTTCCCTCAGCGCACGCAACTGCATCACTCATTGTCGGGATTTTCATTTCGATCGGTGCCAACATCTGCGCGGCGGCCGATGAGCCGCATTTGGGTGCTGCACGGAAGTTACCGATTAACCTTGAGTTTAGCATCGGCGACATAGAATTTTCCCCATCCTTCCGTTTCCGCGGTATCAGCGCACGCTGCACCATGTTGGCTTATTCGTCCGAACAACTTCGCTGTAATCAAGCGACGCTTTTAATCAAAGATTCGCCGCTCGGGTTGATATCCATGGGCGCGCAGTTTGCTTGGCATGCGAACACCCAACGTTGGGTGGTGAGCGCAAAAGGATCTTTTGGTGCAACCGGTAAACTTAAGCTCGATGTCGACAGGAGTGATGTCGATACACACATTGTCATGGCGCTTAATGGATTTGATGTTGCGCTCTTGCCCAAAATCATCGACCCATTGCCCCCGAACCTGGCGGACTATGATATTGAGTCTGGTACGCTTAAGCTGAACGCAAATTGTCACGCCAAAGGACACGCAGCCGTTGCATGCGATCTCGAGGGGAGGCTCGAAACCCTTAACGTAAACGGGGTCAATGTAGCGGAAAACGCAACAATGGATTTCGGGCTCGCGTACGCCACGGGTGATGCAAGCACGCTACTGAATTTCAGTGTGTCACTAACACACGGTGCGGTGTACGTTGAACCCGGCTTTACACTAGGCGGGATAAACCCCGGTTTTTTCTTGGCAGTAACCGACCAGCCGATCGATATTTCTTCGCAGATCGTAATCCGCTCAGACGAGGTCCGGATTCTCAATGCGCATATCTCGCATCCAAGTATCATGGACATGCGTTTCACGGGCGACTTAACCTTCACTCCTTCCTTGCAATGGAAAAATCTTGATTTCTCGTTGCACGCGCCAGAAGTAACGGAATTTTATACAACTTACATGCAGCCGATTGCGTTGAACACTGCATTCAGTTCGCTCGAAGCGATCGGTAGTGTATCCGTAGATATTGTAGGTGCAGATAACATGATCGATGGTCTCGACCTGCATTTCGGTAATGTGCATATCGACGATGAAGCAGGTCGATTTTCCCTATACGGGCTTGACGGTGGCATCACGCTGCACGCGGGTGAAGAGATTCGTCGGTCCCATCTCGATTGGCTTGGCGCTGCGGTCTATCGAATAGAAATTGGCCCTGGCCGTATCGACTGGGAATCAGCGAGTCGAAACTTAAAGGTTGCCAGTTGGAAAGACGTGACGATCTTTGATGGTGAATTTCGTATGGACGCGCTTGAAGTAACAAATTTTAGTACCGCAGACACTAAGGTCGCGCTGGCTGGGAGCTTAAGCCCAATCACCTTGAGTGCGCTCACCTCCGCATTTGACTGGTTGCCATTGTCAGGGAAGGTGTCGGGTACAATTCCTCGCTTAAGCTATGAGGGTGACCACCTAGAAATGGATGGCGATCTTCGCGTAAACATTTTCGACGGCGAGGTCATTATTCAGGATTTGCAGGTGGATGAGCTGTTCTCCACATTGCCGGTGTTAGCGGCGAACGTAAGAATTAGTCAGTTGGACTTGGAAGAACTCACGCGGGCCATCTCGTTCGGTAACATCAGCGGACGCGTCGACGGGAAAATCGCAGATCTTGAATTGCAAGCGTGGCGGCCGACGCATTTCGATGCCGCAATTTCCACCCCCCGGGATGACGACAGCCCCCATCGGATCAGCCGTCAAGCGGTAGATAACTTGGGCCGCTTGGGTGCAGGAACCGGCGGCGCGCTATCTCAAGGTTGGCTTGGTTTGATCCCGAGTT
>Ga0115002_10010246_pt1 | contig 10106 bp, 6 predicted proteins | sample ArcticOcean_MG_C_8_FD_89576 | JGI IMG/M metagenome (GOLD analysis project Ga0115002, IMG submission 89576) | Marine microbial communities from western Arctic Ocean - ArcticOcean_MG_CB11_86 | ecosystem: Environmental > Aquatic > Marine > Oceanic | place: Arctic Ocean: Canada Basin | collected... | reverse complement strand
CGTACGCATGGAAATGGACGATGCCAATGCGGCTGACTCGGTCACCGTCGATGAACCCGAGACTTTGCCCGACGCCGCATCGGTCAGTGTCGAATGCGTCACCGATTCGTTGGCAGCCATGGGTGATCTTGCCCACCGACCGAGACTGCTGGCCGCCGAGATGATGTCGGTGATCAGGGCACTCGATTGTTCGCCCGAGGTCACGATCTCAGAAACCACCGATCAATCGACTCACCCGATCGCTTCGCTGAACCAGACGATTCTTCGCTTGGGTGGTGAAGCACGACAAACGCTGGCGCTGGTCTGCAAGGTCCCCTCCGGTCCACTAAAGGCGATCCTCCTGGCCAATGTGCTGCGAGTAGGGCGTGCAGCACTGGAACTCGAGTCCGCGCGGCAGGCTGACCGCAATCGCGCGGCGGTCTGGCCGGCCAGCCCCGCGGAAGAAGAAGCTGGCGCCCTGTTCCTGGCCGAAGAGATGCAAACGCTCCTCGCCACGGCGCGCAGGGTTGCGCCAACGTCGGCTCCCGTCCTGATCACTGGTGAGACCGGCACTGGCAAAGAGGTGCTCGCGCGCACTATCCACGCGTACTCCGACCGTTCAAAGGCAACCTTCCTGCCCTTCAACTGCAGCGGTGTCCCTAGGGACATGCTCGACTCACAGCTCTTCGGCCACCGCAAAGGATCGTTTACTGGCGCCACCGAACACTTTCCGGGTGTGATTCGCGCGGCGACTGGCGGGACGCTGTTTCTGGATGAAATCGGCGACACGACGCTGGAGGTACAACCCAAGCTCTTGCGCTTCCTTGAATCCCACGAAGTCCATCCAATCGGCGAATTACAGCCCGTGGGAGCCGATGTGCGCGTGATTGCCGCGACCAACGCCAACCTCGACGCCCTCATGGCCGACGGGAGATTCCGCGAGGACCTTTTCTACCGACTCAACATCGTCCGCCTGCACGTCCCTCCTTTGCGAGAGCGTCGGACAGAGATTCCGGCGTTCGCCGATTACTACTTGCGGAAACACGCGCAGGAATATCGCAAAGGCAATCTGCGCCTTTCCGAGGAAACCATCGAGTATCTGGTCTTGTACCGATGGCCAGGAAATGTTCGGCAGCTCGCGAACGAAATGCGTCGAATGGCGGCACTGGCAGAGACAGGAGCCATCCTCATGCCAGAGCACCTGTCACCCGGTATCGCAGCCTCGCGGCGCACGGTGCCCGCCTCGGAACGCGTCCTTGACCCTACGGAGACCGTCGTCCGCATTGATCAACCTGTTTCCGCGGCGGTGCAACACCTGGAGCGCGCCATGATGCAGTACGCGCTCCGCCGATCTGGGAGTCGCGTCGAAGAGGCCGCCGAAATGCTTGGTCTCTCGCGCAAGGGCCTGTATCTAAAGCGTCGGCGCTACGGATTGGCAGCGCCCGTGAGTGCCCCGGAGACTGACGAGGTCTGAAGGGCGTCCGGGTACGTGACGCCGCGGAACCGACGGTAGAATGCTCGCATCATGCGCTCTCGTGCCATTGGCGCCGTCTCGGGTGGGCTTCTGCTCATTGGCCTTGTCGCTGTCGACGGACGGCAGGCAGGCGAGCCGAACGGCGAGCCGGCCGTGGAGGCCGAGATTACCGTAGCGACCGAAACGGCTGGGCGCTCGCCGCGCAATGCCAGCTACGACATTGACGTGCGGCTCGATCACGTCGCACGCTCGCTGACCGGGCACGAAACCATCCAGTGGCGGAACATCAGCGCGAATTCCACAAGCGAGCTGCAGTTTCACCTCTACTGGAACGCTTGGCGGAACCTCGAATCAACGTGGCTCCGCGAACGACAACTCCGGGGCAACTTCACCTCGCCACGGGACGACGCCTGGAGCTCGACCGACGTCACGCGTCTGCGCGTACGCAAGGTAGCAGCAGACGTTGGCAGCCTCGCTGGCGAATGGGTCGACCTTGCCGAGCAGCAGCGATTCATCGCGCCGGATGACGCCAATGCGGAGGACCGAACCGTGATGGCGGCGGAGCTGCCATGGGAGGTGTTGCCGGGCGAATCGGTTGAGATTGACGTCGAATGGGACGCGAACGTGCCGCGCCCGTTCGCGCGCACCGGTTACCGGAACGACTACTACTTCATCGCGCAGTGGTTTCCCAAGATCGGCGTGCTCGAAGACACAGGGTGGAACACGCACCAGTTTCACGCCGCTACCGAGTTCTACTCGGACTACGGCGGCTACGATGTGCGCATCACCTTGCCGGAGGGCTTCGTCGTCGGCGCATCGGGTCGCGAAGTCGAACGCACGGAAAACGCCGACGGCACGGTGACTCACCGATACGGAGCCGAAGATATCCACGACTTTGCCTGGACGACGAGCCCTGATTTTCTCGAGAAAACCCAGACGTTCGAACACCCCACGCTGCCGCATGTAACCATGCGGCTGTTGCTGCAGCCGGAGCACGCGGGGCAAGAGGCGCGTCACTTCGACGCCACTGCCGCGGCGCTCAAGTATTACGGCGAGTGGTTTGGTGCCTATCCCTACGGCCACATCACCATCGTCGATCCGGCCTATCGCAGCGCCAGCGGCGGCATGGAGTACCCCACGTTCTTCACCGCCGGTTCACGATGGCTGGCCCCCGAGAACGCGGCAAACCCCGAGCGGGTCACGATCCATGAAGCGGGCCATCAGTTCTGGTACGGCATCGTCGGCAGCAACGAGTTCGAACACGCGTGGATGGACGAGGGCTTGAACAGCTTCTCGGAGGCGCGCGCGACTGACGAGGCAGGGCTTGCCAACCATCTGACCGCCCGGTTCTTCGGCGGATTCGTGCCGTGGGTGATCGACGACGTTTCGTTCGCGCGCGCCACGGATGGCAATCGGTTGGCTACGTACCGAAGCAATCCGGAAGCGGACGTGCCATCCACACCGACCTATCAGTCTTGGCCCGGCACCTGGACTGTTGTTCCCTATAGCAAGACGGCCCTCTGGCTGCACACGCTCGAACGTCATCTCGGGTGGCCCGTCCTTCAGCGCATCATGTCCACGTACTTCGACCGTTGGCAGTTCGCACACCCTCAACCGGCCGATTTTTTCGCTGTGGTCAACGAGGTCAGCGGGCAGGACATGACGTGGTTTTTTGACCAGGTGTACCGCAGCTCCAACACCTTCGACTACGGCGTGCAGCGGTTCACGAGCACCATGGTGCGCCCCGTGAGTGGCGCGGGCACGAACGCCGCACAGGAGGCAGCGACAGACGCCACAACTGATGCGGGCGGTGATAGTGACTCGGATGCGACCCTCTACCGAACGCTCGTTGTCGTGCAGCGTCTCGGAGAGGCCATCTTTCCAGTTGAGGTTGTGACGACGCTGCGCGACGGTGAACAGATCACTGAGCGCTGGAATGGGCGCGACCGCCGCGTCATCTACAACTACGAGCGCCCTTCGCAGGCGCTGTCGGTGGAGGTGGACCCCGAGCGTGTCCTGCTGCTCGACATCGACTACACGAACAACAGCGCCACCCTCGAGCCACGAGCGGACGAGGCCGGCCTCAAGTGGAGCCTCACGTGGCTGGCGTGGCTGCAGGACCTGATGCTGACCTATGCCTTCTTTGTGTAGAGGTCCGGAGTTGAATGATTTGAGGGCACAGCGGTGATCGTGACTGCGTGGCGAGACGGGTTCGGGCGCGTCTTCCGCGCGCCGGCCGTAGTGGCGAGCGTCTTTGCTCTGACGCTCCTGGCCGCGCTTCCGCTGGCGCTATCGCTGCGCGGGATGATCGAGGCGGACCTGGGCCGCAGTATGGTTGCGGGCACGGTGGCCGATGGCATGAACTACGACTGGTGGCAGGAGTTCACGTCGCGGACGTCCGGGCTGAGCGGTAGCTTTTCGCCGGTCATCATTGGCTTCGCCTCGACGCTGGGCAACATCAGCGGCCTGCTGGACGCTCAGCGAGAGGTCTTCCCCGTGACCGCCGCGCTCGCCGTGTACCTGCTGGTGTGGACGTTTTTGTCCGGCGGCATTCTCGATCGCTATGCGAGGCAACGCCGTACCCGCGCGCACGGTTTCTTCGCTGCGACGGGTGCCTTCTTCTGGCGCTTCGTCCGGCTTGGGCTAGTTGCGGGCGCGGCCTACTGGCTGCTGTTTTCCTACGTCCACCCGTGGCTGTTCGACGATGCGTACACCAGACTGACGCGAGACGTCACCACCGAACGCACGGCGTTTGTCTGGCGCGTCGTGCTGTACGCGTGGTTTGGTGCGGCGCTCGTCGTCGTGAATCTTGTCTTCGACTACGCCCGGATCCGGACGATCGTGGAGGATCGACGGAGCGTGGTCGGTGCGCTCGCGGCCGCACTGGGCTTCATTACACGGCACCCGAGCCGCACGGTCGGCCTGTATGCGCTCAACGGACTCTGCTTCCTGCTCCTGCTGGTCGCATGGGCGGTGCTCGCCCCAGGCACGACCGGAATGGGACTGTCCATGTGGCTTGCAGTCGCGGGGAGCCAGCTATTCTTACTGGTGCGATTGCTGTTGAAGCTGCAATTCATGGCGTCGCAGACCGCACTCTTTCAGCGGTCTCTGGCACATGCGTCGTACACCGCTACGCCGGAGCCAACGTGGCCGGAGTCGCCGGCGGCGGAAGTAATCGTCGGTGGGCCGCAGCGACCGTCATATATACCGTGAACTAAAATCGCCGCACCATGGTCGCCAAAGGCTTCGCAACGCTCGGCCTAGAAATCGACGCCTTCCGCGCACAGTTCAAACAAGTCTCGGCTGAGGCCGACGCGCTTGTCTGGCCGCTCAGTGACACGCAGTTTGTGTGGCAACCCGCACCCGACGTCTGGTCGGTGTCGTTGTGCCTCGATCATCTCAATTCCACCGCTCGCCATTACCTGCCGTTCATGGACGATGGCATCGCCGAGGCCGTCCGGCGCGGCCTGTACGGACCCGGTCCGTACTCTTACAACGTGATCGGCAAGATGATGGTCTATTTTGTGCGGCCGAGTGCGAGACTGCGCACCAGCGCGCCCATGGCCTTCCGGCCGACGCCGGGGCGGTCGCGCCACGACGTGATGGCGGCCTTTCGCGCGTACCAGGTGCAATACGTCGATCGTCTGCATCAAGCCAAAGGCCTCGACTTGGCGCGCGCCCGCGTCACGTCGCCGGTGGCGAGCTGGCTCAGGATGCCGCTCGGCTCCAGCTTCGCTGCAATGCTGGCTCACGAGCGCCGCCACCTGGCACAAGCCGCGCGGGTAATCTCCGCCGAAGGATTTCCCCGTTGACAGACACCGTCAAGCTTTCCACGGTGCTGTCTGCCATGTCCTACGCGCTGGACCTTACGGAAGGGCAGCCACGAGGGCACGTAGCGCGCAGTTGCCTGCTCGGCATGCGAATCGCAGAGCAGATTCAGCTCTCCGCCGACGAACGCTCGGACCTCTTCTACGCATTGTTGATGAAGGACGCGGGATGCTCGAGCAATGCCGCCCGCGTCTTCCAGTTGTTCGGGGGGGACGACCAGAACGCAAAACGTGGGCTCTGGGAGCGCGACTGGCGGAAATGGGGCGAGATGATCGCCTACGCCCTCGAATACACCGAGCCGGAGGGCCCACCTCTTGAGCGCCTGCGCCGTCTTGGCGCGCTGGCGCTTAGGTCGAACCAACGCGAGCTTTTCGAGATCCGCTGCGACCGCGGGGCCGACATCGCCCGGGCGCTCGGCGTGTCCGAGCCGACAGCCCTGGCAATCCGCGCGATGGACGAGCACTGGGACGGCGGCGGCTACCCTACAGGCCTGCGCCACGATGCGATTCCGCTCTGTGCGCGCATCGTCGGCCTCGCACAGGTCGTGGAGATCTACTGGCGGCGGGGCGGCATCGACGCTGCCCTGGACGTGGCGCGCGAGCGCGGAGGGCGGTGGTTCGACCCAGGGCTGGTCAGTGCGTTCTGCTCACTCGATCCGGGCGACCGGGTCTGGCTCGACCTGCGCTCGGAGTCGCTCTCCGATGCGATCGCCTCGGCTGAGCCGATCGAGCGGGCGATTCGGGCCGACGAGTCCAGGCTCGACCGCATCGCGCACGCGTTCGCCCTGATCGTTGACGCCAAGTCGGCATTCACCTACGACCACTCCAACCGAGTAGCTGCAATTTCGGAAGCCATCGCGACCGACATGGGCTTGTCAGCACCAGAGCGCATCCGGCTGCGCCGGGCCGCACTACTTCATGATATCGGCAAGCTGTCGGTGCCGAACCGGATTCTCGATAAACCAGGACAACTCGATGCAGACGAATGGGAGATCGTCAAGCGGCACCCACACTTCACACACGAGATCCTGGCGCGCGTGCCGGTCTTCTCGGAGTTTGCGTACGACGCAAGCTGCCACCACGAGCGAATCGACGGCCACGGGTACCACCGCGGTGTACAGGGGCACGGCCTGTCCGTTGCCGCGCGCATCATGGCAACCGCCGATATCTTTGACGCGCTGTCAGCCGCCAGGCCGTATCGTGACGCGATGCCGCTGGATCACGTGCTCTCGACCATCTCCGAGGGACGGGGCGCGCAACTGTGCCCGGCAACGGTTGACGCGTTGTTCGCCGTGACCCTCCGAACCACCGGCGGCCTAGCGCCGTCCGCCTAGGAAAATCTGCCGACGCGTCAGGCTCGCACGGCCGCAACGATGTGACGAGCGGAGATACCGTACCGGTCGAGCAGCTGGTCGGGGGTCCCACTCCGGGGAATCTCCCGTACAGCCAGTCGGTGCACGGTAAATCCTTCTGGCGCGATCGCGCCGGCAACGGCGTCACCAATCCCGCCATTCGCGTAGTGGTCCTCGACGGTGATGATTCGACCTCGCGTCTCCCGCGCGCAGCTTATGAGTGCCGCTGCATCAATCGGCTGCAGCGAGTACAGGTCGACGACGCGGATTTTGATGCCCTGTTTCTGAAGCTCGTCGTGCGCCTTCAGCGCCTCGAAGACCGTGACACCGGCGCCAACGACTGTGGCTACATCGCTCCCGCTGTGACGCAACACCTTCAGTCCACCGATCTCGAACGACTCATCAGGCTCGTAGATCACCGGCGTCTTAGGACGAGACGTCCGCAGGTACACCGGACCCTTGCGGTAGGCCGCTCCCTCAACCAGCCGCTCGGTGCTGACGCCGTCGCAGGGATACAGTACGGCCATGTTCGGCTGCGCGCGCATCATCGCCAGGTCCTCAAGCGCCATCTGCGAAGGACCATCCTCGCCAATCGACACACCTGCGTGCGACCCGGTCACCTTGATATCCAGGTTGCTGATCGCCGCCATGCGAATGAAATCGTACGCGCGGGACAGAAAGGTCGCGAATGTCGACGGAAAAGGAATCGCACCCCGACTCGCGAGCCCCATCGCCGCACCGAGCATCGCCTGTTCCGCGATGAAGAATTGGTAGAACCGCTCCGGATGCTGCTGCTCGAACTTCTCACTGAACGTCGAATTCTTCACGTCCGCATCGAGCGCAACGATACGGTCGTCGGTGGCGGCGAGTCTGGCGATCGCGGCACCGTACGCCTCGCGAGTGGCCACGCTGTCGCCCAATTTGTAGGCTGAGGCGCCCACCGAACCCGGCAGGCCGGGGGCGCGCTGACCAGTGGTCGCTGTCGTCCGTGGCGGTTGCGGCCGCGGCGGGGGGCCGTCTTCAGGCACCAGCTGTGACGCAAGCTGGGCGAGGGCCGTGTCCAACTCAGCGCCCTTCTTCAGTGCCTTGCCGTGCCAGCCGTTCTTGCCTTCCATCAACGAGACGCCCTTTCCCTTGAGCGTCTTGGCCAGGATCATCGTTGGCCGACCCCTGGTCTGCCGCGCCGTGTCGAGCGCGTCGAGGATATCCGCCAGGTCATGACCATCGACGGTGAGGGCGTTCCACCCGAACGCTTCCCATCGAGCGGCGAGCCGGTCCAGATCGTGCCGCCACTGCGTCGGTCCGCTCTGGCCGAGACCGTTGACGTCGGTAATGCCGCACAGCGAATCAAGCGCGTGGCATGCTGCCACATCCGCAGCCTCCCACACCGACCCTTCCGCTGTCTCACCGTCACCCATGAGCACGTAGGTTCGGTAGTCAGAGCGTATTCGGCTGGCGTTCAAGGCGATGCCGACGCCTGCACACAGGCCCTGGCCAAGCGATCCGGTGGCCACGTCGGCAAATGGCAGCCTCGGTGTCGGATGGCCCTCAAGGTCCGAGTCGATCCGCCGCAGCGTCAGAAGATCTTCACGCCTGAGGAACCCGACCTCCGCCCAGGCGGCGTACAACACTGGAGCCGCGTGGCCTTTCGACAACACGAAGCGGTCGTTGTCTGGATTCTGTGGATCACGGGGATCGTACCGCATCTCCTGGAAGAACAGCGCCGCCACGATCTCGGCGGCCGAACAGCAGGTGCTAGGGTGGCCGTTTCCCGATTCGCTCGTGGCGCGCAACGAGTCGATACGCAGGCGTGTCGCGATGTTCTGCAGCGCGGACACATGTAGGGACATCTCTAATGGCAACGAGTAACCTCCGGCGGGAATTATAATGCCCTGATGCTCGCACTGCGGAATGTATACGTCTTGGCGCTGGTCATTTGGCTGGGCGGCATGGTGATTTGGGGGGCGCTAGTCCCGCCAACCACTTTCCAGGTACTGCAATCGATCGAGCCATCCACAGGCCGCGCCCTGCCCTGGCCGGCGAGCTCTTTGGCATGACCATCGCCCGATTCCACTACGTCGCGTACGGGGCCGGCGGCCTTCTCCTCGTGACCCTGGCGGCAATGGCGCGTCTCACTCGCGACCAGCGGGGTATGCGGTGCGCGGCGCCCTGGTGGCCTGCATGCTAGCCGCGGCGCTGCACTCCAGCCTCGTCGTCCTCACCAGAATCGACGCGATCCAGCGTGATGTGGCTGTCATGGTGTCCAGTCTGGCAGCCGGTGACACGGCCCGCCTCGAGTTCGACCGACTGCATCTGCTGTCGACGCGGCTCATGATGTTCAGTATGGTCGGCGGGCTCGCGCTCGTGTAATGGGAAGCCCGGGAACGGTAGCCCGACCAATAACTTGAGTTGTCCAGGGTCTACTGCCGCCCCCGGTCGACGGCGAATTCACCAGAGTGACCGCGCGCGGCGCGTGTTGCGTTCGACTACGCGCGTATGGTCGAAAATACCGGACCTTGGCGGCAGTTCCACGACCACCGCGTTTGCCGACGCAAGCGTAGAAAGGGTAGTCGCCGTTCGAAGCCCGGCGTCCGGGAACGATGACGCACAGACTGGCCTCGCGCAATCCAGCACTCACAAAGACCTGGTGCTATAGTCGGGGCCGTGCCGATCTTCGATGAGATCTCCGAAGCCGTGCTCTCCAGGGCGGACATCGCACGGTACATCGATAGCGATCACGGCACGTCCGGAGCGGACGCGCGCCTGCGCATCCACGGTTATCTGGAAGAACTGCGAACTACGCAACGCTACCCGATTTACCGCGCGCTGAAGCACCCGCTCTACCCGATCCTTCGCAAAATCGAACGTGTGGCAGAACACGTGGACGCCGCGATCGCCGCCACCCGAGCGGGCCGTGTGATCTACGCGTCGAACCATAAGAGCCATACGGATTATCTCGTCGAGCTGCTCGTCCTCGACGAGCACGGCGTGCGTCCGCCTATCGTCGCCGCCGGTATCAATCTCTTCGGCGGGCCGCTTGGCCTGCTGCATAAACATGTCACCGGTGCCATTCCGATCCGGCGCAACACCAGGGACCCCGCCTACTTGATTACGCTGAAAGCGTACGTGGCGGAACTGCTCCGAACGAACGACCTCTTTTTCTACCCTGAGGGTGGCCGGAGCTACAGCGGCGAAATCAAGAACCCGAAGACCGGCTTGATGCATGCCGCACTACAGGCGGATCGCGCGCAGATGGTAGTGCTGCCCACCGCTGTGGCGTACGACCTCGTGCTTGAGGACCACATCCTGGCGCGCCAGGGCGTGAAACGCACGCAAAAGCCGTTTCGCCGTGAATTGGCAGAGATGGTGCGCTACGCAGTCGGGTACAAATCCAGGGCGTTTGTGACGTTCGGCACGCCCATGGCCATCGATATTGATGCGTCATCTCGCCGCGAAGTCCTGGACTTCTCACGT
>Ga0115002_10010245_pt1 | contig 10106 bp, 10 predicted proteins | sample ArcticOcean_MG_C_8_FD_89576 | JGI IMG/M metagenome (GOLD analysis project Ga0115002, IMG submission 89576) | Marine microbial communities from western Arctic Ocean - ArcticOcean_MG_CB11_86 | ecosystem: Environmental > Aquatic > Marine > Oceanic | place: Arctic Ocean: Canada Basin | collected... | reverse complement strand
GCCAAAGCCAAAGCTTCCTTCTGGGACATGGATGACTCCCTTGGATCCTACCTTGGTGAGATCGCCAGTCCAAAGCCCCTGTCCTCCGCTCAAGAAGTCGAATCAAACAAGGGGACTAAGATGCCCGAAACAAACTTGTCGAGGCCAATCTTCGCTTCGTCGTCAGCGTGGGGAAGGAATATCAGAATCGCGGCGTTCCTCTTGCTGACTTGATCAGTGCCGGCAATGTGGGACTGATTACGGCTGCCGAGCGCTTCGACGAGAATCGCGGCTTCAAATTTATCTCCTATGCAGTGTGGTGGATTCGCCAGGCCATCCTGCAAACCCTGGCGGAGCAACAAAGAACTGTTAGATTGCCGCTGAACAAAGTGGGCCTGCTCTACAAGATCTCGAAGGCATCCCGGCGACTGCGTCAACAACAAGCCGATGATCCAGCGCCTGAAGAGATCACCGCTGCCCTGGAAGTGTCTGTTGAAGAAATGAAAGAGACGATGCTCTGCGGTCGTTTCTGTTCGCTCTTTGGATGCAACGTTCCGCGACAAAGAAGACCACTGTCTTCTGGATGTCCTGCCTGACGACCGACAGGAGTCAGCAGAGATCACCGTCATGAAAGCATGCTTGCGTGGACAGATTGATCCCGTGCTTGAAGATCTGGTCAGTCGTGAAGCAGAAATTCTGAAACTGTATTTCGGCTTGGACGGCGAAGAGCCGATGACGCTGGACCGGATCGGAAGTCGTGACGGTCTGACCCGTGAACGGGTCCGTCAGATCAAAGAGAAGGCCCTACATCGTCTGCGGCACCCCAGCCGTTGCGATCAGCTGCGCACCTACAGTGGGGCATAGCAACGTAGGACCAGAAGTCTTGGTGATGTTTGTCGTAGACGCCGTCCCCGGCGTTTGGACGTTCAACCACTGACCCCATCAGTGGTTAAAGCAGTCTCTCCCCATGCGCTCGTCTTTGACGACTGCTACGTCATAACTATGGCCGCACCAATGGGTGCTGCTATGTGTTTCGACGCGTCGGCAACCCCTTACGGTTGCTCGGCGTGTATCCAACTACCGTAACGAGGGGAAGTCGACTGTGTCTGCCCAAGCTGTGGAGGAGGAGTTGCTGCGCTCGATCGAGGAGGTGGAAGACCGAATCAACGTTTTCCGCAAGCGCGTTCGTGCTGTGTTGGAATCTGCGCAGGACGATGGCACCGAAGAGGGTGGCGAGGACGTAGGCTAAGCAACCGTTCGATGGGTCGGGCATTCTATGACCCACATGAAACTATACGAGGGGTGATGCGAGTTGCGTCACCCCTCGTTTTTTTGCCTATCTCGTTGTCCCGTTTGAATCAGCCTGTCACGACTGCTACCTTTCTATACCGGCCCGAAGGGTGCAATATTTGCCTGATGATCCTCCTTTCCTGCGTTCTTGTGTGCCCATGCTCAGCGATGAAGAACTGATCCAGATCTGTCGGAAATACACGATCCCGTGCCCTGTTTGTGGGGCGGAGAACGAGTATCATCGACTGAAGCGTGATATGGCGCAGGCAGCCAAAACTGAGGGAGACGGCCATCCACTTAGCTACAAGTGGAAGGCTGTGGGATTTGACTCAGTCGATCCTCTGCAATTCTTCATGGGGGCCTGCAGCAACTGCGGGTTCACGGGCGACCTCGACGACGCTGACTATCGGCAGGCTGGCAAGGCGCCGGATCTGTATCGACGAGACTTCGGCGAACCCGCGATTCAGGCATACAAAGACGGTAATTCAACTGGCAAGGGAGCTGCCCAGTCTCTTCTCAAGCGTCTGGCCGATTCCGACGCGCTGTTGAAAACGCTGGCTGAGTTCCATCTGGGTATTCTCGCTCAATGCTCGCGCAAAAAACTCGCAGTGGGGTCCGTCGCCCGCTACTACCTGCGCATCGCCTGGTCCTATCGGGACCGCGAAAAGTTCTATCCCGAAGCTGACGCCGAGCAGATTGCTGCGAGCCTGCGAAAATGCAAGAAGGGATTCAAGCGACACCTTCCAGCCCACGACGACTATCCGGCAGAGCCCACCGTCGTCAGCGATGAGATCGAGGCGCTACAGCTGAGTCGCACCTACTTCGAGCGCAACTACGAGGTACTGAAGGAGGCCAAAGCAGAAGACGAGCTTCGTCTCCGGCTGCTGCTGGCTGAGATCGGCTTTCGCCTGTACGAACTCACGAGCAACGTGACGGACTACAAGAAGGCGTCAACGTTCTTCAGTGGGACGATTCAGCAGTGCCTGAGCATCATTTCTGACAAGAGCATCGATGGTGGCGCTGTGAACCGCGCCAAAGAAATGCTTGAAAATGCCGGTGAACGTGGCCGTGAGTTGCGCGCTTTGCATAAAGAGCGCGGTGGTGACGACAGTGACGATACAGCGGCTGAGAATGGCGGTCCGGCGCCTACCAAGCCTCCCAAAGCCGCAGCGGCAGCGAAGCCGCAGAAGAAGACCAAAAAAACGGAGAAGGCCACACGCAATGGCAAGGACGCCAAGCGCAAGCCCCAAAGTGTCGAAGCCAAGCCAGCCCCACCCGCGCCTGAAGATGATCGTAGTTTGTCCGAGCGTGATAAGGCGACCAGGCAGATCAGTGTCCTGACCGAACAGATTACCGATTTGAAACAACGCCTCGAGGATCTGGAGATCGACAATACCAAGTGGCGGCAATTGATTGGTCATGACGCACTGACTGGCCTGCCGAATCGAGTCGCTCTACTCAGTATCCAGATGCCCAAGATCATCAAAGCCTTCCCTGATGGCGGCCCATTTACCTGTATTGCCATTGGTCTTGATCAGGTGGCAAAGGTAAACCTCGAGCATGGCTGGATGATGGGTGATCGCATGCTGAAGGCCTCTGCGAAGGGGCTACGAAAATTTTGCGGCGAAGGGGAGGAACTCTACAGGCTGGATGGGGCAACCTTCGTATTCACGGGTCGCATGGACGGCAATGCTGCCCGACAGCGTATAATTGAGATGCGTCGTACCTTGGGTGGCAGCAGCGTGCAGGTCGAAGAGACCACCATGCCCATGTCTTCAAGTCTGGGAGCTGTCACTGTCGAACGGAAGATCACTTCCTCCGACAAAGATGTGATGAATGCCATGTACGCTGCCTTGCTACGTACCCTCTATCGGGCCAAGGAAAAGGGCGGCAACACGGCGGAGATCCACAATATCACGCGGTTTTGAGCTTCACGCTGTTTTAGACCGAGGAACAACGAGATATGCAGATCTGGCCAACCGGTATCTTCGCCTCCATCGATGGTGGTTTGGGGGCAGGGATTGAGTCGGTACAGAAGCTGGGCGTACCAACCGTACACTTGTCGGCCCCATCTGTTGCATTGCGAACAGCGGAAAACTGTGCCCAAACCAAAGCCGAGTTCGCCGCCGCTGGCATTCAGATCAGTGTCGTCTTTATCGGCTTTCCCGAAGATGACTATCAGACAGTGGAGCATGTCGTGCAGACCGTGGGGCTGGTCCCCGAAGGCACGCGTGAGGCCCGGCTGAAGGAAACCCTCGAGATCGCGGACTTTGCAGCGTCCCTAGGAGTGGATGCCATCGGCATGCACCTGGGTTTTGTACCGGGCGAACCGCAGGACGCAGCTTTTCAGCAACTGGTTGATGTGACACGCGGAGTGTGCGATCACTGCCGGAGTCAGGGACAGTTCTTTCATCTCGAGACGGGGCAGGAGACTGCGGACGAACTGTTGACCTTTATTGAAGCCGTTGGCCGTGAAGAGCTAAAGGTCAATTTCGACCCTGCCAATATGATTCTCTATGGTGCAGGAGATCCTCTTGAGGCACTCGACAAAGTAGGCGCCCACGTACGAAGCGTGCACTGCAAAGATGCCAGTGAGACGAGGCGTGCAGACCAGCCTTGGTACGAGGATGCACCTTTGGGTACGGGTGATGTGAACATTGAAGCCTTCCTCAACAAGCTCAATGATCTTGGATACGAAGGGCCCCTGACAATCGAACGAGAGTACTCCCCAGATCAGGCGGGCGACATTGCGGCGGCGCTGAAACTTCTGGAAGGCTTGCGGGCGAAGATTCTCGGTTGAGTCATTTGCCGCCCATGGTGAATCTCCATTCCCGCCACTGACAATTAGACCCATGCCGTTTGGGAGCGATGCGGTAGGATTGCTGGCCGTACTGTCAAATCCGCCTACGACCATGATACGGGTGTTGTCGTACCCGAACCGTTCGTCACAGAGCTTGTTGTTTGTAGGGATTCTTGGCGTGCTCTGGCCTGCTTCGGCGAGTCTGTCTACGACGATGGCCGCACTGAACCGCGGCGACGGGGACGCAAAAAAGGCGCACAATATTCCTGCGACGATCTCAGTTGGTCATCATCATCGTCGGTTTCGGTCTCGCCCTCGTCGTCCTATTCAACCTGATCTCTTGTGCGACACACTGCAGGGGTCACGGGGACCCTGGTTGTGGCTGCCACCGTGTATCGAATCGCACCTGATACACCACTGCGGTGGCTTGACGTGCTCCCCGGCAGCCTCCTGTTTCTGGCCCTGAGGACGCTGATTGCCGGAGCGGCGGCGGCAGCCAGTTGACTTAAGTGAACCGATGAACCAGACCCTATCCTGACCGCGGTATATCGTCGCGGTCGGATCTCGATCCGATATTGGAGGAGACGAACGTGAATAGACGCACGAGAATGATGGTCTTGTGGTGTATGGTGGGTTTGGGCGGGATTGCCGCGTTTGGATGCGGCGAACGAGTCGATGAATTGGGCCCGTATGTCGAAGCCTATCGTGCCATGGATACCTATCACGAACAGTTGCTGCAAATGGAAGTCGCCCTCAAGGCTGACCAAGTCGCTCTGGCTCACGGCACCAGCGATGTGATCAAAGCGTATCTGGCAGACTTAAGCACAATCCAATTAGGCAAAGACAAGCGACTCGTCGCTGGTCACAACAAGGTCAAACGGACCCTCGAGTACGCCCTCAAAAAAATCGTTCAACCCGATTTTGCTACATTCCCGATCAGTGCTATCAAGCAGATTAAAGCGATCCGGGGTGTTGTCATTATTCATATCAATACGCTGGGGAAACGTTGGGCAGAGGATGAACGAGTCGCTGAGTTTCCTCTATCCTGGCCGGGCGACGAGTAACACGGACCTGCTGAAACTGCCCGTAACACGGCAGATGAAGAGACGGGCAGCCCGGCATCTGTTGTGCCGGCCTGCCCGTCTCATTTTCTACTCCTCGAGTGAAAGCACAGCTGTTCAAAGAAGATGCTGCCAGAACGCCAAGACATACTCGATCACTTGCTAGATGACGCTTATCAACCGGCGAAAATCAAAGACCTTTCGCGTGTATTTGATGTCACAGCAGACGAGTATCAGCAGTTTCGTCTGTTCATGCGTCAGCTCGAGCAAGAGGGCACGGTCGTGCGGTTACACCGTCGACGATTCGTTCATCCTGCGACGCTGAAGCGTCTATGGGGCAGAGTGAAGGTCCATCCCCGTGGAATCGCCTTTGTTCATCGTGCGGGTCGGGATCCGGATATTCTCGTCGCCGCGGAGGATCTCGGTGCCGCTGTCGATGGAGACTGGGTCGAAGTTGAGATGCTTGGCGTCCATGGTGGAGCGATTCCCGCACCACGAGGACGTGTCGTCTCCATCAGAGAGCTACCCAAACGACAAGCTCTTGGGACCTACCGTGTGCGGGGTGGCCATGGCATCGTCGTACTGAACGATGAACAGAATACGGTTGTCTCTGTGTCGAGCACGCCAGCAGCGACAGTGGACAATGGCGACCTGGTGATGGTCGCTGTAGAGGAGGTTCCCGAAGGGGCGGCTCCACGCCGCTTCTGCGAGATTGAGCAGGTTATAGGGGCCGCCGATGATCCCCGCTTTGATTGGCTGGTCGTGGCAGCCCGGCACGAACTGCCATTGGCCGCTAATCCCGATGCGGTGACAGAAGCCCGAGGCCTGATCGACGCCCAGTCCGCGGACCTCACGAAGGGGCGACGAGATCTTCGAGACCTTGAGTGTGTGACCATTGACCCCTCATCCGCCCAGGACTTTGACGATGCGGTGTCATTGGAGCTATTGCCCTCCGGAGATCAGCGCCTCGGTGTTCACATCGCGGATGTGAGTCACTACGTCACGCCCGGAAGTGTCATCGATGCAGAGGCGCGATTGCGTGGGACGTCAGTCTATCTGTGCGATCAGGTGATCCATATGCTGCCACCTGAATTGGCAGCAGAAGCTTGTTCTCTGAAACCACATGAGGATCGTCTGGCCGTATCCATCTTTCTGGACATTGACGGCGCCGGACGGATTGTGGCTACGGCCGGTGCCATCAGTGTGATCCGCTCGGCGGCGAGGCTGACCTACGAGCAAGTACAGACGGTCATCGACGGCGAGCCAGCTCGTGGTGCTGTGGCAGCCTTCGAGGAGCTTCTCCTGGAAATGTCTGCTCTTAGCTTGCGATTGAGGGCGCGTCGAATCGAACGGGGTGCACTGGATTTTGATGTCCCCGAGGCCCGCGTCGACGTTGGCGAAGATGGTTTGCCTACTGGCGTTGGACGGCATGAGCGACTCTCAAGTCATCGCCTGGTCGAAGAGTTCATGTTAGCTGCCAACGAGGCTGTGGCAGCGCAGATGCTTGATGCCCAGCTCGATGCATTGTATAGGGTTCACGATCCTCCCGATCCAGACAAGCTTGAACTGGTTCGCCAGGTCGTCAGCTCCCTCGGCCAGCGCCTTCCACCTGGTCGGAAAGTTCGCAGCAGGGATCTGCAGTCGATTCTCATGCATTTCGAGGGTCGCAAGGAGGCGCCATTGGTAGGGCAGCTTGTTTTGCGCTCCATGATGCGAGCAAGCTATTCGACGGAGGCGACTGGGCACTTTGGCCTGGCCTCTGAGGCGTATCTGCACTTCACATCACCGATTCGTCGATATCCGGATCTGCACGTCCATCGTCTATTGAAGGCGACCTTGTCAGGAGAGGAGCCAGCCGCCACGCAGGATGCGGATTGGTTGGCTGAGTGGACGACTCACGCCGAGCGTCGTGCCGTTGACGCGGAGCGCCAACTCCGGCGACTCAAACAACTGCGCTACATGCAGCCTCATGTAGGAGAAGAATTTGATGGCAAGGTCTGCGGTGTCATCGGCAGTGGATTTTTTGTTGAGCTCGATGAACTATTCGTCGAGGGGTTCTGTCCTCTACGATTATTGGACGACTACTACGAATTCGATGAACACCGTCTGCGTCTGCTCTGCCCTCAGACAGGCGTCACCATTCGTTTGGGGACGATCGCACGAGTAAAGATCATTCGCGTCGATCTCGACGCACGACAGATGGATCTATTGCTGCTGTCAGCTGTCAGCGAGCCGCTGAAAGAGAAGCGACTACGCAGTGACCACGGTGGAAAGGGCAAACGCAAGCATCCGGGGCGTCGACGAGCCAAGCAACGTCGTAGTCGCTAGCACATTAGTGCCAGCGTTTGATCGATTTCTTCCTCCGTGTTGTATACGTGTGGCGACAGACGAAGCCAACCACCACGATCCGTGATCATGACACGCGCCCCATGCAGGCGCGCTGCAATCTGCGTTGACGATTCTTCTTCCCGTCGACGACAGGTGACGATGCCCGATTTTTCAGCCGGCTGTCGAGAGCTAAGTACTTCATATCCGGCTGATGTCAGGCCTTGGACGAGTCGGTCTGTGAGGGAAAGAATTCTTGCCTCGACCGTGTCCATACCCAGCTCGAGCAGCAGGTCAACGGCGGCCTTCATACCGGCAATGCCGACTGTATTCTGCGTCCCCGTTTCAAACCGTCTCGCATCCTGATGAAGTGTCGTGTCATAGTCGAGAAAGTCACACGACGTCTGCACACTCGCCCAACCGATGGCTGCAGGCTGTACGTGACGCATCGCGCGGCCAGAACAGAAGAAGATGGCACATCCTTCGGGCCCCATCAGCCATTTATGGGCGTCTGCTGCCAGACAGTCGATCCCTAATTTCTCTACATCGATTTGTAGGGCCCCCACACTCTGAATCCCATCTACGACGAAGAGAATTTCTCTTTCACGGCACAATCGTCCAAGAGCAGCCAGATCGTTGCGAAAGCCACTGAAGAACTCAACAGAGCTCACGGTGAGAACTCGTGTGTGTGAATCGATGGCGTCGGCGAAATCCTCTACGAGCAATCTACCATCGCGCTCTGGTACTTTGCGGATGGTCACACCCTTATCTGCAAGCCATAGCCAGGGGTAGACATTGGCTGGAAATTCGCGTTCGGCAACCACCACACTGTCTCCCGGTCGCCATTGAACACCAAGAGCGACAGCGATCAGGCCATCTGTCGTGTTCTTGAGGAAGGCGATTTCGTCGCTGCGTGCACCGATCAATCGTCCCACACTACGTCGAGCATCAACGTAGAGCGCATGCCAGTCGGTGATATGTGCCAAGCCATGTTCGGCGACATCACGAAGATGGCGTTCCATTGCACGCTGAACGGGCAGCGAGATCGGCGCTACGGTGGCGTGGTTTAGATAGGTCCAGTGGTCGGTGACGGGGAATTGCCGGCGCAACTGCTGCAGATCCATGATCAAGCCTCGTGTTGAGTTTCCGTGAAAGATATCAGCAAATGATCCAAGAGCGGGACTGGATTGACGCTATCCACGGCCCCGCGTATGTTGGCGAGACGATGCTAAAACTGATACTTCTGGCGACCTTGTGCACCTTCGGCTACAGGCTGATCAAGTCTCTGACGTCGTCCTCCAAGCACATTTCATCTGGCACCTCTCGGTGGCGACGTCCAGCCGCGCAGGTGGAAGATGCAGATTTTGTGGAGGTCGAGGAAGACAAGGCGACCTCGTGAGCGCAAAGGCTACGAAGAAAGCTCGGGCACGCCGAAAATCCACACCTGAAGATGTGCGACGTTCGCTCGACAAGGGGGACGCGCCATCGCCATTCTATCTGCTCCATGGCGACGAAGAGTATGGGCGACGGCAGCTCTATCATTGGCTGCTTGAACGCCTGACGCCTTCTGTGGCAGCAGGATTTAATGTGGAGACCTTCCACGCAGATGCTCTCGATCCACAGCGTTTTCTTGATGTCTATTTCTCCTATCCCATGATGACGACACATCGCCTCGTCGTTCTGAAAGGGATCGACAAGTTGTCGCCTTCCCACACGAAGTCTCTGGAGCCGGTCGTAGAGCAAGGGGCGGAAACATCTCTGCTGGTGATGGTTGGAGCAAAGATTGACATGCGACGAAAACTGTTCGCACAGCTGGCAAGCAAGGGACAGGCTGTCGAGTTCAAGGTGCCCTACGACGACAAGCTCCCACAGGCGATCGGTGGAATCGCGAAGGACAAGGGCATGGAGATTCAACCAGAGGCGATCGATCTTCTGGGTATGTATATGGGTCCGAGGCAGTTACAGGAAATCGCTCACGAACTGGACAAGCTTTCGATCTATGCGGGAGAAGGGAATCTGATAGAATCCCGTCACGTGAATGAGACGAGTGGAAGTGGACGCAATACAAGCATCTTTGATTTCACAGATGCCGTGGGAAGCTCAGATGCTCCGCGAGCACAACGTTTATTGCACGATCTTCTCGAGCAAGGGGAAGCGCCGGCGCGTATCCTACCCATGCTGTCGCGGCATTTGCAGTTGTTGTTGCGTACACAACAGCTGGAGCAGCAACGGCTACCTCGAGATGAAATGGCTCGTGCCCTCGGCATTTCGCCCTTCTTTCTGGCCCCTTATCGAACGCAAGCGCGGCAACTGACAGCCGCTTCGCTCTGGCGAGGGTTAAGTGCTCTTCGCCAAGCGGACGATCTGATCAAAGGTGGGGGACGTGGGAGGAACAGACCGCACGTTGTCATGGACCTGTGTTTGGCCCAGCTCTTGGGGCGGCCGGGGGCGACAAGCACAATATGAAGGGGTAGGGATTGACGAAGGACGAGCCCCAAAGTATATTCGCCCGTCCTTCATAAGTGTATGAAATTGCTCAGTTTACAATATCTAAGCTCTATCAATATCATCTGAGCTCTATCAATATCATCTGAGCTCTATCAATATCTGAGCCGTCACAGCTTGGTGTCCCGTTGGCCAACCCCAGGGGG
>Ga0115002_10010242_pt1 | contig 10108 bp, 10 predicted proteins | sample ArcticOcean_MG_C_8_FD_89576 | JGI IMG/M metagenome (GOLD analysis project Ga0115002, IMG submission 89576) | Marine microbial communities from western Arctic Ocean - ArcticOcean_MG_CB11_86 | ecosystem: Environmental > Aquatic > Marine > Oceanic | place: Arctic Ocean: Canada Basin | collected... | reverse complement strand
GAACGTGGTTGATAGCTACCCCTGCTGTTTCTCACGACATTCTGGGGGTTTCAACGCGAGTTCTCGTTCAACGATCACTTCAGCCGAAACCCAGCGTTCCGTTTGCACCTAAGCTCCGAGATCCTAACCGTGGACACTAAGCATCTCGCTCACCACGTCGCCGCCTGACACAAGCGGAACCGGGCGGCTCAGGCGGTCGGGAATGGTTCGTTCTGCATCGACTCCTAACAAGTGATATGCAGTCTTGAGAATATCCTTCGGGCTCACCGGTCGCTCACGAACCCAAGCAGCTTGCTCGTCAGAAACACCAATCACGTTTCCCCTGGTGATGCCGCATCCGGCGAACAGCCCGCTATATGCACGCGACCAATGTCCACGGCCATCGGCCAGTCCGTTGCGTTTCTCAGGTTTTGGCGTGCGGCCGTGCTCGCCCATGCAGATCACTAGCGTTTCGTCCAACAAGCCCCGCTGTTCGAGGTCTTCCAGCAGCGCCGTATAGGCCTGATCCAGGCCGGGACACAATTCATTCTTCAACCGTTGTTCGGCTTTCTCGTGCGTGTCCCATCCGCCACAGGACTGACCAAACTCATCCCAAAACACCGAAACCAGTCGAGTCCCTGCCTCGATCATGCGGCGTGCCAGCAAGGCCGACTGCCCGAACAGATGGTGACCGTAGCGGTCCCGCACCTGGGCCGACTCTTTTTGTAAATCCAAAGCAGAGTGAATACGAGGAGACGCCAACACCGAAAACGCCATCTGCTGAAACCTTCCGAGCGCCCGACCGGCATCGCTCTCACCGAGGTGTCTGCGCCGATCATCGAACTGTTCCAAAAGTTGACGACGGTTTTGCAAACGATCAGGTGTAACGGCGTCTCGATGGTCTTTGGAGATGCTGAATGAGCAATCTGGTTCGATACCGCAGTAGGGATCACTGGGACGGTAAGCGGTTTTACTGGTCGCTTTTCCGGAAAACTCGAAGACCACCGGGTCGTATGCACCGCCGAGAAATCCGCCGACCACTCCAGCTCGCTTGTGCGGAAACGAGCGACTGCTGAGTTCCCACGGCAGATGCACGTTGTTGGGAATCGCGGGCGGCGCAGCCTGTGGATGGTCTCGCTCGTCGAGGTACTCCAGTACCGACCCGATGCTCGGCCAATGCCGGGTATCACGTCGATTCAACTCCATTGGGATGTCCACTCGGTCAATACCTGTCAAGGAGTAGGCCACTCCGTGTATGGGATGCGCGTGAGTCAACGACCGAACGAGCGTAGTTTTGTCGAGAATCTTGGCGATCCCCGGTAGATGTTCGCTAATTTGCACACCGGGAATTGATGTCGAAATAGACTGAAACGGGCCGCGAATATCGGCAGGGGCATTCGGCTTTGGATCGAACGTTTCCAACTGACTCGGTGAACCGTACAGGAACAGTATAATGCAATGTTTCGCCTTACCGAAGGTTTCGGCCATGCCCGCTGCAGAGGTAACCAACGCTGGAGCGGCCTCACCTTCTTTGGCAAGCAGATCGGAAAGGCCAAGTCCCATCAGTCCAGCACCTCCGACCTGAAGTATTTTTCTCCGGGTCGCACCATAGCTGAATTGTCGTTCCGATCCCAAAATTCGCATTACGACTAGAACCTTTAACTATTTTCATGTTGAATCTGACATTACAAAAATACTCGCAGGACGAGTCGGCGTCAATCGAAATTTACGTGAGACGTGTGCCCTGATGTTTCTCACGACATTCTGGAGTTTTCAGCGCGAGTTCTCATTCAATGGTCGCCTCGGCCGAAACACAGTGTTCCGTTTGCACCTAAACTCTGAGATCTGTGGCGAATCGGTGGCGTTTGAGTTTATTGACCTCAAGCCCTTTTCATTTCACTTCTTTGTTTTCAGATGCTTTCAAGTTGGCGGGGTAGTAAAAGGGTAGTACTATGTATTCCAATATGCCTCTTGTGGATGGCTATTCGACACCGTCTGAGTTTATTGTCCCAACGAGGTCAACCTGTTCGTTCGCCGTGGGATTCCGGAATATACCCGAGGCAGGTCAAACTGATGAGAATTAACTCGGAAGACAGATAATGAAATACATCAGCGTCGCCTTGGTCCTGCTTGTTCTGCCATCGGTCGTACAGGCTCAGAACCGCAAGCAACCCGAGCTGTTTGAAGTCCCCGAAATTCTTTCGTCGTGGGATGATCTAACTGAGGGAATCAAGACGAAAGCTGATTGGCGAAAACGACGAGCCGTGCTGAAACAGCGATATCTTGAACTGCTACGCGACGAACACAAGCCGCAAAAGCCGCCTGTGGACTTGACGGTCCACGAAACCGTCGTCGTGGACGGTCTTTATCAGCGGCAACTGATCAGCTACGCCGTGGAATCGGACGAGCGGGCTCATGCCTATCTGGGAATTCCATTGAAACTCTCCGGTCCTGCACCGGCAATTGTGGCCCTGCATGGGACCTATCAACATGGCAAGAAACGGGTCGCGGGGCTGATTGACAACCCGGACAAAGCTTATCTCGACCATCTTTGCCGACGCGGGTATATCGTTATCGCGCCTGAGCATTTTGTGTCCGGTCACAGGACTCCAACCGAAGGCCCTTACGAAACCGGCCAGTTCTACAAGAAGCATCCGCAGTGGACAGCAGTCGGAAAGTTTACGTATGAGCATTCCGTTGCCATAGATGTACTACAAAGCCTCGATCAAGTCGATGACCAGCGGATCGGCGCACTCGGACATTCACTGGGTGGTCACGGCACTTTTTTTCTCGCCGCCTACGACGATCGTATCAAGGCTTCGGCCTGCAATTGCGGGGCGTCCTTCTTTCGGCATAATCCGAACGTTGAAGCCTGGTCGCGAGACCGCTGGTATGTATACTTCAAGCCGATTCGCACAGGTCTCCTGAAAGGCGAGATGCCGCCGATCGATTTCCACGAGATCATTTCTCTGATCGCTCCGCGCGCCTTTCTGGATCTTTCCGGTCTCAATGACGGCCATGGCCCGACGCAACGACAGCGGCTGTTGATGCTCATGAAGGTCATGGATGTCTATGAGCTTGAAGACGCGGCACAAAACCTCGCGTTCTACGTCCACGGTCGTGGCCACTCGGTCGCGCACGAGTCGCGTCAATTGATCTACGGTTTCATGGACGCACACCTGAAACCACCGGAAGCAACCAAGACACGACTCATCCCGTCCGCTCAAAAATGACCGGAACATTGAGTTCCGGCTGAGGTCACAAAGTAATGTTGAATACAGGGAATGTTGTTATGAACGAATCTCATCCAGTCAATCGGCGAGAAATGATGCGAGGCGCATTGGCGGCTTCGCTAGCTAGCTGGACTTTGTCCGATGTACAGGGTGAAACGACCGCGGCAGGCAAGTTGCGGCTTGCCCCCTTCCATTTCGATGTAACGCCGCCGATCGGGCATTCGTGTTGCGGCGGATGGATCAAACCGATTGAAGTTATCGATGATTCGCTCGAAGCGATTGGTTTCGTGCTACTCGGAGTCGGCAAGCCGATCGTGATATGCGCGGTCGATTGGACCGGGCTGTTGAACGACGCCCATGTTCAGTGGCGGAAGGCATTAGCGGAAGGCGCCGGGACGACGCCGGATCGAGTTGCTGTCCACTGCGTTCATCAGCACAATGCGCCTTTCGCTTGTCTGGAAGCTGAACGCATTGTCGCGGCCCAGGGTGATCTACCGCACATTGTTGATGTCGAGTTCTTTGGAAAGTGCCTTGATAACGGTCGGGCGTCGGTGGCGGAAGCGATCAAGAACGCTCGGCCTGTCACTCACATCGCAACGGGTCAGGGCAAAGTCGATAAAGTCGCTTCGAATCGCCGCATCTTTCGGGATGAGAACGGTGTCATCAAGGCGATGCGAGGCAGTAGTTGCCGCGATCCTAAGCTACAAGCGATGACTGAAGGCTTGATTGATCCCTGGCTGAAAACGGTTGCTTTCTACCACGACGAAACCAAGCTCGTTTCATGCCACTATTACGCGACGCATCCCATGAGCTACTACGCCGACGGGCGGTGTACGAGCGATTTCGCGGGCCTTGCTCGGAAGCAACGACAGATAGACGAACCCGATTGCACTCATATCTACTTCACCGGTTGCGGCGGCAACATCTCGGCTGGGAAGTATAACGATGGATCAAAAGAAGCACGACCGATTCTCACACAACGTGTCTACGACGGCATTGTGGCCTCGGAAAGAAATCTTCAGCGGAAGCCAATCGAGCGTGTTGGCTGGAAGACTGCGGAATTGGTGCCGACTCCGCGCAAGACGCTTTCGGTCGAGACGCTCGAAATGCAGATCAACGACAAAAACAATCCAGTCGTCTCCCGCAACCGACCAGCTTACATGTTGTCGTGGCTGCGGCGTATCGAGCAGAAAACTCCGATCGTGCTTAGTTCACTGAGCGTGAACAGCACGACGCTGCTGCACCTGCCAGCCGAGTGCTTCATCGAGTATCAACTCCGCGCGCAGAAGCTGGGTGGAGAAGGTCGCTTCGTCGCAACAGCCGCCTATGGTGACGGCGGCCCGTGGTACATTCCGGTCAAGGAAGAGTATCCCGCCGGAGGCTACGAAGTCAGCGTCGCCTTCTGCCAGGACGACATCGACGCGCAACTCACCAAAGGTATCAAGGGCCTCCTCTAAAATGATGATAACCGTGGCGACATCTTAATGGGTTTCTCTATCTGGATTACGAGACATGATCTGCAAGTCTTCTAGACTCACTTTTATTTTTCTGGCTGGCTGTCATTCATTGATGTTCGGTGCCGTTGTACAAGCTGCCGAGCCGATTCATATAGGTTCCCGACTGGAGCCACTGGTCGATCACGAGCTCATCGATTCCCTGAAAGGCAGAGCCCGACTCAAGTTACATTCCCCTCAGCCCCGTGAAGTTGCTTTTCAATTCGATCAAGCCTGGGAAGGAAACGCCAGTGGTTATTGCACGCTCTTTCAAGATGGCGACATCTACCGAATGTTTTATCGCGGTAGTCGCTATTTGATTGATAAGAAACCGCTCCGCATGGCACAAACGGAAACGGTCTGTTACGCCGAAAGCCAAGACGGAATTCATTGGACTCGCCCAAACCTTGGCATTTATAAATGGGAGGGATCGAAAGACAATAACATTATTTTCATGGGAAGCCCCGAAGCCCATAACTTTTCCCCCTTCAAAGATACCAATCCCAAATGTCTTCCCGAACAACGTTACAAAGCGGTTGGCGGTACTACCGCCAGTAAAGGACTATGGACTTTTCAATCGACCGATGGCATTCATTGGAAACGCCTCAGTAAAAAGCCGGTGGTCACCAAAGGTGCCTTCGATTCGCACAACACAGTTTTCTGGGACTCAGACCACAAACGTTATTCTATGTATGTCCGTTATATTAGTGCCGGGCAATTCAAAGGACTCCGGCTCATCGGTGAGTCCCATTCAAAAGACTTCATTAGCTGGTCCGAACCGGTCGGACTTAACTACCCCGGCTCGCCCCCTCAGCAGATGTATACAAACCAAATTCGCCCCTACTATCGGGCTCCCCACATCTTGTTTGGATTCCCCACCCGTTATGTCGCCAAACCGCTTACGAAACATGTTGAGCAATTGCCACCCGTTGATTTGCGTAAGCAGCTAATTCATCTGGGGCAACGCCTCGGAACGGATCTGAGTGACGGCCTGTTCATGTCGAGCCGAGACGGAATCTCATTCAAACGTTGGGACGAAGCATTCGTGCGTCCCGGCCCCGAGGCGGAGCACCGTTGGATCTACGGCGACAACTATTCAAGCTACGGCTTGTTTGAAACGAAATCCGCCATTCCAGGATTACCCACCGAAATCTCGATGCACTACGACGAAGGAGCCTGGCGCGATGACATTCACCGAATCCGCCGTCATACGATTCGGCTGGACGGTTTCGTGTCTCTGAATGCTCCTTACGCTGGCGGAACCATGACGACAAAACCGTTTGTCTTTAGCGGTTCAAAACTTTCCTTGAACTACGCGACATCGGCTGCGGGAACTTTGAAAGTTGAGATCCAAAATGCCGATGGTTCACTGATCCCCGGTTTTAGTTTGGAAGACTCAACTGAACTTTTTGGTGATTCCACGAAGCAGGTGATGAGTTGGAAAAACGGATCTGATATCAGTTCACTTGTCGGAAAATCGGTTCGGTTACATTTCGAGTTGAAAGATGGAGATTTATATTCGTTCCAGTTTGGGGAAGCTGAGTAAATATATAGTGGGTTCAAGTTTGAATCTCAGCAGTGATATTTCTCACGTCATTCTGGCGTTTTCAGCACGAGTTCTCGTTCAACGATCGCTTCAGCCGAAACTCCGGTATTCATGGCTATTCGATGTCGCCTGAGTTTTTTATTACCCCACGCCCGCTAGTCACAACTGCGACGCGGTATTTCAGTTCAACTTGCATTGATAATTCTGCTTTCTAAGTCTCAGCTCTCGAAGAGATTCTTTGAGAAGATGTGTCGAACATTCTTCTTGTCTGGATTGATGAAATGAAACGACGAACCGGTCTCAACCAAACACCCCATCAATCACCCGCCCATCCGAAATCCTCCATGGACGGCCTGTTTGGTCGTGGATGTGCGTTTGCGGGTCGATGCCAAATAGGCTGTAGATTGTCGCGGCTAAGTCGGCGGGGGTTACGGGGCTGTCGGCGGGGTAAGCACCGGTACGGTCACTTGAACCGTAAACTGCCCCTCCTTGGATGCCGCCACCGGCCAATAACAGCGAGTAACAATCGGGCCAATGATCGCGACCGGCGTTGCCGTTGATTTTTGGTGTCCGCCCGAACTCGCCTGTGGCGACAATTAATGTTGAATCTAAAAGCCCACGTTCATCTAACTCTTCAATCAGCGCCGATAACGATTGATCGGCGGGCGGCAACAGCGTTTTTTTGTTTTTCTCAAAGTTCTTGGCGTGCGAATCCCAGTTTTGTCCCTGCTGACGAAAATCTTGCACGTTAATAAACGGCACCCCCGCTTCCACCAACCGGCGTGCCATCAGCAAGTTCTGCCCGCGCAATTGCTGGTTGTGCTCTTTGTGTAATCCGTACCGTTCGCGGGTTTCAAGTTTCTCTTCATCAATTTGCATCGCCTGCCGAAACGTTTTTGAATCCAGCAGTTCAAAGGCTTTGTCGTAAAAACTACGCAGTTGTTGAATTGGCTTTTCCGAGATTGCCATCGCTGAATCAAACTGTTTCAGCAAATCACGACGAGTAGAAACCCGTTGTTGCGACAAGCCTTCAAGCCGATTGAGAATATCAACCTTGTACCCGACTGAGGCCGGGTCGCCGATAATTTGAAACGGATCGAACGACGAACCTAAAAACCCGCCCCCCTGGCAGGGGACATCGACCACATTATGAAACAGCCAAGGCAGCAGTGCATGGGCCACGTCGGGGGAGTTTTCTTTCCGCAGAAAGTTCAACACAGCACCGTGACACGGGAAAAATTGCGAGATGGGGGCAAACTCTTCCCGGTCGCCTTTCGGCCCTTGCCGTCCGGTGAAAACTTCCGTCCCAGCAGAGTCATGCAAACGATTGTTGTGATGCATGCTGCGAACAATTGCCACCTTATGCATCAGCTTCGCCATGTGCGGCAGGTGCTCGCAAATTTGTACGCCGGGGGCCGAGGTGGCTATTGGGTTGAATTCACCCCGAACCGTCGCTGGGGCGTCCGGCTTCATGTCGTACGTATCGAGATGACTTTGCCCGCCGTAGTAATAAACGAAAACGCACGACCGAATTTTTTGCTTAGCAGGCAGCCTCTCGGCAGAAACTTGTGCCCGCATCAAACTCCATAAATTGAGCGCACCGATTCCGCTTGCTTGCAGCAAGGATCGCCGATTTAAGATGTCTGGCAACATTCTTAGTTTTGCGCGCTGTTGCAACATCAGACCTGACAACTTTCCTTTGCGGTGACTGCCTGAATACGATTCGTTTTGTCGTGCCGCGATTATAGCACGTTGTGGCCAGAGTAAGTCTATTGCAAGTGTTTTCTCGTAACCGTCTCGCAAACAACACACTTACTTGAAATCCCGTGAAGTTAAATTATTCACCCAAATCTTAACTCGAATCGAACCACCAATTTGTGAGCCTGCATTTTCACGGAATTCGCTGATCTGCACATTGGCAGTAGATCTGGAATACGAGCCACAATCTCAACGATCGATTTGACCGAAACCCAGCGTTCCGTTTGCACCTAAACTCCGGCATTCGTGGCTATTCGATACCGCTTGAGATTTTTTGCCGACGGGGTCTTATCTGCTCAACCGGATGACTGTGCGGTCGGCACAGATTCCATCTGGGAAATATCGGTTAATGCGTTCTGCCACGAATGGCAGACTCTGCGGCACGTGCTTTGTTGGGTGGCTATTCCAGCAGTAGGGTGAAGAACCGCAGCAAGTCAATGCGATCCATGGAGAGTGCGAACATCGCCGAAAAGATGGCAGACAACAGCATAGAAAGCGACCGCTGCCAAGTTGATGAAATGGTAGCGAGATACGTAGCTAAGAAAGCAAATGAAACGAATGGAAAAAACAACCACAGGTCTAAGAAGACGTTGATACGGTACTCATCATTATCTGTCGTCGATGGAATTGGAAAGAGAATGCGTGTCAGCAGAATAAACCCGCCGAGCGAAATGCTTATGAGAAATACTCTGCTTGCCAGACGATCGCTGGTTTTACGGTTAGCGGCTTTGTGTAGCGTTACGGCTGAGTAGCCAATGCTGATGACGATGAAGGCAAGAGAAAACCAAACTGTTGTCGAATCCCAGTCGAAACGAGCGCGAGCTGATGTGACCACATAAGAAGCCACTGAGAACAGTATGAGCCATGCAAGGCTTACGGGATAAAACATTGAAACTGGAGTCTCCCCAAATTCGATACGGCAATCGTAATTGAAGAATTAAAACGTGGGAAAAGAAGTGATTAAGCGACTTGATAAATTGAAAAAATCCGCAAGCTGAAGAGTTCCAAACACCTGTTGAATTTCTGTAACCGTATGGTAAACAACACATCGGTTCAGATTCCAGGAAAATCGCTAGCTATCGGGGGTGTAACACCATACTTTAGCGGAGCGATCAACGTCACAAGGCCTAATAGAACAAACTTCTCCAGGTCGGCATCCAGTCAAGAACTGGAATTCAATCATGCTGCGGATTGTCGGAGAGACATCATTCATCACCGCCTTTAAGTCTTCGTTAGGAACAGGTCGCACGGGATCGGATCCTCTAGCCCGAGACATCCCCTTCTTGAGTCCGGCGACAGCTAGCAAGCCTTCTTATTCATTCGCATTCTTACACAGTTATTCTCGGTATTTAACAGGGGATGATGCAGCGCAAAACGGTACATACCGTATTGGAATTTATGCCGTATTTCCAATGTACGCTTCGACCGAAATCCAGCGTTCCGTTTGCACCTAAACTCTGTTATTCATTGGCGATTCGATGTCGCTTGAGTTTTTTGACCTTACGGGAGCGAAAAAAACCGATAACATCGCCAAAACTTTACGCGAAAACGCCTGGAATTCCCACCGCCTATTCGCCAAACTCAGCAAACAGAACCTTTGAGCCGCCCTGGGAAAATCGGCGAAAACTGGACTCTGCGAGGTCGTGATGCTAGCATCGGGAACACTCAACGCTTGGAAATATTCCAGGCTGAACCCATATGGGAAATCCCGGTAATTACAAGTTACACGATGAATGACTCGGAACGAGAACTGATCGAGTTCACAAAGGACTCCGTGAGGCAGATTCTGTCTCCAAAACTGTCGAAATCATCGATCATCTCTGTGGGCTGCCTGATTGCATACTTTCTCATCCGGATTCCGATCGTGACGGATCGACTGACCTTCCTGCCGACGAGACCGGCTGCGGTAATTGTCTGCGACGTTGCTTTACTGGCAATCTCAGCGATGTTCGGCTTTTCAGCCATCCGCAAACGGTTCTCACGCGGAAGATTCATCGGTGTAGTCTGTATGATCGTCTCTATTCTCTTGCTGTTTCGCCGACTGCAAGAATTTCTGTGACGAATCAGCCGAGCAGTTTCTCACAACATTCTGGAGTTTT
>Ga0115002_10010240_pt1 | contig 10111 bp, 9 predicted proteins | sample ArcticOcean_MG_C_8_FD_89576 | JGI IMG/M metagenome (GOLD analysis project Ga0115002, IMG submission 89576) | Marine microbial communities from western Arctic Ocean - ArcticOcean_MG_CB11_86 | ecosystem: Environmental > Aquatic > Marine > Oceanic | place: Arctic Ocean: Canada Basin | collected... | reverse complement strand
CCCAGTGGGCCGCCGAGCCCGCCTGAGGTGGGTGAACTGCGTGAGTGTGTCTGGGCTGATCTCGGCTCCCCGGCTCGAGCCAGATACGATTCGTTTTCTGTCGCGTGTGCGCCGTTCGAGGTAGAAACGCCGCACATTCACCTGCACATGATCGGCGTGCGCCGGGAAGCTAAGGGTAAAGGAGTTGGCCGCAGGCTGATCGAGCATGTTCGCCTCATGTCCCGTGAGGACCCCGATTCTCAGGGGGTGACGCTCACCACAGAAGATGAGGGCAACGTCTCGCTCTATCAGCACTTTGGCTACGAGATCGTGGGCCACGCGACCGTCGGATGGGAGCTCCGGACCTGGGGGGTCTTTAGGCCGGACGACAGCTAGGGTCGGCCGACGGGCTGCAGTGCCTTCCTAGCGCGCTGGGCCGGCCGACGGGTACGATATTACGGAAGCCGCATATATAATGCGCCGCTTCAGGCTGAGCCACTCCGGGCGGTCACTCTAAGTCGACCGATCCAGGATTGACCGCCGGTGCAATTCTGGCGTCGTCGGTTTGGCCAAGAGAGCTGAAGGAGGCCTATAATGGCCCTCACCAAGTCACTTGCTGATTGAACTGGAGGTGTTGTAAATGGCCGATCAATGGGCGTTCCGCGGAGTGGAGTTCGGAAATTGCAACTGCGACTACGGGTGTCCATGCCAGTTCAACGCGCCGACCACACACGGTAATTGCGAGGGCGTTCTCTGCGGTCACATCGAGGAGGGTCACTTCGGTGATGTCCGCCTGGATGGTCTCGATTGGGCGATGCTCTTTTGGTGGCCGGGTGAGGTCGCCGAGGGCAACGGCCACATACAGGTCGTGATCGACGAAAAGGCCGACGCAGACCAGCGCGAGGGGTTGGGCCAGATTCTAAGCGGCGAGAGTACGACACCAGGTGCGACGCACTTCTTCGTGTACAACAGCATGGCGTCCGAGGTATTCGACACTCTGTATGCGCCGATCGACCTAGAACTCGATGTCGACGCGAGAGAGGCTCGATTGAGCGTCGCTGGAGTCGTCGAGTCGACTGGTTCGCCCATCATCAACCCCCATAGTGGAGAGCCGTATCGCGCCCGCATCAACCTCCCGGATGGCTTCGAGTACACGTTTGCCGAAGTGGGCTCGGGCTCATCGAAGCTCACCAGCACGATCGAGCTGGTGCTGACGGATAGCTATGGGCAGTTCAATATCCTGCACATGAACCAGGACGGGGTGATTCGGTAAAGGCGGCTCGAGCTACGGACGGGATTTGGTATCATGACGACCGATTCCGGCTTTGCGGCGAGAAGGACCCTACCGAGGCGTGATCTCATCGCGGTCGTGTCAGCGCTCGCTGGCACGACCGTGCTCGCCTGGATCTACCTGATACGAGCGTCGGGCGGCATGATGGAGCCGTCGACGTCCATGGAGATGGTCCGCATCCAGGCTTGGGATGCCGGAGACTTCGTGATGATCTTCCTGATGTGGGTCATCATGATGGTCGGCATGATGGTCCCGAGCGCGGCGCCCACCACCATGGTCTATGCGGGCGTGGCCCGTAAGGCGGAGCGACAGGGGGCCGTGGTTGCACCCACTGTGGTCTTCGTTTCTGGGTATGTCACGCTGTGGGCGGGATTCAGCGTGTTTGCGACTTCCGGACAATGGGCACTCGATCAAGCGGCTCTGCTGTCACCCATGATGGTTGCGACCAGCCCATTGCTCGGAGCGGTGCTCCTGGTTGCTGCAGGCGTGTACCAGGTCACGCCGATCAAGCTCGCCTGCCTCAAACACTGCCAATCCCCGATACATTTTATTTCTGAGCACTGGCGTCCCGGCATTGCTGGGGCATTCCGCATGGGGCTGCGTCACGGTACGTACTGTGTCGGGTGTTGCTGGGTACTCATGTGTCTGCTCTTCCTGGGCGGCGTGATGAACCTGCTTTGGATCGCCGCGATCGCAGTCTTTGTATTCGGCGAGAAGGTGATGCCGACACGCCATGCAGAGATGGCGAGCCGTATCACAGGTGCGGCGATGGTTCTGGTTGGCGTGGCACTGCTGGTCAAGTGGACGGTTGCGGCGGGCTAGAATTGGCGCGGCGTGCCCCTATCTGGCCTCAAAGCGTACAGCCCAGCCGACCTCGACCGCGGGATCCGACAACTTGGTCATGACGATGTCCAGTTTGACCGTCGAGCCGGGCCGCGACCGCGCCGACTTACCGCCTTGTCGCTGCCCCGAAAATCGACTCCGGATCCATGCCGGGATCCATGGCCACGTCGAAGAAGCCCACCATCATCTCTTCCCAGCTCTGATCACCCCACTCCACCGGCGACATCGGATCCGGGTTGTGTACGTTGTCCGCGGAATTGTCGTAGTACGCGGAAGACTCGATGATGGTGCCAGCCGGGAGTTCGAGTGGGTCCGCCAGGAAATGGGTTATCTGCCAGTTGAAGTCGTAAGCCGGTACGCTCAAGAGCACCTGTGTGCGACCGTCGGGGAAGATTGCATGGAACTCCCACGACTTCCCACGCAGGTGCATGTGCGGTGTCAGCGAAAGCAGCGTCACGTCCTGCTTGATCCCTACCGACGCGTCCACGCGGTGGGTTGCCGCGTTGCGTGTAATTACGAAGTCCCGGTCGATGACCGCGCCACCAAGGCGACGTGTTGCCGGCTGGCCGTCGAGAAACTCGAGGCCGAGACGCGGCTCATCGATCATCGGCTCGCCCTTCGAGTTGTAGTGCAGCTCGAACACGATTTGTGACCCCGCTTCGACGAATACGGCTTGGTCGTCCGGGAACTTCGCCTCTCCAGGATTTTGTCCCGGAGCGTACCCGCCGATGGACTGACGCCACTGGAAGTTCGACTCCCCCTCCGCGCGCGCACGACCACCGGGCTTCGGTACAAAGAACTCACCCAGCGGGTAGTCGCGGAAGTAGCTCGACTCCGGCGGCCGCACATAGGCCAGCAGGTGGTGCGTAGCTTCGATGTTGCTCGGCCGTAGCTCACTGCTCCTAATCCACCGATCTTCGGTGAACGTTTCCGGCACGATAGTAGTACGTGTACTCAACAGTGCCGGAAGAGGGGATCGCGAAAGGCGGCACTTCGACGATCATGTCGGGCGAACTCATCTGCCAGCCGTCGACGAAGTCCGGAGGTGCTTGTGTTGCCGCACCCTCACCCTCATGAGCGCCATCATCGACCCATGCGACGATTGAGGCGATCTGCTCCTCGCTAAGGGCACGATTATTGTGGAACTCGACACCGACACTGTTGTCGGCGGTCCATGGGGGCATTCTCCGGTTCTCGACCATTCTCTTGATACCGCGCGCCGTGCGTCGGCGTAGGTCAACAGTGACATGGGCGCACCTCGTTCCAACGCTCGTTGTCACCCTGGTGGCATTGATGCCGATCATTGCCGCGAAGCGAGCCTGGGGACATCGCTTCAACCTGGGGCTCACATTCGGCTTGCTGCTGGCCATCGGTGCCCTGACCGGGCTCGCGCTGCGCGAGGACGCTCAGAACGCTGAGTTTCAAGTCGACAAGGAACTAGCCGAGACGGATGCCGAGCGTGTGCTCGAGCTAGCTGCCCGCCCGAGCGGCATCCCTCCTGTAGGGGCGCTCTCGCTACTTAGAACCGATCCGCTGACACAGGGACCTCGGCTGTTCGCGAGCAACTGCTCTACCTGCCATCGGTATGATGGACATGACGGACTCGGGAATATGCCAGCGGACGAGCAGTCCGCCCCGGATTTGGTTGGCTACGCCGGCCGCTCTTGGGTGGCGGGTTTACTCGATCCTGATCGCGTCGGCTCGCTGGAATACTTCGGCGGGACGGACCACGCACGAGGCCGCATGGTTCGAGTGATCGAACGCCGCGTGCGGACGTTCGACGAACAGCAGAAGATCGATTTCGAAAAGATCCTGAAGGCGATCTCAGCTGAGGCGGCGCTTCCCCGACAAGCGGCCATGGATGCGTCGGACGCGGAGGATGTTACCGAGGCGCACAGCCTCATGGCTGAATCACCCTTCGATTGTCAGGACTGCCATTTCTTCCAAGGCGAGGGCGCCCGGGCGCTGGGACCGGACCTGACTGGGTGGGGATCACGTGAGTGGATGTTCGGTATGCTTCAAAATCCGGCCCATGAAGATTTCTACCGGGAGAACAACGACCGGATGCCTGCCTTCGGGGAGGACGAGCTCCTCAGCCAAGAGCAGATAGTGATGATCGTGGACTGGCTTCGCGAGGATTGGGATCGCTGAGGGAAGTGCTTAGCTAGAGCGCCTTCCAAGCCGCGATGATCGCGGCTTCACGCGCGATGAGCGAGCGCTGCCCCGACACCATATTCTCTCGACGCTCTTCGGTCACGGCATCGGAGTGCCACCACTCGTAGACGTCCCGTACGCTTTGAGCGAGCGGTGTGAAGGTCAGCCCGTTCTCGATCGCCAGCAGGTTGTCCACGAGGGCTGATCCCGCGTTGTCTCCCATCGGCATGATCCAGGGGACCGCAAAGCCGACCCGGTGCTCCCGGAGGAACTCGTAGTCCGGGATCATGACGAAGGATGCCTCGGCTCAGGCGGACAGGCCAATACGTGAAGCGGTCGGTGGTGTCACCAGGGCCCATGATGTAGGTCGGACGAACCACGATCGCTCGGTCGTCTCCGAACGCGCTTCGGGCTGCGAGTTCCGAATTCGCCTTCATCACGCCGTAGCCATATGCGGATCCCTGCACGTCCTCTCCCGCAGGTAGGGCGAGGACCGGCTCGGTGCGTTCGGAGATGTGCGAACCGAGGTAGGGGTAGTACACGCCCGTCGACGATGTGTAGACGTAGAGATCCACGTTGTCTCGGAGAAGTACTGCGGAGGCCTCGGTCCACTCGACCTGCCTACCCGAGTTGTCGATTACGGCGTCCCACGTTCGTCCGCGCAGCGCCTCGAGGTCGTTCTCCCGGTCGCCGACGAGTTGCTCCAATCGACGGGGACCCGGCTTCGGCGTAGTCTTCGGCGAGCTGCGGTCCCTCTTTCCACGGGTCGCTCGCTCCCGCTGATGCAGTCAGATTGATCGTGCGTGGACTCGATAATTTCTGCAACGTGGAACGCCGTGACTCTCCACCCACAAGCCCAGTTCATACTCGATCTGGCGGAAAGAAGCACTCTCCCTCCGCTCGAGAGCCTCGATGCTCCCGCCGCGCGGATTCAGTACGCGGAGACGGTCGCCGCCGTATCGGGAGATCCTCCGGCCGGAGTGAAAACCGAGGAAGGCACGATCCCTGGCCCGGGCGGCGAGCTTCCGACTCGGTTTTATCGCCCGCAGGATGCCGAAGGGCCGCTCCCGATACTGGTCTATTTCCACGGTGGGGGCTACGTGATCGGCGATCGGGACACGCACGATATACCGTGTCGTCGCCTGTGCCTTGGCGCGGCGTGCCTCGTGGTCTCGGTTGACTACCGGCTGGCGCCCGAATTTCCGTTCCCGGCCGCCGTTGATGACGCCTGGGCGGCGACGTGTTGGGTGGTGGATCATGCGTTGGAGCTCGGGGGGGACCCCAGTCGTGTAGCCGTGGGTGGCGACAGCGCAGGGGGTAATCTCGCGGCTGTCGTGTGCCACTTGGCGAAGCAGGATGGAGCGCCCCGCCTTGTGCACCAGTTGCTCATCTATCCGGTCACCGACCTCACCGGTAGCATGCCGTCACACGTGACCTTGGCCCAGGGCTACCGTCTGACCACCGAACTGCTCAACTGGTTCATGATGCACTACATCCACCGGGACGGGGACCGAGGTCAGCTCATCGCCTCGCCGCTCTTCGCCGAAGACTTCACCGGCCTCCCTCCGGCGCTCGTTCTCACTGCGGGCTACGACCCTTTGAGAGACGAAGGCACTGCCTACGCTGCCAAGCTACGAGACGCAGGAGTTGAGACGGAGTTGGTGGAGTACGGAGGGATGATTCACGGCTTTATTACCATGGGAGGCGTCGTCGACGACGCGGTTGAGTCCATGGATGTGTGCGCGGCCGCCTTGGCGAGGGTGTTCGGCACCGAGGGCTAGACCCACTGAGCCTTCCGACAGCGTTCGAGCAAACGCTCGTCGCCGAGGCGGCCCGCCATTTCTTCGAAGTCGGCGGTCGGACCCGACCATCGGAGTTCCTCTACTTCGCTGAAGAGGCTCGCGTCCGTTCTGAGTGTCGCGAGGTTCTTGAAGAGCAGCGCCAACTCTCGCCGCTCGCCGAGGACCGAGTCCGGGAAGCTTTCGATGGGGCCGTGCTGGTTCAGAAGCCGCGCAGCGGTGACACGCCCGATGCGGGGAATGCCTGGGAAGCCGTCAGCAGCGTCACCGACGAGAGCGAGAAAGTCTGGGATCAAAACGGGTTCGACCCCGAATTTCTCCACCACCGCATCGGCATCGCGTATCTGATTCGCTCTACGATTGACTTGGACCACCCGGTCTCCGCGAACACACTGAGCTAGGTCTTTGTCGGGGGTCCAGATGGAAACCCTTTGCACGTCGTCATCCAGCGACGCGAGATGAGCGGCCGACGCGAGGCCATCGTCCGCCTCTAGTTCGACCATAGGCCAAACCGCGATCCCCATCGCAGCCAATCCTTCCTCGAGCGCCCCGAACTGCCGGTGCAGCGCCGGATCAATCCCCTCACCGGTCTTGTAGTCGGGCCACAAGTCGTTTCGGAATGATTCGATGACGTGGTCAGTCGCCACACCGATGTGGGTTGTACCCGTCTCGATCATTTGCAGGACAGAGTGCAGCACACCATTGGCGGCAGCGAAGGGCCGGTCCTCACTTTTGCTGAAGCGGCGGAGGCCATAGAACTGGCGGAACAGCTCGTAGGTGCCGTCTATCAAGTGGACGATCATGTTAGCCGCCCGCTCCCCCTATCCAGTAACTGGCTTTCACGGCGAAAAAGTTGTTTCCGGTCGCGGTGATCGATCCGAACACGTCGTTCAGGTTCGCACGCTCGCCGAGTGGGTTGCTGCCCGAACGGTCCTGTTGCCAGACGAGGTATAGTGTGCTGCCTGGACGCCACTCCCACCGGACGACTGCCGTGCTGCGAAACGAGCGCACGCTGAAGTCCCGGTTGGGGAGCTCGAAACGGTCCTCTGCGTCGGCTACTTCGTAGCCGTCGTCGCCCGTCGAGGTGATGGTGGTGCCGTCCGTTCCGTATGCGCGGAGGAATCGGCTGCTCGCGGATGCCAGTTCGCCGAAGTCGTAGAAGCGGCCGCTGGCGGCAAAGGGTTGGGCATACACGTCGAACGTGACGTCCGGCTTGAGCGTGAAATTCAGCCGGGTTTCCATAGCCAGCGTTGTACGGTCAGTGAAGGCGAATATGTAGCGGCTTCCGTACGTCGACGGCCCTCCTCCGTCCCGCGTCCCCAGGTATTGGCGGGGATCGACGGTATGCTGGAACGAGGGTGACAGCGACACCTGCCAGCGAGGCGTGGGCACCAAGGACACGCGTCCGTTGATCCTCTGACTGTTGCCACCGAACTCGTCGCGCCCGTATGCCATACCCACGCTCCACCGCGTCTGCGACGACGAGCTGTTCGCGAAATCGAGCGACGTGTTCCAGCCCTGACCCGTACCCATGGACGGCCCTCCACGGGTCAATCTCTGGTTCTGCCCCGTGACGTTCACTCGAGTGGAGGTGCGTGTCGTCCAGAAGTTGTTCCAGGTCACGGAGGCGCTCCCCGAAATCACGGTCTGCTGGCGCTCCCAGCCGAAGTTCCACTCCGCGTTGGGGTTCAGCGAGAGCCGATAGTTGCGGAAGAAGCGCCCTGGATCGGACTCCCGATACGTCAGCGAGGGTCGGAGCGCCAGGCCGTCGCCTGTCCCGAGTCGCCCCAGGTCGTTGAACTCCACCTCGGGCGACTCCAGGTCGGCGTTGATCGTCCAGAGCCAGTGGGTGCCGCTGATCTTCTGGGCCCGCACGGTGGCCTTGCTGCCACCTAGGGTCGTGCGCTCAGGATCGACTTCCACATGGGAGGCGTCGGGTCGCTGAAAGTATCTGGTGCTTGCACGCTGAAGCCTCAAAATCGCTTCTTGTTCGCCGTCGACGCGGGTCAATCCACCGCTCACCGAGACTTCGTACGTCGAACCCAGCCGCCAGAACGTCTCACCGTTCACCGTCACGGCGCGCCGGGGCATGCGTAGGGCCAGAGGATCGCCCGCATCGAGTGCGCGATGCACGCCCGTGACCATGAGGCTGGCAGTCGAACCCTCTGGCCCGAACTCCTGCTGGACGCGCGCGACGCCCCAGGTGGTGCGGGGCGCGACGCGGACTTCGTCAAAGACTTCCGGCTCCGACACGAAGGTCTTCGCATACTCTTGCCCGGTCACAGCAGCCAAGACTCCGATCGACGTACCGGCGGGAAGCCGTCCCGTCAGCTTTGCGGCGCCCAGGATGGTGTTGCTGCTAGGGGCTTCGACGTAGTCCCCGGAGGCGGACCCCGATGGTTGAGCGCCGATGCGCCTCGAATAGAAGTAGTTGTTGGCAGGTCCGTTGAGTAGCGCGCTGCCTTCCGAAAAGAAGGGGCGGCGTTCCGGAAAAAACACCTCGAAGTCGGTCAGGTTTATGACGGCCGGGTCCGCCTCCACTTGGCCGAAGTCCGGGGTTATTGTGGCGTCCAGCGTCAGGTTGGGGCCGATCCCCATCTTCAGATCCAGTCCGACCCGGCCTTCCAAGTTCAAGCCGTCGTCGAACGGGTCGGCCAGGTCGCGGTCGCCGTTGATGCTGGAGCCGGTTGCCGCGAAGGGCAGCAACTCGAGCCGCTGAACGGGGTTGCTGGCCCGGACTCCTCGGAGCTCGCCAAAGCGCGAAGACCAGGCGCGCTCCGTACGCGGTACCGCCACCCAGTAGTCAGACTCGTTTTTCGACGGGATCCATCGCTGGATGTTCAATCCCCAGGTCTGCTCGAGCAGTTCGTTGTACCGCAGCTGGGACAAAGGAATCCACATCTCGGCGGTCCAGCCCTCGGCATCGATGCTGACGCGCGCCTCCCAGACCGGATCGAAGCCACGATCGACGTTCCCTTCGTTGTCGGAGCGATGAAAGTGGTCAAGACGGACACCCGCAGCAGTCACGCCGAATGTGTAGGCCGTACGCCGGTCGAGGAACGTATCCAGAGAGACCAGCACGTACTCCGCGAGCGTCCCTTCATCACGCCTCCCCAACGGTGCCTGGATCGCGGAGGCGCCTCCGCTCGAATACATGCGAGCGCCTACGTAGAGCGCTTTGTCGTCGTATACGAAGCGGACCTCGGTCCGCTCGGTGGGGAGCACACCCTCTACAGGCTCCTTTTGCACGAAGTCGGTCACGGGCGCTGTCTGGCCCCAGATGGCTTCGTCGAGGCGCCCGTCCACACGAATACCATCGTACGGCATCTCGAGGGCCGTCGCGTATTTGGCACCTGTATTGCGCGCTGTCTGGGCGCTAAGGCCAGACGTAGTGGCGAGTCCGGACGTTGCCGTGAGTGTTGCGCACAGAATCAGAGCTGGACGCGCCGAACCGAGTATCATGCAGGCGGGGGTGGAAGATGGGGTGGTCTCGAGGCCGGACGTGCCAGCCGATTTCGGACCGATGGCGCGAAGCCTAGGGACTTTGGCCGTTGCGGGCCACTCTGACGGTGGCCAACGCCCGTGACTCCCGCGTAATTTCATCCCCTGTCACACTTGCCATGTTTATCCAAGGAAAGTGAACTACATGCACTCTACACGTCTCTCTGCGTGCGCGTACGCCGCCCTGGCTCTCTCCCTCGTAGCCGTTCCTGCGCAGGGCCAAAATGATTCTCGGTCCATCTCTGGCGGCGGCATCTCCGTCCCGGGTTGGATGGGCAAGATCGACGCCCGCGAGGCGGCCGCCGGGCTGGCTCTCAGCGATGCGAAGCTTGAGCTGGATGGCGACGTGCTCAAGGTCACGACGGGCCCCGCGGTCACCTACTGGAATGCTGGCAATACGGCGAGCGGCGACTATACGGTGAAGGCGACGTTCCACGAGCCTGAGTACATGAACGTGAACGATCACCCGCACCCGTACGGCATCGTCATCGCGGGCAACGACCTCGGGACGGATGAGCAGAGCTATCTCTACTGTGCTGCCTAT
>Ga0115002_10010238_pt1 | contig 10112 bp, 8 predicted proteins | sample ArcticOcean_MG_C_8_FD_89576 | JGI IMG/M metagenome (GOLD analysis project Ga0115002, IMG submission 89576) | Marine microbial communities from western Arctic Ocean - ArcticOcean_MG_CB11_86 | ecosystem: Environmental > Aquatic > Marine > Oceanic | place: Arctic Ocean: Canada Basin | collected... | reverse complement strand
TCACAACATGGCGGGCACGGGCGCTGACGAAGATCGAATCATCGAATGGATGCTGGGGCGCCCCCATGCCGGCTACCGCGACAGCGCCGAGGGTAGCCGCTGTGCCAACCCAGACCCCCTTGGCGTCGGCGCGGTACATGGAGGCGGCACGAATTCTCACCGTTTTCCCCGTGAGCCGAATCAAGTACCGCTTCAGTTCGTTGGACGCGAACTGAAGCGGTTCTTCCTGCCCCACTCGGTAGATCGTCAGACTTTCATCAGATTCCATAGGGGTTCTTCCACGAAGATCGCCGGGTGCTCACTTTCTGACCGGCGGATCCTCCCGGTTGTGCTGGATCGTCTCCGGGTCCCACAAGCGCGAGAAACTCAGGGAGCGCGAACAGTGCCCGTAAGCCTCCTCCACTTCAACCAGTAGCCCCTGCAGCAGGGCGGCCAACTCATCGGGGTCGAAAATTTCCAGACGATCGACGCCACGCTCGGCCAGGCCGGCCCGGTCTATGACTGTGGCAGCGCCGTTAACCCGAACGGTGCGCTCAAGTCCGGGTATGAAGAATACGAGACCGACATGGCGATTGCCTTCGATGTTCTGGTACGACTGAAACAGTTTGTTGCCGCGTACGTCGGGTAGCAGCAGCTGCTTGTCGTCGAGAATCTTTACGAATCCCGGCAGTCCTCCTCGGGGCGAGGCATCGCAATGCCCGTCCCTGTCGGCGGTTGCCAGAACGGCAAACGGCGAGTGGCGGATGAACTGCATCATGTAGTCGTCCAGTCGAGCAACCAACTTATTCCGTGCACGCTCCGACGGAACTCCGAATTCGTCCTGGAATCGATTCATCGGTAAGCGCCAGGGGACTCGCGGCTCAGCTAACCCAGCAATCCCTTCAACGCGCTCATCGCCGCATCATAATCCGGCTCTGCAGTCACTTCCGGAACGATCTGGCCATAGACGACCTTGCCGTCGGCATCGAGCACATAGACAGCGCGTGCCCCAATCTTCGCCGAACTGGCGATCACGGTAGTCACTACCGGTGCGCATGTGGTCGATACCCTCGGCACCGCAGAACCGTGCTTGCGCGAAAGGCAGGTCGCAGCTGACGGTCAGTGCGTTGACCTGATCGCCCAAGGCGGCCAGATCCTGGTTGAATCGTTTCGTCTGAATCGCGCAAACCGGCGTGTCCAGCGACGGCACTACACTGACGATCGAGGGTTTGCCTTTTAAGTCGGCCAGACTGAGTGTGTGAAGGCCATCTGCGAAGTAGGACAGGGTGAAATCAGGGGCCTGCTGCCCGACCTTCAATTCGTCGCCCACCAAGGTCAGTGGTCCACCCTTGAAGGTTACTGCGCCCGCGCGTGCCATGGTGCCTTACTCCTGTTTCGTATTGAGTTGTTTCAGTTTCGACGTGACATTCGACATGCAAAGTCTTCAATTGAGGAGTTCGAAGTATGCGTAAATATCGGAGGGCCGTCGAGGATGCGGACGGCCAGAACCGGTTGTTGACAGCCTGACCGGTTGTTGACTGATGATTGGGATTGGGATAGTATCGGCCGCTTCACATTGACAGCTGCCTGGTGCTGGTCAGCTGCACCATACCGAAGGAGTAACGGTAGATGCTCAACATCGGAATTTCACGTGATTCGCAGATAATACGGGAGGGATTCGGGGTCGATTCCCTGGACGATGAGACCGCTGTGAGCTGGAGGTTTCTCGACGACGACAAGGTGGAGATTCGAGCAGAAGAGATCGCCTCCATCGATGCCCTGCTTCTTGGGGGAGCCCGGGTGAGTGCAGCAACCTTGGCGGACAGCGAGCAGCTCTGTCTGGTCACCCGGTTCGGGGCCGGCTACGACCGCGTCGACGTCGACGCCTGCACGAAGAGCGGGGTTATGGTCGCCACCACACCACTCGCAGTAAAGAGGCCGGTGGCGGCGATGGCCGTCATGTTCATCCTGGCTCTGGGTCACGATGTGACCAATCTGGATCGCCTGCTACGCGCCGGCACCTGGCCGACATCACAAGGAAAACGCGGCGTCGGACTGGTCGGCCGTACTCTCGGTTTGATGGGATTGGGGAGTATCGGACAGGAGATCGTCAAGCTGATCGCGCCCTTTGGCATGCGCGTGATCGCTTTTGACCCGTACCTGGCGCCAGCAACGGCGGCGGCGGCCGGCGTCGAGCTCGCCGATCTTGAGACGGTTCTCTCACAAGCCGATTTCGTCTGTGTCAGCTGCACCCTCACCGAGGAGACGAGAGGGATCCTGAATGCGTCGACGCTCGGTTTGATGAAACCGAGCAGCTTCCTAATCAACGTCGCTCGCGGACCCATCATCAATCAGCAGGCGCTGACCGAGGCGCTACAGAAGGGTACGATTCGCGGCGCCGGCCTCGACGTGTTCGAAAAAGAGCCGATTGATCCGAATGACCCGCTACTGTCTCTGGACAACGTCATCGTCACGCCACACCAGGCATGCATGACCGATCAATGTGCCCATGATATTGGCCGGCAGGCGATGGACAGTGCCCTCGGGTTGCGCTCGGGAAAGCTCCCCGAGAGTCTCATCAACCGCGAAGTGCTGGATAATCCGAGGCTGCAAGAGAGGTTGCGTCGATTGCGCGGCTGAGTGACACGAGCGCCGTTACCATTATCCGGATTGAGTATTCGACCGGGTCCGGCGGCGCTTGGCGATTGACGCTCAGTAGGCGACGGCCACGGTTCGTAGCTCTTCGAGGCGGTTGACGCTGCTACCTTCGGTCTCTCCGGACAGCTTTATCCGTACCGCGTACAGCCCAGGGGGCACCAAGGCGCCAGCCGCATCGCGTCCGTCCCACGGAATCGCGTAGGAGCCGGTGCTGTTGTCGCGTTGTTCGGCAACACGGCGCACAAGACGACCGCTCAAGTCGTACACTTCGACCGCCACACCCGTGCCCACGCCAACCGATAACAGGGTGAATGACACCTGCATCTGATCGTTGCGGCCATCGCCGTTGGGGGTGAACACCGGTGGCACCAGCGCCAGGTCACGGAACAGCTCTTTTTGCTCTGGTTGTGCCAATAGCACCAATGAGTTGCGCTCCTGGTCCACCCGCTGCCAGCTGCTCCCGGCCGTGTTGGCATTGCGCAGCTGCGCATTCAGCCGTCCGCCCGAGGAGAACAGTCGACCGGAAAACTCAAGACGGATGGCTTCAGGAGCACTGGCGCCAAGGATGGCCGGGAAAGACAGGTGGAGGCTGTCGCCCGCCGCGGTGCCCTCGCCCGGAAGCAGCAGATCCACCGTTTGAGCCAGTGGGCTCATGTCCTCCCCCTCTCCCGTAAGCTGCTCCAGTGTGCCCGCGTACAGCACCGGGGCCGGTTCTCGCAGCAGTTTCATGCCGGGCGGCGGCAATAACAGCAGTTCATCCAGACCCAGCTGCAGCGTGTCCAGTTGTACGACCAGGGAAAAAGGCTGGTCCACACCCAGCGCCTCGATCCGCGTCGGTGTCAGGCTGCCCAGCAGACGGTTGGCCACCGGTAAGTCAAAACGAATTCTGACGGCCTTCAATGTTGCGTGCACGTCCGGATCATCTGACTTCAGGGTTGCCCGGACGAGCAGGACCGGCCGTGGTGACGGCGAGGTGATGGCGCTGCCGGCCGGATCCGCATAGGCCTCGCTCCACGGCGAAAACACAGTCTCGTCGAGAAACGCGAGTGTATCTATTCTGTCCGGTTTTGCACCCGCTCCAGGCTTGGGGAATTTTGCCGCCAAGGCGGCTGCCTCTGCAGTTCCCCGTATCGCGCAATGCGAATCTCCTACAATCAGCGGCCGTGATTGGCCGCCCAGGAGCTTGTAGAAACAAAACTGCTGTCCCAGTTCGATCCCCGTTCGGGTCTGCATGGACACGGATGTCCCAGGAGGCGTGTCTGCATCCCACTCGATCGAAAGCAGGTTGCGGCTGCCCTCGAGCTCGATCGCCCGAGATTGCAGCGAGACCTCTGGTTGATATCCCTGACCCAACAACTGTATCTCGGAGATCGTTGCGTCCTGGCCCAGGTTGTTGCTGGGTCCCTGCAGCCACTCGACTCGCATGAAGCGCGCGCTCACCGGATCAAAATCGAGACTGGTGAGTTCCGGCTCGCCCAGACCGCCGCCGTCGCCGGTAAATACTCGCCGCCACTTCAGGCTGCCGTCTGCTTCGGACGAACCATCCGAGAAATCAATCGCCCACGGACCAAAGTTGGCGGCGATGGTTGTGTGACGGTAGCCTTCGACCCAGAACGTCGAACCCAGGTCGACGAGTACCTCCCGCATGAATCCCTGGATCTTGGCCAGCGGGTTGAGATCCAGTGGGAACATGGTGGCCAGGTCGCCATCCAGAAACTCCGATCCGATGAAGGTGATCGGGCCCTCGGGTGTCTTGGCCGTGACGCTGATGCACGAGGGCTGAGCGCATCGCTTCTGTACGCTCTGAAAGATGTCGTCGCCTTCTCCCCACAGCTGAACCTCGGCCAACCGCGGACGCTCGCGCTGCCAGAAGCGGATCGGCCCCTGGTCGTTGCTCTGCAGCCGCTCCCACACACCCTTTTCGACTGGGGTCAGGGAGCCACTGAACAGACGTTTGGTGTACTCCACCATGCCGGTGTCCTGCGGCGCTACCTGGCGCAGCTCTTCGTACTGCTGTTGGCTTACCAGGCGGCCACGTTCAAACGCACTGCCGGTGGCGACGACTTTGATAAAGTGAACGAGCCTCAGCTTCTGCTCTGCCCTGGTGCCGTTGAAGCGGGCGAGGTCGATCTCGATTTCGCGCTCGCTCTTGTTGGGTTGCACCGTTGTGTAGACCCGGCGGTACTCAGGACTCTCGCCGACTATGCCCAGCGGCCTGGCCACTGGATTGACACCGTTCGATGTGAAGACGTCGAACAGCAGAAACGGATCGCCGATCTCATCGCCGACAAATTTCAAAACAATCCTGTCCGCCAGTACTACACGGCCCAGATCGATGGTGAAGAATGACTCGGTGCCGATGACGTCGGCGGAGCGGTCTTGTGGAAACACCGGCTCCCACCAGGTGCCGACATCGTCGTCGAAGACCTTCAACACCTCCGGCTTTGAATTCAGCGTGCCGGTCTCCACTGCGTCCAGAATCGTGAACTCGACAGGATCAATCGGCCCCCGTCCCTTGGGAGGCGAATCGGTAAGCCTTCTTGGGGGATTGAGGCGCAAACTTTCCAGGACATTGCTCTGCAAGGCGTTAGTGCTACGGCGCCATAGACGCGGACGAAGACCCTCAAAAGCACCGGTGACTTCGTTGGTAACGGGCTCCAGGGTTCCTTGCGCCTGTGTCCAGGCGCTGAAGTGTTCAAGTTGGTCGACGACAACGGACCCCGACTCGACGCGGTATCCGACCTCCTGTGCGCTCACCAGGTTGGGGAGTGAAAGTACGGCCATGGATAGGATTGAGATGGCGGTTTTTTTCGTCATGAAAATGTTCTCCGGGGACCCCTGATTGACTGGACTGGGCGCAAGCCCAAGGGCAGTGCCCTTTCACGGTAATATAAAAAAAGAACGGCGCGTTTCTCGATTAATCTCACCAAGCCGTCTGCGGCTGCATTCGCGGCTCAGCCGCAACCACCAACGCCTCCCGAAGGTCGGTTTGTTTTATTATCGTTTACTCAATGGCAAAAAAATCTCAAATGACCATGGTCGGCAAGCGCAAGTTGGCGATCTCCAACCTGGACAAGCCTCTGTGGCCGGAAGACGGTATCGTCAAAGCCGAGCTGATTGAGTACTACCTGAAGATGGCGCCGACGATTCTCCATCACATAAAAGGCCGGCCGCTGTCTTTCGTGCGTTTTCCCGACGGTATTCACGGTGAGAGCTTCTTCCAGAAAAACAGGCCGGATTGGGCCCCTGCCTGGCTCGAGCACGAAAAGGTTGGCGACGAGGATGGCGCCCTCGACTATGTCTTCGCCAGCGAAGAGGCCTCGATGGTGTGGATCGCCAATCACGCTTGCATCGAGCTGCATCAGATTCACGCGCGCATACCCACCGAAGTCCGCGCTTCTTCTGCGGTGCGGTAGAATTCTGACTTGAAGGTCCTCTTTCTCTCGTCATCCGCCTGGTCGATGATCATCACCAGCGCCGGTTTTGTGGCGATTCGTATGGCATCAGAATGAAACAGTACGATCTGCATCAGTGAGGGGAGTAACTCAACGATTTCGGGGATCTGAGATATCAGTTGGGTGCCACTTACTTCATGACCTTCGTCAGAGGCAGGGTCCTCGTTCCACAGGCCACAATCATGCATGAAGCCGCCGAGAAAAATTTCGGCCAGGTCCCTCTTGAGATCAGCGCTCTGTACCGCGTTGCCTCCAGCATCCGGGTCGCCGGCGACGGCCGCACAGAGGTCTCCCTTCAGCAAGGCCTGTGACGCCAATTCCGTGGCAAAAACGGCGACATTGAGCGCGTGCTGGATGGTACGGGTCGCCAGGTCGTGGCGGGCGATCAGATCCATGATCAGGGTATTGCCGATCAGGTACTCGTCGATCGCGGCACGTACGGCCGTGTGAAAATGCTTGATGCGTCCCTCGAGCTCCTGCAGGTTGTCAACGACATCCCGATTGCGCAATGCGGACACGGTGAAGGCGCTGCCGCCGACGATGCGGTAGATCTCGGTCGCCTTGCGGGCGACATCCTCGGCCTTGACGACGACCTCCCGCGACACTTCCCGGGCTTTGCGGGTGCGCTCCTGCGTCGCCGAGATCGGTTCGGAAACGCCAGACTCCGGCGGACGGGAGCCGCCTCGTTCCTGACTGATCACGACATCCACGTAGGTTGGACGCTGGCCAGCAGCCGGGTTGCGCTGTTCGAGCCAACTCAGCTGCCGCTCTGTGATTTTGGCATTGCTGGCGATGAAGACGGATCCGCCGGGACCGTAGATGTCATGGGCGGCGCGCACGGAGAGGCTCATGTCCTTGCCCTTGACCTCAAGCAGGATGACACGCAGGTCGCGGGTGCTGATGCTGATGGCGCTCATAGCCGTATAGGATACGGCGGGCCCGAGCGGGCCATGGTGACCGGCCTCACATTCACCATGGGGCGATTCATCTCCACAATTCCCGGATGGCCGCCAGTTTCCCGTCACTGAGGTAGCCATAACGGTTGACCCAGGCGCCATCGGCGGCGCTTTCCGCAGCGACGGCGAATCGGCGGGCGAAATCATCTTCGGGACCGTACCCATGAACAATGGGCGTGACCAGCGTGGCACCGGCCACTTCATCGAGGATCTGCCCGATCTTGCGGTGCTGGGCTGCATCGGTTACCGGGTGCGGCTCGTCCGGCTCAGGATAACGGAAGTCAAGGAGCTTGGCATGGGTTGTGTCGACGCCCATGTCGAACAGATTGGCCAGCCCTCGCACCAGCAGGTTTTCGTCTAGGCCAGGGTTGCTGCTGAGTAGCTCCGTCCCCCAGAAATGAATCATCAAGGTCCAGTGCATGGTGTAGAATTTCGGTGACACCGCGGTGCAGTGCGCCGCGGCAGCGGCGAAATCGAAACCGGTGAAGGACGAGAATGGCGGCATGAAGGCATTGGCGCTGAGCTTGATTTGCGGTCCCGCAGCGTTGGTGATGGCGCTTCTCCAGTGCGCCAGCAGATCTACAGACAAGGCCCGCTTCAGGCGCAGCCACTCTACCACCAGGGGAAAGCGGCGCAGCATGCCCGCCTGTGCCACCTGACCCGGCTCGATGGCGACGAGCTCCTCCAGGTCGCCATTCGAGAGACTGCCATGGATGTAGTGGTAGAAGGCGGCGACCTCGGCGCGAATCGGCTCGAACTGAATCTCGCGCTCCGCGCACCAGGCCTCGACGTGCGGACTGAAATCCTGGAAGAGCTCGTCGATCTTGTAGCAGGGATACTCAGGCCAGTCCGGCCGCAACCCGGTGATGTCCGGGTAGTGCTGCAGCAGATCACCAACGTAGGAGTCGATGTAGTCGCGGATGGCATCACTGGCTAGGCTGGCGGTCGCGGCCATGCGATCGACCGGGAGACGGCCATCGGGGAGTCGCGGAATATCCTCTTCACGCAGGCCAGGTGGCGTGGTGGCGTCAATCTGCAGGTAAACGTCGAGTTCTCGGTCACGGGCGGCAGTAATGAAATCGCCGATGATGTGGCCCGCTCGAGCCGTAAGGTCATTGGGTTGACGGGGGCGGTAAGGGGTGCCGGCGTAACGCTGCTCCTCCGGTTCGAAGCTGGGGCCACTGCGTACCCACAGGGATCGTTGCCCCCACAGCGGACGGTCGAACAGGCGCGGACTGCTGCCGGCGTCGTCAGGGGGCTGGAACACCCCCACGCCTTCCTCACATCGCTGTGTCACCGTTGGATTGATTGCCACCGCGGTGGCATGCGCACGCTCAATGGTATCGAGCACCGCGTCGATTCCCTCACTCTGGATGAAATCGCAGTACACGGTAAAGCCGAGGAAGCGGCGGTCGCGGTCTACGGTCGTTGCCATCCCCTACTGCCTTGATTAGGATTGTCCTGCCAAGGCCGCACGCGCACCCGTGAGACCCAAGCCAGTTCGAGACGGTACACCATTCGCACGAGGGCGCAAGCGCGCCAGTGAAATTTCACAGAGGTGAATGAAATGAGTCAGAGCGAATTCTGTTTCCTCTCCGCCACCGAGCTGCGTTCGCATTACCTGAAGGGCGAGGTGTCGCCGGTGGAGGTGACACGGGCGTTGTTGGACCATATCGAGAGGCACAACGGTGACATCAATGCCTACGTCACGGTGACCGACGAGTCGGCACTCGAGCAGGCGAGTGAGGCAGAAAAGGTGCTGGCCTCGCAGGCGGATTCGTCGCCGCCGCTGACGGGGATCCCGTATTCGCTCAAGGACCTTACGGCAACCAAGGGCATCCGCACGACGCGTGGTTCGCTGCTCTATGCGGATTGGGTACCCGACTTCGATGGGCCGATGGTTGGCAGTATGCGAGAGGCGGGAGCCGTCCTGCTCGGTAAGACAAACACCCCGGAGTTTGGCTGGAAGGGGGATTCGGGCAACCGTGTTGTCGGACCGACGCACAACCCGTGGCAGATCGGCCGCACTCCTGGTGGCTCCAGTGGTGGGGCTGCCGCGGCCGTGGCTGCCGGCATGGGTCCCTTGGCGCAGGGTACGGACGGGGCTGGCTCCATTCGCATACCGGCCTGCTTCTGCGGCGTCTTTGGACTCAAGCCGTCGTTCGGGCGGGTGCCACAGTACCCGGCGAGCCCGGTGGAGATGCTGTCGCATGCGGGACCCATCACTCGAACAGTAAGGGATGCGGCACTCATGCTCGATGCCGTTGCCGCGCCAGACGTCGTTGACAAACTGTCACTGCCCGGTGAGGAGCAGTTTGCCGCGGCCGTCGACGGTGGGATTGCCGGGCTGCGCGTTGCCTGGACTCCGGATCTGGGGTACGCACCAGTGGATCCTGCTGTGGCCCGGGTTGTGCAGGCGGCGGCGATGAGGTTTGCTGAACTCGGTTGTGAGGTCGTAGAGGCGCATCCCGGTCTGGCCGATCCGTGGGATTTCGTCGATCCCACCTGGGCCTGCGCCTTTGCGGCGATCTACAACGATAATTGGGACGAGGTCAAAGACCAGCTGGATCCGGGTCTGAGAGAAGTCGTCCTGCACGGACGAGAGTTCAGCGGCGCTGAACTGGCCGGCGCCAACATCCGCCGCAACGAGTACTACCATGGTTGGCGTGTGTTCATGGAAGCGTTCGATCTGGTATTGATGCCGACGCTGCCGGTGACCGCTTTCGCCGCTGGCGATGATCAACCCGGACAGGTCAACGGCGTGCCGACGACGTACCTGGGATGGACGGCTTTCACCTATCCGTTCAACGTTACCGGGCAGCCGGCGGCGACCCTGCCATGCGGCTTCGTGGAGGGACTGCCGGTGGGTCTGCAGGTCGTGGGCAAGTGGCGGCAGGATGCGACGGTGCTGCGCGCCTGCGCGGCATTCGAAGCGCTGCAACCGTGGAAGGACTTACTGCCGCCGATTTAATCGCTAGGTGATCGCAGCTTCGAATGCGGCGATGATCTTGTCGGCTTCCGCCTGGGTCAGAACAAGGGGCGGCGACAGGAACAACATGCTTTC
>Ga0115002_10010236_pt1 | contig 10113 bp, 10 predicted proteins | sample ArcticOcean_MG_C_8_FD_89576 | JGI IMG/M metagenome (GOLD analysis project Ga0115002, IMG submission 89576) | Marine microbial communities from western Arctic Ocean - ArcticOcean_MG_CB11_86 | ecosystem: Environmental > Aquatic > Marine > Oceanic | place: Arctic Ocean: Canada Basin | collected... | reverse complement strand
TCATGCTGCGACTCGCCCCGCGTCCTATCCGGGATCAGGCGTAGGCGGCGACCTGTTCGGTGCGCACGCGCACGCGCAGGGGCCGGCCCAGCATGTCGAGCAGGACCGTCACCCGCTCCGAATCCGTCATTTCCTCGAAGAAGCCGATCAGATGGGCCAGGGGACCGGCGGTCACCCTGACGGCCTCGCCTTTCTCGAAGGGGGCCGGCTCGGTCAGATCGACCAGACCGTCCGCGGTTTCGCGGGCGCGGATATCGTCGATCACGCCGTCGGGCAGGGGCAAGGGCCGCTCGCTCGTGCAGATCAGATGCGCAATTCCGATGGTCGAACTGATCGAGCGCCAGCGCGCACGCTGCGGGTCGAAGGCCACGAAGATATAGCGCGGAAAAAGCGGCGCCTTGATCCAGTCGGTTTTGCGGGCATGGCGCCGGCGCTTGCGGTACTGGGGCAGATAGGCGGTGAAACCCTGGCGATCCAGATTGAACAGGGCCTTGTGCTCGGCCTTGGCATGGGTTTGCGCGACGTACCAGCGGATCATGCGGCCGGCCCTCCGCTCTCCGAAGAGTTCCCGGCATCGCGCGCGCCTGCCACTGCCTTGCGCGAGATGCGCAGCACGGCCGGGGTCAGCACCCGGTCTTCCGGCATCTGGGCGCGCAATCCCTCGAACACCGCCTGGGCGTTCTTCATATCCGTCACCATGGCGGCGTCGACCGCCCCCAGTTCGATCAGGTAACGCTCGACCGGCAGGCCGTGAAAACGGTTCTCGCCGGCCTCCCGATAGGCCCGGTCGACCAGGCCGACGATCTCGACTGGGAATTCGCGGGCGCAGAGGATGGCGATCTCCGCCACGTCGCTCGCCCCGCACAAAGCCACGCGGTGGCGTTCGCGCCGCACGCAATCTTCGAACAGCGCCTCGCAATCGGCCCGCGCCCGACGGAAGACCGAGAAGGAATAAGACAGATACTCTGCCGTCAGGCGCGATTTTTCCGCGAAACCCTGCGGCGTCAGGTAATAGGCGTAGCGGTTGGGCGGGACCTGCTGGACCTTGATCAGGCCCTTCTTCACGCAACGCTTGAGATAGGCGTTGGCGAGGCCGAGCGCGATGCCGAGGTCATGGGCGGCCGAGCGCTGGGTCAGGGAATCGTTCTCGTGCACCGCTTGCAGCAGGCCGAGCGTGATCTCCCCTTCCTGGTCGATGGCGCCCGCGCGCGCTTGTTTTTCCACTGCTCTAGTCCTCTGCCCAAACCCTTGCTGGCTCTCGCCCAGGCTCCGAAGCCGTTACCGGGCTTTGGCCGCACCTCGATTGACTTTGCGGCGGCACATGTTCATTGTCTGAACAATATAACGTTCATGCACCGAACGTCAATGCGGCCCCCTCTCGGATCGGGAGCGGCACTCCCTGCCTTTAGGGTCTTTAATGTCCGAAGCCGAACTCTCCCATCTGTTCCTTGCCATCGTCCTGCTGCTTAGTGCGGCGCTGGGGACAGGGTACCTGTTCGAGCGCTTGGCCATGCCGCGGGTGGTGGGCGAGATCGTCGGCGGTATGCTGCTCGGCCCCACGGTGTTCGGTTGGCTGATGCCGCAATGGCAGGCTTGGATATTCGCACCGGGAGGGGCCACCCAGGCGCTCGATGCCCTGTATTGGATCGGCCTGGTGCTGCTCATGTTCACCTCGGGTTTCCGCATCCAGCGCAACCTGACGCGCGAGGACCGGCGCAGCGTCCTGGTGGTGCTGGCCGCCGCGACCTTGCCGCCCTTCGCGCTCGGCTACGCCGTCCCCCTGGTGATCGACATGACGGCATTGATGGGGCCGGCGGGGAATTCGCTCGCCTTCCGCCTCGTGCTCGGCATCGCCGTGGCCGTCACGTCGATTCCGGTCATTTCACGAATATTCCTCGATCTGTCGATCATCGAGACCCGCTTCGCCAAGGTCGTCCTGGCCTGCGCGACGCTTCAGGATCTTCTGTTATGGACGATTTTGGCGGTCGCCACCGGTCTCGCCGCCGGGCAGGGAGTAGCGCAGGCGGAGGCGGGGGCCTTGCCGGTCTTAAAGACCGCAGGCGTTGCCTTGGTATTCCTTCTGGTTTCGATTTGGCTTGCGCCACGCGTTTTGCAGGCGGTCAGCGGAAATCGTTTCAATCTCGTGTCCCGCGCCTCGCCGATCGGATATGTCCTTGCCGTCTGTTTCGTCTTTGCGGCGATCGCCAGTCTGCTTGGGATCAACGCGATCTTCGGTGGCTTCGTCGCCGGCATCGCTGTGGGGGCCCTGCCGGAGGCGCGCTTCGCGGCCGTGAAGGCCCGTATCGCCGATATCTCCCTCGCCTTCTTCGTACCGATCTATTTTGCTCTGGTCGGCATCAAGATCGACCTGCCCCAGTTCTTCGACCTATGGCTTACCGTCTATTTCATTCTGTTGTCCTCGGCCATCGAGTTGATCTGCGTGGTCCTCGCGGCGCGTCTGCTCGGCAAGACTGTTCTGACCAGCTTCAATCTTGCCGTGGCGATGAACACGCGGGGCGGGCCCGGCATCGTGCTGGCCAGCGTCGCTTATGGCTTCGGCATCATCGGCGGCGAACTCTTCGTGACCCTGACACTGGCCGCGTTGATCACCTCCCTTGCCTCCGGTGCTTGGTTCCGGCATTTGTTGCGCCGTGGCTGGCCGTTGTATGAATGACGAAGGCTCTGGCGGTGCTTTCTTCGGACGGTCGCGCCCAAGATGAGCATGGTCCCTGGATTCATCCTCTCCCTGGTTTCGAAATACCTTCGACGGCACCGCTTATCGCCACTCCCGGAGGGCAGCCGTGATTTCCACACCCCGCGCCGACAACAGCTCAGGGCCTGATAGCGCGGCACCGTCGCCCACGGATGGCCCCCGCATCGTGGTCGTCGGGCTAGGCTATGTCGGATTACCCTTGGCGGTGGCGCTCGCCAAGCATTTCCCGGTCACCGGTTTCGATATCGATGCGGGTCGGGTGGCGGAATTGGCCGGGGGCCATGACCGGACGGGTGAGGTGCCCGATGCGGTGCTTTCCGCCTCGACCCTCCAGCCGACGGTCGAGGTCGAGGCGATGCGCGAGGCCGAGGTCTTCATCGTCACCGTGCCGACTCCCGTGGCCGCCGATAACAGCCCGGATCTTGGCCCGGTGCGCGCGGCCTGCCGCACGGTCGCCGGGGTCATGGCCAGGGGCGCGATCGTCGTCCTGGAAAGCACGGTCAGCCCCGGCGTGACCGAGGAGGTCTGCGGCCCCTTGCTCGAGGAAGGCTCGGGCCTGGTCTGCGGGCGCGATTTCTTCCTCGGCTATTCTCCCGAACGGATCAATCCGGGCGACCGCGAACACACGGTCGAGCGCATCACGAAGGTGGTCGCCGGCCAGACCCCTGCGGTGGCCAAGCGGCTGGCCGCGATCTACGGCGCGGTCAACGGCGGCCAGGTCTTCATCGCCCGCGACATCCGCACGGCCGAGGCCGCCAAGGTGATCGAGAACGCCCAGCGCGATCTCAACATTGCCTTCGTGAACGAGATCGCGATGATCTTTCACCGCGCCGGCCTCTCCGTGCATGACGTGCTGGCGGCCAGCCGGACCAAATGGAATTTCCTACCCTTCGTGCCCGGGCTCGTCGGCGGTCATTGCATCGGCGTCGACCCCTTCTATCTGGCCGAATTCGCCCAGCGTATCGGCCATCACCCGGAGATCATTCTGTCTGGCCGGCGCATCAACGACGGCATGGCGCGCTACGTCGCCGACCGGTTGGCCGAGGCGGTGGGCGAGGGCCAGGAAAGTGTGCCGCGCCGCGCTCTGATCCTCGGCCTGACCTTCAAGGAGAACGTGCCCGATCTCCGCAATTCCAAGGTGGTCGATCTGGCCGGCGCCCTGGTCGAGCACGGCTTCGGGGTGGATATCCACGACCCAGTCGCCGATCCGGCCGTGGCCGAGGCGGAATACGGCCTGCGCCTCCTGCCCGACCCGGCCGAAGGCGCGCCCTATACCTGTGTGCTGGGAGCCGTGGGCCATGATGCCTTCGCCGCGATGACCGGCGCGGAACTTGCCGCCCTGCTGGCGCCCGGCGGTTTGCTGGCCGATTTGAAGGACATGTGGCGCGACATCGAGCTGCCCGAGGGCTTCCGCCGCTGGCGGCTCTAGCAGGCTGTTGAACCAGGCGGTCTCGAAGGCTGATTGGCATAATGCGCCTGTTTCAACAGCCTGCTAGCTTCGGGCCTTGCCGCCGCGTGGCGGCGGGCCGCCGGCATCGATCCGCTGCAGGGCCCAGCGCAGGGGCGGGCCGGCCTGGGACATCCCGGTCTCGACCACGATCTGTTCGGTCTTGCGCTGTGGCGCGCCCGCGCCGAAATAGACGCTGCTCTCGATGCGCGGCCGCCCGCCCGCAAAACGCAGGCGCCAGCCCTGGCCGCTGGGCAGGCGCAGCAACGCGCCCGCGCCATCGGCCAACAGGCTGGCCCGCACCGCGGGGTCCAGATGGAGGCGCAGGGTCGCGGCATGGTCGCCTGGCCCGGCGATGCGCTCCTCGACCCGCAGATCGGTGCCGTCGGCCGATAGATAGATGCGCCGCTTGTGCACGACCCCCAGGCTCGACCGATAGCCGTCATGGGACAGTTGCAGCAGGATCTCGCCGTCCTGGCCGGTCTCGCGCCGGCCGGTCACCTCGGGCCGCCCAGCCAGGCCACCGCCGTCGATCACGGCGACCGCGTTTGTGTCGTCGAGGATCAGGGTGGAATGCGCCGCCGTCGCCCGCTGGGCCGCGCGCCAGGCTGGACCCGCCTCGGGGCCGGTGCCGCAATTGACGATCAGCCGTTCGCGCCCCGCGCTCATCTCGAGCGCCAGAGGGGCGGCATGGGCGTCCCGGTCCCGGCCCGGCGGCGGGGGCGCGGCGGCATCGACCAGCAGCACCGTGTCGCCGGCGGCAAGGCGTTGATAGCCGCCATGGGGCAGGCTGGGCGCGATTGTCCCGCTCGCGCCGCAGCGGTCCAGCAAGGCCTCGATCCGGCGTGGCTCGCCCTCGCCGCCGCCGTGGAACACCGCCAGCGCGCCATCGGCATGGCGCAGGAAGCGCAGGGCCGGGGCCAGCCGGTCGATCGCTGAGACCATGGAATCGGACGGGCGGCGGCCACTCGCGTCGAGCGTGGCGCGCAGCCCGACCAGGGCGTCTAGCAGCTCGGCCAGGGATTCCGGCCGGCGGTCGGCGGTGGCGCCGTCGGGCAGGATCTGGGCCGCGGTCTCCTCGTCCAGCAGGGCGGTGCCGCGGCCCATCAGCCGGTTGTCGAGACCCATGGCGATGCCGACCAGGATCAGGCTGCGTGCCACCTGCACACGGTCTGGCCCGGCACTATCGCCCGGTCCCGTGCGGGCCAGATGGCGCGCCTGGCGGGCGAAGGCGCGGTCCAGCGCGGCGGCAGTGACATCGGATTCGCTGGCGACCAGCAGGCGGCGCCAGCGCAACCAGGATTCGAGGCGCCGTGCGGTCGCCGCGGGCGCCCAGGCGACCGGATGCCAGATGCCGTAGCGCGCCAGCCAGTCCGCCGTGATATGGCGCGCCGCGATGGTCGCGCCCCGCTCCTCGGCGGAGGCGAGATCGGCCAGCCAGGCGAAACCGTGAAAGACCTCCGACCAGGGGCCGGGCGCATCCGCCGCCGCCCAGAGTTCGGGCCCGCCTTCGACCTTGCGGCCGGCCAGGACGAAGCGTCCGGCGGCCAGGGCCCGGCCCCGGCCCGCGCCGCCGCGGATGCCGTCGAATTCCGGCGGTCGCACCGGGCCGGGCGGTGGGCCGCCCAGGGTCAGGCCATAAACGGGCGAACGATAATAGAAGCCGACGAGGGCGCGCAGCAGGCAGCGGAAAACGCGGGCCGGCGCCGTCGTCATTCCTCGCCGCTTGTGCGGCTGATTTTGGCCCCGCCGCCTGTGCGGCTGTTCTCGGCCTCGCCGCGCAGGTGCCGGATATTCGCGGCATAAGCGTCCGGCCCGCCGGTGAAGCTTGCCGTCCCGGCGACCAGCACATCGGCCCCGGCTTCGATCGCCAGGCGCGCCGTCTCGACGTTCACGCCGCCATCGACCTCCAGGTCGATGCGCCGGTCCGTGCCCGCTGTGATGAGGTCGATCTTCTCGCGCAGGGCGGCGATCTTGGGCAGCTGCGAGGCGATGAAGGCCTGGCCGCCGAAACCCGGATTGACGGTCATCACCAGCACCAGGTCGAGCTCCTCCAGGACATGCTCGATCGCCTCGACCGGCGTCCCGGGATTGAGCGAGACCCCGACCCGCTTGCCCAGGGATCTGATCAGCTGGACGGTACGGTGCAGATGCGGCCCGGCCTCGGGATGGATGGTCAGGATATCGGCCCCGGCCTGGGCGAAGGCCTCGATATAGGGATCGGCGGGCGAGATCATCAGATGGACGTCGAAGGGCTTATCGCTATGGCGGCGCAGGGCCTTCACGACCGCCGGGCCGATGGTGATATTGGGCACGAAATGCCCGTCCATCACATCGACATGGATATAGTCGGCTCCGGCCGCCGAAATCGCGCGGATCTCCTCGCCCAGCCGCGCGAAATCGGCCGAGAGGATGGAGGGGGCAATGCGCACCGGTTGCTGCATGACGCTTCTCCTATCAGTCCCGAAACCCGGTCACAAGCATCCGTCGGTCAAAGCCGTTCGAGCCGCGCGGCATAGAAGCCGTCGAGGCCGCCTTTCGCCGCCGGCATGCCGGGCAGGGTGCGCAGATCGCCCTCCGCCGTCGCCGCGTCCGCCAGGCCGGGCAGTTCGTCGGCGGTGATCGGCAGGCGGCGCACGGGCGCGCCCCGCGCCAGCAGAGCGGCGATCCGTTCAGGCCCTTCCTCGGGTTGGAGCGAACAGGTGCTGAAGACGATGCGCCCGCGCGGCCGGACCATCTCGATCGCGGCGTCGAGCAAGGCGTCCTGCATGGCGGCCATGCGGGGCGGATCCTCCGGGCCCTTGATGTGCTGGATATCAGGATGGCGGCGGATCGCCCCCGTGCCGCTGCAGGGCGCGTCGAGCAGGACGGCATCGGCCGGCTCGTCGGGCCGCCAAGCCCGGCCGTCGGCGGCCACCGTTTCCGCCGTCAATCCCGTGCGCGCCAGATTCTCGCCGACCCGCAACAGGCGCTGGGCCGAGGCCTCGACCGCCGTGACCGCCGCTCCGGCGGCGGCGAGTTGCAGGGTCTTGCCCCCCGGCGCCGCACAGAGGTCGATGACCCTCTGGCCTTCGACCGCGCCCAGCAGGCGGGCGGGCAGGGTTGCGGCCAGGTCTTGGACCCACCAGGCGCCGTCTTCGAACCCGTCGAGTTCGGGCACCGATCCGGCCTCGGTCAGACGGATCGTGCCGCCGGCCAGGGCATGGCCGCCCAGCTTGGCAGCCCAATCGGCCGCCGCCGCTGGGTCGCGCGGGGTCAGGTCCAGGGGCGGCTCGGCCAGATGGGCCGCCGCGATTCCCCGCGCGGCCTCCGCGCCATAGGCTTCGGTCCAGCTCTGCCACAGCCAGTCCGGGCAGTTCAGCCGGGCGGCGTCCTGCCCGGCGACGAGTTCCGCGCCCTCGCGGCCCAGGCGGCGCAGCACCGCGTTGACCAGCCCGCGGACATGCGGCGGCACGGTCGCCACGGTCTCGCCGACCGCGGCATGGGCCGGCGTGTCGAGAAACAGCAGCTGCGCCGTACCCATACGCAGGGCGGCGCGGGCTTCCTCTTCCTTGCGCGCCAGGGGTTTCGCGATGCAATGGGCCAGCAGGACGTCGATCTGGCCCAGCCGGCGCAGCACGGTGACGGCGATCAGCCGGGAGAACCCCCGGTCGCGCGGCGCCAGGGCGGCGAATTCGCCGCTGGCGGCAATCGCCTCGTCCAGGAATCGACCGCGTTCCAGGATTGCGATCAGGAGGTCGCGGGCGACCATCCGCGCGTCGCCGGGCTTCGCGCCGGGCGGCTTGGATGGTTTGCGGGGTCGTGGGGCGCGCGCGTTTCCGTTTCCCTTGGTCATCCCCCCACTCATCCCCAGGGCCCCGCGACGCTGGCCATTTCGCGGAGCCGGCGGATGCGCTCCTCGGTTGACGGATGGGTCGAGAACAAGCCGTCGAGCTTGCGGGCGTGGAGCGGGCTGACGATGAACAGATGGGCCGTCGCCGGATTGGCCTCGGCCCGGTTGTTGTCGATCCGATGGGCGGCATCGCCCAGCTTGCCGAGGGCCGAGGCCAGCCACAGGGGCTTGCCGCATATCTCCGCGCCGATCCGGTCGGCCTCGAATTCCCTTGTGCGCGAGATCGCGGTCTGTACCAGCATCGCGGCCAGGGGCGACAGGGTGGCGACCAGCGGGACGCCGACGAAGCCCAGCGGGTTGTCGCGGCCGCGGCCGAAGAATAGGGCAAAATTGGCGAGCATGCCCAGCGTGCCGGCGACCGTCGCCGTCACGGTCATGATCAGGGTATCGCGGCTCTTCACATGGGCCAGCTCATGGGCCATCACCCCGGCGATTTCTTCCTGGCTCAGGCTGTTCATCAGGCCCGTCGTGATCGCCATGGCCGCGTGCTCCGGGTTGCGCCCGGTCGCGAAAGCGTTGGGCTGGGCGCTCTCGATGACATGCAAGCGAGGCATGGGCAACGCTGCGGCATGGGCCAATTGCTCGGTGATGCCGTAAAGCGCGGGGGCCGACCGGCTATCGACCTCGCGCGCGCCATACATGCGCAGCACTACCTTGTCCGAATTCCAATAGGCGAAAAGATTCATGCCCAGGGCGATGACCAGGGCGACGATCAGCCCGCCTTTGCCGCCGAGCATCAGCCCGCCGAGCAGGAACAAGGCCGTTAGCGCGGCCAGCAGCAGGGCGGTGCGGAAATAGGGCAACGCCGTTCGTCCTTTCCTTCAGTGCCGGGTCGTTCAACGCCGAGCGGCGGCCAATATCCGGTCGCCCAGGTCCAGTTCTGGAAATTGGTCCCGGCCCCGGCCGCTTCAAGCCTTGGCAGGCCCGCGCCCCTGGGTCATATCCTAGGCCATGTCACGACGCATCAAAGGTTTTACCGAACACCTCGTCCGGCGCGCCACGGCGCGGCCCGCCGAGGCACCCGCGCCGCCGCCAGAACCGGCGGTCGATTCGGTCGCCGAACCCGCTCCCAAAGCCAAAAACGAACAGGGCGGCCCCAAGGGCCCGGAACCGACCCGCTACGGCGACTGGGAAGCCAAGGGCCGCTGCATCGATTTCTGAGATGGCCGCCAAGGTTGATCCAGCTGAATATATAACGACTGTCACTGCCCGACTTCGTCCGGGCGGTCCAGTCCAGTCGCTTCGCCGTCTCGGACTTACGTTCACCTGTTTCCAGATGTCGTCCTGCGATCCTTCCCCGCCGCCTATACGAGGTGTCGTCCCGGGACTTGTTCCCGGGACCCAACCGCCCTGTCTGCTCGAACGGTCCTGCGGTGATTGTGGTCGTCCTGGCCCGACACCGGTATGGGGCTCAAAAATTCGACGCGAAATCCGCGAGTGGCCGCCGCCCCGCCTATGTGCGGTCCAGACGGAAATTATTGAGGAAATCCGGCACCTCGATGCCCGGCTTCAGGCGCGGGTCCGGCTCGGCCGGCCGATAGTCCGGCGGATCAGCAGCACCCTGGCCCAGATATCGAGGTCGTAATTCACCTCGTCGTCCGCCGCCGCGCCTTTCCGGCCGCGGCGCGGCCCTGGCCGCCACGGTGCGGCCGCGCGGCCCGCGCCATGCCGCCTTCAGCCCGGGCCTGCCGGATTATGAGGCCTTTTCCTTCGGCCGCTGGGGCCAGATCCTGGCTTGCACCTGGCGGCGCCTGCCGCCCGCCCTCTTCGGCCATGGCGATCCGGCGGGCTTCGCCCCCCTGCGCCGGGCGATCGCCGATTATCTCGCCGCCATGCGCGGGGTGCGCTGCGACCTGGACCAGGTCTTCGTCACCGGCGGCTCCCAGCAATCCGTCGCCCTGGCTGCCCAGACCCTCTGCGATCCGAACGATACCGTCCTGGTTGAGGAGCCGGGCTATCCTGGCGTCCGGGGCGCCTTGCTCGGCGCCGGGCTGACCCTGGCCCCCGTGCCTGCCGATGGCTAAGGCATGGATTTCGACCAGACGAGTCCGGCGGGGAAAG
>Ga0115002_10010235_pt1 | contig 10113 bp, 9 predicted proteins | sample ArcticOcean_MG_C_8_FD_89576 | JGI IMG/M metagenome (GOLD analysis project Ga0115002, IMG submission 89576) | Marine microbial communities from western Arctic Ocean - ArcticOcean_MG_CB11_86 | ecosystem: Environmental > Aquatic > Marine > Oceanic | place: Arctic Ocean: Canada Basin | collected... | reverse complement strand
TCGGTCCCCGGCTTGATGGATATCGCTGGCGAACCAAAACACATTCATGAGATGTACGGCACTCAGCCGGGCAAACCCAGCTTCGCCAACAACTGCCTACTCGCCCGCCGTATGGTCGAGCGCGGCGTGCGCGTGGTGCAACTGTTCGACCAAGGCTGGGACCATCACGGCAGCATCAAAAGCCGGTTGCCGCAAAAGTGCAAACAGGTCGATCAACCCATTGCCGCGCTCATTAAAGATCTGAAACAACGCGGTTTATTGGATGACACGCTCATTGTCTTCGGCGGTGAATTCGGTCGAACACCCATGCTGCAAGGGTCCGCCGGCCCTAGCGCGGGCCGCGACCATCACAAAGACGCCTTCAGCATTTGGATGGCAGGCGGCGGAATCAAACCGGGCGTTACCGTCGGCAAGACCGACGACCTGGGCTACCACATTGTCGAAGACCCCGTCAGCGTGCACGACCTACACGCCACAATTTTGCACTTAATGGGTATGGACCACAAACGCCTAATCCACTGCTTCCAAGGCCGCGATTACCGCCTGACCGATGTCGCCGGGAAAGTGGTTGAGAAACTTTTGGCGTAATTTTTTTAGTGGGAGGGTGGCATGGGCTGCTTGTCAGCCCTTGTCGAGTGAGGGAAATCTCTCTATTTCCTACCAGGGTCAAAGAAACTTCTAAGAGGCATGACGCCTTGGCCCGTTTCAATCCATTTATTATCAGCGGCCCGAGAAACGGTCGTGACATGAACGCCAACCGCGTCGGCAATTTTGACCATTTTGAGTGAGCTGATGTGTTCGCTGTTCTTGTCGAAAAACTCGCTCTGGTGATCGACGATCGCCTGCGCAACGCGCTTCAATGTATTGTAACGTTGTTCTATTGATTCGATCAGCCATCTGGCCGATTCGATCTTTTTCTCGATGGACTCCTTAATTCCCTCATCCTGGCTACTTTCCATCAACTTCGAATAATATTCGTTGATCCGCAGGCTGGGAATGTTTTGGTCAAGCAGCTTGACGACGCACTTGCCGTCAGGGTCACGGTCAACACAAAGCTCCGGCGTATCAAGTTCCACGGCACTGTGTTCGGAAGATTTTTCCAGAACGACGTTATCGGCAAGTTCCTGTTCAACTCGCTCGACGAGCGACATCAAAGGTTCTTGCAATACCGCCATCGAAAGAATCATGCGTGGTGCCAGGTTTCTTGAGAGACTTCGATTCACGTTGCCCATCCTCCCGTCCGCAGAGTAACGCTGTTGCGAGTATTGTTTGTGTGCCACTGGCTTTGCCAGTGATTTATATTACACTGGTTCTATGATCTCTCAAACCCAATTAATCTACATCCTCTCCACAAAAGCCCAAGATCAACTGAAATAACCAAAGTCAAACACTGGCAAAGCCAGTGGCACACCGGTGTTTCTTTCCAACAGGACCATTCGTCGCAATGTCGAATTCAAAACCGATGACATGCCATCGGCCCGATTTCCGATCCCCAAATTCCGACTTTGATTCCACCCAGGCTTGTTGGTGTTGATGAACGATTCTACAATCGAATCCTATTAGAACTGAATCTTCTCGAAATGAAAGCCCATTCATGTCTTACGGAATCTCAACGCGGCAGTATATCGGCGAAATGAAAGACAGCGACGCTGTTGACGAAATTTTCATGCTGGCCGACAAGCAATTGCGAGCCAATCGAAACGCGAGCCTGTACCTGTCGGTCGATTTGCGCGATAAAACCGGCCTGATGAACGGCCGCATGTGGAATATCACGGAAGAATCAGTGGCTGATTTCTCAGCGGGCGATTTTGTGCGGGCCCGCGGGAAGGTGCAACTGTTCCAGGGCTCGTTACAAATGATCCTCACTCATATCACAGGCGTGTCTTCCGAAGGCCGTGACTTGGAAGAGTTTCTGCCCCAATCTGATAAAAATATCGATCAGTTGTTAGAGAAACTACGAGACATTTTATTATCGATTACCGACCACGATTTACGGTCGTTGATGGAATGTTTTTTAGTCGATGAAGAACTGATGGAAAGTTTCTCGCGGGCACCAGCCGGCATCAAAGCCCACCATGCCTATCACGGCGGGCTGTTGGAACACGTCGTCAACATCATGGAAACCGCGCAGCGGATAGCCGACTTGTATCCACAGGTTGATACGAACCTGTTGGTCGTTGGCGCGTTTCTGCACGATATCGGTAAAGTTCGGGAACTCGGTTATGAAAGCGAACTGGTTTACACCGATGAAGGCCAACTGTTAGGCCACATGATGATTGGCGTCGAAATTCTCAACGAAAAAATTCAGCAAACCGAATCGATGACCGGCGAAAGTTTTCCACAAGAAACCGCCTTCCGACTCAAACACATGATCCTCAGCCATCACGGCCAATACGAATACGGCAGCTCGCGGTTGCCGATGACGCCGGAAGCGATTGCCCTGCACCACCTCGACAACCTCGATGCCAAGGTTCACGAATTCTCGCGATCAATTCAAGATGATCCGAACACCGGCAGCCATTGGACGCCGTTCAGCCCTCGTTTGGATCGAAAGCTGTTTAAAGGTTTTTAAGTTGGCTGTGTAGGGGGTGTTGTTTCGAACAAAGACTTCATGAGGAGCTTTTACGCCATGACACTTTCGGACGCACGTCAGTTATTAAGTCTGTGTTGTCTGTTCCTTACAAACTCCTCGAACAGTCTTTCTGCTGCCGAAGATAAGCCGAACATTGTCATCATTTTGGCCGACGATTTGGGCTACGGTGATTTGAGTTGTTACGACGGCTGGATCAAAACTCCGCACATCGATGCTTTGGCGGCGGGCGGGTTGAAATTCACTGATTTTCATTCCTCGGGAGCCGTTTGTAGCCCGACCCGGGCCGGGTTGATGACGGGCCGCTACCAGCAAAAAGTAGGAATTCCTGGCGTCGTGACGGCAAAAGGACATCGCGATAAAGGCCTGACCACAAAACACTTTACGATTGCCGAACTCGTTAAATTGGCTGGGTATTCCACCGCCATGTATGGTAAGTGGCACTTGGGTTACCAGCCGAAGTTTAACCCCGTGTATCACGGCTTCGACCAGTTTCGCGGTTATGTGAGTGGGAACATTGATTTCTTTTCTCACATCGATCAGGTCGGCAAATCCGATTGGTGGAACGCGACTGAAAAGGTCGTTGAAGAAGGTTACGTGACCCATTTGATCACCAAGCACGCATTGAATTTTATGCAGGCGAATCGCGAAAAACCGTTCCTGTTATATCTGGCCCACGAAGCTCCGCATTACCCATACCAAGGCCCGAACGATAAAGCGGAACGCACCGTGGATGGAAAGTTTGAAACGTTAGGAAGTCGATCCGATAAAAAAGAGGCCTACCGAGAAATGGTCTCCGAACTCGATAACGGGGTTGGTGCCGTTGTGGGTACGCTTAAAGAATTCGGACTCACCGAAAACACGTTTGTCTTTTTCTTCTCAGACAACGGTGCGACCAAATTGGGGTCGAATGGAAAACTACACGGGTTCAAAGGGTCTGTCTGGGAAGGCGGCCATCGAGTTCCCGCAATTGCAAACTGGCCCGGGAAAATTGCGGCGGGAAAAGTGACACACGAAACGGCCATCTGCTTAGACCTGTTACCGACGGTGGCCGCAATCACCGGAGCTAAAATTCCGAATGGTCATCCGTTGGACGGAGTAGATTTGTCGCCGGTTCTTTTTCAGGGGAAAAATCTTCCAAGCAGAACGCTGTTCTGGAAACACGGCAACCAACGCGCAGCACGTCAGGGGCCTTGGAAGTTGGTAGTTCAAGGGAAATCGAAGAAGAACAAAACAGTCAACAATCGCCCGCAACTGTTTCACTTAGGCGATGATGGAAGCGAAACGAAACCGCTCAATACAGTCAACCCCGATCGGCTGCAAGTTTTACGAACTGCGCTCGAGAACTGGGAACTCGAAATCGGCCCCGACCAATTCGGCGGTTGAGAGAGTTGTTTAATTTTCTGTTGTCTCTGTATCGACAGCTTCAGATTCGGCGTTTTCTTCCTGGGCCTCTGGTTCACCGCCTTCTTCCACATCCGAAGTTTCTTCTTCGTCTTGACCCAGTTCTGGCTGACCGATGAATTCGGCCAATGCCATGCGGACGGCTTCGGTCATTGTTAATTTTTCACGAGAGAGGTAGACCTGCACTTCGTCGAACAATTTGTGCGTGATAGCCTGTTCGAAGCCGACAAGATCAAAGAATTCATATTCTTTATGTGGGTCGTCTTCTCCGTCCGGCTCGACGGGAATTTCTTGAAAGACCACTTCAGTTCCAGATTCGGATTGTTTCTCTGGAGGGAGATCAGCCATCTCGGGTGGCGGTTTTGCTGGCTCAGGTTCTGGGAAGAGGCCTTTGATTTCAATCGCGTCGCGCCAATTTCCATTCCGGCCGCAGCGGACTGGGGTATCGGGCTGGATTTCTCCCTTGACCACTCGACGTTTCAGCTCAGCCGCTGGTAACGGGCCGACTTCATCACCCATGAATTGAAAAAACCAAGGCTTGGACATGGAGGCCTCTCTGTGCCTGAATCTTGCTCGAAGGTTTGCAAAAGACGTCCTTTATAGACTATCCGCAATCGACCAAAATCCCAAGCATTTTTTGGACTGTCTAGCTACTTCTTCTCGATCCGATACAGATGAGAATCCGTTCGTAGGATGAATGACTTCCCGGCAACGACCGGTGACGCCATAAAACGGCCATCAAGTTGGTTTTCAGCCAGAACACGAAACTCGTTCGCGTCCGGTTCGATGACAGTCGATTTTCCTTCTTGGCTGAGGAAGTAGATGCGGCCGTTGGCGTACAACGGCGATGCAGAAAAATTGCCGCCCAAGCGTTTTCGCCAAAGTTGTTTTCCGCTTTGTGCATCAAAACAACTGGCGATGCCAGCATCGTTCACAAAATACAAAGTACCATTGATGAATAACAACGATGGTTTTTTCGGAATCTGGCTGTCCGAATTCCAAACAACGTGCGTATCGGTCACGTCGCCGGTACCATCGTAGCGCACGGCCAGCATACGGGATTGAATGAAACTCGTGCAAATGAAAACCATGCCGTCGCCAATGACTGGCCGAGGTACCGTCGAGAAACCCAGCTTCCCGTAATGGGCTTTCCAAATTTCGGCGCCAGTTGCCGGGTCGTAAGCGTACACCCAGTCGGCACCGGGCGAAATCAATTGCGGCTGACCGTTCTGCTCGATGACCAGTGGTGTGCAATAGGCCTTCTGGAATTCTCTGCGGTCATTCATTTTCCCGGTTCGCGTTTTCGTCCAAACGGTTTTTCCCGTTTGTTTGTCGAACGCGGTTACAAATTGGCGGTCGATGCCGTCGAAATGAATGATAAGCAAATCGTTCCAAATAACGGGCGAACTGCCGGGGCCGTTTTGATGATCGACGTTAATGTTGTCAAATTTCCAAACCACTTTACGAGACTTTGTATCGAGACATGCCGTGCCGTAGGTGCCGAAGTGGAAATAAACGCGACCTTGTTCAATGACAGGTGAGGGCGAGGCGTAACTGTTGAGTGAATGAATAGGCTCAGGTGCGCTGCTTGAAAACAGTTCGATATCTGCAATCAGCTTACCTGAAGTTCGGTCGATGGCGATGGCTCGCAAAGAGACCGCCCCGGCAATTCCCAGGCCGTTTGGATATTTTAGTTTGGAAAGTAGTTCTTTCTCTTTCTCGGGAGACAGTCTTTTAATGACCGACGAGGTCAGCCAAATCTCGTTTCCCGAAACGACCGGCGACGAATGTCCAGAACCGGGAATGGCCGTTTTCCAAACAACGTTTTCGGTTTCCGACCACCGAAGCGGTAAACCCTCGACGTCAAAATGCCCCTGACCGCCCGGCCCGCGAAACTGTGGCCATTCATCGGCTGCGAATGCCGACGGAGAATCGAGAATGAGTAGCAAGCCTAATAGAACGGATGAAACAAGTTTCACAGAGACAGCTCCCGATGAGTTGAATGATATGCTGGAAGACCAACCAAATACGTTAGCGACCTTACTAAACTGACACAAGGAATGTCGAGCAGATTAGTCTCGGCGCCCAGTTAAGAGAAGTAAACCTTTTCAGCTGTTTTGCCTAGCAGCCAGTTACGATCTTCTGCTGAGAGGATACCGTTTTGTGTCGGTCGTCCAAATGTGTGAATGCGCGTCGATGAAGCTTGTTTTTGTGGTGTTTTTGTCTGCAATTGTCGGCGTGACTTTCATTGAAACGATGGCCCCAATTCCTGTGGAGACAGCATTGCTAAGAAACCGTCGTCTTGATGTCATGTTCGAATACCAGATTCAATGGTGGAAAAGTTTGGATTGCGTCTAGTATGACTTTCTTGAATTTTCACGTCCAGTCAAAGAAAAACAGCCGTCCTAGAAAATTAGGACGGCTGTTTGAATTTCAATCAAGTTAGTGACTGGTTTAACTCTCGGTTGCGTTTGCAGCAGTTTGCTGTTCGGGCAATTTGTTGTGCACTTTGGTTGCCATGCCGGTAAGTTGCAAGAGCTTGATGGTCCAGTACGTCATATCGATTTCGTACCAACGGTGTCCTGCCTTTGCGAGCCTTGGGTGGGCGTGGTGGTTGTTGTGCCAGCCTTCGCCGTAAGCGACAAGGGCCACCCACCACAGGTTTTTCGATTTGTCGTTGGTTTCGTAGTTGCGATATCCCCACAGGTGTGTCGCTGAATTCACAAACCACGTGCTGTGGTAGGCAAGCGCCATTCGCACGCAAACTGCCCAGAAGAAAAATGATCCAGCCATGAACAACGCATCCGCACCCATCCAAGCGCCTAATGCGTACCCCGCAGCCGTTGTGGCAACGGCTGCACCAATGATCCACATACCGAATGTCCTATGGAAGAAGCGGTACATGGAATTATTAGCCAAATCGGGAATGTATCGTTGAAAAAGTCTTTCGTCTTGCTCTGGGTTACGATACACGAAGGTCCATAAAATGTGAGACCACCAACTGCCATCGAAGGGTGAGTGAGGATCGCCTTTCAAGTCGGAGCGTTGGTGGTGCAAACGATGGTTGGCCGCCCAGGTCAGTGGATCGCCTTCACCGGCTAGCACGCCACACAAGGTCACAAAAAAGTTTGCCGGTTTGTTCAAGGTCATTGAACGATGCGAAAGGTAACGGTGGTAGCCAAGGCAAATGCCGACGCTACAGGTTAGCCAGTGCATGAAGATTGTCAGCCCTAAAGCTTGCCAACTGAAGAAGAACGGGGCCACCAAACAGCCGAGGTGAATTCCGATCATCCACAAAATGACGGGCCAGTCTAAATGTTTCCTCTGAAGTTTTTCCGGACTGAATCCTGAAAGCAATTCATCCATTTCAGGGCTCAACGGTCGAATGTCGTGGATGTCGGCCATCTCGCCTTCGACGAGTGACGACTCAATTACGTCTTGGTCGGTTGCTTGCTGAAGGTCTTGGGAAAATTCTTCTGTATTGGGATCATCGGTTACTACTGTCGCGTCTTCGACAAGGTTCGTAGCCATGGGTTATAGTCTCACTTAAAAATGTTACCGAGAAGTCCGTCCTTGTGGTCAATTCAAAAAAATCAGTATGAGAGATCAAGCTCTAAGACGAGGTCAATCTTTCAAGGGTGGGGAGTATAGCAGAAAGAAGGCAATTTGATGTCTCATCAGCGTCAAAGTTGTGTCAAAGTTGTGTCATGTCGTAACTTGTTAATATATAATCACTTAGGGGTTACGGAGTGGCTAGAAATCGGTATCCGGTTCCCCGAACTGACAAAATATGCCTGGGGGTCGCGGAATCATCCTCGATCAGCTTGCGTAACCGTGACACAAAATTGTCGATGCTGCGGGTCGAAATATCGGCCGATTCTTCCCAAACGTCTTTAAGAATCTGCGATCGAGACAGCACGGCGCCTTCGTTTTCGATGAAGTATTTTAAAAGTTGAAGCTCCATCGTAGTAAGAGAATGCGTCCGCCCGTTGACCGTCAGTTCGAATTTTGAAAAATCGATTTCCACAATTCCGAAATGATATTGATCAGAAACGGGCGATTCACTTTCTGCAGTCAAATCTCGAATGGTCTCGCCGCGCTTCAGTAAGTTTCTGACTCGGCTTAGCAATTCGGGAAGATGAAACGGCTTGGTAATGTATTGGTCGGTCCCTGCATCGAAGGCCAGGGCTTTGTCTTCACTCAGTTGTCGGGCGCTTAGCACCAAAATGGGGACATGGGCGTCGAGCTTCCTAAGTTCACGGCACGTTTCGTAACCGCTCATTCCGGGTAGCATAAGATCTAGCAGCACCAAATCGACAGGGGGTGTGCTCGCTTGGAATTGATCAAGTGCCGCAGTGCCATCTCCGGCTAAAATAACTTCGAACCCTTCTTGTTCGAAGTTGAATTTCAGACCTTGGGCGATTGCCGTTTCATCTTCCACAACTAAGATTCGCATGGTTCCGCTTTTCCCGGTAGCTCGACTTCAAACACACTGCCTGGTTGTCCGACTCGATTGTGAACGCTAATTTTCCCTTTTAAAAGATGAATGAGCGTGCGGGCAATATACAGGCCTAAGCCCGTTCCTTTCCGTCGGCGTTCTAACTCGCTGCCTCCCCGATAGAAGATTTGAAAAATCTTCTTACGCAGTTCCAAAGGCACACCTTCACCGTTGTCGGCAACCCGAATAATGACCTTGCCCGAATCGGTCAGGCGGGCTTGTATATCGACCTTTGGGTTCTCGCCACCGTACTTAATAGCGTTGTCCATCAGGTTTCCAAAAATCATTTCCAACAGCATGCTACGAGTATGAATAATTGTCGGCTCAATCTCAAATGTAAAGACTTCCGGTTCTTCACATTTGTGATGGGCACAAGCCGTCCGCGCACATTGTCGTAATAATGGCTCCATGACAATGTCTTCCGGGTCAGCCTGCTGGCCAATTGCATCGAGTCGGCCGACCTCTAACAATTGGCTAATAAGATGGTCGAGCCGATTGAGCTCTTGCTCCATTACCGAATAGAATTCTTCCTGCTGATCACGTTCCAAAACGCGCATTTGCAGCGTTTCTAAATACAGGCGCAGGGCGGCAATCGGCGATTTCAATTCATGGGTTACGCTGTCGATGAAATTCGCTTGCCGTTGGTTCAGCCGAACTTCTTTCATGGTCAGTACCAAGTAGAAGGACAACCCCACCAAAATCAGCACGAAAACGACCGTGCCAATCGCCAGCGCGCTCCAATAACTATGCTCGGCCAGCAAGACAATCCAACAGACCATCAGCGTGACGTTGAGCACCATCAAGACGACACTCAACGTAATCGACCATTGCAAAGCCCGGCGATTTCGGCGAACTAATAGCACAGCAGAAAATACTCCAGTAAGAGAGAGAAAAACTAGATGAACAACGTCTATTTGAAAATCATCATAGAAAGACCATAGCCACAATAACACGGCTGAGCCCAGACTTAAAGACGGCCTGTACCAAGTGCAATTGGTCTTCCGTAATTTGCTAAATTCAGTACTGGCCAAATAAAAAACCCCGGTTGAAAACGAATTGTTTCCTCAACCGGGGTTTGTGTTGTTACGAAAAACTCTCAATTATCCTATGGCGCGAAGAACGGCAGCGGGTCTGGGAAGGGAGTTCCCAGAGCTGGGAAGTTGAAGTTGGCACCGTCGAATGTCAGGAACATCGATTGAATACCGCCGGTAAACGGGTTCTGGAAGAAGTTTCCACCGTCTGCCTGTGTTCCGTCCAACAAATCGAGTGCCGGGTTGGCGTCGCGACCGTGCACCTGGAAATTCCCACGGACCGGGCGGTCGGTGTCGATTCCGGTGAATGGATCGGCAACATTTCGCTTGAGAGGATCGATGTTGCTGAAGCGTCCGTCAAACTGTGGCAAGATCGATGCCGTGATTGACGAGCCTTCTTCGGTCACCCGAATTTGATCTCCACGGTTACCAAACTTCGAATTGACCGGGTTACCCGAAGCTCCGAAGACCAAGTCGAGCCGACCGACAGGGTCGAGGAACACGGTATCGAGCGTAGGCGAATTGTTATCAATTGAAGTTGGCGGATTGACCGATCGAATCGGGAAGATTGTTACGTCGAATAGGTCTTG
>Ga0115002_10010233_pt1 | contig 10114 bp, 8 predicted proteins | sample ArcticOcean_MG_C_8_FD_89576 | JGI IMG/M metagenome (GOLD analysis project Ga0115002, IMG submission 89576) | Marine microbial communities from western Arctic Ocean - ArcticOcean_MG_CB11_86 | ecosystem: Environmental > Aquatic > Marine > Oceanic | place: Arctic Ocean: Canada Basin | collected... | reverse complement strand
CCAGACAACGCGCCGGCTGAATACCGTCACCCTACCCTAGGGGGGTATGCTATATTGCCGGGCGCTCTCCGGGATATATCACACGCATATAGCTACGGGCGTTGTTTAACGCATCAGCATAGCGTGGGGAGCCAGCAACACAGCCCCTAATGGCCAGCATTTACAGAGAAATCTATAGGGGGGGGGGGGTGTTATTATTTTATGTATAGCGCATAGGGGGTGCCAGGGCCACTGGGGGGGTATGGGTTATCATGTATGACTCCCGCACAGGATAGGGGATACATACTGTCAACCACTTATATATATATCAACCACCCTCACAACGGTATTGATAAATAACACTTGCAATATCGCGTATTATTATATACACTCAGACATCATAGTGTATAGGTTTACCCCCGCATACGTTATACTTGTTATACCACACGTTGACATGTTTGTCAACTGATTTCTACTGCAAGGAGTAAGATTTATCGTGGCATCATCAAAAAATAGCTTGACAAATAACATAAAATCCGTACAACTATATAAAGATACGGGAAAACTCTTATTAGAACGCTTCTACTGGTCGTTGAGAACGGGTGAACTGATTGACCCTATAGATCTCCCAACCAGCGACGTATATTACATATGGATAGCCCTTAAGCTTCGCCTATCAGACCCCACTCTCCCATTGGGAAAGGTTGCGGAGTCTCTGTACTTAGAAGGGTACACAAATCGTAATGGCAATCTTATCTACTACTACGATGATGATGACGACGATGATGACGACGATGAAGAAGAGGAGGGCGTAGATGCGTTCGAGGCGATCATCTGATAAAGAGGCATTTAAGAAGTGGCGACAGCAGCGGCCTTTCTTAGCCCCCATGGAAGTATTAGCGGAGGCGTGGTTTATATGGGGTCCAAAGGTTGCCAATTGGATGTCCAGTGAGATGGGGCCGGAAGGCGAGGAGAGAAATACCCTTGACACTTTGCTTGGGCGTGGTGGTGGAAGAGGAGGAGCAGCGGCTAAGAGAGAGGCGGCTCGGAACCGGGCGGCGGCTCGGGCTGATAAGGTTGAGGCAGCCAATGCAGAGATAAAAAGCGAAGCAGTAGCCCGGGGGAAACTTATACGACAAGCAGAAGCAGCAGCTCTGGCGAAGCTCAAAGCAAAACAACGACCACGCCCATCAGTGAGCCCCTCCCCTTCCCCTTCCCCTTCCCCTTCCCCTTCCCCCTCCTACTCCTTCTCATCGGACCAGGGCGAAGGGACACTGCTGGACACCGGCCATCCACCACAAGAAAGACAACCGCCGCCCCGCTCCCGCACGGAGCCACTGGGTTTATTAGAAAGGGTCCGGTCTGCGTGGGATACAGCAATTTCTCTGCAGCACTTAGAGATAACCGATCATCCCGATGGGAGACCTGATCTACGTAGAGGAGGGCTTGCCTCCCCCACCAGTAAAAAACAGAAAGACCGTGCTAACAGGGTTGCCCAGGAATATAAGAATAGTAAGCGGACAAGAAAAGGTATTATCCAGAAGAAAGAGATGATGACTAATGGTAGAAAAAAGAGAACTAAGCGATAAACAGCAGAAGTTCTTAGACGCGCTGTTTGAGGAAGCCAATGGCAACTTTAGGGCGGCTATGGATACGGCTGGTTACAGCAAAGGTACGAAGCCTATGTTGGTTGTCTCCTCCTTGAGGGAAGAGATAATTGAACTGACCCAGACTTACTTAGCTGCCAACGGCCCCCTCGCTGCCGTAGCAATGACGGGCGTGATTACGGACCCTACTGCTTTGGGCAACCGGGATAGGCTGTCGGCTGCTCGTGAGATCCTCGACAGGACCGGCATCGTGAAAACAGAGAGGGTGTCTGTTCAAACAGATTCGGGTGGCCTATTCATCATGCCCCCTAAGAAGCCCGACAACAACAGCCACGATGATGGGTGACCTACGATGGGTGATGGCGACGGCGGAGGATGGACACCAATTGTAAGGCGATCTCGCCAGATACCGTTTGGATATAAACAAGACCCCGACGACGATAGAGTTCTTCTTCCGATCCACGAACATCTGGATAGACTGGTGGAGGCCAAGGCATATTTAAAGACGTGCAGCTATAGGGAGGTGTCCGCGTGGTTGTCCGTCAAGACGGGTAGGCCTATCACTTTCCAGGCTCTTCACAAATTAATAACCAAGGAGAAGAAACGAACCAATGTCGCAAAGCTCTTCCGATATTATGCCACCAAAGCCAAAGAGTACGCGGAAACGGAAAGGCGTATCCAAGAAGGCATCATCTACGTCCCGGATAGTAAAAAGCCCAATCCTCTCGACACCAGTTGGGCCGACGACATCCTTATCGCCCCCGTCGAAGGGGGAGGTGGGGGAGGAGGAGGATAATAGGCACGTTGTATTTCGACCAAACCCGGGGCCACAAGAGAATTTTCTAACCTCCCCTGAGCGGGAAGTGCTGTACGGAGGGAGCGCGGGCGGAGGGAAAAGTTTTGCTCTTCTGGTTGACCCCCTAAGATTTTGTAGCTACGCCGGGCATTCTGCCTTAATCCTACGAAGGACTAACGATGAACTTAGGGAGCTGATACATAAATCTAGTGAGGTATACCCAAAGGCCTTTCCAGGGGCCAAGTGGTCTGAGCGTAAGTCTCAGTGGACATTTCCTTCGGGCGCGAGAATTTGGCTTACATACTTGGAGCAAGACAAAGATGTGCTTCGATACCAAGGCCAGAGTTTTACGTTTGTGGGGTTTGATGAGCTTACGCAATATCCGACGCCGTTTCCGTGGGACTATCTTAGATCGCGCCTAAGATCCACGGACCCCAACATCCCCGTATATATGCGGGCCACCACTAACCCGGGAGGGCCGGGACATGCGTGGGTTAAAAAGATGTTCATTGATCCTAGCCCATCCAATGCTCCTTTTTGGGCTACAGACATAGAATCCAGTACCGTGCTGAAATACCCGAAGGGGCACAGCAGAGAAGGTAAGCCTCTTTTCAGGCGCTTGTTTATTCCTGCCAGCCTGAAAGATAATCCGTATCTTTTTAATACGGGCGAATATGAGACAATGCTGCTGTCGCTTCCAGAAGTTCAGAGGAAGCAGCTTCTATACGGAAGTTGGGATGTGGCGGAGGGGGCCGCGTTCACGGAGTTCGATAGAAGTATTCACGTAATTGATCCGTATAAGATCCCATCTGGGTGGCGTAAATTTAGAGCATGTGACTACGGGTACGGCTCCTACTCTGCAGTTCTATGGTTTGCAGTGACCCCAGACAATACCTTGGTCATATATAGGGAACTGTACGTAAGTAAGGTGCTGGCCGTAAATTTGGGCCGGGCTATTATGGAAATAGAGAAAGACGACGGCGCTATCTCCTACGCTGTTTTAGACTCTTCGTGTTGGCATAAGAGGGGAGACACGGGCCCTAGCTTGGCGGAACAAATGAACTTAGAGGGGTGCAGATTTCGCCCGTCTGATAGGAGCAGGGGAAGCCGGGTAAGTAGTAAGAACGAGATACACAGGCTCCTACAGGTGGATGAGGACACAGATCTTCCGGGTCTTCAGATATTTAATAATTGCACCAATTTAATATCGCAATTGCCCATACTACCGGTGGATAAGAAGAATCCAGAAGATATTAATACGAACTCAGAAGACCATCTTTACGATGCACTACGGTACGGGGTCCAATCTAGGCCGGTCCATAGGAACCTATTTGATTTTGGGTCACCTACTTCCCCTACTGATTCTTTTAAACCCTCTGACTCTGTTTTCGGATACTGAAAGGTAAGGCATGGCACAAGACGCACACGGCATTGACTCCAACGAGAGTTCCTACATGGACGACTCTGAGGGGGGCTCTGCGGACTCCACCACGAATGCCCTCGCAGATTACGTAAATCAACAGTACAGTAGGGCAGAAGACGCCAGATACGCGGATGAGAACAGTTGGATTAAGGCGTACAAGAATTATCGGGGTACATATAGCGCCGATGTGCAGTTCTTGGAGACTGAGAAGTCGCGAGTATTCGTTAAAGTGACAAAAACTAAGGTGTTAGCGGCCTATAGCCAGATTGTGGACGTTCTACTGGCTAATAATGAGTTTCCTCTCACCATCAACCCCACAGCTTTGCCCGAAGGCGTCGCTGAATCCGTACATTTTGACCCCGCCATGTCCGAGGACGCCGATATTCCAGAAGCTCCGCTGGATTTGGTCGGATATGAGGGCGATGGTAGAATTCTGCCCCCTGGTTCCACCATGGATAGTCTCCTGGCTGAGAGACTGGGCCCCCTAGGGGAAATGTTAGAAGATATCCCCGTTACAGAGGGCCCGGGGATCACGCAGACCTCCATTACGTACCATCCAGCCATGATTGCTGCCAAGATGATGGAGAAACAGATCAAAGACCAGTTAGAGGAGTCTAAAGGGGCCACACATCTGCGGCATTCGGCGTTTGAATGCTCTCTATTTGGTACTGGTGTGGTCAAGGGCCCGTTTGCTACTACGAAAGAGTACGCGAAGTGGGATGAAGAGGGTAATTACACCCCAGTAAAGAAGACCGTTCCAGAAATATCGTATGTGTCGGTGTGGAACTTGTACCCGGACCCCAATGCTTCCACAGTTGATGATTGTGATTACGTCATTGAGCGCCATAAGCTGACTCGCTCCCAATTGAGGGCCCTGAAGAACCGTCCATTCTTCCGTGAGTCCGCTATTGAGGAAGCCCTGGACCTGGGCGAGAACTATGATGTCAAATGGTGGGAGAGCGACCTCCTAGAAACAGCCAATGGCGGGAATGCAAATGACTACGGTGGAAACCGGTTTGAAGCCCTTGAATTCTGGGGGGTCATGGATCGGGAGATTGCGGAAGAGTCTGGCATCGAGATCCCCAGTGAGTATGAGGACGAGGACGAGCTGCATGTAAACGTGTGGGTGTGTAATGGTGAGGTTCTAAGGTTTGTGCTCAACCCCTTCCTGCCCCGCCGCCTACCTTTCGCCGCTGTTCCCTACGAAGTAAACCCGTACTCCTTCTGGGGCATCGGGGTTGGCGAGAATATGGACGATACGCAGACCCTCATGAATGGTTTCATGCGTCTTGCTGTAGATAATGCAGTTCTGTCAGGTAATCTGCTGATTGAAGTGGACGAAACCAACCTAGTACCGGGTCAGGACCTCACCGTGTATCCGGGTAAGGTCTTCCGGCGTCAGGGTGGCGCTCCGGGTCAGGCAATCTTTGGGACCAAGTTCCCTAACGTCTCTGCTGAGAACATGCAGTTGTTCGATAAGGCTCGTGTACTTGCCGACGAGTCTACTGGCATCCCCTCTTTCTCACACGGCCAGACAGGCGTCTCAGGAGTGGGCAGAACCGCCGCTGGCATCTCCATGTTGATGGGCGCAGCCGCTGGTTCTATTAAGACGGTCGTAAAGAACTTCGATGACTATCTGCTACAGCCGTTGGGTGAGGCGATGTTCGCCTTTAACATGCAATTCAATTTCAACGAAAACATTAAGGGGGATCTAGAGATCCGGGCACGGGGCTTAGACAGCCTTATGCAGAATGAAGTGCGCTCTCAGAGGCTCCTGTCGTTCCTGCAGATTACCAGCAACCCTATCCTGGCTCCATATGCAAAATTCCCCTTCATTATACGGGAGATCGCAAAGAGCATGTCCCTAGATCCTAATAAAGTAACCAATACCCCGGAGGAAATGATTCGTCAAGCATACCTGATGCAGCAGATGGCCCCTGAGAGCCCCGCTGGCGGCGTTCCTTCCCCAGGTGACCTGACAGGTGCCGGAGGTGGCAACATAGGCGTCGGTGGCGTCCCTCTGCCAGGAGAGGCGCAGTTCACAGGGGAGGGACAACCCCCCGTAGGCGCACCCCCACCAGCGCCTCCCCCGCAGCCTACCCAGCAGCAGCAGCAGCAAGCACCTATGAATGCGGGTCTGCCCCCGGGTATGTTGCAGTAGCGTGTATGCTACTTATAATAGACAAGAAGCACATCGTTCTATTGCGTGTTTTTTATTATATGCCGGACTACACTAGTATACTTCAGGAGTTTCAGTGGCAGACACTTGATGTTCACCCTTTCTATCCTAGGGTTAACAGATTTCTGAACTACTGGAGGAAGAACATAGATGCAGTTATTGCAGACATTGAAATGAGCAGGATATAAATGGAGTACGTAGATCTGAAGCCTATGGTTACCAGTGGGGAGCCGTATGATAGGTATGAAACATATTTGAAAGAATTGAAGGAGAAGGCACTGCTCAATCTATCTTCTGCAAATGATCTTCAAGAAATATACCGGCACCAGGGGCACATTGCTTGCCTTATCCATCTACTGAGTTTGAAGTCGCGAATACAAGCTGACTCGCGTAAGGACAAATTGTAATGGCCACTCCTCCCATTCCTCTTCCTCGTCCCCTCGAGGGCAGGTCACCTCCTCTTCCGGTCCCTCGCCCAGAAGGACTAGGTCGCCCCCCCTTGACGGCCTTGGATATGTACGACCAGAGACGTAGCGGCCTGACTAGGTTTGCGGATAGTGCGCTAGGTACGTGGACGGAAGCCGATAATAAGTACGGGTGGAAGGTACTGCAATCGTCCCCTTACATGCTACCCACTTCCGTAGCCTTCGGGCTTATTAAAGGCATAGGTAAGATGGGGGGAAATTTTGCTGCTCTCTTCGGTGCCGTACCACAAAAAGAAGTAGACAAATTCTTTGCAGAAGCCGACAAGCAATTCGGTGATTTTAAAGTTTGGGCGATGGGCGACGACGAACGTGGTCGTAAATCATTTGAGATTGCCCAGGGCGCTGGGGAGATTGGGGCTTTCGTAGTGCCCGCTCTAGGATTTGCCCGTATATTGAGTGTGGTTACGGGGGCCAGTCCTCTTCTCGCCACTGCCAGTGCGGACGCCTTTCTTTCTTTTGGGGGCCTATCCCCTGACGATCAGAACATGTTTAATCTTATCAAAGATATATCTGAGAGTGACGATCCTAAAAGTACCAATTTATTAAACGATATTGCTGACCTACTTGCTACGGATAGAGAAGATAACGAATACACCAACCGGGCACGTAACGTGGCGGAAGCCCTGGTATTTTATCTTCCGGCTCAGGAGTCGCTCAGATTCCTAAACAAAGTTCGCGCCTCTTTTGCAAAAGGCAGAGAGACGGAGCAGAAGGTTCGTCAGTTTATCAGCGGTGCGCGGCCTGAGACACAGAAGAAACTCGCCGCACGATTGGAGCCTACTAAAGGTGACCCTGATGCAGTAGGTGTGGACATTGATTCCGCAGAAGCCTCCGTAAAACCTCTGCCTGGAGATGCTGATGAGGCGCTCCTGCAAAAGGCTCAGGACGGAGATGCGAAGGCGCAGCACAATCTTGGTGTGATGTACGACATCGGCGAAGGCGTCACTCAGGATTATGCTGAAGCGGCGAAGTGGTATCGCAAGGCGGCTGAGCAGGGAAATGCGAAGGCGCAGGACACTCTTGGTGCGATGTACGACAACGGTATCGGCGTCACTCAGGATTATGCTGAAGCGGCGAAGTGGTATCGCAAGGCTGCTGAGCAGGGGCTTGCGTCTGCGCAGTACAATCTTGGTGTGATGTACGACTACGGCTACGGCGTCACTAAGGATATCGTTGAAGCGGAGAAGTGGTTTAGTAAGGCTATCCTGGCTCCTCCTCCTCCTCCTCCTCCTCCCCCATCCATCAGTGCCCAGATGGGAGATCTCGGATTAGGGCTTCCTCCGACGCCAGCGGGAGACAACTTGGCAATATCCGCCGTTGCTAAAAAAGTGGAAGCACTACCCGGTGAGGCACAAACGTACAGCCCCACGTCAGCGTTGCAGTTCTCCGTACCTGAAGCAGATAGCTACGGTATAGTTCTTCTAGATAGTAAAGGTAGAGTTCTTTTAAGGAAGCCGAAGAACAACTACGGAGGCTACGCTTACACTTACGCGAAGGGGGCCCCAGAGCCGGGGGAAACTCCCTTACAGACGGCACTAAGGGAGGTGCTGGAAGAGACGGGGGCGAAGGCAGAGAATATCGAAATAATAGGGGGCCTGTCCACCGCCTATCCAGGAACTGCCGGATCTAAGTCTTCATTCTTCGTGGGACGCCTTAAGAATGAGGGCGAGTTGGATCTGAACCCCGATTTGCCCGAAACGGAGAAGCTCATATGGAAAAGCCCCTTCGAGGCAGTGTCTTCAATAAATAGGACTGAGACACAGGCAGGTAAAGCTAGAGACTTACTCATACTACAAGATGTCACTACATGGTCCGAGGCGATTAAATTTAATAAAGTAGATGCCCAGACCGATGAGATGTTTAAATCAGCCAATCCGCCGCTGCCAATCGGTTCTCCGACTCCAGAGGACGCCGCTGCGATGAAGGCTGCCGATATTGCGGACGCTTTGAATGCTCCTCCCAAAGGCTCCTTCAATGCTTTATACAAAGAAGTAGGCAAAAAACCAGGGGGATCTGCTGCTGGGGCAATCTACAGAAATACAGAAGACAATATAGATTATCTAATAAAATTCTATGACGATCCTGAACAGGCCGTAACGGAGGTACTAGCTTCTAGAATACATCAGCTAGGGGGCAACACAACCCCTCAATTTGAGATAGTTAATGCAGAAGGTACCCCAGGTAAAATTGCCATCAGATCTCAGATGGTAAATATGTCACCTATAGATTTTAATGCTACTCCGATGAATGCTGCAGTTGGCTCTTCAGAAGCTAAACAGGCAGGAAGAATACATGTACTAGCTGCCATACTAAAAGATTTTGATGTCGTGGGCATTGATGGCACTAATGTTCAGAACATATCCTTTAGAGGTTCATCATCAGTAGTTTCACCTATAGATCTTGGGGGCTCTTTAAGATATAGGGCACAGGGGGGGCCAAAAGATTATGAGGCAGGAACAGTACAGCAGGATTTTAAAGATTTTATGAGCAATCCAAAGAGTAGTGCAAAACAGTATTTTAGTCCCGCGTATACTTCTGATCCACAGGCGTATGTAAATGGCATCAGAGAGGTGCTGTATAATTTTAGAACTATGCCAAACTCTGCGTATAAGGATCTTATGTCGGAGTTTGAGGGGTCGACGGAAGCTGCTAAAGTTATACCCATCATAAGAGCCCGTGTAGAAAAGTTGGCTACAAGCACGTTTTATGATGACATAGTGGGTCTTAGTATAGTTCATAGCCTAGCAAAAGCCGCCACACATTTCGATATTGATACCCATAAACAACTGAGTACGGACACATTTGATGTGTTGTTTGGAAAAAAGAAATCCTTCCCTCTGCTTAAAACGGTCAAAATCCATCCCGACTTTATGGCAGCCAAATTAGGGTTCGACACACATGCAGGGGTTATACCCGGTATCAGACAAGATAGCTTTGGTAAGCCGGGGAAACTAATTGCATCTCAGAATAAACCCGGCGACATTCCATTGCCCCGAGGAGTTGCCCCAAATCAAGATAAGTTCATAGAATTTATTTCGTCCATGAAATTGGCTATGGCCGTCAATCCCTCTGTGGATGTTAAGGTGCAAAGCACAGGCTCAGGCAGTTGGGGGGGTTTTATATATAGTGCCCCGCCAAGAGAAAGGGCGCTTTTTTATTTAGGAGACACTAACAGAGCCTCACCAGAGGAGTATAAAAAGGCCGTCGCGGGTGCTGCTATGTCAGATATTACTAAGACAGCCCACGGTGGCATCGCTATTTTAGGCAGATCTATTGAGCATCATGTTCCAGATAATATTCTTGGCATAAAGTTTCCTCTAAATCCCACCGCACCTGAACTTCATAAATTTTATGAGGCTGCGAGGTCCAAACTTTCCCAAACAAAAGGATTTGGAAGTCACGGCGTCGTAGATTCTCCCTTCCACAATTATCTAGATATCATGGTCAGTAATGGCTATGGATATGACATGTTCTTGGCCGCTAAACTTAATAAATATACACACATTGACATAACCCATAGAGTTAAGAAATTTACTCACGGACCAGAACATCCAATAGGAAATGCACAGTATGTAGATCGATTTGGACCCGCCGACACCGATGCGTATGCGTCGAATACTCAAAGGCCCCTACAGGCTGGCTTCT
>Ga0115002_10010230_pt1 | contig 10115 bp, 8 predicted proteins | sample ArcticOcean_MG_C_8_FD_89576 | JGI IMG/M metagenome (GOLD analysis project Ga0115002, IMG submission 89576) | Marine microbial communities from western Arctic Ocean - ArcticOcean_MG_CB11_86 | ecosystem: Environmental > Aquatic > Marine > Oceanic | place: Arctic Ocean: Canada Basin | collected... | reverse complement strand
GCGGAGCGATCGATACTGGCGGCGAGGCCCCGGCCTATATCGGCTCGTACAAAGGTACTGGCGAGTTCTTCAAGGGCGGGATCGATGATGTGCGACTCTATAACCGCGCCTTGTCCGCAGGCGAAATCAAGACGATGGCCGCGGCGCATTTAGCTCAGACAGCGAAACCTTTCACCCTCGCGGTTTTGCCTGACACCCAATTCTACTGCGACACTCGACTCAAGCTATCTGCCAAGTGGGGCAATGGAGACTTACGGCGCTACTTCTTTGCGCAAACGAAATGGGTCCGCGACAATCAGAAGCGACTCAATATCGCTTTTCTCGTCCACGAAGGAGATATCGTGCAGGCGGACGCCCCTGAGGAATGGGCCATCGCCAAGAAAGCAATGTCTGTGTTGGACGGGAAAGTGCCCTATTGCATGTGCCTGGGAAACCATGACATGGGTTTTGAGAAGGCGGACAATAAGTACGGCGGCAATATCGGCGTCAACCGGACCACTCATTTCAACACATACTTTCCTCGCGACAAGTTCGCAAAACGGCGCGAGTTTGGCGGCACCTTCAAGCCGGATCGCCATGACAATTCCTGGTACCACTTCGAGGCAGCAGGAATGAGCTTCCTTATTGTCGCTCTTGAATGTAAACCGCGTGATGAAGTGCTGGATTGGGCAAACAAAATCGTCTCGAAGCACCCTGATCACCGTGTCATCGTCCTGACGCACGCCTATATGGACGCGAGCAAGTCGAGAAACACAGGGGGAATGAAGGCCAAAGGCAACCTTGGCGAGCAGACGTGGCAAAAGTTCGTCAGGAAGCACAAGAACATCTTCATGGTTCTCTGCGGTCACCACACTGGAGAGGCCGTTCGCACAGACACCGGAGATCACGGAAATAAGGTCCACCAGATTCTGAGCGACTATCAGCACCTGAATAACGGGGGAGAATCATGGTTGCGTTACATGGTCTTCAAACCGGGGGCGAACAAGATCAGCATCTACACCTACAACCCCGCGCTCGACAAATTTCGCAACGGCCCCTCTAGTCGCTTTGACTTGAAGTATCCAATGATACGGCCGGAACCGGTCCTCAAGCCTTAATGATTCGATCGGCAACCCAAACCCCCAAGCCACGGTCCCTTGTGCGCTGTGGCGGTGTGCGGTAGGTTTGGTGATATGAAGACGTTCAATGTCTTCGCTCAGTTAGTTGTTCTTGTCTCTTTGCCCCTGTTTCTTGGAGGGTGTAGTGGCGATAAGAAGGAGCCTGGTGCTGAGGTTAAGCCTGTAGAAGAAAAGGAGCAGGAGATTAAAGAGGAAATGAAGTCTGAAGAATACATTGCCCTGCAGTATATTTTTCTGAATTTTCAATAATTGCGTGGAAATATATTTGATGATGGCTAAAGCTGAGCTTCAGATTGTCTGCAGTTTACAACTGCGCAGCGCCCAATTGCACGAGTTACAAGAGACCCTGAATGGAAAAATCACCTGATTTGTCGCAGACAAATGAAGCTACGGCGATCGTAGCGCAACGCTATCATTATCTTGATGCCCTGCGTGCCTTCGCGATGTTACTGGGCATCGTGCTGCACGGGGCATTGTCGTTTTTTCCAATGCCCATTTGGCCGGCGCAGGATTTGCATCAACCGGCGTTTGATGTGCCGGCCTTGCTGGCTGCCTTCCTTGCGCAGGTAGGGCTGGAGGTGCCGGAGACATTCAGTCCCTACGAGTTCATGCTGCATGCCATTCACGGGTTTCGTCTGCCGCTGTTTTTTTTGGTGAGTGGATTTTTCACGGCAATGCTCTGGAGAAAGCGCGGGCTCAGGCAGCTGGCCAAACACCGCACCAAGAGGATTCTCCTGCCCCTTGCCATCTTTGTACCCGTTACCTGGATACTGATGATCGTTGCGAACATGGAGGCTTTTGTTGTTCCCGCGGGTCACTTTGGCGAAAATAAGAAGGGGGCGGCTACAACACCCCGGGATGAGCCTGTCAGGCAAGCCCAACAGGAGAGAAAGCCACGGGCAAAGAATAATCCCGAGGCCGCGATTGATATCGGCAGGGCCGCGGGCATGGGAGACCTCCGGGCGCTTGAGTGGCACATCCAGGCCGGCACGGACCTGAACCAGCGCGGGGCTGATCAATCCACGCCAGTCATGATCGCTGCCGTCTTTGGCCGAGTGGAGGCCGCCAAGGTATTGATTGAGGCCGGCGCAGACCTGAACCTGAAGGAAAAGGACGGCTCGACAGCCCTGTTGAAGGCATCGTTCTTTGCCCATCCTGAAATTGTCGAGGCCCTGTTGGAAGCGGACGCAGATCCCAATATTAAAACTAATGATGGAGCAACCGCCCTGGACATAGTACGGGGCCCTTGGGAGGAGATCAGGTGGATTTACGACCATGTGGGCGAGCTTCTGGCCCCCACGGGGTTGATACTGGATTACGAGCGCATCCGGGAAACCCGCCCGCAAATTGCGGAAACGCTCAGGAAAAATGGCGCGGAGGAGGGTCACGGAGTCGGCCTTGATTTGCTGATCCTACTGGTATTTTTTGCCCCCGTCTTCCATCATCTTTGGTTCCTTTATTACCTGATCTGGCTGGTGGCAGGGTTCATTTTGATTACGTGGTCGATAGGAAAATTGAAATTAAAGGCATTGCCAGACAGGCTGATTACCTCCCCGGTGTGCTGGCTTTGGCTGCTGCCGGCTACGTTTCTGCTACAGCTGCTGATGAAGGAGGATTTTGGTCCTGCTACCGCGACCGGGGCTCTTCCCTGGCCGCCTATCCTGCTTTATTACGCGGTCTTCTTTTTATTCGGAGCCCTTTGTTTTGGACGTGATTGGTTCAACACCAAGGCGGGCAAATTCTGGCCGCTTAGCTTCGTACTCGCCGTGCCCCCGCTGCTGGCGGGCCTGTGCCTGGTCAAGAGCCAGCAAAACGATGAACTTTTGGCCGTTTGTTCCGTTACCTACGCATGGCTGATGATCTTAGGGTGCATTGGTTTCTTCCGCTATTTTTTCTCGGGTGAAAATCCGCGAATCCGTTACCTCTCCGATGCCTCTTACTGGCTTTATATCATGCACCTGTCGGTGATCATGTGCCTTCAGTCTATGGTCAGTACCTGGAACATGCCCAGCTTGCCGAAATTTCTGATTGTGTGTGTCGCTACAACGCTTCCTCTGCTTTTGATTTATGAGTTTGGTGTGCGCTACACCTTTATCGGCACCATGCTCAACGGCAGGCGAACACGGACAAAGTCTGTGGGATCCTAGAGACAATTTTAGTGCGTCACCAACATCGAACCACATGTCTTTTATAATTGCACCAGCTTGATCAGCATCAGTGTTCCTGATAGCGTCACCAGAATCGGCAAGGGTGCCTTCTCTTGGGGGTTCATGTGTGCGGTTATGTTCATTCGTGTGAATCGGACTTCTAAGCTTCATGCATCCCTAAGATTCTTGTAGCTGTTAATTGTTCATGGATCGCTTTACTTTATCTTTTAGCACTTGAGTGCTCGAGCGGGATTCGTTAGCCTTTACTAATGAACACGGGCTCTGATCACCTTGCCAAAGAAGTCTCAATCGGCTCTAGTCGCCGCCGTTTTTTGAAACGCACAGGAGCGGCGACAGCGGCCTCTCTTTCCATTCCCGCCATTGCGGCGCCTCGAAGCCCGGGCGAGACGGTCCGCCTGGCTCTAATCGGCTGTGGCGGTCGTGGCACTGGGCTCGCTACTAGTTTTGCGGGCCGCGATGACACACAGATTACGCATGTGTGCGACCTGCTCGACAGTCGCCTGGAAGGCTCGTCCCGAGCCATCGCTAGGCACCAGCACGGGAAGGTGCCAAAGAAGCTGAAACGTGTCGAAGACTTACTCGAAGAAAAAGATCTCGATGCGGTCATCATCGGGACGCCTGACCACTGGCATACCCCCCTCGCGATCATGGCCTGCCAGGCCGGCAAGGACGTGTATGTCGAAAAGCCTTTTTCTCACAATATGTTCGAAGGCCGCATGCTGGTGAAGGCCGCCCGTAAGCACAAGAGCATCGTGCAAGTGGGAACGCAAAACCGTAGCGCGCCCTACAATCTGGCTGCTTTGGAGTACATTCGCAGCGGCAAGCTCGGCGACATCCACCTCGCCAAGATCTACAACCTGAAGGCCGGCGGGCCGTATCGTTTAGGTAACTCGCAACCTCAGCCGAAGGGCTTCGACTGGGCGCGGTGGCTTGGTCCTGCGCCGGAACGGCCCTACCATTCGGGGATCTTCCACGCCGGCTGGCACAAGTTCTGGGATTTCTCTGGTGGAGATCTGGCCGACGACGGGATTCATCAGATCGATCTGGCTTGCCTGCTGCTAGGGGATCCCGGGATGCCTCGATCGGTTGCGGCAACGGGTGGTCGTCTACATTTTAAAGACGACGACGCGGAGGTACCTGATACCCAGGTCATCCAGTTCGAGTTTCCCGGGATGGTGATGACGGTGGAGAATACCAACTACCCCGCTTACATGAAAAAGATAGTCAATCGCAACGCGGACGTCTTCCCTCACTGGCCGCATTGTGCAACGCGGATAGAACTCTACGGCTCGAAAGAGCAAATGATGATTGGCCGGCATGGCGGAGGATGGCAGGCTTTCACTACGGGTGGGAAAGTGTCCGCCGAAATGCACGGCCGCCATCCCGATCCGTTGCATCAGAAGAACTTCATCGACAGCATCAAGACGCGCGAATCTCCTAATTCAGACGTTGAAATTCTTCACGCCAGCACCGCCCTGGTGCACTTGGGAAACATCGCAACCCGAGTCGATCATGCAAAACTCGCTTTCGATGACAAGACCGAACAGTTTGCCGGTGAGGGTTCAGGACCCGCCAACAAGTTGCTCAAGAGGCAAAATAAGAACCAGTACTCCGTCCCCGACGATGTCTGAAGCAGCCTGCCGAGCGCTTTGACGACCCCGCAGCCGCAGTGGCGAAAGCAGCCCAGGGCGACGGAGTACTGGTGCTCGCCGATGCCGATCCCAAAAAAACCACCGCGCTCACTCCGGCGCTTTTCGAGAGGGCCCGTGCCCCTATTCTTTGTTGTTGTGTTCATAGATCCTGAGTCCTGAGGCACTATTCCCGTTATAATCTTTGGTCGATTTTGTAATTGGTCGGTTAGTTGTGCGGTGTTAGGGTTGTGGGATGAAGACGCTACATTCCTTCGCTCAGTTAGTTGTTCTTGTATCACTTCCGCTTCTCTTTGGAGGGTATGGTGGCAAGAAGGAATTAGTTACTAAAAATGCAGAACATGTTACTGAAACAAATCCTACAGAAGAGGCAATTGTTTCTAAATCCAAATCAGATGAAATTAAATTGAAGTTTAACGCATATGATGCGGATAGGGAATCATGAAAAAATTCGTTTTAGTGATGTTTTTTCTTTCATCCGCAGCGTTGGCGCGGGGTGAGCAAGAGATCAGCTTTGCACATCAAATCCGACCCCTCTTGTCGAGGAATTGTCTCGCGTGTCACGGACCGGACCAGAAAAAGCGCAAGGCCAAGTTGCGGCTCGATATACGTGAGGAGGCAATTGCCACGAGAGAAGGCGACCCTGCAATTCTCCCCGGAAACAGCTTCAAGAGCGCTATGTATGCGCGCATTACTTCCAGCGATCCCGACGAGCGGATGCCACCCGTTGATTCGGGGCACAAGTTGAACACAGATGAGATTGATCTCCTGCGGCAATGGATTGACGGGGGAGCGCAGTATGAGGGGCACTGGGCCTTTACCAAGCCTGAGCGGACTGAGTCGCTGTTAGTTCGTGACAAGGCTTGGCCTCAGAACGGACTTGACACTTTCGTGCTCAGCCGGCTCGAGGCAGAGAACCTTCGCCCTGCTCAGGAAGCGGATCGCTACACCCTGATCAGACGCTTGAGTTTCGACCTGACAGGCTTACCGCCGAGTGCGGAGCTTATCGCAAAATTTGTTAATGACAAGTCACCGGAGGCTTACGGAAAATTGGTCGACGAGCTACTTGCCTCTCCCCATTACGGTGAGCGCTGGGCCCGCGTGTGGATGGATCTCGCGCGTTATGCAGACACGCAAGGTTACGAGAAAGACCGGACACGGACCGTCTGGCCCTGGCGCGACTGGCTCATCAAGGCCTTTAACGATGACATGCCATACGACCAGTTCACGATCGAGCAACTTGCCGGCGATCTGCTGCCGAACGCGAATTCCCAGCAAATACTTGCCACTGTTTTCCACCGCAACACGATGACCAACACCGAGGGAGGCACAGACGATGAGGAGTTTCGTGTCGCAGCCGTGAAAGACCGTGTCGACACGACTGGAGTCATTTGGCTGGGGCTTTCCCTGGGATGCGCCAAGTGCCACTCGCACAAATACGATCCAATTTCACAGATGGAATATTATCGCCTATTTGCCTTCTTTAATCAGAGCGCTGATGCCGATCGTTTCGGTGATGAGCCCGTGCAAGCGTTGCCCTCACCGTTCCACTACCGGCAGCACGTAGATATCCTCGAGAAAATTTCCATTGCACAGAAAAAACTTAAGTTGTCTGGCCCGGGTGCAGGGCACGAAGCGATCACGAAGGAGATAGCCGGTTTGAAAAGTCAGCTAAATGAGAAAGTGCATAAGATGAAGCTGGCAGCGGTGCCGGTCATGCAGGAGCTGCCGGAGAAAAGCCACCGCCGCACGCGTATCCTGAACAAGGGAGATTACCTCAATCCCGGTGATGAGGTCGAGGCTGGTGTTCCCGAATCTTTGCATCCCATGGACGGTAGCTTCGCGGTGAACCGACTGGGGATGGCGCGCTGGCTCATGGACAGGGAAAACCCGCTGACAGCGCGCGTGATGGTGAACCGGATCTGGTCGCGGATGTTTGGCGCCGGACTAGTCGAAACCGAGGAGGATTTCGGAACCCAGGGTGCGTTGCCGAGTCATCCGCAGTTGCTGGACTGGCTGGCAATTGAGTTTGCGATTACGCATCGTTGGTCGATGAAGAAGCTTTGCAGGACAATCGTAATGTCGGCCACTTACCGGCAATCCTCACAATTGAGTCCGGAGCTTCTCAAACGCGACCCCCTCAACCGCCTTCTGGCGCGCGGGGCACGTTTCCGGCTGGAGGCGGAGATGATCCGAGACCAGGCGCTAGCAGTCAGTGGGCTCCTGAGCCGAAAAGTGTATGGCCCACCAGTGATGCCACCACAACCCGAGGGAATATGGAAGACGGTCTACAACAGCGTCAAATGGGTGACCAGCAAGGGTGAGGACCGCTATCGTCGCGGACTGTATACATTTGCCAAGCGAACATCGGCGTATCCTTCTTTCCTGCTCCTTGACGCCGGTAGCGGCGAGGTTTGTTTACCTCGGCGGATCCGAACCAATACCGCAACTGCTGCCTTGGCTGCACTCAATGACCCAGTTCATGTTGAGGCGGCTCAGGCACTTGCTCGCCGCGTGCTTCTCGAGGCGAATGGCGATGCCCCTGTGCGAGCCGCTTTCGCCATGCGAATCGTTACGGGCCGGCCGCAGAAGCAGGCGGAAACAGAACACCTTGTGCAACTATTTAAAGCGCAGCTTGCGCACTACCTTGGGCATAAGGAGAAGGCAGTGGCGATGGCTACGGTGCCGCTGGGGGCCGTGCCTGAGAATATGGATACTGCGCAGCTGGCCGCGTGGACTGTTGTTGCTAGTGTGCTGTTGAATCTTGATGAGATCCTTACGAAGGGATAATTGAATGAATAATGCTCAGAAACAATACCTGCAAGCAGTGACGCGGCGCCATTTCCTTGCCCGCTGTGGCACGGGCGTGGGCGGAATGGCACTGTCTACGATGCTGAGTGGGCAGCAGTTGCAGGCAGCAGGTGACCACGCAGCCCTGAACCCGCTTGCACCGCGCAGGCCTCACATTGCGCCCCGGGCGAAGAACATCATCTACCTGCATATGGCAGGATCCCCGACACAGCTTGAGCTTTTTGATTTTAAGCCTGCCCTCAAGAAGCATGACGGCAAGCCCTGCTCGAAGGAATACCTCGATGGCAAGCGTTTCGCGTTTATTCATCCCCAGGCTAACCCGGTGATGATGGGTCCGTTGTTTGACTTCAAGCAACACGGTCAGGCGGGCACGTGGATCAGCGAGTTACTGCCAAACATTGCCACGGTGACCGATGAGCTGTGCGTGATTCGCTCGATGTTCACCACACAATTCAACCACTCGCCGGCACAGTTACTGCTGCATACTGGTGATCCGCGCTTCGGCAGCCCGTCCATGGGTTCGTGGATCACTTATGGACTGGGTTCCGAGAATGAGAACCTGCCCGGGTTCATGGTCCTGGCTTCCGGTGGTAGGACGCCTAGCGCCGGCAAGAGCATATGGGGCAGTGGTTACCTGCCGAGCGTCTACCAGGGGACACAGTGCCGCAACACGGGTGACCCGATCCTCTACCTGTCCAATCCTAAAGGACTCGATAGCACTTCACGGAGGAGGCAGCTTGACGCGTTGCGTGATCTCAATGAGATCCAACATCGCGCCGTCGGTGACCCGGAAACCATCTCGCGCATCGCACAGTACGAACTTACTTTCCGTATGCAGACCGAAGCTGCCGAAGTGATGGATATCTCGCGCGAATCGAAGGGAATCCTTGAGATGTATGGCGCCATGCCGGGTGTGAAATCGACTGCAGACACAAAATCTGTTGGAGATAAACCGCTGGCGGCGGCCGATGACCCCGGCTTTGCCAACAATTGCCTGCTAGCTCGTCGGCTAGTTGAGTCGGGAGTGCGTTTCGTGCAACTTTACGACTGGGGTTGGGATCACCATGGATCCTCACAGCCCGAGGACATGAAGTCTCACCTGCCGGTTAAGGCGAGGCAGATTGACCGTCCCATAGCAGCTCTGATCCGCGACCTGAAGCAGCGCGGACTTCTTGATGAAACACTGATAGTCTGGGGCGGCGAATTCGGACGCACTCCGATGCGCGAGAATCGTGGCGGCAGGTATGGCAAGTTCGTCGGCCGCGACCATCACCCGTTTGCCTTTACCATGTGGATGGCCGGAGGAGGAATCCGTGGCGGGCAGAATTTTGGCACAACGGATGAGATTGGTTATTACCCTGCAGAGAACCCGGTCAGCGTGCGCGACCTTCAGGCCACGATCCTGCACTCGCTCGGGCTGGATCCCTACAGGTTGGGGGTTATGCGCAGCGGCCTTAATTCCCGCCTCATCGGGCCAACAAATGAAGGCAAGGTGCGCAGTGAAATACTGGCTTGAGGTTACAAGTTCACAAGCCTTATCAGTAATCACCTTCCCATAACACTCGCACCCTGACTCTTGGTTGATTGTTGCTTTTGTTAGTCTGATTAGTCATTGTTTTGGAATGAGAGAAGCTGAAAAAGAATAACTCCAAGGAATTTGCTTTTGCGTGGGGCGCTTGAGGGAGCCGTTGAAGGGGTCGGAGATGGGGAGAAAGGGGGTTGATCACCTCAACAACGTCCGCAGGGACCCAACAGAACAAACAAATGACACAACAAAAAACCAAATTCCTGCAATAAATATTTTCCACTTTTTGCGATTGCACCCTTGCCAGACCACTGCTCACTCGTCATTTTACACCTATTAACCAATTTACTCCTCGCGCCCCCCTTTATTACCCCCTCTCCGATCTCCACAACAACGTCCGCAGCGACCCAACAGAACAAACAAATGACACAACAAAAAACCAAATTCCTAGCAATCAAATTCCTAGCAATTTTAATGATCGGTGCTCAATGGCTGGCATCCGGCACGGCGTCGGCAGCACTTTTTGCCCAGTACAGCTTTGAGGAAACAACCGGAACGGTTCCTGTTGATAGTATTGGTAGTACCCAGGCCGCGTTCGATGGGTCGGGCCTCGGGACAGGCTTGAGCCAGGATACGGTCAATTTCAAGGAGGGCAGTTCTTCCTTGTATTTTGATGGTGTATCAATGAGCCGCCTGCACTTGACTAACACTTCCAATCCGACGAGAGGACTCCTGGGAGATGGGGCGCCTGTCGGCAACACTGCGCATTGGGATGCGACCATCATGTACTGGATGAAAGCAGATACTGTTGATCCAGGGAGCAGCTCTCAGCGTGTCATCGAGT
>Ga0115002_10010229_pt1 | contig 10117 bp, 9 predicted proteins | sample ArcticOcean_MG_C_8_FD_89576 | JGI IMG/M metagenome (GOLD analysis project Ga0115002, IMG submission 89576) | Marine microbial communities from western Arctic Ocean - ArcticOcean_MG_CB11_86 | ecosystem: Environmental > Aquatic > Marine > Oceanic | place: Arctic Ocean: Canada Basin | collected... | reverse complement strand
TCTCCGCAACCACGTCCGCTGCGTCTTCAGGAGATGCGACACGCCGAACTTTCCATCCCGCCATTCCCGCCGACTCCGTCATCGCGTCCAGCAACGCGTCTCCCGACTCGCTCATCTCTCGACGCACATCGTCAGCTGAACGCCTGACATCTTCTACCGCAAGCCCGATGTGGGTGGAATCGTCCAGTTCCGGCGCCCCGGGAGTTCGACCTAGCGCGCCGCGGACACGCTCAAGAAATGTGTCCCGCCCGGTGATGGCCATTATTCCCCGTCTCCCGACTGACGTTTCTTGAAGCGATCTCTAAACGGTGAAGACGCAGGGATCGGCAGATCTCTACTGCGAGTCCAGCCCGAGAGCGGTGGGGGAAGCCGACGAAACATCCCTTTCCTCGCAAACGGGCGTCCCAGCAAATTCGCGATTTTGCCGCCAGCACGGAACCTGCTCGACTTCATATTCCCGAACCGCCAAGCCTTCCAGCCCAACCGTTCAATCCGTCCAATGTTGCGGTCTTCTGGCGGACCCTCTACAACCTGTTGGCGAAGATGAAGAAGCATGTTCGGGATATCAATCCTTACCGGACACACCTCCCGGCACGCACCACATAAGGAAGAGGCAAACGGCAGATCCTTGCCCTGTTTCAGTCCAGACATCACGGGAGACACCACGGCGCCAATCGGCCCTGGATAGACCCAACCGTAGCTGTGGCCGCCGACCTTACGATACACCGGACAGGCATTCAAACATGCGCCACAACGGAGGCAGTAGAGTGCCTCACGCAACTTCGGATCGGCAAGCAATTTCATTCTTCCGTTGTCCACGATCACGAGGTGGAATTCTTCCGGCCCGTCCTCCTCCTCGTCTCGTCTCGGACCGTTGATCATCGTGACGTAACTGCTGATTCGTTGGCCCGTCGCCGACCTGATCAAAATACGGAGCATCATCCCAAGGTCTTGTATGGACGGAACGATCTTCTCCATGCCCATCACGGCAACGTGAACACGAGGCATAGAGGTGCACATGCGTCCGTTACCCTCGTTAGTAACGAGGACTATGCTGCCGCTTTCGGCGACGGCAAAGTTGACGCCGGTGACCGACATGTCGGCCCGCAGAAACGTCTCCCGCAGCATCCCTCGTGCCGTCGTCGTCAGCCCTTCAGGGGTCTGCCCGGGATCAGTGCCGGTCATCTCCGAAAACATCTCGGCGACCTGATCCTGGGACTTGTGAATCGCCGGGGCAATAATGTGATAAGGCGCTTCACCGGCAAGCTGGATAATGTACTCGCCGAGGTCAGTCTCGACGGCCTCGATACCGACCGCCTCCATCTCGTGGGCGAGGCTCATCTCCTCAGACACCATCGATTTACTCTTGATGACCGTCTTCACGTCTCGGGCACGGGCTAGGTTCAAGATGTATTCGGTCGCCGCAGCGGAGTCATCGGCAAAGAAGACATTCCCGCCGTTTGCGTCGATTTTATCCGTCAACATTTCAAGGTAGTAGTCCAGGTTGGCGATCGTGTGTTCTTTAATCGCCCGACCCCGGTCGCGCTGCCCGTCCCAACCTTCAGTGGCGGCGCCGGCTGATTGTCGATTGGTGTGAAACCCGGTGTACACGGCCTCCATCGACATCTGGATAACGGGGTCGGCAAGAGTCTCTTTAGCGCCTTTTTTGAAGCGGTCGGTCGTTGGTAGCATCAGGTCCGCCCCTCGGTCGCGTGATTGGTAGGACATGTGGCCTCGTCCAAAATTTCGGCGATGTGGCGAACCTGTTGATCTGAGCCACGGCGTCTAAGGCCTCCCGCCATGTGCATGATGCATCCGGTGTCCCCAGCCACAATCATCGATGCTCCCGTGGCGGCAACGTTGTCCAGCTTTTCATCGAGCATGGCCGTCGATACATCAGAAAACTTCACAGCGAACGTCCCGCCAAATCCGCAACACACCTCCGCTCGATACATCGGTAGCATCTCAAGGCCCTTGATTTGCCCTAGTAACTCCTGAGGCTGGTGGTCCACGCCGAGCTCACGTTCGAGATGACAGCACTGGTGATAGGTCGCTGTCTCGTCTAGATGCGCGCCCATTTCTTCAACAAGATCGTCTTGACCAAGGACGTCCACCAGAAACTCCGTAAACTCGTAGATCCGCTCGCCTACGCGCCTCACACGCTCCATCTCCCCCGGGTCGTCCGCAAACATCTCGCCGTAGAAATTCCTGACCATCGCACCGCAGGAGCCTGATGGCACGATGATCGGGCCTTCAGTTGCATCGAACACGTCCAGAAAGTGTCGGGCTACATCGCCTGCCTCGTCACGGAACCCTGAGTTGAATGCAGGCTGTCCGCAGCAAGTTTGGCCTTCCGGAAAATCGACCTTGATGTCGAGACGTTCAAGGACGTTCACCACGCTCTCTCCGACCTCTGGCCGGAACTGGTCAACGAGGCAGGTCACAAAAAGCTGGACGCGTTCGGGGCGAGGTATTTTGGTGGGCTGTACCGTCATCGGGGCCAAACCTAGCAGAACCGGCGCACAGCGGGAAGTGTGGCCGTGGCATAAAAAGGCACCCGAAACTTGCCCCATCCCATCGCGTGTTCAGGGTGTTGCTTTCCTATAACGCACTCCGCTTACTGCCTCTCGTGATAATCTGCTCAGGCTGTCAACCGAAAACAGCTAACCCTGAATACTGGATCTTATATCGCGTGCCAGAAAACCAGTACGACATCATCGTTGTCGGGGCGGGCATCATTGGTCTGTCCACCACTCTGACCCTTTTGGAACGACATCCCGACCTTAAGATTGCACTGCTGGAGAAGGGCGACGACATCGCCCAGCAGCAGACTGGCCACAACAGCGGCGTCATCCACTCCGGCATCTACTACAGACCCGGGTCATTTAAGGCGCAGTTCTGTGTCGAAGGTCGGGCCTCGATGGTGAAGTTTTGCCAGGAGAACGAGATCCCTTACCGCGAGATCGGCAAGGTGATCGTCGCTTCAGACGATGTACAGGTCGAGCGACTCAAGATCTTAGAAGAGCGCGGGAAGGCGAACGACGTCGAGGGTCTCCGTTTGGTCGATCAAGGCGAGCTGGCGGAACTTGAACCGCACGTCAAAGGCATCGCTGCGCTGTTTGCTCCCAAGACCGGCATCGTCAACTACCAGGATGTGTCCCGGGTCTACGCAGAGAAGGTACAGAACGCCGGTGCTGAGATCCACCTGAATTCCAAAGTGGAGAGCTTTGAGCGCCATGACGGTCGGATCTATATCGAGACCGAGAGCGGCGAATTCAGTGCGAAGAACATCATCAACTGCGCCGGACTGCACTCCGACCGGGTCGCCCGGATGATGGGCGTCGACCCCGGTTTGCACATCATCCCGTTCCGGGGAGAGTACTACACCATCAAGAAGGAACGGGAGCACTTGGTCAAGCACCTGATCTACCCGGTGCCGGATCCCGCATTCCCATTCCTCGGCGTCCACTTCACCCACAACATGAAGGGCTACGTGGAGGCCGGGCCGAACGCCGTTCTGGCAATGCGACGTGAGGGATACCGGAAGCGCGACTTCTCCATCGGTGATAGCTGGGAGACTTTCACCTTTGGTGGGTTCTGGAAGATGACGGCCCGCGACTGGAAGACCGGCTTTTACGAGGTGAATCGATCACTCAGGAAGAGCGTATTCGTGAAAGACCTCCAAAAGATGATCCCCGAGATACAAAAAACAGACCTTGGTACTGGCGGGTCAGGCGTTCGTGCACAGGCCGTCGACAATCAGGGCAATCTGCTAGACGACTTCCGGATCGCCCAGACAGAAGACGCAGTGCACGTACTGAACGCGCCGTCGCCGGGCGCCACGTCGTCGCTGGTGATCGGAAACAGGGTCGCCGACATGGTGGAAGAGACTTTCGCTCTGATCTAAGTCCCGGTGCTTCATCTACCCGCGTCCCATCCATGCCCCAGTGGCTAACGGGCTGTCCGGTTCGGCCTCGTGCAATCGCCGCACGAGGTGCATAGATGCGATGAAGGCGTCGACTTGGCCCGCCAGGTATTCCGTTGTCACGCCGCCTCGAATGTCGATCACATGCTTTAGCCACATCGAGCCGTAAGGACCTAGATCCGTGTCGTTGTCGATCAGAGCGACGCCGGTCACAAGATTCCAGTTCAACCTGTCTGCGAACCTGTGGGCCAAGTTGAGCACGCCTGCACCGCCAATAGGTCGTCGCGGGTAGTAGAAGAGCAGATCGATAAGAGAAATGTCGCCGCCCGGCACATAGATGCGAGGCTCCGGGTCTGGCATGACCTGGATCTTTCGGTCGTCGTCCAACAGAACCTGAAAGCGATTTGTAATATCCAGGTTCGAAGCAACCACGCGCCATGACACCGGCGGCGGCGCTACTTCCAGCGCGTAGCGGACAGACGAGAGCGCATCTTTTCCAGGCATGATCAGATCTTTAGCCAAGACTCTAACCTTCTCATTGGATACACGCGGCATTTGTGCGATGAGGATACGCGATGTGGACCACGGTGGTGGCGCGGGCGATGATATCGATCGTCACCGCACAAAGCGCCCCACCTCCAGACCCCACGGAGGAGGGAGGAGGTTCAAATTTACCAATCCTTAATCTCGGAGGGGCTCACGGAGTGGTTAAGTCCAGTGAATACAGAAGATCATTGGAACAGATCAGAACCACTTACAAGCCCAAGACCACGGCGCCTTAGCGGGCGTTTGCGTGCTTCTTCTGGCCCTGCTCACGACCGCGTTGAAGCTGTGAAAGCGTCGCCTTACGGATTCGCACGGTGGCCGGGGTCACTTCAAGGCACTCGTCGGACATGATGAACTCGAGCGCCTCTTCAAGCGTCAGCGTCTTGTGCATCGCGAGATGCTCCGTGGCATCTGCCGATGCAGCACGCATGTTGGTCTGCTTCTTTGGCTTGGTCGGGTTCACATCCATGTCCTGAGACCGCGGGTTTTCGCCGACGATCATGCCTTCATACACATGCGTACCCGGCGCAACAAAAAGTTGCCCTCGGTCCTGCAGGCTCTGCAATGCGTAACCGGTGGTCTGACCGGCACGGTCAGCAACGAGGCTTCCCGTGCGGCGCGTGCGAAGTTCGCCGTGCCAGGGTTCGTAGCCCTCAAAAACGTGGTTAGAAATCCCGGCGCCGCGCGTTTCGATCAGGAACTCATTATGGAACCCGATCAGGCCTCGAGCCGGTACGACATACTCCATCCGAACCCGACCCTGGCCATGATTGACCATCTCAAGCATGCGGGCTTTGCGAGCTGCCATCAGTTTGGAAACAGCGCCCATGTGTTCATCTGAAACGTCGATAGACAATCGCTCCATCGGTTCGTGCAATTTGCCGTCAATCGTCTTTGTAACGACTTCCGGCTTCCCGACAGTTAGCTCAAATCCTTCACGTCGCATCATCTCGATGAGAATCGCGAGCTGGAGTTCACCCCTGCCCTGCACGATCCACGTGTCGGGACGCTCGGACGCCAGAACCCTAATCGAAACGTTTCCGATGATCTCCTGGGTGAGTCGATTCTCCAAAAGCCGTGCCGTGAGTTTGTCGCCGTCACGGCCAGAAAGAGGAGAGGTGTTGATGCCGATAGTCATCGACAGGCTCGGCTCATCCACGTTGATCACCGGAAGTGGACGCGGGTCTTCATAATCAGCCAAGGTCTCGCCAATGGTCACCTCTGGTAGGCCGGCAATGGCGATGATCTCCCCCGGGCCAGCCTCCTCGGCATCCACACGTTCAAGTGCTTCCGTTACGTAAAGTTCGGTGATTTTGACCCGCTCGATACTGCCATTGATCCGACAGTGTGCGACCTGCTGTCCGCGTCTGATCGTGCCCTGTCGGATCCGACACAGAGCCAATCGTCCGACATACAGAGAAGCATCAAGGTTGGTCACCAACGCCTGCAGAGGATGGTCGTCTTCGTACGTCGGAGCCGGGATAAAGGACATGATCGTCTCGAACATCGGGTCCAAATTCACGCCGGGCATCTCGGTGTCGGTCGTCGAAGTGCCCGTTCGGGCGTTCGTGTAGACGATCGGGAAGTCGATCTGATCATCGTCTGCGTCAAGGTCAAGGAATAGTTCGTAAACCTCGTCGACAACCTCTTTGATACGCGCATCTGCCCTGTCGATCTTGTTGATCACAACAATCACCGGTAGCCGCGCTTCGAGCGACTTCCTGAGAACGAATCGGGTCTGAGGCAGAGGGCCTTCGCTAGCGTCAACGAGCAGGAGGACGCCGTCCACCATCGTCAAACCTCGCTCGACCTCGCCGCCGAAGTCTGCGTGGCCGGGTGTGTCGATGATGTTGATCTTTGTATCGCCCCACCGAACAGCCGTGTTTTTGGCCAAGATGGTGATGCCTTTTTCACGTTCCAGCTCGTTGGAGTCCATCACCCGATCCACGAGTTCTGCATGGGCAGTGAACGCGCCGGACTGCTGGAGCATGGCGTCAACCAGCGTCGTCTTGCCGTGGTCGACGTGGGCGATGATCGCGACATTACGGCGATCTGATCGAATCTGAGTAGACATTTTGCCTCTATAAACGCGTCCGGTACTGGATGGGATTCTCGTAACGCGAGAAGGTCCGGAACCAGCGGTCGAATCCGCGCTCCGGACCGTGTGTTGCTTGTTCAAGTCAGGCGCTCGACAGTACGTGGAAAGTTGCCCGACGAATTTCGTCACGTTAAGGGTACCACTGGGGGGGCAGCGTAAACATCAAAGAAATACCGCTATCTATGACCATTTTGGCCCGTCACGAAAGCGACTTTCCAGGATATGACCGGGCGTTTGGATGACACGCGACCATGTGCACCGTTTATTTCAGTCTTGGGCCTTCTTCCACTCTTCGTACTCAGCCCGTGCATCGTCCCGGAGCGGGTAGTACTTCCGGAGATCACCACCTTCAAGTAGGCGCAAGCGGGTGAATTCTTCCCATTCGACGTGTGTCGAAGCGTTTTCCAATAGTTGCCGGGCGAGCGCTATCGGCACGTTGACCGCACCGTCATCGTCTGCGATCACGATGTCGCCCGGCATCACAAGCGTTCCGCCGCACGCTACAGGCTCGTTGACGGCGAACGGCATGATGTTCGTCTGGGTGTGGTGGTTCGGGGAAACACCGCGCAACCACATCCCGATGTCGAGCTTGGACGCTTCTTCCACGTCACGGATTACGCCGTCGATCACAATTCCAGCGCCGCCACGTCCCTGAAAGTAAGTCAGCATCATCGATCCAAACACGCCGCTGGACATGTCCCCGCGTGCGTCCACGACCACCACGTCGCCGGGCTGTGTGTGATAGAGCGCATGCCTGTGCAGCTGTTTTTCCGGGTCTTTGTACTCCTCTTGCGGGTACAAGTCCTCACGCATGGGCATGTACTGCAGCGTGATCGCCGGGCCACAGATTGCCTTACCGGTGGTGTACGGGAGCGGGCCAAGTATCTGCGCGTCACTAACACCGAGTCGGCTCAACTCTCCGGTCGCGGTCGCGCTTCCAATTTTGGATAGACCTTCGACCAGTGCCTTTGAAGGTCGTTCGATATCGTGCGTCTGGACCATGATTCTCCTTGAGAGTTTCTGGACTCGATTAATATCATCCTGAACTGGATTCAGGATCCGATTGTTGGGCGCCTTTGAAATCTCACACAAAGAGTCAAACAACGTTCAACCCCGTGGCTATCAACGTTACCGCAGGTCAGACGGATCGGCACGGTCTGCGGCTGTGTTCCAAGAGATTGTTACTTAAAATGGTTTCCATTGATGTCGTCCCTCCATTCGTAATCAATGACAAGAAATCAGGCTAACGATGCAGACCAACAGGCGATCTACGACCTCCCCCGACGATCCACGGCTCACTCCACTCTGGACGCCGGAACAGATCTCCGATCGGGTTGCCGCCATCGCCGGAAAAATCGATCACGATTACGCATCTAACCCTCCGGTTTTGGTTGGTGCGCTCAAAGGTTCGTTCATATTCCTCGCAGATCTCGTACGCCAGATGAAGTCGCCCGCCGAGATCGAGTTCATGCGGCTGTCCAGTTATAACGCCGGCACCGAAAGCTCTGGGCATGTTCGAGTCGCCTGGGGGCCAAGTGTTGAAAATATCACGGATCGCCCAGTCATAGTTGTCGAGGACATTGTCGATACAGGACTGACCACAAGGGCAGCACTAGGTCATCTGCAACGCAAGCATCCAGCGTCCTTGCGTGTTTGTACCCTGCTTGACCGTCCGGAGCGTCGCCGAACGAAACTCACGGCGGACTACGTCGGCTTCACCTTCTCCGGGCACTTCGTGGTCGGTTACGGACTGGACCTGGATCAGCGATACCGGGGACTGCCGGGCATCTACGGATTGGAACATGACCGAAAACATTGATACAAGGTTCCGGTCGTGTCTCAATCACCGATCGCGTCAACCCCGGCGCCCCCCACGGTTGGGTCCGTCGGTGCCAGAGTAAGATCGTCTTCGGATACATGCCCTCCGACTGAACGTAATTCGGGGGATACGACGATGATGACGAGCACGAGCACCAGTCCGATGGCCGACGGGATGATGATACCAATGTGCGGGTTGAACGCCGTAGCCAGTGCTCCGGACACCAGCCCGCCCAGAGCGCCGGCGCCCCAGGTCACCTGTTGCAGGCCCAGCACCCTCGCCCGCGCTTCCGACGGTGTCTCCCTGAGCAACAGTGAGGACGTCATTACGAAGAACATTTGACCAAGTCCACCGATGATCGCCAAAAGTATTAACGTCCCGGGTAACCAGGCGGACGCACCGAGTGGGATACCGACAATAAACATGGCGGCGACACTGCCCATGAGCAGTCGCCCCGGTTTTGCAACCCGCAGGGCGAATGCCGCCATGAATGCTGCCCCGAAAAGTTCTCCCACCGGCATGGTCCCGTTGAGAATTCCCAGTAACCCAGGACCACGTTCGAACACTTCCTTGACGAACACTGGAATCATGGTCATGTAGTTGAACGCAAACATCTCGGCCGTGATCGATATCGCAGTTATCCCGAGAAGAACCCTGCTCCTACGGATGTAGCCGAAACCTTCAAATAGGTCACCTATGAATGATCGTCTCCGCGTTGGATCGTTTCCTTTCGCAGTCGACTGGATCGGCTCTGAGCCGGTTGGCACGAGAAGGACGCCGACAGCGGATATGCTGGCCAACACGAGGAAAATTACGCCCGGTTCCACCACGAGCAGGAGAAATCCGGTAGCAATAGGCCCGGCCATGAAGGTCGTGGTTATCGCAAACTCGTCTAGGGCCAACGCGGTCGTCAACTGGCGCGACGGCACAATATCCGCCATAAACGCCCGCCGAGATGGAATCGTGGCCCCGGAGGTCACGGCGCGAACTGTGTTGATCACAAACAACGGCACCAACTCGTGCGGTAACCAGAAAAGCGATGCCGCCATGGCAATCGCGAGCAAGAGACGCGCCGAAATCCCTATCCGTATGACGCGCCCGCGGCCATACCTGTCTGCCAGAACCCCTCCGGTGGGGCCGGCAAAGATCTGAGGCGCCAAAAATGTCACCAACACCAACGAGACAAGCAACGGTGATCCGGACTCTTCGACGACGACCCAGCCGAGAGTTGTCAGGGTTGCCCCAACGCTCAAGCCTCCGATCATTGTGACGAACCATAGGCGAAGGAAGACCGGGTTGCGAAGGAGCTCTACGGCAGCAATCGAGGGCATGATCCGAGTATAGGGCTGCCGAGGTGTGACGCTCTGCTAATAGATACCGTATCCAGACCAAAATCACTTGCCCCAGCTTGAATCCAATTACACCAGGGTGGGTTCGGTTCGGGCATTGGCAAGCTTTAACGTGTTGTAAAGCAGTTGCCAAACACGAATAACCCCGGACAAGCGGGCCGTCCGGAGCCTTCTTTTCGCAGCATCGAACTGAGTTCGACTTAACTATGTGGCGGGAGCGTGAGGGAGTCGAACCCCCCGAGGACATCGAAGGATGCCCCCCATCGGGTTTGAAGTCCTATGCACTACGTCCCCAATCGTGGCGTCGTGGACCGCCGAATGGTATTTTGTTCGTAGACGGATGCCGGGAAGTACCGCCATATGCCGGGGAGTGGTAGCAG
>Ga0115002_10010228_pt1 | contig 10120 bp, 19 predicted proteins | sample ArcticOcean_MG_C_8_FD_89576 | JGI IMG/M metagenome (GOLD analysis project Ga0115002, IMG submission 89576) | Marine microbial communities from western Arctic Ocean - ArcticOcean_MG_CB11_86 | ecosystem: Environmental > Aquatic > Marine > Oceanic | place: Arctic Ocean: Canada Basin | collected... | reverse complement strand
TCCTTAGCCCGCTTACGTCCTAACGGCGTTTCAAGATCGTTGAGAGCACTATGATATAAAAAATTACCTAATCTTGTATACCACCCAAGCATATCGCTCCAGTCTTTAATATCAGCACATCTAAATGGTACGCCTAAATGAAACCCGTGTTCATCTTTAGCATTATCCCAATCTAAATTAACATTGATACCATCCCAATCTTCCGGTACGTAGTACCTATCCTCCTTCAACTCCTTATATCTCGCACTCTCGCCATTGATACTGGCATGTCGATGTTTTATCATATGAACATGCGAAGCTGCTTCACAGGTCACATTGAATTCAACCAGACCCCGCTCAAACGGGGTTCTGTGAGGCTTGCCAGACCCATTGTTCCAAAGACAGTTGACAATCAAATGTCTGATCTGTTCATCGGTCCTGGAATCTACATCAATCTGTGTAGAACACCATGCCGCACGAGCAATGGCTTTATCACCACCATACCAATCAATTAGTTCAACTGTGTTGTTCATAATATCTTTCTTCTTTTCCAACGTGTTTGTAGCTCTTCAAGGATTAAAATAGGTAACACCACAAACATCGCGATTAAGGCCAGTGCAATGACCGCCACATTTGCTATAATCAAAAACCGAAACTCTTCAAATAAACAAAACAGTAATAAAAAAACCGCTATACATACCAAGAGGCTCATGGATTACCTTTACGAAACTTAAGAAGTTTGAAATAATAATATGGAGAGTTCTCACTCTTCTTCATTAGGGTTTTTAATTCCTGATCTCTACCATTCTTGGTAGAATACTTACTATGTGTTTTCCAATCCCAACCTTTGCTAAAAATTAAGAACTGAGAGTCAGGATCTGGTTCCCTCATTGATTCTATTACATACGGTTTTTTAGGTTTATTCCAGTCACTACCCATCAGCACAGTTCTCCAGCTTTGTATAAGAGTAAGAGGTTATCATAAACTCATAACCACATACAAACTTCTTCCACATATCCTTTTGTCCATTTCTACCACGAGTAGCTTGTATATAGATGGGGCACTCGTTCCACGTATCAGTAATATCTTTTAAAGAATCTGTTGGAACATTAAAGGCACTCCACGATTGAACAAAATCATCATAAGTAACGGTTATTTCCACCTCTTCAGGAAATTCTACCTTATGAACTGTTGCTTCTTCTAATTCAATCATCGGTCTTAAATCACCAGCAAGCATTCCACGGGCTGCCATCATCATAAACGGTTCAATATCATAACTTTGTTTCACTGTAATTTTTCTTATATCACCAAACTCATCTGGTTTAATTTCCTTCATAGCGTTTCCTCAATAAACCAGTCACAAAATTCATCTGACTCAAGAATGATACCTGGCTTGTTACCCATGTAAGGGATATTACGAATCCTACCGGATAAACCGTTAAGTAAAATTTCAACATCTCTCGATAGCAAGATGCCCCACTTCAAACAATCGTTATATTTCTCTATCAACTTAACGTGTTTATCAAAGTCATAATCCTTAGGCTTACGTAAGTTTTTGGTTTCCTCACATGAGTTGTAAATGAATAGGATGCTGGCTCCCTCTCGGATGTAAGCTTTTAAATCTCCAACCTTGAGTGTAAACTTACCTGCCGTTGGAACCCATTTTACCTCAAGAGGTTCATCCTCAAGTTCATACGCATCAAATGTAACCCTGTAGTCAGCACCACTGGTTTTACCTTTAGATATAAACTTTCCATCATTACATACGCCATTATGATCCCATTCGGGAACCTTAAACCCCTTATTTTCAACGCTCTTAATCCACCTTTGAAAGAAGTAGGTTTCCACCTTCGTACCAAAAGAGATATCCTTCTTAAATGTGTCTTTGGTTCTGTTATCAAATCTATATGACTGTACCACTTTAATATAAACTTTCTTTCAATTTTTTAACAAGGTTGCTTAAGACATTTCGTTCCTCAGACTGCAATTATTTGATAAAAAGTATGTGTCATCCCCAGGTATTTGCCATAGCCTTTGCAATTCCAGCAAATGTAATTGAACGTTTCTTAGCCCTCTCTGGACCAGGACTCATCCAATGAATCTTTTGACTTTCTTTTCTTTGCAATTCTGACATTTCAACCTTAACATTATTTGTTTCAGTCAACTTGGGTAAACTCTTTAACCACAAACAAGTAGCCTTGCTCTCTTTGTGACCAAACATCCACGGTTGGATTATTTGATCGTACTTTCTACCTATGTAACCTACAGTAAAACGATGAGGTATCGGATTTTCTACCGCAATTCTCGGAATTGGAAGATTTAATAGTTCTTTAAAAAAAATAGCCCCATCATATAACGCAACCCATCTGTCAATCCCATATTTAACATTTGGGTTTTTCTTCTTGAATTTAGAACCATCATGATAAAGGGCTGAGACGGAACTTAAGGATAAATATGTACAGGGAGGATGGAATATACCCAAATCCCATTTAATATCTGATTTCTTGATAAACTCAAGTACATCACCTTTGTGGTGATACTCTGGATAATCGCCCTCACTGTCAATTATATCACATGACCAAGCATTATGTCCAAGTTTACGGAAGGCAGAAGTTACAATTTGAGAGCACTCACACCCAACAATTACGTTCATTAAATATGTGCTCACTTATCTTAAACTATCACAAGCTATTAGTACATTCATAAAGTATCCTTAGTATCAAAAGTTTCCATGTTCTCATGACAACCTCCTAATCATCTTTATTTTTCATCTCTAAATAAATAACATAAAAGAAGCTAAGAAACATAGAGCCAAAGATACACCAAAAAATAAGATTTATAATCTCACCCATTATCGATGCTTTCTTTGTTGGAAACGTTGACCTCTGCGACCCATGTGGTAATGACCATACGGATCAAATGGAGCTACAACAGTATTACCAATCCCAAAGGCCATTCTGTCTACAACTCCACCAAAGTACCATCCTGCCCCTCTAAAGGCGGCACCAAGTCTGTGATGAAAACCGTGACGAGGTGGTGTATTATAGTAGTAAGGTGTGTATTTGACAACTACATTAACTTCACACTCACAGTTAGGTCCACAGTCACAGTCAGCACAATTACAGGCTGCTAACAGTGGTGAGGTTAACAACATAAATAGTGTACACATGATCATTTTCATTGTTCTTCTTTCTCTTCTAAGTAGTAATTAAACTTATCGTTAGGAGTATAATCTCCTCTTTGATCTTCCGTAGGTTCGCTTGTGTAAAAATTTAATACCCCCCAAACGGGTGAAGATTTTTTACCAACGTTGTAATCCCAGCTACCACTATTTAACCCTCCAGGTTGAAACGTTAAGCTATATAGCAGTATAATTTGGAACAGGAATACTGCTAATATACACAGTCTGTATCTAGTATACACCAATATGAAACAAAGAATGATTACAAGGATTGTACCAATAGCCTTTGTTGCTATAAATAGATCTGTATGTCCGTTTCCTAGTTCTATCAGGTATAATCCAACGGGGTTTTTTTCTGTGGTTCTTATACCACTACCATAAATAAGAGTGAGTGTGTTATCATACGATGAAATTAATCCGATGTAGAAGATTATAAGGAAATAGATTAGTTTTTTGGATTTCATCTACTGTCTCCTAAAAAGGGGTCAGTATATTATACACCTTTAGTTAACTCCAATCAAACAATTCTAATTCCTCATCCAGCACGCTATCGTAATTATCGTATTTCTCCCACCAATCATTGTAATTACAGTATTCATCGTTAATCTCTTCAATTATACTAACAGTATTGTCAACTTGGTCAATCAAATTGTTCAACTTGTTTAGTATTTTGGTGCAGAAATCTGTATTACTGAACTCAAAGGGGTTCACTGGCTCTACCTCCAATGGTGATGTTGATGGTTTGGGTATTACTATTCAAACGATTCACAGGTGGTGGTGAAAACTACAGACTAAACGTGGGATAAACACCGTGCTGATCGGGGCCTCTGTACTCATAGTTTCCAGTAAAGTAAGAGGCGACACTGTACGTATCGTTTTCCGTTCCATTCGTTGGCCCTTCCCACCCCTCAAAATCCAAAGGGCCTGATTCGCTGCCGTCGCGATAGGCCGGACCGATGTTGTTTGGATCTGATTCATCCCAATAGATTTCTGTGCCGGGCAGTGAGGTGCCGGATGCAACTATGTTTATTCGTTGCTCCAGTTTCACACTCCCATAGATAATGTGCTCGGTCCCAGATTCATTAGTCACAAAGTGGAATTTGGATTCAGTTGTCATTTGTCCTTTTCCTGTCAGAGTTAATTCAAACAATCACAGATTTACTTTATGTGGGGACTTATTAATAAGTCCCTACATTATGTAACCTTATTAATCCCAGCAGGATTTGCACCTGCGACCTACGGTTTAGAAGACCGTTGCTCTATCTGCTGAGCTATGGGATCTTCATAAAAGATGCGTCCAGGAGTCGAACCTGGATGATGCTGGGTATCCCCTTTGAGTACCAACCTAATCACATCACCACTCGCATCAACAACTCTACCAATCGGTATCTTCATCTTCGTCGAAGATAATATCATCATCCTCGTCAGAATCTTCCTCAGGATAATCGTAGTCGTAGTCGTAGTCATCATCTTCCTCATACTCATCTGACACATGAGGATCTAATTCTTTTTCAAACAATCCCACTACGTGATAAGAACACGTTCTTACCTTCTGACAATTACAGTCATTAGGAACACTAACCACATCAGCAGGATCTACCTTACAGATGAGAGAATTGCTTCGTTGACCCGAATATTCCTTTGAGCCAACGTGAAGACCCGCACTACATCCCGCATTAAAGTTGTCATCAACCTGATGACGAGGCATAGTAGGCTTATCACCAATGTTATTACGATAACTCTTACCCGTAAAGCTGTCTACAAAATCCCCCCCCATAAGCATGTTTCCGTTCTTATCAGTTTCACCATCTGGACCACTATACTTAGAAATGTACTTATAGGCCAGAAAGTAACCGTCAGGAGTAATAGGTAAACACTCTTTAGAAAGGAAGGTGTAAACATTATGAAAGGAACTAATATTCCTATACGATGGATTCTTAAACAACCGCTCAAGAAACCTTAGCATAGGATGGTGATCAAACCCTTCCTTGATCATGTTAATGATCCTATTAGTCATTACCTCATGAATCAATTCACCTTGGTAATACAGATTACCATCTTCAAACTTAAAACTACCTTGACTCCAATCTGCAACCATAGTCCCCACACTTAGGATTGAAATGAACCCCTCGCTATTTGCTGTCTTAACAGCATTGACTAAATTAAGGTACTCTGGATGAGTTGAGTCAAAATTATATGATTCATTCTCAATAACCACAGTCCAGCAATTGTTAGCATCTTTAATGTGCGTCAGATTCATCTCAATCTCCAAGTGAGTGTTTAAAGTTCTTCAATTATTGTACCACAAAATGTGGGTCTGTCAAGAGAGAGGGGGAAAAATTCCCCCTCAATTCAAAATCATCAGTCCTGCACCCGACGAACTTCGTCAGCATATGCCTGCTGATAAACCACCTGCCACGTAGTATCTTCAGGTAAAATTTTATTCCCGTGTTCCGGGTGAACAACTTCGGTCTCACCCTTACACTTGAATGCAGGTCCAATCAAGGCCACGTTGAACTTCTCAAAGGTTTTCACACCCGTGACAATTTCCACGTTACCGCTGATAATATGTCGTGAACCCTGAGTACTACCAGGAGCCAACTGCATATCATTAGTTGGGTCGCCCTTGGGCAACTTGTCAATGTTAACCAGATAAACGTCACCTTGACGCACAACATCCCCAAGTGACGGTGAACCGATACGCTCGGTATTAGAACATTCCTTGTTACCGCCGACACTAGACTTCACAACTTCCAAAGCTTCAATAACCGTACTCATTACACTCTCCTAATTGCCCACATTGGTTTTAAAATGATTCTCTCTACAATGTGGACAATCAGAGGAATCATATATTATTTACGACGCTGAGATAATTTGGAAAATTTATCGAAAGGTGCTAAGATGCACTGATAATTCGACTACTCAGACCTCCAGATAGCCAACTTTGTGCTGCTTCACAGGTTGTGATATCCGGGCTCACCTCCAGATAGAATTCCTTACCAGTACTAGGACAAGCACACAAGAGATATACTTCGTCACTCTTAGTCTTAAACAGATACTCCTTAGTGCCTTCGATCCAGTTATCATTAGGTCCATCAATAACAACCGCACCGATTTCTTCAAGATACTTACCAGACCCATACCTTTCAATCATGATGCGACGAACTTCTTCATTCTGTTCGTCAGTCATCTGCTTGATAGTAAGGGTTTCTGGGTTCATAACAACCTGTTCAGTTAGGTTTACACCATTAATGCTGTAAATCCCCCAACCATCACAGAATTCTACACTGTAACCATTCTCGTTGCTAAGAACACCGTCTTCAAAGTGAATGTCAACAGGATTCCTACTAACAAAAACCGTGTCTTCATTCATAATAATGAATGCACACCTTTCAGCCCAGTTTTTAAACAAATTTGCCTTCTCTTTATCAAGTTCTACACCAATCTCCATAGCGAAGCTATAGACACTTGAGTAAGACAAACACCAATGTGACCAGAATTCAATGAGATTTTCTTCGCCATTCTGATCTGACTGATTCTTACAATCAATCGGAGAGTCACAAATGACAATCTTTGGATCTTTCTTAAAGGAAAGTTGCCACATTTCTTTAACCGTCTCTTTAATCTCTTCATCAGTATACTGGTGAGTGAGATTATCCAAACACCTCTCAATAGTCCGATCAATCATCTGTTCCTGCTCTGGTGTAAAGTCTACCATCTGTCCTCTTCCTCAGTTAAGGTTTGAAATTAGTTTCTCAAAGTCACATCAATTATATCACCACTTTTGGTGAGTTCAACAAAAAAACTGTCAGAAATGTCAAAAGAAGAAACAACTCTTCCCTCTTCCCTACGCTTCTTCCACACATTAATCCTAAAGAAATTTTCAAAAACATTCAGTTGATCTATCTTATGAAGATTCTTATCACTGGAAGTATTGTTACTAATAAACTCCTGTAAAGTGTCTTTGTTAATCTTATTAACTACTACCTCTTTCTTAGGCTTGTTTTTCACTTGAGTCTCACACTCAGTTTTGGAAATCATTTTAACACCTTTCGTTAATGTAAGCGGCAACTGTATCTAATTCGTTCGGCCCAATTCTGTAGTGATCTAAGATGTTCAACATCGGATACTTCTTCATAATGTCTTCATACAGTGTATCCAGGGTTTCGTCCTTATCAACCTTAAATCCATATGATTCCAGATATTCGTGACTGGTTTCATTCGAGCCAGATCTGCCATCCTTGAAGGTAGAAAACATATCATCATCACAACTATCCGCCAACTTAACTAAAATATTGCCACTTTTAGCACTCTTGCTATAATTATACACCTTAATAGTGCCAAGCTTCTTAACTTCACGCTTCATATAATCACGAAAGCTTATAAAATTCATCCTTTTGAAGTCTGCCGTATTAAGGAAAGCAGATTTTAATCCATATAACACAGGAGTCTTGATGCCATGATTATTAGCTTGAAGAAAAACACATCTTATGTTATATAGAGACCTATGAACTGGTTCCCATCTACTTATCTCAAGATAAACAAACTCCGTTGTGATATCTGCTGTATTGATATTACAGTCATCCCAACGGTCTCTGTTTAAAGAGACATAATCTTTATCATTAAGAGTAAATACCTTTGCGTCACGAGGCTCTAGAATAGCCCCACGCTTTTTATAATCTATCTTAGGTAGAGTATCAAGATCCTTAACCATGTTAGGTGGGATCTCCATTTCTGCCACCTGAGCATCATCCAGAATAACAACCGTTGTGTCAGTTTCTTTTACATAGTTCTTAATTCTAGCCATAAACTTAGGTTTGTGGTAATACAACTCCACCTTATCACCGAATAATTTATCTGTAGCGTAGCCAGAATCTGTTTTTACCGTACTATTCCAAGTGTTTGTATAGTAGAAATCAAACCCGGTTGATGGTTTAGGTAGTCTATACTTAGTAATATCAACCTTGAAGGCTTTAGCTATTCTTGATAAAGAGTTAGCCATAACCGCTTGGTTATATGTACCATCACATTCCTCAATTTTATTACAGATTTCACCATTGATATCAATCAAAACATCACTCAACTTAGTTACTATGGCACTGATAGTTCTATCGTTAAGGGATAGATTTTCTCTACCAGCTTCAAATTCCAGATCACCCATGTCGAATTTAATAAATCCGCAAGGTAAATCATACATATCTATCTTTACAGACCCATCAACATCTTTATAACACTTATTAAGCACATTATCGGGAATATGATAAGCAACATTACCCATAACAGCATAAAGATCGTCATAACCAGACTTAAATGAATAATCATCCGTTACTAAAAAATAGCTATCCTTAATCTTAGAAATCTTTTCCAAGACCTCTTCGTTATTAATATCGGGAATATTGTCAAAATACTTGTATACTGTTACTGCTTCTTCAATAAACTCACCTGATCTTCCTGATATATTAATCTTAACCTCTATACCATTGTGTTCATCTGAGTCCACACAGTTTAGACATGCCATTTGAGGCAAACCGTACTCATCTTTATAAGAAGAATAAATACGCTTCTTACCATCATAGACAGACGTAATGGTAGCCGAGTCAACAAGACAGAAGAATACCTTACTACCGATACCTAAGCATCCTGTGAGTTCATTACTTTCCCTCTTTGTGCTTTCAAAGAAGGTAGTATACAACTTCATACAGTCTTCATGAGACATTCCAACCCCAAAGTCCTGAACAGAAAACCAAGGTTCAAGACTGGTTGGAAGATGTACCTTATAAGGTTGTTCATTCCCCGCTTCAATATGGGAATCATTAGCATTACAGGACAATTCCCTGATAATAGCTCTAACTTTATGAGTGTAAACCCTATTAGAGAGAATATCAAAGGATTGAGCACTTGCCTTAATGGTATAAGCACTCTGTTCAAAGTCTTCTGAGACTACAACATCTTTTTTCACGTCTGCAACAATCATTTTCAAACTCCAAAAGCTAAGTTGTTGGTTATCTCTTCATTTTATCATCGACCTCGTGCCTGTCAATCCTTTTTCTGCTTCTTTTTGTCTCTGCGGCGTGATTCGTGATCTTTTGGTAGGACAGTCTCTGTGTGATCAATGGATTCAAACAAGAAATCTCCACACTTTCTATCGTCACCACTGCCAAAACTAACGTTAACAGTGTGATCATAAATCCTTATGCTGCCGCTGATCTCTTTCATAAGAGAATTACCTATACTAATAATAACCGCTTTCTCTTTAGAGGCACGGTGACGAACCAGCTCCCCTTCTTTAAACGGGCAGTCTTTCTTATACCCATTTAGTCTTTCTGATAAATTTTCAGGTTGTTCACTCATTCGCCAGTATCCTTAATGTACAATTTTCCATCACCATGTTTACCATTATCGCCAATAATCTCACCAGTAAAGATGACTTGTAGAAGTTCGTCTGTTCTTAATTCTCTACCAATAAGTTCAGATATTGAATGTCTATCTAATGTAAATATATATTTACCAGTATCTCTAGTTAACCAACCGACCAGTAAATGATGTTGTACTTTAATTGTAACACTGTTTGGGTTATTCTTAACCTCATGTGCCTTAAACCGTACAAGAAGGTTATCACCCTTGCTGATACCTATGCCCAAAGTTTGCTTTAACCCCATTGAACACAAGGCGAACACCCAGTCACCATCTATTAAATACCCGACACATAATCATCTTTGTGCCTGTATATTAACTATCGCTGAGTTACCTGTTGTTTCTGACATAATTATTTTCCACGTTCTAATACTTTAAGCTTTTTATTCAATATATGAATCTCTTTTTTTAACGACTCTGCTGTTTTAATAAAACAACAATTTTCCATAGCCAGTTCCATTGATGTAATACATATTTTAAGGTCTAAAATTTCTGATTCAATCACCGATGTATTATTCATTAATCTTTACTATTTCTTCTTATATC
>Ga0115002_10010226_pt1 | contig 10121 bp, 10 predicted proteins | sample ArcticOcean_MG_C_8_FD_89576 | JGI IMG/M metagenome (GOLD analysis project Ga0115002, IMG submission 89576) | Marine microbial communities from western Arctic Ocean - ArcticOcean_MG_CB11_86 | ecosystem: Environmental > Aquatic > Marine > Oceanic | place: Arctic Ocean: Canada Basin | collected... | reverse complement strand
AGATTCTGGATTATAAAATACTATTATTATCATCTAAACTGTTAAGGTCTTTAGTAATTTTATAATGATCTTTAACTAAAGTTCCAAGTTCAGTTTTTAATTCAGTAGAATTCCAGTCTGCTTTAATCAAAGAAGATAACTTTACAACAATATTCCATTGAACAGTATTTTGATCATCAATTAATTTTAAAAATTCTTTTCCTTTGTCATCATCATCCATAATTGTACAATAAATTACAATGATAAAAAAGTTAGTAAGAGTAATTGTGTAATTTCAAAGTTTTGTTAAGAAATATTAATTATGTTTTATGTTTTATATTTTATATTTAAATAAAATAGATAAAAATAATTTATGACATAATTCAAACAAGAACAGGCTCAATTAGATTACCAAAAAATAATAATTTAGTGTTTGATATTATTTAAAAAAGATTTATCTTTTCTTGATGATGACGCATGTCCTTCATTTCGTAAAATATTTGCATTAATTTGAGATAAAGTAGGGTGACTTTGTAAGATTTTAATAACTATTTTCATAGAAAAAGTAGTTTTAGGTTTTGCATAATGATAAATTTTTCGTACAAATTTCAAATCTTCTATTCGGTCTATAGTCCATCTAAAAGTTGATAAATTAACTGCATTGGAATAATTATACAGTTTAAATTTTTTTATATTTTTAGTAAAATAAGTTGTAACATGTTCTCTTTCTGATGGAAGTTTAGATTGTAAATATGCTTTTTCTAATGCACTAAAAGAAAATATTTCAGTATCAAGACCATCTGGGAAAGTAGGCTTTATTGTATTTGAAACATAATCAAAATCATTGTCAAGATAAAATTGTAAAATATCTGAAGATAGTTTAGGATCTATTAATGGGCAATCACCAGTTATACGAATTATAGGATCAGCATTAAATTTAACAGCACAATCATAATGTCGTTTCAATACATCGTTTTTTGAACCTGTAAAACCAAAGATATTTTCTTTTTTGGCAATATCTAACAGAATTTTGTCAGAATCACCAGTAGTAGTTATCAATACAATTTGTTTTACATTTTTAATTTTTTTAACACGATTAATCACGTGCCAGATTACAGGTTTGTCTTGAATTTTTGCAATAGTTTTTTTTGGTAATCGACTAGAACCTAATCTAGCTTGGATCATAATGGTTGGGTTAGACATTGTATCTGAGGTTAAATTAAATCATCCCAAACAAGAGGCGTATCTTTTGATATGGATTTATTAATTTTTTTACCTATTACTTGTTGAAGATATTTGGGTTCAATTCCAAGTGCCGGTCTTTTTATTGATAAATCTTTCAAAGTCAAAACATGGTTTTGCTGAAAATCTGATTTTGTCGTTATGGATTTCCTTATAGCAGAAATATTTTCTAATTCAGATTTTTGAGGTGATTTTATACCTGTTCCTTTAATTTTTTCTATTAATCGTATTTGAGAAATAAGTTGTTTTAATCTATTGGGATCTATTGAAAAAGAATGATCAGGTCCAGATAATTCCCTATCTAATGTAAAGTGTTTTTCTATTACAGAAGCACCTAAACTTACTGCAACTAAATCTACAAGAGCGGAATCACCGTTGTCAGAATAACCTACGGGTAAAGAAAATTCTTTTCTGAGAGTTGTCATTACATTAAGATTTGTTTCTTCTGGTTGTGTAGGATAATTTGCAACACAATGTAATATTATTAATTTATCATTTCCATTTTTTTGACATATACGAATTGCTTCTTCTACTTCAGTAATATTTGCAAGACCAGTAGATATAATCATAGGAGTATTAAATTTAGAAATATGGTCTAATAAGGGAATATTTGTAAGATCTGAAGATGCAATTTTAAAACAGGGTACATTCAACTCTTTGAGTGCATCCGCACTTGTGATGTCAAATGGTGCTGAAAAAAAAGTAATACCTACACTTTTTGCATGATCATACAATTCACCAAATTCTTCATAAGTTAATTCAACATTTTTAAAAAGATCAAAATATTGACTAGATTTTGCAAGAAATTCTTCTGTTTTAAATGTCTGAAATTTTACTGCATCTGCACCACAATCAAAAGCACTATCTATCAATTGCTTTGCAATTTTAATATCCCCGTTATGATTAAGTCCAGCTTCAGCAATAAAATATGTTTTTCCATTGCCAATAACAGCATCATCAATTTTAACAGTTACCATGCAGTCCAACCACCATCTATTACTAAATTACTTCCTGTCATGTAGGATGATGAATTTGATGACAAAAAAATTATTGCTCCTACATATTCATCCTGTTTTGCCATACGACCAATCATAGTCTTTTCTGAATATTTTTTAACAAATTTTTTTCCTTGATCCCTTTCCACTCCACCTAATGATAGACTATTTACTCTAATTCCATCGTTATGCCAATATGATGCTAAATATCTAGTCATATTCAAAATTGCACTTTTTGTTGTTCCATATGCAATTGTTGAATTCCAACCACTTTTTTCATAAATTCTCTGATCTGCACCTATTAATCCATAAACTGAACTGATATTGATAATATTTCCATTTTTTTGTTTTTTCATAATTTTCCCAATCTCTTGACAACAAATCAAAGTTCCAGTGAGATTAACACGAATAGTTTTTTCCCATGCATCTAATGAAAAATTTTCAAAATCACTCGTTTTCTCTTTTTTAGTTTCTTGATAAAATGCGTTATTTATTAAAACATCAATACTTTTGTATTTTTTACAAATTTTTCTAGCCATTTGTTGAACCGAATTTTTATTGCTTATGTCAACTTTGATTGCTAAAGGATTAGTAGAAAATTTTTCTTCTAATATTTTCTTCATTTTTTCAGCTTTGCTTAAATTAATATCTGCAAGAATTACATTTGCTCCAAATTTACTTAGACCTTCAGCATATTTTGAACCTAAATATCCTGTAGCTCCTGTTAAAACAATATTTTTTCCTTTTAACGAAAACTCACTATGATTCATTTCTTACTACTGCCTAAACAAGGGAGTCATTAATCTTTTCTATAACTATTTTGTACTTATGACCACGAAATTTAAAATAACAAGGATAACGTACATCATCTGCAATTCGTAATAAATCAAATTGTTCACTAATTGACTTTATAATATCTAATTTACTATCAGAGGGTGTTCGTTTTTGATAATATGTTATATTTTCTGAAGATTGTGGTGCGGGAGTAATAGAAGAAAAAGTTTGAATTGCAAAATCCATAAGTTTTAATTTTTCTGGAAATATTTTATTATTGATTTCTGAAAAAGTTTCATGATCTTCTAATTGAACAAATGATTTATTCCATATATCACCAGAATCAACTTTATCTTCAGCTTCAAGAAGAGTAATAGGTATAACATTTGAACCTTCAAGAATTTGCCAAACTAAAGGAGACCAACCTCTACCTTGAGGCAAATCACTTTCATGAATAACTAATGTTTTAGAGAAATTATTTCGAATATCCTTAGATATAATTTCAGTACAAGATATTAGAAATAAAATATCTCCAGATAATACATCTTTACTAGAATTTATTAAATAAACAGTATGATTTTTAGAATTGACATCTTTCCATTTTTGTAAATATGGATATATTTTATGAGTTGGATCAGAGCATAAAATTGTAATATTCATGAATAACTAGCATTGAAATACATTATTTAATTTAACTAACACTATTATTTAGAAAAAAAAATAACACCATAATGAATATTTTATTAAGAACAGCAGGAGGATCTTCAGAAAAATATGAATTAGGAACGGGACATATTTTCAGATGTATTAATCTTACAAAAAAATTAAACAAACATAAAATAATTTTTGCTGTAGAAGATTTTGGGGGTGTTGAACAAATTTTAAAAGAAAATAATTTAAGAAAAATAAAGTTTTTGAAGCAAGATATTAATGAAAATGAAGAGATTGAGAAAATTACAAAAATTATCAATCAAGAAAAGATAGATTTAGTGATAGTAGATAAATTTGGAGTTAAAAAATCATATTTAAGAAAATTAAAAAAAATTATAACAACTGTGTATGTTGCAGATTTATTACAATACGAATTTCCTGTAGATTTAGTAATTAATGGATTTATAGGATTAAAAAATGAAAGAAAAAAGAATAGTTTTGGTGCAAATTGTATTTTAGGACCAAAATATCAGATTTTATCAAATATCAATTCATCTAAAAAACAAAAAAAGAGATATGATCTTTTGATCACTTTAGGAGGATTTGATAAAAACAAAATTCTAAGTAAATTATGTAAAATTCTTCCAAAGTATCTAGATCAATTACAAATTAGAGTAATTTTAGGTCCCATCACAAAAAAAACTAAAGATATCATCAAACTTGAAAAAGAATTTCCAAAAACTCTATCAATTATTAATTATTCAAAAGATATCCAAAAAGAAATTATAAATTCAAAATTTGGTTTATGTGCAGGCGGAATAACTACATATGAATTTGCTCTACAGGATGTACCATTTTTTATCACATGTCAATATAATCATCAAAAGATTACAGCAGAGTATTGGAAAAAGTTAGGACATTGTTATGGTTATATTTTACCTAATAAAAAATTAAAACCAATAGAAATCTATCTTCAGAAAATAATAAATAAAAAGATCATTGGAAAAAATAGAAAAATTAAAATTGATAATTTAGGAAGTACAAGAGTAACTAAGGAAATTCTAAAATTAAAAATTATTTAATCCAAGGGGTAGGGTTTTGAATAGACGAGAATTCTCTTTTCCACCAGTTTTTATTTTCAAAATACCAATCAATTGTTTGTTGAATTCCTTTTGAGAATTTTATTTCAGGTGAAAAATTTAAATTCTTTTTAATGGTTTTTGAACTAATTGCATATCTTGTATCATGTCCAGGTCGTTCAGTTACAAATGTAAGAAGATCTTCTTTTTTATCTATTAATGATAATATTTTCTTTGCAAGGGATAAGTTATCAATTTCATAATTTCCTGGAATATTATATACATGTCCAAATGAAGAATTTTGAAGTATTTTCCAAATGGCACTACAATGATCAGCAACATGAATCCATTGACGTTGAGCTTTTCCATCACCATGTATAGGAATTTGTTTGTTAAATAATGCAGAAAGAATTATTTTTGGAATAAATTTTTCAGGGAACTGACGCGGGCCGTAATTATTTACACATCTAGTAGTAGTAATATCAAGATCATATGTTCGCATATATGATTTTATCAACATTTCAGCTGAAGCTTTTGTTGCAGAGTAAGGATTTGACGGATTAAGACGATCATTTTCATAAAAAGTTCCTTTTTTAATGTCACCAAAAACTTCATCAGTTGAAATTTGAATCATTTTCACCCGTTTATTTTCACGTAGAACTTCTAGAATTGTATGAACACCTAAAATATTGGAATTTACAAAACCTGATGAATCTACAATACTTCTATCCACATGAGATTCAGCTGCAAAATTGATTACACAGTCAACATCATTTACAAGTTTTGATACAAGTTTTTTGTTACAAATATTTCCTTTAACAAATTTGTAACGATTTTGATCAATATTTTTAAGATTCTCAATTTTTGAGCCATCTAACATAGCATCTAAATTAACTATTTCAACTTTTTTTGATTTTTTTAAACAATAATGAATGAAATTACTTCCAACAAATCCGCAACCACCTGTAACTAAAAGCTTCATTTCTGATATTTGAGAATATTTTCTATTACATAATCTTGTTGTTTTTTAGTGATTGTTGGAAATAGTGGCAATGTTAAACATTCAGAATATGCCAAAGATGAATTTGGGAATAAATTGGATTTATTAGATTTTGAATAATAAGAAAAATTGTGAAGTGGCTTATAATGCATAGTAGTTTGTATGCCTTTAGAAAATAATTTTTTATGTAATAAATTCCTAGAAATCCCAAATTCTTTTGTAATTCTAACAATATACATGTGAAAAGAATTTAGATTAGTTTTTTCAAAGTTTACAATATTAATTCCAGATATATTTTTTAATTTTGAATTATAGTATTTTGCAGCATTAACTCGTTTAGATCTAGCTACAGAGTATCTAGAAAGTTGTGATACTCCCAATGCAGAACGAACTTCATCTAATCGAAAATTATAACCAGGTGAAATTACATCATACTCCCAAGGAAAAGAGGATTTATTTCTATCAAGAAGTGAACGATTTAAACCATGATTTCGTAATGATGTTATTTTTGTATATAATTTTTTAGAATCTGTTATTATCATACCACCTTCAATAGTGGTGATATTTTTTGTAGGGTAAAAGCTAAAACAACCAGATTCACCAAATGTACCTACATGTTTATCATTTTCAAAAGTACCAAATGCATGAGCACAATCTTCAATAATTTTTAAATTATGTTTTCTAGCAATTTTTTTAATTTCACGAATATTACAAGACAATCCTCCAAAGTGTACAGGGATAATTGCTTTAGTTTTTGAAGTAATTCTTTTCTTTATAGAATCAATTGAAATATTTAGAGATTCATCAATGTCTGCAAGAATAGGTTTGGCACCACTTGAAACAACAGCATTTGCAGTTGCAATAAAAGTAAAATCAGGAACAATCACCTCATCACCTGGCCCAATATCACAAGATATCAAAGAAAGGTGCAGTGCTTCTGTTCCATTAGATACACCAACAGCATATTTACTATTAGTAATCTTGGCAAATTTTGATTCAAATTTTCTAAGAATCGAACCATCTGTAAGTTGAGGATTTTTCAACGTTTTACTTACTGTATGAATATCATCTTTTGTTATCCAAGGCAAAAAAAGTGGAATTTTCAAATTAGAACAATAAATGTTAGTTTGGTGTAGTTAAAAAATTATAGCAATATCATAATAGAATTTTATAGGATCATATATGGAAAAAAATATGAAAACTGCCGTAATTACTGCAGGGGGGTTGGGTACAAGACTTCTAACATTTACAAAAGTTGCCCCCAAAGCTATACTTCCAATTTACAGTAAAACTTTTGATTATAATAATGAGCCAATTATGAAACCATTGATAGAGCATATTTTTGATAACTTGTATGATTTAGGATGTAGAAAATTCTGTTTTATTGTAAATAAAATATCAAAATCTTTGATAAAGGATCATTTTGTCACAGATCAAAAATTCATAAAATTATTAGAAAATAGAAATAGTATAGAAGATAAAAGATTTCTAAAAATAATCAAAACGCATGATAAAAAACTTGAAAATTCTGAAATAAAGTGGATTATACAAGAATCACCATCAGGGTTTGGGGATGCATTATCACGTGCAAAAAAATTTGTTGGTGATGAGACATTTATACTACATGCAGCAGATGCATATTTTCCAAATTATTTATTCATGAAAAATTTTATATCAAATTTTGACAAACAAAAAGCAGATTGTTCTATAATAGTAGAAAAGAGAAATAAAATTAAAGGGTACGGTATTGCTGAATTTAAAAAAAAATCAGATCTAGTTATTCATGTTGAAGAGAAACCAAAATATCCAAAAAGTAATTTTGCAATTTTGCCAGTATATATTTTTAAACCAAAAATTTTTGATGCATTAAAAAAAACATCAATTGGGTATAATGGAGAATTACAAGTTACAGATGGAATAATGACTTTAATAAAAAACAAAAATAAAGTAATAGGATTAAAATATTTAAAAAAATGGTTTGATATAGGTACTCCCAAAAATTATTTCAATGCTATAAATTATTCATATAAAAAAATCTAAATTATAAATAAATATTAATAAAAAAGAATTTATTTATTAATCTAATTATTATTTAACTGATCCTTTACACATGTATTTTCAGAATTAATCTTCATAATTATAGATAAAATAATACCATCATTTTGATCTTAATCAAACAATATTCCATTATGATTAGTAATACGCCTAAAAATCTCAATATATTGTCATGTAAAAAATCATTTACCTAAAAAATTTTGGAATAAAATCAATAAATTAAGTAAAAATTTGTATTTATATAATTTTAAACTTGAAATTATAGATAAAAGCAGTTATTTATTAAACAAAAAATAAGTTAACATGGGATTTAAAATCAATAAATCTCTAAATTTCAAAAAAAGAGCAAATAGTGTAATTCCACATCAAACAGGGACATTTAGTAGAAGTGCATCACATTTTGTAGAGGGCGTGTATCCAAGTTACATAGAATCTGCACAAGGCAGTCATTTTACAGATGTAGATGGAAATGAATTTTTAGATTATCTTTGTGCATTGGGTCCAATTACATTAGGATATAATTATGAACCTGTAAACAAGGCAATTTTAGAACAGTTAAAAAAAGGAATATTATTTTCCTTACCACATAGAATTGAAGTAGAAGCAGCTGAAAAAATAAGTCAGATCATACCAAATGCAGAAATGGTAAAATTTGAAAAATCAGGTTCAAATGCAGTTACAGGTGCGGTAAGAGCTGCTAGAGCATTAACAAAACGAGATAAAGTGGCATATTGTGGAAGTGGAGGTGTTTGGCATGATTGGCAAGCAGCAATGGTAACAAGAGATGGTGGTGTACCTAAATTCAATCATGAATTGATCAAAGTATTTGATTACAATGATTCAGAAGGATTAGAACAAATCATGGAAGATAATAGTGAGGAAATAGCAGCAGTGATACTAGAACCCACAATATATGAAAAGCCACAGAAAGATTTTTTGAAAAAAGTCAGAAAAATAACTGATGATAATAATTCAATATTAATTTTAGATGAAGTAATAACTGGATTTCGATTTGATTTGAAAGGAGGTCAAAAATATTTTGATATTAAAGGAGACATAGTTTGTTTTGGAAAAGGAATGGGTAATGGTCTTCCAATATCTGCAATTACGGGTCCTACAGAATTTATGAAAATATTTGATGAGTTGTGGGTATCATCTACAAACAATAGTGAATCATTATCCCTTGCTGGAACAATAGCTGTGATAGAAGAAATGGAACAGAAGAAAACAATAGATCATTGCTGGAAAATGGGTTCAAAATTATTTGAGAATTGGAATAAGATTTGTAAAGAAAATAATGTAAACTCAGAAATTTATGGATATCCAGTTAGAATGAATATGAAATGTATGGATAAATCGGGAAAAATATCTCAAGAACTAAAGGCAGTAATCCTACAAGAAATGATTAAAAAAAATATTTTCATTTCACCAAGCTGGTTAGCAGTGTCTTATTCCCATAGTGAACAAGATATTGAAAATACACTTCTCGCATTAGATGAAGTATGTCGATACATTAGAAAAAATGAAACAACAGATTATAAAAAATTACTTGAAGGGGAAATGCCTACAACTATTTGGACAATGAAAACAAAACCTACAAAGAAAAAAGACTAATTCATAAAATTAGTAATACCGGGTTATATTTTTAAATCAATAATCTTTTGATATATTTCCACATAAAACAATTTTATATTTAAAATAGTATTAATTAATATGAAATTTTTCTAGAAAAGATAATAATGTTTTAGAAGCATTTTTTTGATTTGATAATGATTCATTAACGAAAGTATTTCCATTTTCAATTTGTTTTTTTCTATAGTCGATATTGTTTAATATCAAATTAAGAGAAATTTCAAAATTATCTATACTACATCTTGTACATGAATTTGATTTATAAACTTCAGAATTATTAGATAAATCTTCTTTTACTGTTACTGAAATTACAGGTTTTTCTAAAATTTGTGCTTCTAAAATACTAGTAGATATATCAATTGTTACAAAAGCCTCACATGACTTGATTAAAGATACAATATCATAATTTTTAATAACTATAATATTAGGATCTATTTTTTTAACTAATTCGGTAACATCTAGTTCTGTCTGAGATGGATGTAATTTAATTACAAGTTTTTTGTTCATTTTTACCACAGTTTTACAAATTTTTTCTATTGCTAATTCATAATTTTCATTAGTCCTTACAAGTAAATCATTGGCATTATTATCTACAGGAGATGAAGTTGCCAATAAGATGTAATCATTTGTGAGATTTGGATTTGATTTTATATCAAAAATAGTTTCATGTATAGGGCTTCCAATAATCTCAATTTTTTCTGATGGAAAGCCTCT
>Ga0115002_10010225_pt1 | contig 10121 bp, 9 predicted proteins | sample ArcticOcean_MG_C_8_FD_89576 | JGI IMG/M metagenome (GOLD analysis project Ga0115002, IMG submission 89576) | Marine microbial communities from western Arctic Ocean - ArcticOcean_MG_CB11_86 | ecosystem: Environmental > Aquatic > Marine > Oceanic | place: Arctic Ocean: Canada Basin | collected... | reverse complement strand
GCACCTCTTGACCAAATCACGCAGGAGCATATTGACTACGGTGTGCGCCTGCTGTTATCGAGCGTGATACTGACAACCAAGGCCGCGATTGGGCCCATGAAGGCCAATGGCGGCGGATGTATTATTAATAACTCAAGCGTTGCTGCACTGCGCTACCGCCAAGGTGACCCGCTGTATTCCTCCTTGAAGGCAGGCGTCTCACACTTCACCCGCATGTCCGGGATTGAACTCGGCCCGCACAACATCCGGGTCAATACGATCTCTCCCGGCGCGATCGCAACCCCGATTTTCTACGGTGGTTCCGCGCGTGCGAACACTCTGTCTGATGAAGACAACGCACGTAAAATGGAAAAGCTAAAAGGCAATCTCGCCAAGGCCGTCCCTTTGAAGACCGCAGGGCTCGCGTCGGACATTGCCGAAGCCGCGCTGTACCTTGCTAGCGATGCCGGGCGCTTCGTCAATTGTCATGATTTGGTTGTAGATGCTGGGCGCACCTCCATGTTCTACGAACCCAACGATTAGTCTCAGCTCGCATCCTGAAGGGATGGTGCAACCGGCGCACTTTTCGGTTTAAACCAAACCCAGGCAAGAAGGCTCGTGGTCAATAGCAGGACGCCGTTGACCATGAATGCCATTTCTTGCAACCAATAGTCGTAAATGAACCCACCGACGAGGGTACGCACGCGCAGCATCGTGCCCGTATAAATCGCGAACATCGCCCCCATTCCAACTGCGCCAACACCGAGATCGGCGGCGTAGATCGGCAAGCTGAAATTTAGGAAGACGAATGCCATCGAAGCAAAAAAAAACGGCTGTCACGTGCGGCGAGTTTTGCGTACGGGCCATAGGCTTCTTATGACACAGCAATTGCAGCCGAACGGACCGTGCCGCGACGAAACAGTCTGTAGCGGGTTTGAATCGGTTGTGGTGGATGTTGATCGAAGTCAGGCGCGCCAATTAGAGCCCAACGCCGTTAAGGTTTAGACTAAGGCGAAGAATCGACGGTGCGGAAGATGCTTAGAACGATACTTACAATCGCGGTCCTCTTGCTCGGCGCAGGCGCCTGGACGCCAGCAAATGCAGACGCAACCGCGTTACGCGCAGCAGCAACCTCATTTCTCGCCGATTTGAGCGGAGCGCAACGCGAAGCGCTCTCATTCCCGCTTAAAGATAATGCGCGAGCGACGTGGTCAAACCTGCCTATTGCCATGGCGCCGCCTGCCGGTGTGCTTCTAGCCGAATTGTCCGACTCGCAAAGGCACCTCGTGCACAAGATGTTGCAAGCGTCGTTATCCAGCCAAGGCTACGCAAAAAGCACCGCAATCATGTGGTTAGACGACATCTTGCGCATCAGTGAAAAAGCCAACCTTGAAAATAGCCCAGAAGCCCGAAAGAACCCGGTCGCCGTTGCCATGGCGGATAATCGCAGTTCGGGGAACTACGCAATCGCGATGTTCGGCGACCCTGGATCCGACGGTTGGGGTTGGAAAATCACAGGTCACCACCTGGCGGTCAACATCACCGTCAAAGGCAACCAGATTGGCGCGCTACCGGGGTACTACGGCAGCAACCCAAGAGTCGTTCCCGACGGTCCATACGCGGGGTTCATGGCGTTAGGCAGCGAAAGCGAACTGGGCATGGACTTGATGACATCTCTCGACCTACAACAACAAGCTCGGGCGTCGATTGCGAGCGAAACCCCACAGGACGTTTTAGCGGGTCCTGGGCGCCGCGCAAGCCTAAAGAAGTTTGAAGGAGTCCCGAGCAAATCGCTCAGTCCCACACAACTTGGTTTACTCCGGCGCCTCGTCGCTGAATATGTTCGTAATGCAAAAGGTGCAGCTGCCGCCGATCATATAGATGCAATCGCCGCAGGCGGATGGGACAACTTATGGTTCTCGTGGCGCGGCTCGATGGACATAGACGGCCAGTTTTACTATCGCGTCCACGGTGCGCGAGTGCTCATCGAGTACAACCGTCAAGACCCTAACCACGACCACAGCGTGGTGCGCGACCCGGTCAATGACTATGGCGAAGATTGGCTCGGGATCCACTATACGGAAACCCACCCAAGCCCAGCTGAGTATATGGAGAATTTGCGCCGCGCGGCCGGTGCGGACTAGCTACCTAGGTAATGCGAACGTCACCAGTTGCTGCTTTTCATTGCGCCCGCCCGTGGCGACACCTATATATTGCCGACCGTCCTGCATGAACGTCATTGGTGCGCCGTGCAGTCGTTGCGCAACATCCACTTCGCCTACAATTACCCCGGTCGCTTTGTCCAGCGCCCACAGCAACGATCCTTGCGCATTTGTGTCGCCAGTTTGGTCGCGCTTCGCAATATAGGTAATGAGCAGAGTTTTAGTCACGAGGATGCCACCCTCCGCGATCACATCGCCAAATGGACTACCTAATGGCGGTAAGTTGAGCTCTTGGAGGGCCGGGTGTTTGATCGGGCCGTTACCAAATGGAATCTGCCAGGCAAATTCTCCTTTGTTGAGGTCAATCGCGGTAATCCGCCGGTACGGCGGCTTTAGCAACGGAAGACCCTGCGGTCCAGGCGCGCGCACATACTCGATGACGTAGCTGAATTCAGCATCATTTTGATCGGGCGATTTGACCGACATCCCGACCGGTCTAGTTTGCGATTCGACGTACAGAATGTTCGTCTCCGGGTCGAACGACGCCCCGGGGAAGCTCGCACCGCCCCCAGCACCGGGTACCACATACGTCCCGCGCTTGCCGCCTTCGCCTGGCACGATTGGCGGCGTAAAAATCGGGCCCAACAGTAACTCACTTGCGAGTTCCAAAGCCTCTTGCTTCAGTTCGGGCGTAAAGTCGATGAGATCGTCTTCGGAGACCCCATGCCGGTCGAATGGTGGAGGCTTGGTTGGATGCGGTTGCGTGGCCGCCGAGCGTTCGCCAGGCACCGTGCTTTGCGCCACCGCTTTTTCTTCGATTGGCCAGACCGGTTCACCTGTCGCGCGATCAAGGACATAGGTGAAGGCTGTTTTTGATACCTGGGCCACGGCCTTGATCTTCTTGCCATCTACTTCGATATCTACAAGATTCGGTGCCGATGCGATGTCGTAGTCCCAGAGCCCGTGGTGGACGGTCTGAAAATACCAAGCGCGCTCACCCGTATCGGCATTGACCGCAACAATATTCTCTGCAAACAAGTTATCGCCTTTGCGCTTGCCGCCCCAATAATCGTTCGTTGGCGTCGATGTCGGAAGGAAGACAAGTCCTAACTCATGATCAGCTGCCATGAATGACCAGACGTTGGCGTTGCCGGCCGTCTTCCAAGACTCATCTCCCCAGGTCTCCGTAAACGGCTCACCTTCCTTGGGAATAGTGTTGAAACGCCACTTGAATTTGCCGGTGTGCGCGTCATACGCACGCACGTGACCTGGCGGACTAATATTCTTGTAGACATAGTCGAAGATTTTCGAGCCAACGATGACGGAATCACCCACAACAATTGGCGATGCGCCATGCGTAATGTTGTTTATTTCATACTCGCCCACACCCAAATCTTGGGTTAGGTCGACTATGCCATCCTCGCCAAATTCTGGATCCGGTAAGCCGGTAGCCACGTCGATCGACACCAATTGTTTGCCGAGCGTCGCGATGAAGATCCGCTCTTTGTCGCCGTCCTTCCAATATTCGATTCCGCGTGTCTGCAATGGCTGCATATTGGGAATGCCCGCCATATAACTTTGCGGATCGTAAATCCAAAGCTCAGCACCTGTGGCCGCGTTCAACGCAACCACCTGACCATGCGAGGTAGCGGTGTATACACGATCGCCGATCTTTAGCGGCGTCGCCCGGTAGTCGCCGGTGTAATAAACCGATTGGTCGCGCAGCCTATGATCCGCAGACACCCAGCGCCAGGCCACTTCGAGCTGATGGAAATTTGCTGCGTTGATTTGGTCTAACGATGAATATTTGCTGGACGAATGATCCGCCCCGTGGTGAAGCCACTCCCCGTCTGCGGCGGTTAGTGCCTGAGTGCTCAGCACCGCAACTATTGCTAACAGAGCCTTCACGTGAACCCCCCATTTTGATGAATTGCGGTGTCTATGTCTCGACATCACTCCTCGATGTGATTTGAAAGGACCACCAATGATCCGGCCGTTTCGTGTCACGACCCCGGCCTAGTTTATTCGCCCGCGCCTGCCACGCAACGTCGAGCAACCCCCCTTCCTCAACGCGGGTTAGCGTTACTGGATACACTTTACCGTCAATGCGTATGCGTCCTGCCGAGTTGCTAATTGCGGCCGTCGACCAAGCCTTGCCATCGCAGCGAGCACAAGACAAATACAGAGCACCGGAATCGTCTGCCATGCAATTCAGGTTGACCGACCACGCTATGCCCCGATCCACCTCGATCTGGCAAAGATCTACGTCGTTCGCAAATGACCAATCGTCTATGGCAACCGACCTTCGCTCCCCTGACAACGGCCCACCCGGCGTTCGCTCACACGGACATACAAACCAAAACCAACCCGCGGCGCCCGCGATACTTGCGACCAACGCCCAGCCGGCAACGGTCAACCAAACCCGCATCTACGCAACTCTCGCGTCCGGGAACACACGGAGGAAATTTTCGCTGTAAAACTTCGTTTTCAACGCTTCGTCCGCATCCGCAATCGAGCGTTCGAAACGCGCAATCGGATCTTTCGTTCCTTCGATATGCGGATAGTCTGATGAGAACAAGTACAAGTCTTCGTTGGACTGAGCCACAAGGTTGGCCACATCCTCGTGGGGAAATGGCGTAAACCCCATTTGCTCGGTCATTTGCAATGATGGCGGGCGCTCAAAACGCACCGACTCATCGACACGGCTATAGATACGACTGACCCAGTCCAAACGTCGCACGAGCTCAGGCACCCATCCCGCACCAAGCTCCACCGATGCACCCCGTAGCTTCGGATGACGTTGCAAAACTCCGTCGAGAACTAACATACTTACAAATGTCTCCGGAGGCTGGTGCAGCAACGCCGCATCCTTCGTGCGCACATTTTCGCCGCCGCCCATCCAATCACGCGTGGGGCCACGGCCATTGTTGCTCCATGCTTTCAACACTTGCAGTGGAGAGCCACCCACATGAATGACGAACGGTGTACCCGATTCAGCTAATAGCGCCCAAAAACCTTCAAGGTCGACGTGTCCGGGCGAACGGTCGATTGGCGCACGATGGGGCACCCAAATTGACTCGAGACCCTGTTCGATCGCCCACTTGGCTTCTGCAATCGCATACTCAGGATCATCCAACGGCACGACGGCAACCCCCATTAGGCGATCGTCATCGGCACAAAAATCGACCATGTGTCGATTGTGGGCACGTGCTGCGCCATACCGAAGCCGCGACGGTTTCTTGCTGCTAGGGTGAAATGGAAACGCCACGCTGTGCGTAGCAAATACCAGTTGCTTCTTGAAACCCAAAAGATCAAGCGCTATCGTACGATCTTTCGAGTTAAATGCGCCAAGCGCTTGAATTTCTTTCGATTTCTCAATAATCGAATCACCCAGTGCGATCTGTTGCGCAACATGTTCAGATGAGTGTTTACCCCCCTGGGCCATAATCTCAGCGACTTCCTCGTCCGTCACGATCGAGGCGCTATAGCTCACTTCAGGTATGTCCTGACGAATATCTGGATCCGCATACGAGGTCAAAAAATCGGGCAGTTCCATGATATGGCTGTCCGCATCATAGAAAGGTCGCGAATTCGGCGCATACGTCATGATCGTCTCCTTACGCGTCCACACCAAACAAGGGCGCTGCGTTGTCCCAAAAAATTTTCCGCTTGGCAGTGTCGCTGATCGGTTGCTGTTCTAGATCTTGCATACCCTTCGGCCAGGTACCGTCGGGATGCGGATAGTCGGTATTGAAAGTCAGGTAGTCTTCGCCCACCAATTCCACTGCCGCCGGCAGGGTCATTTCGTCCCCTCGAGCGGCCACCAAAAAGTTGGTCTTGAAATACTCGGTCGGACGTTTTTTCAGATCCGGATGCTCGGCTTGGCCGGAGAAGTCGTAATGCTGCTCCATGCGTTGCAACCAATAGGGCAACCAGCCCGCATCTGCCTCGACATGCACAACCTTCAATTCTGGGTGTCGCTCAATGACGCCAAACCAGATCATCGACATCATGGCCACCATCGCTTCAAAGGGGTGCGCAATTATGTGTCCCGACGTATGCGTGTCCATGCGTTCGCCAAACGACGGCAAATGAGGCGAGCCGGAATCGTGAATGCAAATTGGCATGCCCGTTGCTGCAATGGCCCGCCACAGCGGATCATATTCCGCGTGGTATAGGTTGCGACCCTCGATCGGGTTAGGCCGGACATAGAAACAGGCAGCCCCGTTGGTTTGCGCTCGCGCAACTTCCTCAATCGCGAGCGTCGGGTCTTGAATCGGCAACATCGCGGCCATACGCAACCGCTCAGGGGCCACGCTGCAGTACTCGCGGCTCCAATCGTTGTAAGCGCGACAGCATGCAAGCAGTAACTCGGTGTCCTTGAAGGGTTTGCCCAGCAACTGCCCCCCCACTGTCGGGTAGATCACTTGGGCGTCAACACCTTGATCATCCATATCCTGTACACGGCTTTCGGCGCTGAAGCCCTGGCTACGGGTTCGCTCGAACCGCTCCATCGCTCGGTTCGCTGCCTCCAAGAATTCCTTCGAATGCATCGGATAGGATCCGTCTTGTTTGGCCAGCGGCTCCGCCTCGCACATCATCCCCTTACGCCCGCTACCCATATCACCAATGGTCGGCGCACGATCCTTGAACTCATCATCGATATAGTCGACCCACATCGTCGGTGGTTCCATCTGATGAGCATCTGTATCGAGAACTTTGAAACCGTTGCGCATGCCTGCACTCCTGTTGGAGTGCGTACTGTAGCAAATTAAGCCAGGGGGCTGGTATGGTGACGCGTCAACACGCGAGGAACATCGGTGGCACAAGACCTACTTGACGCCTTATGGCAGCTACACCAAAACCCCGGCAATGGGCCGAGTGTGCAATTGCTTGATGCAGACATTGGCTTTGATGAAGGCCAAGCAATACAGCTGCGGTTACTGCAGCGTTGGCTCGACCAAGGCGAAGCGTTAGGCGGCTGGAAAATCGGTATGACGTCCGGCACATCGCGCAACGCAATGGGTGATGGAATCCGTCCATTCGGTTTCGTCTTGGAAGACCGAATTAGGTCCAACCACGATCAGTTGAGATTGGCTAGTTTGTACAATGGAGGCATTGAGAATGAGCTGTGCCTCATCGTTGGCAGCGAAATGGGGGCCGGCACAACGCCTGCAAGCGCACGTGAAGGCATCGCCGCGATTGCGCCGGGTTTCGAGATCAACCAACGACGGCTGCCGGCGGATGCGTCCGCCGGATTGCGTGTCGCGGACGATCTATCCAATTGGGGAATCCTCGCTGGCACACCCGTAGAAATTCCCGAACGACTCGATGATCTCGTCGTCACCTTGTACGGTGATGGCAAAGAAATCGGGCGCGTGGCGAGCGCCGGCCACATCGACGATCATTTCGAATCAATTGCCACCCTCGCTAATCGTCTCGCGCAGTTTGGCCAGGCATTGCAACCCGGTCAGCGTGTCATAACCGGTGCATATGCTAGAACCCCGTTTGCCACAGGAAAGTTCCACGGTGATTTTGGCCAAGCCATTGGCACCGTTCATCTGGAGATCACGTCATGAGTTCGAAGGTATGAGTTTGAAAGTAATGGTCATACCGGGCCTTACATTGGCTAAGGTGCCCGATGAAGCGCTCCAGCGCATGCGCGATGCGGTCGGAGGCGACGGCGAAGTCTTCGTTTGCAATCATAACGAAGCAGCCGATCACGCCGCCGACGTCGATATCATTCTAGGCATAGTCGCCCCCAAGTTGTTTGCGGTAGCACCAAAGCTACGCTGGGTACAGTCGATCTCGAGCGGCGTGGATTCGTTTATGTACCCTGAATTCATCAACAGCCCAGTCGTACTAACGAGTGAAAAAGGCCTTGTCGGTGAGCACTTGGCCGACCACGGGTTCGGCTTGTTGCTTATGCTGACCCGGCAACTTGCAGCCGCCCGCGACCTCGGTTCGGACAGCTGGAATCACCGGCCCGAACTGCGCATTCAAGAGCTTGAACTCACAGGGCTGAATCTCGGAATTATCGGGTTTGGCGGTACCGGGCGTGCCATGGCCAAACGCGCGGCAGCCTTCGGATTGAACATACGCGCAATCGATTGCGACCCGGTACCCAACAGCCCGGCTGTCGAAAAAGTAGAAACGCCAAACGAGTTGACCGACATGTTGGGTTGGACCGATATCGTAGCGATATGCTGTCCGTTAACTGAGCAAACAAACAAGCTCCTCAACGAAAACACATTAGCGCAGCTGAAACCAGGCGCGTTTGTGATCAATGTGACCCGCGGCGAAGTGATCGACGAGGATGCATTGGTGGCAGCGCTCAAGTCGAGGCATGTGCGTGGCGCTGGGCTTGACGTTGCTCCTCGAGAGCCGTTACCGGCCGACAGCGAATTGTGGAATTTGCCCAACGTCGTCATGACGCCACACACAGCCGGTGCCAGCCAATATCGTGCGCAACGTAACCTGGATAGATTTATCGATAATCTCGGTCGCTTCGCACGCGAAGAAACACTTGCCGGGATCATCGACAAGACGGCGGGATATTAGGTAGGACCGGCTGCAGAGAGTGCCGCAAAACCTCGTCATGAATGGGCCAGAACTCAGAGGCTGTTGTAAGACCCCATGTTGTAGGTAGAGGCCACAACGAAAGAATCGACGGAACCAAAGCGTTCACGTCCCCACAACCGTTACTTACACAACTGCCTGCGACACCTTCGCTACTTTTGGCGCGCGAATGAACTCGAGCGAATCGTCTTCGAGCGACCTTAGCCGTAGGTTTAGAATATCGAGCAGGTAATTTTGATTGAGCTTCCACGGTGCTTTGTGGCCCTGCTTAGGCAATTTGTACGCTGAACGCATGACGTATCCTGACGTAAGGTTCAACATCGGCTCCTTCTGCACGGATTGGTCGCGCATACGGGGTGTGACTTGGCTGTATCCGTGGCGCCGCATGTGATTCAGCAATCGCACGACGTAACCTCAGGTGAGATCGCATTTTAGCGTCCAGGATGCATTGGTGTAGCCCATCGAAAACGCGAGATTCGGAACGCCAGCTAACATCATGCTCTTGTACGCCGTGCATTCGCCAGGCTTGACGAGCGCGCCGTCCACGCTGAATTGAATATCACTCAAGATAGATAGGTCCAATCCGGTTGCCGTCACGATCAGATCGGCTTCGATGTGCTGACCCGACCGCAGTTGGATGCCGTGACTAGTAAAGGCATCGATTTCGTCAGCCACGATCGCCGCGCGTCGGTTTTTCACTGCCTCGAAGAAATCGCTATTGGGCACCAAGCACATGCGTTGATCCCACGGCTTGTAGCGCGGCGTGAAGTGGGTCGCGACATCGTAATCGGGGCCCATGGCGGCGCGCACGCCCTTCAAGATCACCGCCGCTGCTTTTTGCGGGAAACTCTGGCAGAACCTATAGAATGCGATGCCGAGCAGAATGTTCTTCCAGCGAGTCAACGCATACGCCAACTTCGGCGCGAACAAGCTTTTCAATTTGTTGGAGATCCGATCTTCGTCAGGCGCGCTGACCATATAAGTTGGCGAGCGCTGCAGCATCGTTACTTGGTGAGCGGTTTTTGCGATCTCGGGAACGAGGGTGACGGCCGTTGCACCACTGCCGATGACCACAACGTTTTGACCGGCATAGTCGTACGATTCATCCCAGAATTGCGGATGCATAACCGTGCCGCCGAAATCTGCCCTGCCGGGGAAGTCAGGCTCGTAACCCTTCCTATAGTTGTAGTAACCGCTACACGTGAATAAGAAATTGCAGGTGTAGCCACGGGTTTGCCCGTCCACCGAAACTCGAACGCTCCATGCCGCATCCTCGGACGACCAATTTGCGTGCGTGGCTTGATGGTTGAGCTTTGTATGCTTTAGAAGACCATTTTCTTCGGCCGTTTCGTTCACGTATTGCAATATCGATGACCCGTCCGCAATCGACTTATTGCTGCG
>Ga0115002_10010223_pt1 | contig 10122 bp, 11 predicted proteins | sample ArcticOcean_MG_C_8_FD_89576 | JGI IMG/M metagenome (GOLD analysis project Ga0115002, IMG submission 89576) | Marine microbial communities from western Arctic Ocean - ArcticOcean_MG_CB11_86 | ecosystem: Environmental > Aquatic > Marine > Oceanic | place: Arctic Ocean: Canada Basin | collected... | reverse complement strand
TATGCGACATGGTCGTGATCGCGGACGACGCCAAGATCGGCTTCCCGCCGGTGCGCGCGATGGGTGGCCCCCCGGCGCACATGTGGACTTACCTCGTGGGGCCGCAGTGGGCGAAGTACATGCTCCTCACCGGCGAATTTCTCTCCGGCAAGGAAGCCGCGGCCGTGGGTCTCGCGCTGAAGTCCGTACCGTTCGATGACCTCGAAGAGACCGTTGAGGAGATCGCGGACCGCCTGGCGATGGTCCACCCGGACTTCCTCGCCGGGAACAAGCGCTCGGTGAACCTCGCGCTGGAACTGCAGGGTGCCCGCACCATGCAGAAGATCGCCGCGGAGATGGACGCCCGCATGCACTCGTCGCCCGCGATGGACGACTGGCGCGTCCGCAACCGCGAGGGCGGCCTGAAGGAAGCGCTCGCGTGGCGCGATGGCCGATTCAGCGACCTCGAGCAGCGGCGCGCGTGGCAGGAAGAGAACTGGCCCGAGGGCCCTCGCCAGTAAACCCACACGAGGATCGGCGCGGCCCGTATCGCCCGGTGACGGTGCGGGCTACGCTGGCACCCTGACGCGCACGTGAGACTGCGCGCGATCGGGGTTTCTCGTGCGCAATTCGTTTGCTGCCCTCGCGGTCCGTAATTACGCGATCCTGTGGGGCGGCTCGCTCGCGACGTTCACTGCCTTCTTCATGTCGACGATCGTCCAGGCAATCGTCGCGTTCGAGTTGACTGGCAAGAACAGCGCCGTCGGTGTCGTCCTGCTCGGCCAGGGCATCTCAATGACGATCCTCGGTCCGTTCGGGGGCGCGGTTGCCGACCGCGCCTCGAAGCGGCTCGTGTCCGCGCTGAGCGCCACGGTGATCACGATCGTCTTCCTCGCGATCGGCATCCTGCTCGCACTCGAGCGCATCGAGGTCTACCACCTCGCGATCGGCTCGTTCTTCATCGGCGCGATGTTCGCGTTCATGGGCCCAGCCCGTCAGGCGTGGGTCGTCGAGCTGGTCGGCGAAGATCTCCGAGCGAACGCGGTTGCTCTCAACCAGGTAGCACTCAACGCCGCGCGGATCTGGGCGCCGGCGAACGCCGCCGGTCTGATCGCGATCAGTTTCGTCGGGGCTGCCGGCGCATACTTCCTCATGTCGGCGCTGTATGGCGTGGCGGCGACGTCGCTGTTGCTGCTGCCTGCCTCATCCCCGCGCGCGACGGGAGGCGATCGGTCCGTGCTACAGGACATGGTCGCCGGCGTGAAATACGTCCAGGCGCAGCCACGCCTGCGTTGGATGCTCGTCCTCTTCTTCGCAATGATTGTGCTTGGCCTCTCCTCGGTGACCGTCCTCCCCGGGCTGCTCGAGAACGAGCTCGACGTCGGCCTCGAACCGTTCGGGCTGCTGCAGACCGCGAACGCGGTCGGTGGGTTGGCCGCGAGCCTCGCGGTCGCCGGCATCGCCGGATCGCCTCGTGCGCTGACCGTCTACAGCGCGGGCGCACTGCTCACCGGCATCGCGCTGGTTCTTACCGGGCTCAGTCCGAATCTGCTGTTCCTCTTCTTCCCGATGGTGCTCACCGGCCTCGGCGCTGGCGCGTTCCAGACGCTGAACAGCGCGGTAATCGTGATGGAAGCCGAACCGGCCTACTACGGGCGAGTCACCTCGTTGACCTCGCTCGCCTTCGCGGGCTTCATGCTGGCGGGCCTACCTGTCGGCCTCGCGGCGGACGCCTTCGGGGAGCGGATCACGTTGATCGTGATGGGCGTACTCACGATTGTGATCGTGCTCGTGCTCTGGCCGGTGATCGCACGGGCGAAACCGAACCCGAAAGTGCACACGCGCGAGGTCAAGACCACCGCCGCAAGCGGCGACTGACGTCCGAGGGAGGCACAACGTCACCCGACCGTGGTGGCCGTCCACTCCAGCCCGACCCACTCGCTGACGAAGCCCTCGCGAGGCGCGATCACGGTGCTCGCTGGGATCGGCATCGAGGACGACGTGCATCGAGGCGAGACCGTGAAGCACCTGTCCCACGTGCGCGCCAACGCGACGAAGCCAAACCTGCGACACGATTTACAGCGAACTTCACGAGGAGGTGAGTGGCGCCGGGTACGACATGGCCTATAGCGAGCTGGGCGAGAACGTCACGACCGAGGGCATTAACCTCCTCAGCCTGTCGGCCGAAACCCGCCTCCACCTCGGCGGCGACACGATCCTCGAGGTGGCGGGCCTACGCAACCTCTGCCACCAGCTCAACCGCCTCCGCTCCGGGCTGATGAAGGCTGTGCTCGACCGTGACGAGGATGGCAACCTGATCAGCAAGGTTGGAGTGATGAGCGTCGGCGCGGTCAGCGACGGCGACGCGATCGAGGTGGTAGCACCTCCCGAACACGTTCCGCTAGAGCCGGTCTAGGGCACTCGCTCGTCGCCGATGCGCCAGACCTCAGGCACGGTGACGGCGAGCGTGACCATCACCAGCGCGAGGACTACGCCCGCGACAATCGTCGTTGCGATGACGCCCACGACAGCCGCGATCGCGCCCAGCACCAACAGCGACACCGGCAAAACACCGATCGAGAGCATCAGGACGCCCATCGCGCGCCCTCGAACCTCCTCTGGCGCCAGCAGCAGCAGCAGGGTGCTTTGCATCACGCCGAACCCCGCGCTCGCAAAGCCCGCGAGAAAGATCAGGACGAGGGCGAGCGGCATCCGGTCCGTGAGCGCAAAGGCGCTCAGCATCAGCCCGAAGATTGCAGTAGCCACGAAGAACAGTCGCCCCTTCCGGCGGACGTTGCCCATCGACGCGATCGTCAGCGCACCGACCAGTGCGCCCAGCCCATTCGCAGCCACGAGCACCCCGAGGCCCGAAGCACCGACATCGAGTACCTGCTCCGCGAAGACCGGCAGGAATCCCTGCATCACCGGCCATGCGAACACGTTCGCCGCGACGCTCGCCATCAGTACGCCAGCCATCGCGCGATGCCGCACGATGATGCGAAATCCCTCGAGCAGGTCGGGGATGATGCGGGCCTGACTGATCGGGCTGGTGCGCCCTATTTCCTCGAAACGGGCCAGTAGCAGCCAGGCGGGGATATACCACGCCGCCGAGAACCAGAGCGCGACATCAGCACCGGCAGCGCTGATCACCCAACCGGCGATCGCCGGCGCGACGATCCGACTCCCGAACATCGCCGCCATGTTCAGCGCGTTCGCGGTCGAGATTTGTTCGCGGCCAACGATATCCATAATCAGCGTGAACCGAACCGGCTGCAGCGGGGCCTGCATCATCCCGATCAACAAACCCCCGATGACGATCTGCCAGTAGGCGATGTCGCCGAAACTCGCGAGCGCGGCGACGGCAATCCCGAGTGCTAGCGCGATCGCAATCGAGCGTCGCAGCGTCCGAGGGCGGTGAGTCCGATCGGCGAGCAATCCGCCCAGCGGGCCGATCAGCAGCGGAGCGAACCGTGCAGCGGTGAACGCCGCGACCGCGAACTCGGAGTCGGTCAGCTCAAACGCGAGCCATGCGAGCACGACGGTCTGCGCCCAAAACCCGCTGAAGAACAGACCGCTGCTCAGCCACAGGTCACGGAACCGAGCGTCAGCCAACGGGGTGCGGGTGGCACCGGAGGGGGAGACGGGAGCGGCGGCCATCCAGATGATGCTAACGGACGAGGTGATTCTGACCCGCACTCGCCTCGACGCTGGACACGTCAGGTCGATAGGTTTGCTCGATGCGCATCGGCCTGATCAGCGATACCCACCTGCCCTCATTAATCCACTCGCTCGACGAGCTGGGGCCCGAGGTGGGCGAGTTCCTCGCTTCGGTCGAACTGATCCTCCACGGCGGTGACATCTCCCGACCGTCAGTCCTAAATTGGATGGAGGCCTACGCGCCGATTCGCGCCGCTCGAGGAAACCACGATGTCTTCGACGATCCCCGTGTCGAGGATTGTCAGATCCTGGAGATCGAGGGCTGGCAAATCGCGATGACTCACGATCTACGGCGAGAAGACCGGCCGATGTCGGAGATCATCGACCGCGATTTCAAGGGGCTGACCCCGGACATCATTATTGCCGGGGACACCCACGTAGAGCGGCTCGAATACCGCGACGGTGTCGTGCTCATTAACTCTGGTAGCCCCAACCTCCTGCACCACAAGGAGACGCGCCTCGGTACGGTCGCCATCCTCGACCTCGAGCGCGATCGGCTGCACGCAGAAATCCTCACCCTCGGGCACACCGCGGGCTCGCCGAATCCGGGCACCCCGCGCCATCTCGAGATCGTCGAGCAACAGCTCGTTGCCGCGTCGCACGACGGACAGGCGATCGCGCTGTTCGATCAGGCGAGATAGCCAACGTTTGTCGCCTCGTTGATGGTCCTAGGACCTAAGTCACATGACCACAGGACTGACGATCCCCGAGCCTTGCACGCACTCGAGATCGTCGAGGACCGCAGTTCTGACCCTCGAGGTACACACGAAGTAGCAGAGAGCTCGGGTTCGGACGCCAGGGTTCATCTCGCGAGCCCCTTCTCGGAGCGCTGCCGCGGGCTTGAGCTCAACCGGTACGACGAAGAACTGGCGCGATATGCGGCCAGCCTATACCCACAAGCCATGACCACGAGATGAGAGGAGGCGGGCACAGAGCTACGAGAATCGGAACGTGCCGAGACAAGGGGCTAGCCCGCCTGGCGAAAGTCGGCACAGCCCGCTGAAGCCACCCGTCCGTTGCCAGTGAGGATCACCACTCGCGCGTCACCGTTCGTCTGTAGCTCGTGGCAGATGTCCTGCAGGTCTTGGTGCATGTCGTTGCTGATCGCATTGAGTCGTGCCGGCCGGTTGAGGCGGATGATCACCAGCCCCGGTCGGTCGTCAGGTCACTCAACTCGATTGTCGACATCGCTAGCTCTCCGTGTCGTCGCGCTACCGGCCGTGGAACTCAGGCGTCCGCTTCTCCAGGAAGGATCGCCAACCTTCCTGGAAGTCCTCGGTCTCGTAAGGCGACACGGCAAGCGCGGCATCTTCGGCGGTCAAACTCTCGAGGCTCGGATCCTCGGACACTCGCGTCGCGATCTCCTTGTGGACGCGATGCACGACGGGGGCTAAAGCGGCGATCTTGCCGGCGAGCGCGTAGGTGAACTCCTCGATCTCATCGAGTGGCCGCACGTGGTTCACCAAGCCGATCTGAAGCGCACGTTCTGCGTCGATCAGGTCCGCCGTCAGCAGCAGCTCCATCGTGTTGGCGCGACCGATCAGCCGCGTCATACGGCGCATCTCGCGATGCCCAATCGGGAGCCCGAGGCGCGCAATCGGCACGCCGAAGCGCCCATTGTCGGCGGTGACACGCAGGTCGAGGGCGCTCGAGAACTCGCAGCCGCCTCCAACGCAGGCACCTTTGATCATGCTGATCGTCGGCTTACCAACCGCCTCCGCCTCGTCCATCGCGGCATCGAAGGCGGCGTTGTAGACCGTTGCCTGGGCGGCGTTCTTGCGCCGGGCCTCGAACTCGCTGATGTCGGCCCCAGCGGAGAACGCCACGTCGCCCGCACCGCGGAAGACGATCACGCGCACCTCGGGATCGTGCTTCAGGTCGATCAGCACCCGCCGAATCTCGTGCCACATCTCGAAGGTGATCGCATTGCGACGTTCAGGGTTGTTGATCGTCACCGTCGCGATCCGGTCGGCGACATCGAGCAGGATTTGGTCGGTCATGATTCCTCCGTCGCGGATGATAGCCGGGCGGCCGCGTGCATCCGCGCGTTCGTCGCTAGGATGACGACCATGCCGAACTTCGCCGCCAGCGTCTCGTGGCTCTTTCAGGATGTCCCGCTCCTCGAGCGGTTCGAGCGTGCTGCGGCCGCGGGCTTTCGAGCGGTCGAGGTCCAGTCGCCCTACGAGGAGCCTGCGTCGGCGCTTGCCACAGAGCTAAGGCGACATAACCTCGAGGTGGTACTGCTCAACGTCCAACCGGCACTCGCCGCGGTGCCGGGGAGCGAATCGGAGTTCCGGACGGCCCTCGAACGTGCCTTCGACTACGCCGAGACGATGCACTGTCCGCAGCTCCACTTCCTCGCAGGACGCACCGACGACCCGCAGGCGGAGGCGACCTTCATCGCGAACCTGCGTTGGGCCTCGGAGCAAGCGGCGGCGCAAGACGTGCGACTCCTCCTGGAGCCGCTGAACACGACCGACAACCCCGGCTACTTCCTGACCGGCACTGAGCAAGCGCGTCGCATCATCGACGAGGTCGGCCCGGAGCACGTCGGCATGCAGTTCGACGCGTACCACGTCCAGATCATGGAAGGCTCGCTCACCGAGTCGCTGCGACGGCACCTCGAGGTGATTCGTCACATCCAGGTCGGCGGCGTGCCCGGCCGCCATGAGCCCGACGCCCGCCAAGAGATCAACTACCCCTACCTCTTCGAGTTGATCGACGAACTCGGCTACGGCGGCTGGATCGGCTGCGAGTACGCACCATCCGGTGGTACAGACGGCCTCGGATGGGCGAAGCAATACGGAATCGGCACGACCGCGAGCGCGTGAGGACTGACACATGACGACGAACAACGAGCAGCGTGTCGCAATCGTGACCGGCGGTGGCTCCGGCGTGGGCCGTGCCTCGGCGCTCGCGCTGTTGGAGGCCGGCTTCGCCGTCGCGATCGCAGGTCGCCGCGGCGAAGCCCTCGAGGAGACGGCCCAGCTCGCTGGCGCAAACGGAGCGAACGCTCGTGCGATCGTCACCGACGTGACCGACCCTGCCTCGACCTCCGGGCTGTTTGGCGCGGTCGAGGATGAGTTCGGACGCCTCGACGTCCTGTTCAACAACGCAGGGAGCGGCGCTCCGCCCGTGCTCCTCGAAGACCTCACCATCGAGCAATGGCGTGCCGTGGTGGACGTGAACCTCACCGGGTCGTTCCTTTGCACGCAGGAGGCGTTCCGAATCATGAAGACCCAGTCCCCGATGGGCGGTCGGATCATCAACAACGGCTCTATCTCGGCAGACCGTCCGCGGCCGAACTCCTCGCCTTACACGGCGACGAAGCACGCGATTACTGGGCTGACCAAGTCCACCTCGCTCGATGGTCGGAAGTACGACATCGCCTGCGGCCAAATCGACATCGGCAACGCGGCCACTCCAATGACGGCGCGGATGAGCGGCGGCGTCCCGCAGGCGAGCGGCGAGCTGGCTGCCGAGCCCACGATGAACGTGCAACACGTCGCCGATGCGGTCGTCTACATGGCCGACCTGCCACTCGACGCCAACGTCCAGTTCATGACGCTGATGGCCACGAAGATGCCGTACATCGGCCGCGGCTAGCCCGGACCCATGGAGGAGCGCGAGATGGTAGCGAATCAGCCGCTCGAGGTCGCCCGAGTCCTCGCCGCCGAGTACGGCTATGACCTCGAGCCGGTGAACTACGTTCGAGGTGTGGCGATGAGTGGCCGCCTCCGCCTCCACGTCCTCGCGGGCGGCGACGACCCCGCGCCCTCGCTGGTCGACGCCGTCGCTCCCCACGTGACTGACGAGGCGATCGAGAGCCTGACCGGCGCCGACGGTTCCGTGCTCTCGGGCTACGTCTGGGCGAACGAACTCTCCGAGGCGACCGGCGATACCAGCTACGCCACAGTCCTCCAGCGGCTCGCGGACCAATACCTCGATACACGCGATGACGGACTACCGGCCGCAGTCGACCGAGACTTCCGCGTCGAGGACATCTTCTTCGCGGGTGCCATCCTCGGGCGTGCCTTCGCGAGCTCTGGCGACGCCCGCTACGCCGAGGCGCTCACCAGCTTCCTCGGCCGTGTCCACGCGCAGGACGACAGCGGTCTCTGGCTCCACTGTGGGGCGTCGCCGTTCGACTGGGGACGTGGCAACGCCTTCGCCGTGCTCGGATTCATCGAGGCGCTGACGTACCTCCCAGCCGACGACCCGCGACGCGCTGAGCTCGTCGCGAAGCACCACGCCCACCTCGAAGCGCTAATCGCCTACCAACACGTGTCGGGCGCGTGGTACCAGGTCATCAGCCGCCCCGACAGCTACCTTGAGCTCACGGCGACCTCGATCATCGGCTACGCGATCGTCCGAGGGATGCGCCTCGGCTGGTTGCCAGACGCGATGGCACCGGTGGCGGCAAGCGCCTGGGAGGCGACCTCCGCTCGCATCGACGGTGAAGGCATGGTCCGCGACTCCTGCCCTGGCACCGGCCCGCTGCCCACCCTCGAGGACTACATCAACTGCACCCCGATCGACGGGCACGATGACCGCGCCGGTTCGATGGCCCTGTGGTTCGCGGTCGAGTACGCGACCTACCTCGGAGCAGGCGCCAGCTAGCCATCGCTCGGATCGCCCACTCGACTGCTTGTGTACATTGCGGCCGAACTCTCGGCGCGTGATTTGCGCTCCGAGAAACCGCGAGGAGCTGGCATGACCACCGAGGCATACGACCCGACGAAGCACGACCGCGCGACACCGCAGTCGACATTTGGACCGGTGGTGATGGTCAACAAGGTCGAGGATGGCCAAATCCATGTCATCACGATGAACCGACCGCACCGCCTCAACTCGATCGGCGATGGGCTCGGGGAGGCGCTCTACGACGCCTTCGCCGAGTTCCGCGACGACCACACCGCGAGGGTCGCGATCCTGACTGGCGCTGGTGAGCGCGCCTTCTGCGCAGGCGCCGACCTGATCAACACCTCGGAGAGCCGCAAGACCGACGGCGATCCCTCCGACGGGTACCGCGCCCCGCGCACGAACAAGAACATCGTCCCGCTGTCCGAGGGGATGAACCTCTAGAAGCCCACCATCGCCGCCGTCAACGGCTTCGCGGTCGCTGGCGGCTTCATGTACGCGATGCAGTGTGACATTCGCATCATGGCCGAGCACGCGCGCGTCGGAATCGCCGAGGTGCGCTGGAACATGGGTGGTGCGGGCTGGATGATCCCACTCACGAGGCAGATCGGCCTCGGATCGGCGATGGAGCTGATTCTCTGGGGCGACACGCAGTACACCGCGGAGCGCTGCTACCAGATCGGCTGGGCGCAGCGCGTCGTACCGCCCGAAGAGTTGATGGACACGGCAATGGACTACGCCCGCCGCGCGCTGGTGATGGCTCCGCAGGCCGTTCGCAACAACAAAGAAGCGCTCTACCGCGGCTACTACATGGAGCCGCTGCAGGCCGACGCCTATGGCCGCGCGCTCGAGCAGAACCTCGTGGGGATGGACGACTCGGTCGAGGGGCCGACTGCCTTTTCGGAGAAGCGTCAGCCGCGCTTCACCGATAGCTAGGCTGTCGCCCGAGGGCTATTCGATCGGGTTACGCGGCCGCAGGTCCCGTGGCCGTGTCGTAGCAGCGCGCAGCTGGTCCACGAGCTCCTCGATGCTGTCGACTGTCGCCTCGAACGTGGTCACAGCGCGTCCCACCGCCTGCGCGCTGTGCACGTCGCTGCCACCGATCGCGCTGATGCCGAGCTTCGAGGTGAGTTGTTCGAACGGTCCGCCCTCGGTGTCCGCGTGGTCGCCGTTGATCGTCTCGACGGCGTCAAACCACTGCTCGTAGTTCTCGCGTGCGGCGTGCTGACCGCCATGGAATGGCCGCATCGGATGCGCGAGGGCCATCGCTGCACCCTCGGCGATCACGATCCGGCGCAGTGTGTCGATCTCCAGCAACTCCGGGCGAAACCGATCGAGGCCGTAGACCAGCACGTGGCCGACGTCCGTGCCGATCTCCATCCCGGGCAGTAGCAGTACCTCGTGACGTTCGCTAAGCACGCGCAGTTCGTCGGTCGGCCTCGACGGCGTTGTGCTCGGTGAGCACGACGCCGTCGAGGCCGCGCGCAGCCGCTCGTTCGGCCAGCTTCGCGACGCGCACGCCGCTGTCACGCGAGTGATCGGAGCTATGCGCATGCAGATCGAACACCGAGCCGCCACTCGGACGAACCGAGGCGGGGTCGGCCAGTTCCGAGGGGTGCAGCAACCTCGAGCGTCGAGTTCGCGCCACCTAGGTCGACGAACGTTCTCGGCGGAGGCGGATCAACTCGGGCAACACCTCGAGTGCGTCGTCGACGATCCCAAAGTGGGCGTACCGGACAAACGGCGCGTCCGCGTCGGTGTTGATCGCTACGAGCACCCGCGCAT
>Ga0115002_10010220_pt1 | contig 10123 bp, 4 predicted proteins | sample ArcticOcean_MG_C_8_FD_89576 | JGI IMG/M metagenome (GOLD analysis project Ga0115002, IMG submission 89576) | Marine microbial communities from western Arctic Ocean - ArcticOcean_MG_CB11_86 | ecosystem: Environmental > Aquatic > Marine > Oceanic | place: Arctic Ocean: Canada Basin | collected... | reverse complement strand
CGACACATTGGATGCTTGAGGCGATAATCCGTAACTCGGCTGGTTGCTTCAATTGTCGTTCCAGCCAATTCCATTGCTTCTCGCCCAACATCGTGACTGTCTTGTCGTTCGTCGGGTAATAGGGTCCGCCCACTCGACGTTCGCCAGTCTTCAACGGCCCGCGAAAATACCTCGTGTCTAAGACAATTAATTGCACTCGCTTTCCAACGGGACCATAAATGCGAGTCTCGTATACGCCCGGCCGAAGCCTTCTCGGCGAACGTTGTGAATCGCCCCAGAAATCGACAAAGATTTTCTGCGACTCCGTCCGCTTCGGATAGTCCGCTCCGCCATCATTGACGCCATAATCATGATCGTCCCAGGTGGCATGAATTGGACAAGACTTAAGCAATTTCCCAAAACCCTTGTTAGCTCGCAGCTTGTCGTATTTGGCCTGCATGACTTTCATGTCCGTTGTATCGGCATAGATATTGTCGCCAAGAAAGACGAACAGGTCCGGTCGACTTGCAACTATGGTCTCGAAAATTGGCATCGGCAGTTCCTGCTTGATGCATGACCCAAACATGATTCGAGTAAGTGGCTTTTGGACAGACGGATTATCCGCATCAACCGACTCGACAAACAACAGGGCAAGAATCAACGGAATGATCAATAACAACTTCGCTCGCAAGAGCCGACTCGTTTGACAATTCAAAGCATCGTTCCTCAATAACAGCTGACACACCTAACGATTTTTTTTCAAGTTCAATTTCCAACGCAATTTCTATTTCAATCCTCGAATGTAGGCCAACAAATCGGCGGCCTCCTGCGCTGTCAAGTCACTTAGAATGCGTTCCGGCATTAACGACCGCTTGCTCTTAGTCAATTCGTCAATGTCGTCGCGAGCGATCGTGACGATCTTCTTGTCCGTCGTTTTCAGCGTAATGGACTTTGGTCCCTGTTCCATCGCCAAACCCGAAATCACTTTTCCGCGAACCGTAATGACATTGTAAGTCGAATAGTTTTCGTCGACTTTCAGCGATGGCTTGATGACATGGTCCACCATTTCGGCGAGCGTCTTGTACTTTTTGTTGATGTCGGCAAGCGTCGGTCCCAAGGAAAGCTTGGGATCTTTGTGATCGTGACATGCGCGGCAGCGAGCGTTATCGCTGTAGTAGATCAGCTTGCCACGATCCACTTCGCCTTTCAGACTAAGGATTTGTTTCGGATCGATGTTCGGTCCAAGACGCGCTCTTCGATATGCTTCGGGAATGAACGTCTCAAACAACCCTGCGATATCTGAATTGGCCTTCGCACCAGCCGCTACAGCCACCTTGCGGTCATTCTTCGACAGCTTTCCGGCATGCAGTTTTTCAAGCAAGGCTAAAGAGCCAGACGTCGACTTCGCGAGTTGCTCGATGGCATCTTGATGGCCACCTTTGTTAGCTAATTGCGCGAGTGATTTTGAGTCTGCCGAGTCCTTTGCCAATGGTGATGAGATACTCGAATCTGTTGTGGATAAGCTACGAATCCATTTCTGGATCAGAGCTACGCCACGACTGTCGACAACTTGCGATCCAATGTACGGCATTCTCCCGTACCCCAATTTAGACATTCGATAGGTCAAGATCGAACGATAGGGGTCTCCGCGGGCAATGACCTTGGCATCTTGAATCCCGAATGTGCCGATGATGGTGCCGCGGTCCGTATTCAACTTCTCGAGAGGCATGTCTCGCCGCAGGTAAAAACTTACGATGGCATTTCCACGTGGGTGATGACACATGCTGCAATTGGCATGCAAGTACGATCGCGCGCGGTCGTCGATATCCAACGATTCGTCGTGGGGATCGACCAAAGCCAATCCATTGTCGCGGTCGATCTTTGCGTTGTTGGAGACCACATTTTGTCTCATTAACGCCGTCGCTTGATGAACTTCTTTTGCAGTGGGATGAGGCAGATCGAGCTGATTGGGAACGAATCCCAATACATAATTCGAGCCCGCGTTGTGGCAGAGTCGACATTCGTTGACCGCACTCACTCGCCAACTTCGTTCGATGAGATCACCGTGACCGTTCTGAGCGAGAATAGTACGCCTGGCGCCAGCTTCATCGACGAGGGTCGCTTCTTTGCCTTCATCATCCCACAAGTAACTGTAGGGATTCCACATCCCATGTTCGTAATGCAGCAATTGTGTCTCTAATCGCAGCGTCGTGTTTTTTCCACCGATTGAAAGATGTTTTACAAGAACGGTTCCATTGGGAAACTCACTTTTGTAGTCGAGTTTCCCCGCAGCTTTCCCTGGAATCGCGATCCATCGTTTCGCTGTAGCGCCGTCCATCCAGCGAGGCACTTTCACTTCGTAGGGAACTACGCCGTCGGCTGCTTTTAGGTCGCCCGTGTTGGGAAAGGATTTAAACAATCCAGTCTGACTAAGCTTGCGTGGAAACGATGCGGAAGTGTCTTTGCGGCTAGAGGGCAAGAGTTGGTATATCTGACCAGTGAAGTCGTAGTCCAACACATAGAGTTCGCCATTTGCACCTTCCGCAAAAGCCGCAATCCGCAAATCGGTATCGACCAGCGTACTGTGTCCCCAGACTCGATTACCCGCCGCATCTTTTTCGGGCGACACGGTCCAAATGGTTCCCGTAATGTAGTCGCCATAAATAAAAGCACCATCCAACCCCGGCAGCTTTCCACCGCGATAGACGGGTCCGCCAATAACCGAGTTGGCTTCGGTGTGAAGGTGATCTTTGATCGGAGGGATAATGGCCGTCGGCCCTTGCTTTACGTCCGTCCGCAGAATCGCGCGGCCTTCTCGCATGGGCCATCCGCAATTGCCACCCCGCTGAATAAGATGGACGGACTCCCAAGTTTCCCAACCGTTGTCCGCAACAAAGACTTCATTAGTTTTTCTATCAATTCCAAACTTCCAAGGATTGCGGAGACCGTACGACCAAATCTCACCGCGGATATTTGGCTTGCCGACAAATGGATTATCGCTCGGTATCGAGTACGGTTGATCACCAGTGGAGTTGTCGACATCGATTCGCAAAATTGCGCCCAATAGATCGGAAACATCCTGGCCAGTATCGCGAACATCGGGCGGGTTCGGGCCAGCGCCGTCGCCAGTGGATGCATAAAGAAAGCCGTCTTTACCAAACTTGAGGCAGCCCGCGTTGTGCGGCCCGGAAGGTCGAGTCAACAAAACGACTTTGCTACCAGGTTCGATCCTGTATTCTTTCTCCCCAACAATCGTGAAACGGGAGATTTGAGTCACGCCATCCGGATGAGCGTAACACGCGAACAGCTGACGACGCTTGGGAAACTTCGGATGTAAGATCGCCGAGAATAGAGATACATCTGCGCCGACGATTTCGTCGAGATTGCCAATGACCTTTGCAGCTTTGACACTTTCACTCGGCACGAGACTGTAGACTCGGCCATTCATTTCGGTGACCAGTAATCGCTTCTCGCCTGGAATCACTTCGACGCCAGTTGGGTTTTTGAAACTAACATTGGGAAACGCCGCTTTGATTTCATACTTCGCAGGCGGCGTTGGAGCTCCAATCACCTTGGACGATGTCCACGCCTTTCGCGGGCGAAAGCCGATGTTATCGTCAGCCGTAGCCGACTGAGGAAAAAGACCATGCAAGTGCATAGTGACGCAAGCAAACAGAACAACCAACGTGCGGACCATGGTGTCAATCTCACGGATGAAAGTGCAAATTCAAGTGTCTCAATGGCCCGTATTGTCGGTGAACCGAAGTTGCCAATCAAGCATCGATCGGCGCGAAACGCCCACTTCGCTGACAATTCCAAGAAGGACGGCTAATTGTTGCCGAAATGAATTGCCTTTCTACTGCTCCGCAAACCCACTTCGCTTCCGCAAACCTACTTCGCTTCCACAATCAGCTCACCATTCATGATGAGCCAATGGCCGGGAAAGGTGCAAAGGTACGGATAGCGGCCAGGCTGATCGGGCGCTCGAAAATAGATCGTTTGCGAATCCTTCGGCAACACCACATTGGTATGAGCAAGAACGTCGGACGACTTGGGAATGTAGTGCCGAATCGCCGCCTCGGGATCCGAGATCAACTGGTTCGCCAGCTCTCCAACTCGCTGCATCGTTCCCGGTTTGATCAGAGCCCAGTTGTGCGGAACAACATCTGGATTGCGCAAAGTAAACTCGATCGGTTCACCCGAACGGACCCGAATTGTGCGAGTTTTGTAAGAGAGGTTCGTGCCCGTTTCGAGAAGCACTTTCCGAGCACCGCCGATCTTGTTCCGAAATGGATTGGGAATGCTCCGCGTTGCCATCGCGAGGTCGGCGACGATCGGGTGCGGATTGATTGTCTTATTAGTAGGTTTGAAACCAGGAAAACTCGTGAACGGTAGATCGAGTTTGTGGACAGTAATGAACAGCTGACGCTCATGACGCTCGCTCAATTTCACTAGCAAATGCAGTTGATTGACGGGCTGCAGCTCGGGCATTTCCAAGAACAGTCGTTTGCCATCAGACATAACGTGGGCCGATGTTATCGCGACGCGGTCGTGACCGCGCATTCCGATGTGTTTCGTCGAAAGCTCGGGTGAACCATAGGCTCCGGAATAACGATAATTCCAACATTGAGCAAAATGGCTACTCGCTTTGGCTGCAACGTCCGCATCCAATGAACATGAGAACTCCAGCATGACGCCGTTCTCGTGAACGTGAAAACCGATCGGTAATCGCACGTCGGCTCCGGTGTAACGAACCCTCTGCAAACAACCATCGTCGGTCGTCCAACTGGCCCAACCTTGCATGCCCCCAACATACAGCTGTCCGTCCGTTGGATTGAACCGGCCGCGATGAATACCCGACCGGAATTCTCCGACCAGCGGAACGACCGCGCCCTGCAATTGGCCATCGACCTCATCACGTAACACTAGAAAATGTGATCCCATTCCAAACGACAAGTGCAACAACTGCCCTCTTAGTGGGCCCCAGCGATCACCTTCCACCACAACCTGGCCGCCGCTCGAATTGTCGAGCGCCCGAGGGATATACGCCAACGGCAGCTCGGGCACGTTACCATTGCGAGGACCGCCAAAACCATGAAACGAAGTCCTCTCTGTGGGACGCGCCGCGCCAATCATTGACGCTGGAGTCCACGTCCCTTCCGAACAAGGAACGGTCACCGTTCCATCTGGAAGTAACGCCAAGCCATCGGGATTGCGGAACCCCTCAGCGACAACGTCTAGTTTTTTGCCATCGGAAGAAATACGAACGATCCCTTGATTCCCGGACGCGGTGTAGAAGTTGCCTTCTTGGTCGCGCTGCAGACCGCAAATGAAATCGTGACCAGCCACCGATGTTGAGAAAGCGTTGCTAAAACATTCGTAAAAATCTGCTTCGCCATCTTGGTTCTGGTCGTGCAGTCGAGTTATCTGGTCTCGGCACAACACAAAAACTCCCTCCTTATCGATGACCATTCCCAATGCATGATTCAAGCCAGTAGCAAATCGTTGCCAACGCGCTCGTTTCGATGGATACTCAAAGTTGGTGACTCGCCAGACGTCACCTTGCATCGTACAGATCATTCCGGAACCGTCGGGCGCGAAAGCCAAACCGCCAACAAACATCAATGATTTGGCCGAGTTCTCGAATGGCAGTTGAATCGTATCGACCGCGTACGGCGAGTTTTCACCAAAGGTAATGGGCGTCTCTATCGTCTCGATTTTTTTGTTGCCCGAATTGACTGGCGCTAGCAACATCGCCAGTGGATGCTTTTCGACAGGCGCGACCTGACGAACAAACTTACCATTCTCCACCCAAGCTGAATCAAGATACTCGACGTCCCCAATTCGATATGCAAACAGGGTTCGTTTTCCGCAGCGATAGAAACCGTGATATATAAACGGCTCGGTCGGCGTCTGCGATTTTGGCCGCGAGTGTAACTTGCCGTCCATTTGAACTCCATGCAAGAATCCATGACGGCGCGATGAGTACTTCACGAATCCACCGGTCCAGACGACATCGAAGTTCAACGTATCGGGATTAAAGCAGGCCGACATTTCACCGCGTTCGCCAAGACGAACGTTTACAGCGCGTGGCACGGTAACTCCAGCTCCCCGAAAGATCCCACTCTGTACCGATCCCAGCCGCGTCTTATTCCAACGGTCATCTTCCCAATCAGTATCGTCCTGATTTCCCCAGTGGCCATGTTGTCCACCGTCCAATCCAGGATGCTCGGCCAACAGCGGAGCAGGGTGGTGCTGTGCTCTAAAATGAGTGGCTTGCTTTTGATAGAAGTCGTAAATTCGGTCGCGATTCAATGCGTGCTGCGAGCTGGGCCAATCGGTAGAACGCAACGGCTTTCTATCGAACGCAAACGTCGCTGGCCCATTTGCGTGGGCATGTGCATGCTCGAGAATGGAGTCTCGCTGGGCAACGGGCAAGTCGTCCTTACCGCCCAGATTTAGCAGAAAGCGGAACAAATCGTTCACTTGATTGGACGACAGAGTGGCCATCAAATTGTCGGGCATGAGCGAACCAATTTCTTGCTCATCGTCGATTCGCTCAACAGGAATCACGACCTCCGCTTCGTCTTTCGATTTCGTCGGGTCGAGCAACACGACTTGCTTATCATCCCGCGTCACGACATATCCGCGATGCGAACGCCCGTCCTCCGTGATAATGGAATGAGCCACAAATTTTTTTTCGACATGTCGTTTCGGCCAAAGAACCGACTCGACGATTTGGTCCGGCTTTCTTTGCGATGCTAGTTTCGACAAATCTGGCCCCACATTGCCGCCGTGCTTTCCCAGCCGATGACAGGAAAGACAGGCGGTCTTCGCCGAACTGAATGCCATCAAACCTCGGTGTGCATCTCCATCGCTCGCCGATTCAATAAATCGATCGACGAGTTGCCGCGAGTACTCCAGCGCTTTTCCTGGCTTGAACAGGGAGCTCTTATCCCCGGGCTTTTTAATTTCCGGCCATGTTTTTTTTCGCTTCCAAAGCAGCAACGTCTTGTCATCTTCTTCCGCGACATCTACAGCTTTATCGATAGGCACTTCACGTATTCCTCTCGAAATACGAACCCAATCGATTGGTCCGCTACAACCGAAATTTTGGCTCACCAATTTGCCGATTCCCAATCCGCCTGGAACAGCATTGCGGCCCAGAGATTCCACTTTCTGATCGGCCACAACCTTGCCATCGACCAACAAACGTATTCGAGTTGCTTCGTAGAGCATTGTCAGAGTGTGAGTCTTGCCGTCACAGATCATGGCTTCGGATCGCACATGGTCCGGCTTCACACCGGGAACGTACGCAGTGAAAGTGCCGCTGCCGTTCATGGAAAATATTTCCCAATGGGCACCCGACGCCTTCGTATCGTTGGCCACGAAGATGTTGTAGCCATTGCGACTGGAAACGGTCACTCGACATTCGACAGTCAAAGGAGGCTTGCGAAACTCGTCGCTTCCTTTTAGCAGTTCTCCTTGAATCCGGCCGACCTTATTGGCAGGAACAGTTGCTTTTACAGGAGACCAAGTTCGCAGCTTTGGTTTTGGTCCCGCTGGTTTCCCGTCGAGTTGCGGCAGAATCCAATCGAGCCCATCGAGGTTGTCTTGGAGTCGTTGTTCAACATCGTCTTGGGTATGGCCGATGACACCGATGGGTCCGTTATAGCCCGATTTCTGAATCACCCTGAGCAGAGCAACGTCGAATTCTCCCTCGCCGAGCGGCAGAATCTTTTTGCCCTTCTGGTCGCCATTACGATCCATGCCGTTTAGGTTCAAGCACAAAAGATATGGTTTCATCATCGTCACGACTTTTGCAAAGTCGTCGATGCGAGAATGAGCGTGATGCTGGTTGTAGACGATTCCGACGTGCCCGCCGTCGTGATGTTGTCGCAGGTATGTGCAAACGGCAACCATATTTTCGGGTTCGCCTCCCCAACCACCGTGGTTGTAGAGTCCCAGTTTGCTACCGAGCTTGCGAGTGGCATCGACTAGCGGCAACAATCTCGTTGCAGCTTCGCGCACTTTATCTTGTTGCGATTCTGCGGGTGGCGAGCTGAGCGTCTGCCAAATCTGTGGTCGCAGCTTATGCTTCTCGAAGAGACGCTGCGCCTCGGGATGAAGGCCCCAAAATGCAAAGTATTCAATCCCGTGTTTTTTATACTGCAATATCTCTTCTTCAAAAGTCGCCACGTGTTCGGCCCGCCAATCGTAAGCGACTCGGCTCAAGCCCAACCGCTTCACCATCGCAGCTCGTTCAGCTGGCCCGCGTTTCTTTCCATCGAAAGGAACGATACACCATGCGACAAGATTCTTTCGAGCAAAGACTTCAGCTTCGAGACTTGGCTTTTTTAGTTTGCTCGTCGCGGGAGGGTCGGCAGCATCCAGCGCGGCAGTATCCAGCGCGGCAATATCCAGCATTGGGGCAACCGAAAGCAGACAAAACGCGGCGACAAACAATAGTGACTTACCGTGAAAAATCATGATTGAATCTACGACTGTAAAAATGCGGAATAAAATTGACCTCGCACCGCGGCGTGAATCTAATTCGCTATGATACCATCTGCAACAACCAAACACTCAATCCTATTCACGACGGACAGAGCAATGACGACCTTTCGAGAACGCCTTCAGAATAACGAGCGGTTGGTAGGCACGATGGTCACTTTAAACGAACCAGCCGTCGCGGAAATACTGAGCTTAGTCGGTTTTGATTGGCTCTTCGTCGATGCGGAACACGGGCCGTTTGAGATCTCAGACCTCGGCGGGATCCTCCAAGCGGCAGGAGATACTCCGTGTATCGTGCGAGTCGCCGCGACCAACGAAGCAGCTATCAAACGAACTTTGGACTGCGGCGCAGCTGGAATTATTGTCCCGCAAGTTAACACTGCCGAGCAAGCAGCAGAGGTCGTAAAGTATTCGCGCTATGCACCAGAGGGCCAACGCGGAGTGGGGCTCGGGCGAGCTCACGGTTATGGCTTGTCGTTCCAAAAGTACGTAGACTCCGCCAACGACAATGTCGTGGTAGTAGTTCAAGCTGAGCACATTGACGCGGTCAACAACATCGAAGCCATCGCAAAAGTCCCCGGAATCGATGCCGTGCTTTTGGGTCCCTACGACCTTTCTGCCAGCATGGGAAAGCTCGGACAGATTTCTGATCCCGAGGTAGTCGCGGCGATCGATCAGGTAACCGCAGCGTGCCAAGCTGCCAATATACCGCTTGGGATCTTCGGCGTTTCAGTTGAAGCCTTGCGACCGTATGTCGACCAAGGCTACTCGCTAATCGTCGGTAGCACTGATACGTTATTCCTCGGCGGCTCGGCATCAAAGATGCTCAAAGCTCTGCGTGACTAGTTCCCAAACCAGACTTCACAACAGATGCTGATCCCACCCGATGAGTAAATCTAAATCAAAACAAAAGCATAAACCCGTGCCGCGCCCAAAGACAAAGTGGGCGGGACTTCTAGCATTGAGTCTAGTGCAAGTGCTCTATTTCCCATTTGCGTGCTGGATGGCGATGCAACCTGGTTCGCTATTCTCGTTTGGTCTTTTCATCTTGTCACTGCTTTTCTACTCGCATGGAACCAAAACACTCGACATGCGATCGCGAGACGAAATGAAGACGACACCCGTTTCGTTAGGAATGGAAAGACTCGCTTACATCGGTATCGGGGCCGCAGTAGTGTTAATTGGAATTCACGTGGCTACTCTAGTCATGACTTAGGCAGGTATGTGCAAATCAACTCCTCACGTAGCATGAGCATCTTGCTCGTGTGGAGTTGATTGAGGGACACACCAAAGCATGAATCTTGCGAGACCACGGCCATCTTGGTTGACCATTACCCACATCTCGAATCGTCGGACTCTTCTCCAAATCAACTCGCAACGCGAGTCACCCTCCCTCCGGGAGGGTCGGAGTCTCAGCTCCGGGGAGGGTTTAGGAACTTCGTTAGACGAGGCCATGGCAAGACGACACCTAGGCGTGTGCATGTCCATGCTGGTTGACCATTACGCATATCGTCAATATCGAATCGACGGCGTTTGAGGGCTCGGATAACGCGTTGTGTTAGCTAAGCGTGTTGGCTCGCCCTTGTGCGATTTAGGCTGCAATACCTAGGGTGGCGTTCTACCTCGCTGG